>Ga0208953_1001046_pt1 | contig 18645 bp, 21 predicted proteins | sample RifOxyB2_FD_184033 | JGI IMG/M metagenome (GOLD analysis project Ga0208953, IMG submission 184033) | Groundwater microbial communities from Rifle, Colorado - Rifle Oxygen_injection B2 (SPAdes) | ecosystem: Environmental > Aquatic > Deep subsurface > Groundwater | place: USA: Rifle, Colorado... | reverse complement strand
AACAAAATTACCCGGCATATGCGTTTGCTCCGTTCCCATGTCGCTCCAATGGGCCGATGTATTGCTTTGCCGCCGCATTGTGCTTGAGATATTCATCTTTGAACGGACTAATTGCTCAGGCTCCTAGCCTTTCAAAATATTGTAATCCTCAACATAGACGCTCTTGAGGTTCTTGTAAATTGCCATCACCAGCGCCAAACCGACCACCACTTCCGCGGCGGCCAGGGTAATAATAAAAACAACGATCAGGTGGCCCAGATACCGGTCGGGATAAAGGAATCGGTTGAAGGCGACGAAATTGATGTTCGCGGCATTCAGCATGAGCTCTATGGACATGAGTATACCTATAATATTGCGCCGGGTAAGCACTCCGAAAAAACCGACGGCGAAAAGGGCTCCCGACAGCGCCAGATAATTAGAAAGTGTCATTCCGTTTTTCTCCTTCCGAAAAGCACCGCTCCCGTCATTGAAGCCAGGAGCACTACGGAGATAAGTTCAAAAGCTACGGCGTAATCTCCCAGCATCGCGCCCGCAAGCGCCCTCACTGTGGGAGCCGGGGCTGACTCCGCGCCTATGCCGGAGAAGTATGCGGTTATCTTCAGGAAAGACCAGATAAACGTCGCACAGATCATCAGCGAAGGAAGCCATTGCACGTTTATCTGGCGGGTGACCAGGTCGGAAGCGCTGCCCGCCAGGAGCACCACAAAAAGTATCAGCACGGCGATGCCGCCCACATAGACAAGGATTTGCGCGGCGAAAACAAAATCCGCGCCCAGGGAGGCGAAAACACCGGCCACCCCCGCGAGACACAGGCCCAGGCAGAGCGCGCTGTGCATGACGCCGGGCAGTAAAACCACGCCCAGGGCTGAGAGGAGTATAACCGCCGCCAGCATGTAAAATACGATATGTTCTATCATTTTCGCACCGGTACGTCCTGAATGTGTATCTGATCCGCGACCGCGGCAAATTGCCCGTCCGCGGAGTTACGCGCCGTTCCCCAAAGGGGGTCGCCCCTTTTCCAGCGGCGCGTCATTTCTTCCCGTACGCTGAATACCGCCTCATAGTCCAGCGAATGCCACAGGGCCTTGGGTTTTGTGGGGCAGGCTTCCTCGCAGAATCCGCAGAAATTGCACCTTCCGTAGTCGAGGGTATACCATTCGATTTTGGGCATGCGCTTGCCTTCGGGGCTTACCGCGTTCGCAAGGGCTATGCATTTCGAGGGGCAGGCCCTCACGCACATTCCGCAGGCTATGCAGCCTTCGGCATCATAAGCCAGCATCCCCCTGAACCTTGGGTACGGGACCATTTTTTCCGTCGGATACTGCACCGTGATCGAGGGCAGGAACAGCACTTTGAAAGTAACCCATAGCCCTTTGAGCGTGTTCACGAACGCATCCGCCGCTAACAATATATAATTCTTCATGATAAAAACCAGATTAGAATGCCGGCGGCCGCTATATTGAGCAGGCTTACCGGGAGCAGGAATTTCCAATTAAAATCCATAAGCCGATCGACCCGGAAGCGCGGGAAGGTCCACCGGAACCAGAGAAAGCAGAACATTATCACCAGCGCTTTGGCCAGGAACCACGCCCAGCTGGGCAGAAATCCGAGAAAAGGCAGCGGGGGCTCTCCACCGCCGAAGAAGAAGGCGGCCATCAGCAAGGAGGAAAGCAGGACGTAGGCAAATTCGCTTAAAAAGAAAAGGGCGAACTTCATGCCTGAGTATTCCGTATTAAAACCGGCCACAAGTTCCGATTCCGCTTCCGGTATATCGAACGGGACTCTGTTGGTTTCGGCGACCGAAGCGATGAGGAAGACTATGAACGCCACCTGTCCCACAACGGGGTAGAAAATGAACCACCTGGGGAGAATACCGCCCCAGTACCCCGCCTGGAAACCGGCTATAGCGGAAATATTGAGAGTGCCGGCCAGCATTATAACCGGGATGACCGAGAAGGTGCGCGGCAACTCATAGGAAACAAGCTGCGCCGCCGCGCGCAGCCCGCCAAGCAGCGAGAATTTGTTGCCGCTGGACCAGCCGGCCATTATTACGCCCATCACGGAGACGCCGCCCACCGCGAAAACATAAATCGTGCCTATATCTATATCGGCGTAAACAAGCTCCCGGCCGAAAGGGACCGGGGCGAACGCAAGGATGGCGGGTATTATAACCACTACCGGCGCCAGGAGGTGGACTATCTTGTCCGCGCATTCGGGAACCACGTCCTCTTTAAGAAAAAGCTTTATGCCGTCGGCTATCGTCTGGAGGCAGCCGTGCCAGCGGCCCACATACATCGGTCCCATCCTGGACTGGATGTGGGCCGATATTTTCCGCTCCCACCAGACCGCAAACAGCGCATTAACAAGGGGGACGGCAAGCAGTAGGGCCGCCTTTATAAAAGTCCATGCCAGCTGAGTCAGAAAAGGGTTGACGCCGTGCGAGAGCGCGTAACTCTCGGCCATGGAATAGAACGGGGCGATCCTGGGAGGTATCTCCCCCAGAAGCCAGGCCGCCGCCGCCGCGCCGGAGATAATGCCGGCCAGAACCGCGGCCCCGCGTCTGTAGGTGGGCAGATTCCACGGGCTTTTCCACATCCGCATAGGCCAATAGCGGGTTCCCGGCATCAGCAGCCTGCCGTGCGCGTAATTGAAGACCGGTTCGGAAATTTTAGGTTGTATCGTTTCTTCAGTAGTCATGATCGTTGTAAAGCCAGACGGCTTGACAGCCAGCCATCTATATAAATCCATAACTCTTTTAAAAAACTGTCCAGCTGTCACGCTGCCTACCTGTCCACTTCTCCGAGGACTATATCCAGCGAGCCCAGTATGGCGACCACATCCGCGATCTTGCAGCCCGTTAGAATTTCCTGCAGTATGGCCACGTTGATGAAAGATGGGCCACGCACATGCATCCGGTAAGGGGATATGCTTGCGTCAGAAACGGCGTAAAAACCCAGATCTCCGCGGGAAGCTTCGATGTGCGCATAGGCCTGGCCCGCCGGCGGCTTAAGCATTTTAGGAACGCCCTTGGCCATTATTTCACCGGAGATCAGTTCCGGACCCGCGAGAGCGTCAAGGCACTGAAGCACTATGTCCGCCGATTGCCCCATCTCCAGCATTCTGCAGTAATAGCGGTCCCAGCAGGAGCCGTTTTGCGCCACGGCCGCTTTAAAGCGCAGTTTGTCGTACACACAGTAAGGCTCGGCTTTGCGCACGTCGTAGTCCGGCCCGCTGGCCCTCAGGTTGGGCCCGGAAAGCCCCCAGGTCAGGGCCTGGGATGCGCTTATGCGGCCGACATTTACGGTCCTGTCCCTGAAAACAGGATTAAAGCTAAGCAGCGTGTCGTAGTCCTTAAGCATAGGTTTGAAGAAGATTATAAATTCCCTGCACATTTCCGCCCACCCCGCGGGGATGTCGACGCTTACTCCGCCCACGCGTATATAGGAATACAGCAACCGTCCGCCGCAAAGCATTTCAAAAAGGTCCAGTATCATTTCCCGTTCACGGAAGGCGTAAAGGAAAGGTGTGAATGCGCCCATATCCACTCCGAAGGTGCCGAAAAAAACGAGGTGGCTGGCTATCCTGTTCAGTTCCGCGGCCATTACTCTCAGATATTGGGCCCTTAAGGGGGCGTGAATGCCCGCCAGGCGTTCCACGGCCAGGCAGTAAGCCAGATTGTTATGCATGGCCGAAATATAATCAAGCCTGTCGGTGAGTATCAGCGCCTGTGAATAATTCCTGGCTTCAAAAAGTTTTTCGATCCCCCTGTGAAGGTACCCGACGTCGGGATCGGCTTTTACCACGACCTCGCCTTCCACGGTAAGGGCTATCCTGAGCACGCCGTGCGTGCTCGGGTGCTGAGGCCCGAAGTTAATGAACATCTGGTCGGTCTTTAAGGCCGTAGAGGTTTTTTGTGTCATTTTAGCGACTTCGCAATCCAGCCGCCCGACGGGCTAGTCATAACTGTCCGGAACATGCGCGTAATCTTTTCTTAAAGGATACCCCAGCTGGGTTTCCGGGGTCAGTATCCTTTTCAGGTTGGGGTGCCCTTCAAAATGTATCCCGAACAGGTCGTACACTTCCCGTTCCTGCCAGTCGGCAGCCATAAAAACCCCGTAAAGACTGGGTATGAACGCCGGCTCTTTCCTGGATATTTCACAACGCAGGCAGATTTTAACGCCGGTTGAAAGAGCGGAAATCAGATAGACCAGCTCAAAGACGTCCCTGCCCGCTGCCGGCGGGACAGTGTTGCCGACGGAACCCGGCCAATCCACGGCGGTTATGAAGTCAAGGTAGTTAAAGGAAAACCCGGAGCGGAGCTGTTCACAGACCGTGCGCACGGATTGCGCCGGCACGGTCCAGGTGGGATAATCCTTTATCCGCTCTTCGGACTTTACCAGGCCGGGGAACGAGGCTTGCAGTTTTATGAATATTTCTTCCGCTGTCATATTAAGACAACTTCCTCGCGCCTGTGTTCTGGAAAGGGGTCGCGCCAAAGTTGTTCTTGACCTTCATCTTCCTTATTTTCTCCTGAAGCTTGATCACGGCGTACATAAGGGCTTCCGGCCTGGGGGGACAGCCGGGCAGGTAAACATCCACCGGGATTATCTTATCCACGCCTTTCACCACGGAGTATGAATCGTAAAAGGGTCCGCCGCAGTTGGCGCAGCCGCCCATAGCTATGACGAACTTCGGCTCGGGCATCTGTTTATATATCCTTATAATGGGGGGCGCCATCTTTTTTGCCACGGTTCCGGCCACGAACATAACGTCCGCCTGTCTGGGTGTGGGCCGCGGGAAAACCCCCATCCTTTCGAAGTCAAAGCGCGAGGCGTAGGCCGCCATCATCTCTATGGCGCAGCACGCCAAACCGAAAGTCAGCGGCCACAGCGAAGAAGTGCGGGACCAGTTTATCAGGAAATCGGAAGTAGCAAGGGCTACCCCCCCGCCGGGCAGGCTTTCTATTTTCGACAGATTGTCCAGCGCTATTCCCATTGCAGCGCTCCCATTTTCCAGGCGTAGGCAAGGCCGGCCGCCAGGATCCCGAGAAACACCGCCATCTCGACAAGGGCCACGACGCCCATTGATCGCACCACGACAGCCCAGGGAAAGATATAAAGCGCTTCCACGTCAAAAATCACAAAAAGCAGAGCGTAGGTGTAAAACCTGATGTTCGTCCGCACGGTGGTCGCGCCGACCGCCTCCATACCACATTCGTAGGCGGTGCGCTTGAGCGTATCAGCGACCTTGGGGCGCACCAGGAAGGCGGCCAGAAGGGTGCCTCCGGCGAAGACCGCCGCTAAAGCTAAAAAAACCAGTATTATTCCATAGTTCATTTTAATCCGACCGTCTGATGCGCACGGCGCTGGGCCGATTAATGAGCATAGCTCTTAATGCGGCGCCACCCACAGGTCAGTTACGGCATGGCTATAGGCGGGGAAAAGCCGCTATAAAGAATTTTTTTTCGCCCATTTGCTGGTTTTCATCTCCAGCAGCATCCTGACCTGGCGATATAATTCTTCCGGCCGCGCGGGTTTATTCATGAAGCCGTCTATGGGGAGATTCTCATTTTCCGTTCCGGGAGAAAATTCCTCCCCGCTCTGCCCGTCATTTATCGCGGTAATCATTAGAATAGGGATATGGGCTATTTCGGGCTCTTTCCTGAGCTCGGTTGGAAGCTGCAGGCCCGATTTATCATTCAGCATAAGCATTGCGTCCAGAATAATCAGATCCGGCCCCACCTCCCTGATTTTTGCGAACCCGCTGGAGTAATCATAAGCGGCCAGCACACAATATCCTTTTGCTTCCAGCATAACCCGCGCCGCCTCAACTATGTCGGGGTCATCGTCAATCATAAGTATCGTATTTTTTTTCATAATTTCCTTTGTCCGGTAAGGCGTTGCGGCTGAGGGCCAAACGGCATATCCCGCTGGCGCAGCCATTCCGCTCGTTTGACCGAGTATGGGTCCGGTACCGCGCCATCATGGTTTTGTGGCTTGCCGGCAGGGCGGAAGGGTGTCTTACCGCATATTTCGTTCCATAAAAGAGTATTCATATCCTATTAATTGCGACCAACAGTAGTGTCTATACAATGAATTATAAAACAAAACAGGGGCGGAGTCAAGGGTTTATTGGATGGTTGTTGTCCGATTATAAAAAGTTAAAAAAAGGGGCCGTCTTAACGGCCCCTTCCTTATATAACCGCGGAACCGGCGGAAGGCTTAGAGTTGGGAAAGCTTGCGGGATTCCAGGATCACCTCAACAACCTTGCCTAGTTCCTTCCATACGCCGTGGATCTTACAAGTCTTGAGGAACGCACAGGGCGCTCCGCCTTTGGAACAAACCAGCCTCACAACCGTCGGGCCGCCGCAGGTAGCCAGTACGATATCGGACACACTGATGCGATCGGGGTCTTTGGCCAGCCTGAAGCCGCCTTTTTTTCCTTTTTGCGATTTGACCAGCCCGCGCTTTATCATTTTCTGCAGTATTTTCGAAAGGAAAGCCGGCGGTATGAGAGTGGCGGCTGAAATATCTCCAAGGACGGACAGCTCATTATTGTGATTTTTCAAATATACAAGGCACCGAGCGGCATAATCGACTTCAAGTGTTATTTGCATAGTTTAATTATACATGAATTATCAGACTAAATCACTCCGAAAAGAGCGGCGCGCTTCCTTATTTCCAGCGCGAGACCGCGAAATATCCAGACGTGCGCCGGGTAAAGGCTATACCAGTAAAGATTGCCGAACAGCCCGTGGGGCTCGAAATAGGCCGTAAGGCGGAGCGTGGAGGCCCCACCCTCCGCCGGCACTGCCTCAAATTGCAGCCAGCCCTTCCCCGGCAGCCGCATCTCGGCGCGCAGCAGCATCATACGCCCCTCTATCACCCGTTCAACGCGCCAGGAGTCCAGAACCTCGCCCTGATGTATAACGTTCGGGTGGCGCCGGCCGCGCCGCATACCTATTCCGCCGGCCAGCCTATCCTGCATCGCCTTAAGCGCCCAAAGCCACTGCCCGTAGAACCACCCGCGCCCGCCGCCTATGCCTGAGAATATTTTAAAAACAACTTCCGCCGGGGCCCCGATGTTCAGCACATGGGCGTGGCGGATAAGGCCTTCTCTGTCCTCAAAAGTATATGGCTTTGCGTAGGAAGGCGTATAAGCCGCGGTCCACGATGTTTCCACGGCGTTCTCGCTTAAGCGTATCAGGGCGTATTTTACAGCCGTGGCGTAGTCCAGCGGCTTGATCTCGGGAAAAAGCTCCGCGGCTTGGGAGCCGCTGCAGATAACCTCGCAGCGCAGGCTCTCCAGAAGCGGCCGGGCGAAAATTTGGGGCACGGGGGTTATCAATCCCGCCATAGAACTGCTGAACCCCATATTCCAGTGGCGCAGATCAATGAACCAGCGTTTGAGGCCGCGGATGTCCGCGTAAAGACGCAGCATATCCTCGTAACGGTGGCGCGTGGCACCTCCTATCTCTATAATACGGCCTGAAGTTTCAGGCGCCTCCAGGCAGTTTATAAGGTAAGAAAGTGCGTCCCTAACCGCCAGCGGTTGACAAAGCGTCTGGAGACAGCGGCAGCTGGGGATCACAGGCATGCGCTCCACCAGGTAGCGTATCATTTCAAAAGAGACGCTGCCGGACCCGACTATCATAGCGGCCCTGAACTCGGTCACCGGAGTTTGCATAGAGCGCAGCACCTCGCCAACCCGGTGACGCGAGGTAAGGTGTTTAGAGAGAGAGGGGCCCTCTTTGCCAAGCCCGCCGAGATAGATCACCCTGCCGCAGCCGGCCCCGGCGGCCGCCTTGGAAAAATTCGAGGCCGAAATCGTTTCCATTTTTTCAAAGCCGGGAACGTCGGCCATGGAATGGACCAGGTAATAGGCGGCGTCAATCCCGGCCAGGGCTTCATCCAGGCGCTCATTTTTATAGACGTCGCCTTTGATTATCTCCACTCTGCCCGCCCAGGGGCGCCCGGCCAGGCGCTCGGGGTGCCGCGCCAGACAACGCACGGTGTAACCTTTTTCCAGCAGCCGCGGTACAAGCCGCCCCCCGATGTAGCCGGTAGGACCGGTTACCAGAATTTTTTTCATACGCCCAATTTTAACATAAAGACCTCAAAAAAAGAATTTCATGATTATTCCCAGACTGTTTATGTTTCCCCTCACCGGATTATTATTGGGGAGCAGATTTCGTACGAACCACGCGGCCTCTGAGTCTCGCTCCCGCGTAAAACGCGAAATAATCATGACTAAGAAGCCAAAGTCTATCGCGGAAACGAATCGGAACAAGTTTGCGGCCGCTTTATATGATCGAGCGGCATCTTAAACTTTTTTAGGCACAAACTCCTGGGAATTGGCGTAGTCGTGGGAGGCGCCGATAATAAAATGCAGCATTCGGGCTGGGGATATCTTATGAATGTTAGCGAGAACCGCCTTGGACTGCTCTGCGCGGCGGGATTAGACTCAGACAATCCGGGCCAAGCCGATTCAGACTGGAGGCCGCGAGATATTATTTCTGTATCTCAAGCGTGTCTATGATCTTGCCATCCTTGTCATAAACGGTCATTTTAAGATCAGAGTTTCTCACTTCAATATAGGCGAAGTGATAAACCGGTATAAACTTGTCGGACCAATCGGCGTTATTGCGCTGAAAGTAAAGAGGGCTGCCCCCGCCGGCCAGCGTAACATATATAATTCCCTCGGCATCGTCCACAAGTCCGCCTTTTATCGGTTTTGTGCGTTCATAGTCATGATCATGGCCCTGAAAAACCAGATCGACTTTGTATTTTTCGAATAGGGGCGCCAGAACGGCTTTCTGCGCCTCAATCCCCCCGCGCGCGCCGGTGGAATACAGGGGTTCGTGCATCACAATAAACTTCCAGGTTTTTCGAGTCCTGGCAAGATAATGTTCCAGCCATTTATACTGCTTGGAATCTTTTCCCAGAGGCTGGGCCCATTTGGCGCCATAAAAATAATTGGTATCCAGCACAAAGAACCTGGCGTCTCCTTCGTCGAAGAAATAATAAGAGGGAGGCAGGCCGGTATAAGGCATGGTATGGAACCTGCTGTAATTCTCCCGCAGGAAGCGGCGGCCCGCATCTTTATTATATTGCTTGCCGTAGTCATGGTTGCCCAATGCCAAAAACACAGGGTACCTGGCAAGCATCTTTTTATAGGGAATAAAGTACTGTTCGTCTGCGGCCGCGTCCAGGCCGGTATCCGTGATATCGCCGGTGTGAATGGCGAAATCCGGCTCAAATTTTTCCATCTGCCGGGCCAGGTCGAACTGCTCTTCGGAACCGGAGCCGGAATCCCCGAAAGCCAGGAAAGCAAAATACGGCTTGTCCGGCCCGCGAAATGTTTTAAAAGTGCTTTCGGCCGCCTTATACACTCCGCTGCTTACGGAGTCAGGCAGATAAATCCTGTAGCAGTGTGTCGTATCTCCGAGAAGCCCGAAAAGCGTTATCTTATGTTCGTTTACCTCAGGAGAAAGCGTCATAAAGCGCTCGCAATCGGGATAGGCGCCGTAAGAAAACCAGGCGACAGTGGAAATGTCCGTGCGAAAACGAACCGTAGCCGTTTCAGGACTTACGTTCTCCACATATGGGCCGCGGACAAGCGTCGCGGCAACGGCCGGCGAACACAGCCCGGCAACCACCGAGATAAGCAGAACTTTTTTCATGACCAATCCCTATGCGGGCGTCGAAGCGAACCAGATGCTCAGCGACCGCTTAATTTTTAACAAATAGAGGCGTCACCTTGAATTTTACAGCGTCTATCAAGCCGCGGTCGGTGATCCTTATTTCGGGGATGGGCGGCAGCGTGAGAAAGGACATAGCCATGAAAGGATCGTCTATCTTTGACCCCAGCATCTTGGCTATTTCGTTGAGTCTTTTTTGCTTCTCCCGGACGAATTCCGCGCTCCTGTCGGACATAAGGCCGGCAACGGGCAGCGGCAGAGCTTCAAGGATCTGTCCGTTCAGGGCGGCGACTATCCCCCCCTGCATCTTGACCACCTGGACCGCCGCCGCATACATATCGCCGTCATGCGTACCGATAACCACGATATTATGGGAATCGTGCGAGACCGAGGAAGCGATGGCGCCTTTTTTTAATCCAAAGCCTTTGACCAGGCCAAGGGCCACTCGGCCGGAGGCCATATGCCGCTCGATCACGGCTATCTTCAGAATATCTTTTTCCGTATCGGAAGAGACGTAGCCTCCGTCCTGTTTCACGGGTTCTACGCTTGCTCTCGTGACGATCTGATTGGGAATGATGTTTATGACGTTAGCGTACTTTCCCCCCGCCTTAAGGGCGAAATCTTCGTGTTCTATCCATCTGACATTTATCGTGCCTCTGGCCTTGCCCTCATATTCGCTGACAACGCGCGGCTCTATCACACCGTTGCGTGCGACCAGTTTACCGTCCTTGAATACTTTTAAGATCTTCAGTTTCTTCAGATCATCGAACACGACCAGGTCGGCGTGATAACCGGGTACGATGGCTCCCAGGTTCTTAATGCCGAAATACTCCGCGGTGTTGATTGTGGCCATCTGAATAGCCCTTATAGGCTCCACGCCCAGCTGTATGGCGGTGCGCACCAGATAATCTATATGGCCCTGGCGGAAGATATCTTCAAGATGCCTATCGTCGGTCACGAACACGAACTTTCTGGAATTTTCCGAATTGACCAGCGGCAGAAGGCCTTTGAGGTTCTTGGCGGCCGTGCCTTCGCGTATCATAATATACATCCCGGCGCGAAGCTTCTCCCTGGCCTCGTCCACATTCGTGCATTCGTGATCGGAACGGATGCCGGCCGAAACATAAGCGAAAAGTTTTTTACCGTTGAGCATGGGCGCGTGTCCGTCCACCACCTTGTTTTTGGCGATGGCGATTTTCATCAGCACTTCCTCGTCCTGATAGATAACGCCCGGATAGTTCATCATCTCGCCTATGCCTAGCACCCGCTCGTCGTTTAAAAGGAGTTCGAGGTCGTGGGCGGACAGTTCCGCGCCGGCGGTCTCAAGCTTGGTAGCCGGTACGCAGGAGGGAAGCATAACATAGACGCCAAGAACGCTGTTGACACTCGACGCCAGCATGTATTTTATACCGTCGAGCCCCAGCACGTTTGCTATCTCATGCGGATCTATGACGGCGGAAGTGGTGCCGTGAGGAAGGACCACTTTCGCGAATTCGGGGATCTTCACCATGGAGCTTTCAATGTGGACGTGGCCGTCTATAAAACCTGGTGACAGGTAAGCGCCTTTGAGGTCTATGGTCTGCTTGGCGGCATAATGGCCGAAACCGACTATCTTGCCCTTGTGCGCGGCCACATGGGTCTTATGAATGTCCCCGGAAAAGGTGTTGATGACCCGGGCATTCTTAAGGAGAAGATCCACTTTCTTGCCGCCGCCTGCGATCTCGATCTTGTCTTTGATATTCTGGAGATTTGTTTTTGTGTCGATCATAAGGGTTCCTCTTTTGCGTAGTCGGCTTTTAAAGATTTTACTTTTTATGGAGTGTCCCGACAAATGTAATAGCCGCCCGGGGCTGAAAATTTGGATAATATTACGATCATGGAATTCTTCCAGAGCCACGCGGACCTTCTCATACTCGGTTTCTTCGTTTTCCTGGCGGGCGTAGTGGATTCCATGGCCGGCGGCGGGGGCCTCATTACCTTGCCGGCCTACATCCAATACGGGCTTCCGCTAAACCGGCTGCTGGGCACGAACAAACTTTCCTCAAGCCTCGGTACCGCCGTAGCGGCCTTGAAATTTCTAAGGGAGCTGGATTTCAGGAAGGAATTTCTTTTCATCCTTGTTTTTTTAGCGGCACTTGGCTCTTTCCTGGGCGCCAAAACCGTCTCCCTGGTTCCGCCGCAGATGCTCCGTTACCTGCTTATAATCACCCTGCCGCCTCTGGCCTTCTTCATCATCTCAAGACACCGTTTCGCCCTGTCGGACTATAGCGAAAACCTGGGGGAAGCCGCGCTTCTTACGCGCGGAGGCATGATCGCCGCGGCCATCGGTTTTTACGACGGGATGCTCGGGCCAGGGACCGGAACTTTTCTCGCGGTGGCGCTTACCCGGTTCTGCGGCTACGACCTGCTGAAAGCCACAGCCTTGAGCAAGCTTTTAAATCTCACCTCCAACATCTCGGCTTTGATCACTTTTCTGATCCTGGGATCGGTGGACATGAAACTTGGATTGGAAATGGGCGTTATCGGGATGGCGGGCAACTATCTGGGCGCGCACATCGCGCTCAAAAAAGGCGGCTGGATCATACGTCCGCTGCTTTTCATAACAACCAGCGCCTTGCTGATCAAGATCGCATATGGGATGCTAAACTAGCGATCAACCCGAAGCGCCCGGCATGCTCTCCGTCGCGGCGCCAGGAATAGAACAGGTCCTTATCGGCGTAAGTGCACATGTGCGCAAATTCATAATTCTTCACACCCAGCGCGGCCAACTGAGATTTCAACAGATCCTTGAGGCTGAAATGATGCCGCCCGGCCTTTACCAGCAGGCATTTCCCGGCCACATCTTCCGGGTAGAATATCTTCAATTTCTCAATCAAATCATCCTTGACAGGGTAATTCTCCACCGATATCATGGGTGAAACCCCGGCCAGCAGGTCCGCGGGCGAGGTGCCGAACCGCAGCCGCATCACCGCAACCACCTGGCTGTAGATATTCAGCAGCGCCCCGCGCCAGCCGCTGTGGGCTACCGCGAGAACGGAACGGATGGGATCGTAGAAAACTGTCAGCGCGCAATCCGCGGAAACGGCCAGCAACGGCACGCCTATAAGATTCGTCACCAGAGCATCGGTCTCATACGGCGCCGGGGGCGTTATAGCCTGAAATCCAAAGCCGGAACCGATCACCCGGACATTGGACGTGTGGGCCTGGCGCATCCACACCGTTTTTTCAAACGGAACGTTTATGCCCCCGCATAAACGGCGAAGATTTTCCAAGACGTTTTCAGGGAGGTCTTTGGTTCCGAAGCCCAAATTCAGGGAAGCGTAGGGCGCGGGGCTTACCCCTCCGGGGCGCGTTGAAACCGCGTGCACAAGACCCGTTTCCCCGGCCAGATTTTCGAACTTAAGCAGTTTTAGCCCGTCTTTTTCTTCCGTGATCATATTTTACCCCCTGACCGCGCTTCCGAAAATTGCGTGGATATTTTTTCCGCATTATCAGCGATAAAACCGGCGTTTCGGCATAATTTCCAAGTTAATTTGACCTTCCGGTTCTTATTAGATACCATAGTTTCTGTCGCCCATGCCTACTTTTCGTTTCTTAAAAAAATTAGACCCGGAAACCCTCAAGGGAATTATATCACTTTACTCTCGGCAAGGCTGGTGGGACAAAAACGACAAACCCGCCCTTGCGGCCAAGATAATACGCAACAGCCACTGCTTTCTTGTGGTACTTGATAAAGGCCGCCCGATCGGGATGGGGCGCGCCATAAGCGACGCCATAAACGACGCGTATATACAGGATGTAATGGTTTTGAGCGAATACCGTGGCCGGGGTCTGGGCTCCAAAATAGTCCTCAAGCTTAAAAACCGCCTCAAGGCGGACGGCATCCGTTGGATAGGCCTCATAGCGCAGGATAATTCCTCTCCCTTCTACTCAAAGCTGGGTTTCAAACCGATCGGCTCCTCCCGCCCGATGATGCTGAAAGGCAATCATGTTTAAGCGGTTGAAGACCGGGGACTACCATCTTCTGCGGAATTTTTTTGATATCGACGGCTGGCTCCTCTGCGAATATTCTCTTTCCTCCATAATAGCCTGGAACCACTGCGTCTACGATGTGTATTACAGACTGGAAGGCGATCTGCTTTTCATCTCGGAGATAGAAATTGAAAAACCGGAGCACAGACGGCTGCTCCTGCCGCTGACGCGGCCCTTCCGACGCCCTCTTCCGTCGGAACTCGCCGGCTGGGCCGTAAAGCTGGGCTACCGGCAGTATTACTACGCCACGCAAGATTATCTGGCGGCCGCCGGCTGGCCGGAAGTGGAGAAGTTCTTCACGATCAGCGAGCAGCCCGGCTACATGGACTATATCTATAATGCCTCCGATCTGGCCGAACTCAAGGGCCACAAATATTCAAAAAAAAGAAATCTGCTGGCGCAGTTCAAGAGGCAGGTACAAGATGTGCGTAAGGTAACGGTGGAGCTTATCACACCGGCCGGCAGCGAGCGGTGCGTAGCCCTGCTTGACGAATGGGCCCGTGACCCTGAGATCGGCGGACAACTGGAGATGTTGAACTGCGAACGAAAAGCCATACTCAACGGCCTGCGCTATTTAGAGCCCCTGCAAATGCGCGGCATTACCGTCTCCATAGACGGTAAAATAGCCGGTTTCGCTTTCGGCTCCTGGCTGACAAAGAATATGTTCGTACTGAATTTCGAAAAGGCGCTGGGCAGCATCAAAGGGCTCTACCAGTATCTTGATAACGAATTCGCGAAGCGCTTGCCCAGACAATACACTTATATAAATAAGGAAAGCGATCTTGGCAAACCGGGGCTGGCCAAGGCCAAAGAATCCTACCACCCCTGCAAAAAGGTGAAGTCGTATATATTGACTTTGAAGATGTAAAACGAGAAACGGAAAGCATAACCCCGGCAACAGGAATGAGAAAACAAGAAAGCCCGGATAATTCCGGGCTTTCTTATTCTTTTACGCTTTCCGTTTAAGGTTTACGCTCAATTTATCGCTTTGTACGGATTGTCGGTAACACTGAGCATGTAAACCGCCGCCTTTATATTATTTTTAATGGCCTTATCTATTATCGTCGCCAGGGGATAGAAGCTACCGCCTTCCAACTCGGTGGTGAAAGCAAATATTTTACCCACATCATAGGCCCAGTCACAGCCATCGCCCGTGGCCACGTACATATCGCTGGACTTTTCCGGATAATAGCCGGTAAGCAACCCCATCTGTTTGGCCATATTGACGAACACCTTGCGATCTTTAACGTCGGGCACTTCGTTATTACTGCCGCCATACGGATACAAAATGGTGCTGGCGTAAGAATGATAGCTGTTAAGGGTTTTCAGATTTTTGCGGGCTTCCACGAATTTTTTTATCGCCATAGTCTCAGGTTCGGAAAAAGCCGAAAGCCCGCAATAAGTGTCGGACGCAGGAGAGTGAGAGGTGCCCTCGCCGCCGAACCAGGAGTCATAATTGCGATTAAGGTCCACGCCGATGGATTTATCGGCATTAACGCGCATATTCTTGCGCTGCCATTTGTAGGAGCCGGTCTTGATATCATACTCCGAGCCGTCGGGGTTAAGCATGGGGATCACATAGATATCAAGAGTCGCGATGTATTTATTTACCTCGGGAGTCGCTCGGTTATCCAGAAGCCACACCGCGAATAAAAGCGGAACCTCATTGGAAAGATGCTCTCGGGCGTGATGGTTCCCTATATAAACCGCGCCGGGCTTGGCGCTGGCCTGTGTACCATTAGCCGTCGAATTTACCCTGAGACACCAGATATCGCGCCCCTCTATGGTCTTACCGATGGAAATAAGCGAAGCGATATCCGAATTCTTGGCAACCAGGGCTTTAAGAAGATCTGTGGTTTCTTTAAAGTTATGATATGCGGCATCGGCGGCAGGAAAATCCTTCATATGGGCTGCGAGATGATTTGAAAGCGGCATTTTGGAGGCCAACACTACTCCTTTTGCCGCAAAGGCGGGAATTAAATCTTTGTGCACCGTGCCGGAAACCTTGCCACCCTTTATCTCTACTATATCCATGCCTGCCTCAAGCAGCTTGGTGCGTTCGGATGAGCCGGCGGCGGAAACAGTGACCCATAAACGGTCATCCGGGGAAGTTTGGAGATCCGCTGGAAGCGGGGCTACGGGCATCCGCAGACCCTTGGAATACTCTTCCGTAAGACGGTTCAGAATGCGGTCAAAGGAAAGGTCGCCGGACACACGGGTCTGCTCGGATGAGTCGGCGGCGAAAACGGGGATCACGGAACACAAAATCGTTAAAGCAAGAGCATGAGCTAAATTCTTCACCTGAACCTCCAATGTTGACTATAGTCAATATGTTGCTAGTAGAGTATGTGCCAAAAAAATCAAACCGACAAGGCCAAAGGGCCTAGGTTCATCTAGGCCTAAAGGCCTATACCAGGAAACAGCCATTTTAGGCCGAGGATAAGATACCATACGCCCGCTATAAACAGGGTCATACGGCCTATATTTTTAAGGCGTTCATTTAGGAAAGGCGTCGGGGCTATAGCAGGCAGCATAAATATGGAAGTGGCGGTAAAAAAGCCGGTGAAATAAAACAATCCCGCTGGAATATCCGCCATATTCACCAGACGCACGAAAGCCGCCACGAAAGGCGGACAGAGATTTATGCCGGTCATGAAGCCCAAAGCCAGCGGTATTCTTTTAAAAAAAGGGCTGACCGGTAAAAAACACCGGTTCCCCGATGGGCCGCGCCGGCTTGAGAAAAGGAACGCCAGCATGGTTAAAGCGGTCAGCAGCATGGCAAACGGGGCCAGCCAGCCGGGCAGATACGGCTTATAGGCCACTCCGATAAGCGTGGAAACCACGGCAAACAGGAAATAGGCGATAAAGCGCCCCGCCAGAAACTCCAGGAAGATGGCAAAATTAATGCCCCAGAGCTTGTCCCCCTCACTCAGCAGATAGGGAACCAGGGCCGGCAGACAGGTAGTAAGGCAGTAGAAGCCGGTTGAAAGCCCAAGGATAAAACCTTCAAAAAGGATGGAAAGCATAATGGATTGAACAGCGATCTGGCGAAACAGCGAAGTATATCCCGCCGCTATCTCTCTAACTTCCGGCTGTTATTCGCAATCTACAGGGTGACAGGCCTATTACATTGTTTACACCACCCCGCCGTCTTGCCGGCCACGTTCTTGCGGGTCAATGTAACCGTCAACTTACACCCGGGACACTTAACATCAGTGCCGGAAAGGTCCAGTTTGGCGTAATCCTTCTCAAATATTTCCTTGTTCGTGTAACGCGGCTCAACCCATTTTCCATCTTTCATAATTATCCTCCCACTCTGTCGCACCCACTTGTCGCACCCCGCGCTTAACACATGCGCGGGGCGGATGACCGCCGGACCTCCTAAGGTTATCGGTCCGGTGCTCCCGGAGGGGGATTCCATCCCCCTTCCGCGTTTGCTTCCTTCGCCAGGGGCTCAGTCGCAGCACTGAACCCCCTGCTGTGGAAATCTCCTGAATACGATGGAGTCAAATCTACTTAGCTTTGTCGCACCCCGCGCTTAACACATGCGCGGGGCATAATTTTACTTCACCGCAGTCCAGCACGTATCAGGTCGAATATGTCCTTAAGAGCGGCCGGCGCGAACAACGCGCCGACCACCCCCCCTGTGATCAGCGCGGAAAACACCAAAAAACTTTCCGGGTTCAACATTCGTCCGAACCCCTTTTTATTCTCTTTGAACTTAATTCCAAAGATCGAATACTGTAATATGCCGCCGGGACAGGCCGCCAGGCATTCCCCACACAGGTTGCAGTAATCAGAGATCACCGGCCTTCCATCCTTTCCCGCCTTTATGGCGCACATGGGACAGGAATCGAAGCAGGCTGAACAGGCGGAGCATTCTTCCAGTTTCACGGTCACCCGGAACGGATTGATACGGCCCCAGAACGCCTGCCAGGCGCCGAACGGGCAGAGAAAGGAACAAAAAGTCCTTTTTTTTGTAAGGAGCGGCCCGGCCAGCAATGCGGCCAAAGCAAATAACATAAGCGCCAGTTGTATCTTCCGAGTAAATACGTCAGCGGGGTCCAGGAACGCCGTTGTCAACTTGAACGGACACAACCACAGACAATAGACCGGCAACATGTAGGATAATGACACCAGCAGCAGAAAAATAAGCAGCGCGGCCGGAAAATCCCGGAATTTACCTGACAGGACCCCCGTCTTTACCAACGCCTTCTTCGGCAGGGCCGAAAGTCCATCGTCTATGCCGCCGTAGAAGCAGGCCCACGAACACCAGGCCCGGCCCATAACCAGGGTAAAGAAAAGCCATAAGAACGCCAGACTCAGCGGCCCCCAGAGCCGCCAATCCCCGCTCATCAGAGCCAGATACTGCTGATACAAATAATTGAAAAAAGAAGGTGCTATGGCGATATGGCAATAAGGCGTATCTTTAAAACAAGAACTTGCAAAAACCTTTGACAAAAGACTCATCTTAAAATGGACGAGGAAAGAAAGCGCCATACCGGAAAAGAACAGCCTCCGGTAAAACGAAACCCTGCCGGTATAGAAAATAAAAAAAGCCGCCGAAGCGGTGAACACCGCCCAGGCAAGGGAGTAAATCGAACTCAGTTCCCCGCCGGAGATGCGCCGGGCAAAAAACGCCACAGGCAGCAGCACGGCGGCGGAAAAGACTAATGCCGGCATTAAGCCGGAACCATCATTGAGAACCGATCGATCCGGTTTATTCACCGCTCCGCGATGAAAAATATTAAAAATACTCATTGATAAAATTCCGAATGCACCCGTCTAGGAGCCTGAGCAATTAGTCGGCGCATACTGTAATAATGAAAATGCGCCATATTCCCCGTCGGTGAACGATTTGAATTCCGACGGAAAATCCCGTACACTTATAATATAGATTATAAGCGTCCGG
>Ga0208953_1001034_pt1 | contig 18871 bp, 21 predicted proteins | sample RifOxyB2_FD_184033 | JGI IMG/M metagenome (GOLD analysis project Ga0208953, IMG submission 184033) | Groundwater microbial communities from Rifle, Colorado - Rifle Oxygen_injection B2 (SPAdes) | ecosystem: Environmental > Aquatic > Deep subsurface > Groundwater | place: USA: Rifle, Colorado... | reverse complement strand
CTTCCGGATCCAAAGCCGAAGTCATGTTGAGCGTGGGTTACGCGGATGAAACTCCGCCCGCGCGCAAGAGGAAATCCATGGAGGAGATAGCGTCATTAATATGAACAAGATCATGCTTCCATCCGTACTTATATTCTTTCTGGCTTCAGGGCTTTGGGCCGGAGACGAATGCGCCAAGTCCGCGGATGCCTGCAAACCGCAGATAAAAAAGATCACGCCTTTCATGGCCGCGCTTAAAAAAGCGGAAAAGCCGCCTGAGTTGAAACAGGGGGCTGTCCGGGAGATAGCGCTTAAACAGGGCGAACCTAAAGCTGTGTTGGCGGCCGCAATTCCGGCGTCGGCCGCTGAAGCGGTCAGGGCGGGCAATGCCGCCGCCGACGTTGCGGCGGAGCCGCCGGCAAAGAAAGAGGCGCTTTCAAAACCAGCCTGGCTGCTCGCGGTCGCCGCGCTGCTCGCGGGGCTCTATTATTTTCTGAAAGATGGGAAAAAGAAAAAACGCGCATGACGCTTAATTTAGACAGCTATAATACCGCATCGACAGCCATTCACATTGCCCAGGGGTGCGCTTTGCTGGTCCTGGGCCTTACCGAGGCATATGCCGGGCTTGAGCCCGGCAGGCGGATAAAGCTCTTTTCTCCGCTGGCCTTCCTGCTCAGCGGGATCGCTATGGCGCTGGCTATTCTTTATTTTCTCGGAGGCTGGAGCATGGAAAACGCTCTTGCCGCGTTAAAAATGAAGAACGGCTTCTTTATCTTCGTTTCTTTCGCCTGCTTTTACGCTTCCGCGGGCCTGAGCCAGCTGACTTTTATCTCTTCCGACGAGAAAAGCCGCGGCTGGCATTACCTGTTTTTACTCTTTCTGGCGGTTATCGCCGTCCTGTATTTCAGTGTGGCCCGGAGAGCCGCCCCCGCGGCCGCCGCCGAAGTCGGGCTTTATCATTCGGCGCTGGGTATTACGTTGCTCGCTGCTGTGGCCTTTAAATTTCTGCACGGTTTTCGTCCACGCCGGACCCTGCATCTGGGCTGGATCATCCTGCTCCTGATGACCGCTTTCCAACTGCTGAGCTACCGGGAAATAAAAGGCGCTTTTGATTTTCACATAGTCAGTCTGCAGCCGGCGGCAATGATCCCCGCTAGGGCCGTCCCGGCCGATGCCGTGAAAAAAAATGCCAAGACTCCTCCTTCGAAACGCGCTGGTAATTGATCCCGCGCGCAAGCTCGAAAAAAAATTGGACCTGCTCATAGAAGACGGGCGTATAAAGGCCGTGGCTTCCGGTTTAAAGCCGGGGACCCGCGGCGGGACCGATGTTTACGACGCCGATGGACTCTGGCTGTTGCCCGGGCTTATAGATATGCATGTTCACACCCGCGAACCTGGGCTGGAGCGTGCCGAAGATCTCTCAAGCGCCGCCCTGGCGGCGGCCGCCGGCGGCATAACCTCCATCCTAGCCATGCCCAATACCGAGCCTCCGGTGGACACCCCGGCGCTTATCAGTCGCCTCTCCGCGAAGGCCTCGGACCTGCCGGTGAACGTTTATTTTTCAGCAGCCGTCACTCTGGGGCGCGCTGGCCGGAAGCTGGCCGATCTGAAAGCCTTGAAAAGAGCAGGCGCCAGGGCTTTCACGGACGACGGCTCCTGCGTGGCCGACGCCGGACTCCTTAAACGGGCGCTCAAATTGGTGAAAACTCTGAAAGTTCCGTTGCTTGAACATTCGGAGTCGCTTTACCTGACCGGTCCCGGAGTAATGCACGATTGCGTTCGAGCGGGCCGCTTGAAAGTCCCAGGCATCCCGCGCGAAGCGGAAATTTTCATGGTTCTGCGCGACCTTATGCTTGCCGGCGCCGCGGGCGCGCCGATCCACCTTCAGCACCTGAGCTGTCTTGAAAGCGTGGAATTGGTGGCGGTCGCCAAAAGATCCGGCATTAAAGTCACAGCCGAGACCTGCCCCCATTATTTCACCCTCACCTGCGAAGATGTAAAAAACGCCGCCTGCAAGATGAAGCCGCCCCTGCGTGAGCGCGCCGATCGCGCGGCGCTGAAAAAAGGCTTGGCCGCGACAATAGACGTGATAGCTTCCGACCATGCCCCGCATCCTGACGCGGAAAAGGCGAAAGGCCTTTTAAAAGCCCCGTTCGGCGTCATAGGCCTTGAAACCATGCTCGGCCTGGCCCTCACTGAGTTGGTCCATAAGGGTGTTATTTCCAGGCTGCGCCTCGCCGAACTGATGAGTGTCAATCCGGCCCGCATACTGGGCCTGAAGAATAAGGGGTGTCTCGCGCCCGGGATGGATGCCGACATTACGATAATAGATCCGCGCGCCGAATACCGCGTCGGCCCCCATTTTTATTCTAAATCCGCTAATTCCCCCTTTATCGGCCGCCGGCTTAAAGGCCGCGCTGTCGCGACGATAATCGGCGGCCGTTTTGTATTCAGGACCCGCGCCGTTTGATAATTCCAATAGGGGGCATTTTAAAGGTAAAATTATGTCACTTAACTTTAAGGCATAATCCTCGTAACCTATGGGCTTCTTGTACAGAAAACTTCTACGCAAAATATTTTTCACCTTCGATCCGGAAACGGTCCATGACGCCGTCATAAAGAGCGTCAGGACTCTCCAAAGCATCGGGCCCGCCCGCTTGGCGTTAGAGCTGATGGCCAGGGGAAAGGACAGGCCTGTGACCGTGGCCGGTATCCGGTTTAAAAACCCTATAGGACTCGCGGCGGGTTTTGATAAGAACTGCGAGGTCCCGCTTATGCTGGCCAAACTCGGGTTCGGTTTCCTTGAGATGGGGACCATAACTTTCCGGGCCCAAAACGGCAATCCCCGCCCGCGCGTCTTCCGCCTTGGCGCGCATAAGGGGATCATAAACAGGATGGGATTTAACAATGTCGGCGCCTATGAAGCCGCCCGCAGGCTTGAGAAGCTCGGCCCCGTCGGAGTGCCGCTTGGTATTAACATCGGTAAGAACGCGGACTGTTCGCTAGAAGACGCGCCGAAAAATTACCTTGATACGCTCAAGGTCGTTTACCCTTTCTGCGACTATGTGGCGCTGAACATCAGCTCTCCCAACACTTTACAGCTGCGGGCGCTGCATGAGAAGGAGCGTCTGGCGCGCCTTCTGGATCCGGTGCTGGATTATATAAACGGCGCCGGCATGAAAAAACCGCTTTTTGTAAAGATAGCGCCGGAGTTGGACGATTCGCAGCTTGAAGAACTGGTCGCCGCCGCCGTGGAACGTGGCCTTGGGCTCATCGCCACCAACACCACGGTCCGGCGCGAGCACCTTCCCGCGCGGTGGCGCTCCTATGAGGGCGGTCTCAGCGGGTTGCCGCTGCGCAATATCTCCAACGAGATGCTTAAAAAGGTTTCCGAACTTGCCGGCGGACGTGTGCCGCTGATCGGGGTGGGCGGCGTCTCGGACGGTCCCTCGGCCGCGGAGAAGTTCCGCCGGGGCGCGGATCTTGTGCAGATCTACTCAGGCCTCATTTACGAGGGCCCTTTTTTGGTGAGAGACATTCTGACGTATCTGGAGAAACATCCGTGGAAGCGCGTGCCGGCCTCCGGGAAATAGTAACGCTCATACACTTATGTCCAAAACTTGTCTGATAGTGGCGCTCGACATGCCGGATCTTACGGCCGCCGCGACGCTGCTTAAAAAGCTCAACGGATTGCAGCTTATTTATAAGGTGGGGTCCGGTCTTTTCACTCTCGCCGGTCCCCGTGCCGTGGACCTGGTGCATAAATACGGCGGTAAAATTTTCCTGGATCTTAAATTCCACGATATCCCCAACACCGTCCGTAACGCCGTTGAAAGCGCGGCGCGCCTCGGCGTATATTCCGTTTCCCTGCACCTCTCAGGGGGTGCGGATATGCTGGAGGCCGCCGTCTCCCTTAAAAAAAGGCCGTTGCTCTGGGGTATAACGGTACTGACCAGCTTCGATGAAAAGTCGTTCTCCCGGACAGGTTTTAAAAATAAGATCGAGAGGACCGTTTTTAATCTGGCCGCCCTGGGCGCGGAAAACGGAGCCGACGGCGTAGTATGCTCTCCCCGTGAGGCCGCCGCCGTAAAAAAACGCTTCGGCGCGGCTCTTCAGATCATTACTCCCGGCATCAGGCTTTACGACGGCGGCGACGATCAAAAACGCACACTGACTCCCGCCGGGGCCGCATCCGCGGGGGCTGATTTTATAGTGGTGGGCAGGCCGGTCCTGAACGCGGCCGATCCGGCCGCGGCGGTCCGCAATATACTGGAGGCTATACAATGACGGCTCAAGAGAAAAAAATCCACGGTTATTTGAAAAAGAGCGGGGCGCTGCTGGAGGGGCATTTTCTGCTTTCTTCCGGTCTGCACAGCCCTAATTATATTCAGTGCGCACTGGCGCTTAAAGACACGGCCTTGGCCGCCTCGTTGGGCGCGGCGCTGAAGAAATGCTGGAAAGGCGGCAAGCCGAACCTCATTCTTTCCCCCGCCCTCGGCGGCCTTATCATCGGGCATGAAGTCGCGCGCGCTTTCGGCGTGGATTTTATGTTCGCCGAAAGAGAGAATAACGCCATGATTCTGCGCAGGGGATTTTCCCTGCCGGAGGGCGCCAAGATTATAATCGTGGAGGACGTGTTCACCACCGGCAAGTCCACTATGGAAGTGTTCGAGGCGGCTAAAAGGGCCCGCGCTGAAGTACTGGGCGCCCTTTCAATTGTAAACCGCATGGGCGAGCGGTCCTTTTATTTCCCCTCGGCCAGCCTTTTGAATCTGGATCTCAATATCCACACTCCGGCCGAATGCCCTTTCTGTGCTAAAAAAATCCCGCTGGTAAAGCCCGGTTCAAGAAAGGTATAAAGGAAAACATATGTGGTATTTAATCGCTCTTTTTCTCTTCCACCGTGTTTAAATTAAAGACCTGCTTTTTATGCGCTCCGCTGCTGAATATTCTCAGCTGTTGCCTGCGGTTCCCTGGCTCCTGATGCCATGCGCGGCTGATTCTAGCCGAGGAACATCAGGCGGTCGAAGAAGAGGAGGGCGCCGGCCGCGATGAGCATGATGCCCGCGGCTATCTCCACACGGCGCAAAGCTTTTTTAAATCTGCCGACGAACGCGAAGAATCTGGCCGTAAGGAAAGCTGCTATCATGAACGGGACGGCCAGCCCGGCGGAATAAGCCAGCAGCAGCGATACTCCCTTATTTGCTTCTCCGGAAACCGCCGCAATGGAGAGTATTCCGGCCAGTATCGGCCCTATGCAGGGCGACCAGCCCAGCGCGAACGCGAATCCCATAAGGAAAGAGCCCCAATAACTCCCGCCCAGCGTACGCATTGAAAAACGTTTCTCATAATTCAAAAGATTGAGATTGAACAAGCCGGTCATGTGCGCGCCCAGGAGCGCCATGATCACGCCGAAGATTTTTAGAAGGACGGATTTATGGGCGGCCAGCAAATCGCCTACGGATGAGGCGGCCGCGCCCATCACGGAAAACGCCAGCGAGAATCCCGTCACGAAAAGCAGGGCGTTGAGAACGACTTTTTTTGTGGCGACCTTCGCGTCGCCTTTGAGCAGTTCGACCGCCGAAAAGCCTGAGAGGATGGAAAGGTATCCCGGCAGCAGCGGCAGCACGCAGGGCGAGAAAAACGACATGACGCCGGCCCCGAAAGCGGTTAAGTATTGCAACATTGTTGAAGCCCTTATTTCTTCTTGGGTTTGTCTTTCTGCCCGGGTTTAGGTTCTTTCTTCAGCTCTATCCTGAAAATATCGATGCCGCCGAACCCGGCGCTCTGAATGTGGAAGAGAACCGTGTATTTTTTCCCGGCGGAATCTTTAAAAACCGCTTCCAGGACCTTGGTGTTGTTGAGGCCATCGGCGGATTTTTTAGGCGCCGCTTCCAGAGCTAACTTCAGAACCTTGCCGGAAGCGGGGTCTTCCAGCAAAAAGGCGCCTTTCAGGGATGAGTCCTTTTTCACATAGTCCTGTACAAAACCCGACAGGTCTTCTTCGGATTCCTGAATATACCCCTGCGTTTCCTCATCTTCGGGAGTATAATCCGCTTTTGCCGTATCGGTGGAGAGGGCAACATCGGCCAAGTCGTCATCCTGAAGCGCCCGTGCCTGCGGACAGGCAATTGCCGTCAGCGCGCAGATAATAATCAGCTTTCTCATTTTATCTCCTTATTGGAAAAGTATTACGCTTTATGTTTTGACTTGAGAACCACCTTCATCGGAGGTTTAGCCGGGGACGGCCAGTGCGCTGTTTCCACAAACCGCATTATTTCCTTCCAGTGGCCTTGGCTCTTAAGTATGAAATCGCAGGCTTCGCGCACCGCTCCCTCCCCCCCCGCCTTCTTGGTAATGATATGCGAAACGCGTTTTACTTCCGGCAGGGCGTTTTGGGGCGCGCAGGCCAGCCCGGCGCGCTTTAGTACGGGAATATCGGTCCAGTCGTCCCCGATGTAGGCCACGTTTTCCGCTTTTAAACCGGTGTCCTTTAATATTTCTATCAATGGATCCAGTTTGGACAGGAAACCCTGATAAGCATAGCTCATGCCCAGGTTCCCGGCGCGTTCTTCGGTGCCGGGAGATTCACGGCCGGTTATCACGCCGGTGAGTATTCCGAACTGGTTCAAAAGCCGTAGGCCGATCCCGTCAAGGGAATGGAAGGCCTTAAACTCGACCATTTCGCCAGTTCGGCCGGGGAGATAATACATTTTCCCGTCGGTGAGCACTCCATCCACGTCCATAAGGAGAATTTTTATTTTTTTAGCCCTGGCGATCTTCTCATTTATATCCATGATAATCTCCGTTCGGCTCTTTGCGCTTTGGTTTTTTCCGAATTCCGAGGCTGAATTTACTGCAAATCCGCTTTAGCTGCGGGATTCGGGTTAAGCTTCCATTGTCGGGCCAGTTCCAGTTCGTTTTTTCTGAAAGTATAATTTTTTGGCATTGGGCCGGTATATTTCAGGAAGAAGTAATTTATGGTCTCTTCCAGCCAGAGGTGCATCTCCGTAGAACGCCAATCCAGGCATTTCTCCACCTTGGAGATGTCCGTTATGAAATCCGAAGATCCGGAAAAGGGCGAGGCTTCAAAATTGAAGCCGGAGGCTTTTAGCCACGCGTGGTTCGGGACCACTATTTCCGGTTCCTTGTGCAAGATGCGCGCGGAAAGTTTTATAAAATCCTCAAGACTTATAACGCTGGAATCCCCGAAATTGAAGGCTTGCCCGTAAAGATCCTTCGCGGAAATAAGCAGTTCAAAGGCCCGGGCCATATCCTTTGAGAAAATATACCTTGCCGAAACCGCGGGATTGGGGAGGATCAGGGGGCCGCCATCACTCAATCGCAGCCAGTAGGAATAGGCCCGCAGGGTGGAGTCTCCCGGGCCGATGACTACCGGCGGCCTGACTATGATAGCCGGGAATTTCTTTTCTTTAAAAGCCGTAAAGAAGACCTTTTCGGCCGCGTATTTGCCGATCGCATAAGCGTAATATGGCGTCGCTTTGAGGTCCGGTTTGACCGTCAGGAGGTCGGCCTGTATTTCGCGGAAAGGGGCAGAAGCGCCCTGCAGGGCCGAGTAAATAGAGGCCGAACTGGTGAAGATGTAGAGGCCGGTCCTCCCGTTAAAAACTCTTACGGCTTTTTGGGCGTCTTCGGCCGTGTAGCAGATATTGTCTATGGCTACGTCCCAGACCTGGGTCGCCATCCGGGCGAGATCTATTTCCACCGTTCGGTCGCCGCGGCTCTGGATTATGTCGAGCGGCAGGCCGTCTATCGGCGCCCGTCTGGAAAAAACAGTCACTTCATTGCCGCCTTTTAAAAGCAGCCGGGCGGTTTCCTTGCCGAAAAAACTTGTTCCGCCCAGGATTAATATTTTCATGGTTTCCCCGCGCTAAAGCCTTTATAGTATATAAATTTTCTTCCTTCAACCTGAAAAATTCAATTGAATTTTATTCTTCACAGAGGTTCGGGGCTTGCTTTGTGCCGGATGTCAGCCTATACCATGTAGTAACCAAGCGCTACGCGCATCAGACGGGCAGGGGTGATGTCTTTTGGGCCCCCCTTGCTGATTCGGCCGGTTGACGGGGGTTGTTTGATCTCTTGACCCGGCGCCGGCATGTCTGGGGCCCGATTGAAGATTTTTGGCGGCCCCTTTATGGGCCTGGCCCATGGGGCATGCTGATGCGCCTTTTTGCTGAGTGTGGGGCGGTTAACACAAGTTAACCAAAATCCTATGGATAAGATTGGTTTTAACCTGAAGGATGAGGTTGCATTCCCCCCTTTTTTACAGAGCTCCGTCGCGAAGCAGGCCTGCCATGTTCGGAAATTCGGGTCGGGGGTGCTTGTCCCGGCGTCTCAAAATTGATAAATTTAATCCATGTCCGCCAAGTCCCCCGCCCTAAAAAGGATTAATAAAGCCGCGGACCTGGCGGAACTATTGATAAAAAGGTTCCGCTTCTCCCAGGCGGAACGTCTATTATCCGGCCTGATAGCCCTGGAAATACAGGTTTCACGCGTTTTCAGGCTTTACTCCGAACTGCTTTGGCTTAAAGGCGATCTTTTTTCCGCATTAAAAAACGCTGAAATCGCGGTCCACCTGGCCCCGAAGGATGCGCAGGCTGAACTGAATCTGGCCCAGCTGTATTTCGCAACCGGAAAAATAAAATCGCTGCGTTCCATGGCTTCCGGAATCGAGGGGCCGCGGCGGGAGCCGATTCTGAGTCTGCTGGAATCCAGGACGAGAAGGTTCTCTCTTACGGTGGACACAGACGGTCTCATAAAACTTTTCGAAACATCTTTTTTAAATAATGGCTACCTCGCCGCGTTCAGGCTGGCCGAAATGCTTTTGAACATAAGAGTGCCCTGCGGGTGTCAGATCACTTCTGTTTTATCCGCTCCTGTCACCCGCCGCAGCGTTCTCTATCCTTCCGGCATGCTGGCTTCCAGGATAAAAGCGCTTTACAGGGCCGTCGTTCCGCCAGGTTTGAAGCACTGGAAGCATTATTACCTTACATATCTTGCAAACGCGCCATCCATGCCGGGTGTGGCCTCCTGGGAAACTCTCCGGGCGGAGGCGGCCGGGGAATGGAGGAAGGTCAGGCCGCGGAATCTGGCTCGTTACGGCTGGATGCTGAAGGAAAGCGGTAAGTATTTCTTATCATACCCGCCGGATTACGGCCGCGCGCGCGCCTGTTTTCTTGCCGCCAGGCAGTCCCCCCCTCCAAATTTTGATATCTTTGGCAAGCTTGCCGAGATCGAGCTTTGCCGGGGCCGCCAGACGGCGGCGTTCAGATGGTTCGATGAAGCGTTTAAGGTGAGTCCGGACCACGAGAGCGATATCCTGGCCTGGCGCGGGGAATTGAAAAGTTTCATCGGAGACTATGCCGCCGCTCTTTGCGACCTGAATGCGGCGGTGGAAGGAAAAGCGTATTATGCCCTTACCTGGAGGGCTATTGCGCGTATGAAGCTCGGCAACCTTGACTCGGCCCTGGAAGACGCGAAGGCTGCTGTCGCATTTAATCGGTTGGACGGCGAAGCGCGGGTAATCATGGGCGAGATACTGCGGCTTAAAGGAGATTTTGCCCGGGCCGGGAAAGAACTGGTGAGCGTGCTGTCCGGGCAATTTCCTTACCGTCACGAACTATGGGCCGGACTGAACATGATCTTATTGCGCCTTGAAACCGGGGGTATGCGGGCCGCCGCGGTTTATCGCCGGGGCGTCATGGATGAACTGCGTTGCTGCGGCGCCACAAAGGCGTGCGCGGATATTTCAATGGCCGGCGCATCCCCGCTCAGGCTGCAAAGAGTTATTTCCGTTTTGTTTGAGAGCTCACGCGGTTGCAGAAGGGATGAACCGTACCTTTTTCCACTGTGGATAAAATAAGGCGTTATCTGACTTTGCCCTGTGACGGGAACCAAAAAAAAGCACTTCCTGCGTAGTGGAATGAACTTGCCTGTAGTTGTAGCGCTGTACTTCCTGCCCCAGTACTGTTCTGGCCTGTCGGATGTCCGTGATATTGTTCCTGACACAGGTTCTTACTATGTGGTCCTGAAGCCATTGGTGGGGCCGCTCTATTTTGCCTTTTGCCTGCGGCGACAGGGCATAGGTCACTTTAACGCCGCAATCGTCCAGCACACGCTTCCACTGCGGATTTGTGTCGTCGGTCAGAAATTTATGCTCACGCCACAAAGAATCCCTGCCCTGAACAAACCGGAAGATGGAATGACAATCCACATAATAGGAATACGGCAGGCCGTATTTTAAGAAAACCGACTGCAAAGACATTATGTGTGCCCAGGAGGACTCCTGCTTGAGAAGATCCGCGTAAAGGAGCATCCGGCTATAGTCATCCAAGGAAGTGATCAGATACCACTTCTCAGCGGCAGCAGGCGCCCAGAGGTGGTGAGAAGAGTCATGCTGGATCAATTGGCCGGCATAATCTGTCAGTACCTCACGGTCATGCGCCTTTCTCTTGCCCCTTTTTAAATAAAAGCCATTTTCCTTGGCCCGGCTTATGATCGTGGACAGCGCCACCTTCTGCTTATAATCATTTTCCAGCCGGTCCTTTATGTAGCTGTAGTTGTAACGGCGAATCGGCACGTCTTTATTTAAAATAAGTTTTTTCTCAAGACACAGCTCCTTTATGATATTTGTCTCAGTGGCGTCGTCTATCCCGCGTGTTTGATGTTCCCTGACGTAGCGGATACTGAATCCCGCCGGGTCTTTCTTGTATTTATCCACCAACTGGCAGAACCTCCTGCGCTTGATGCCCAGGATTTCCTGGAGGTAAATCCGTTTTACTTTATTTTCGAGATACCTGGCTGAAAGATCCTTTACCTGCTCGTCGGTGAATTTCTTGTGCAGTTGTCCCATAGTCTAATGCCTCCTGTGTGGTTTTAGACTATGGAAGCACTTTGAATAGGGGAATATTGTGGATAGCGCCGCTCATTTGGACTTGTGGACGAGCTTTGCTCGCCCACAGGGTCCACAATCGCTTGGATTCCGCCGGTACTGCGTGGCGGACTCCACTCTATCCACAATACGATGATGGCGGATGTTTAGGCCCAAAATTCGGGTGTGCACTTTTAAACTTTAAATCCATTAAAAACTGTGCACTTTTAATTTATAATTAGCATTTATAAATTAGGCCTTGACAGGTCAATATGCGCGTGCTATACTCAATGTGTAGTCTTGCTCTTTATATCGGTTGCGTCGGGCCGGCGGACGTCAGGTCCCCGGTGTTGGTTGCAGCGCTGTTCTTCATCCCCGACGCGTATGTGCCCGGCTTGTCGTCCGCCCTGCGGCGGCCTTTCCGGGTGGATGGTCCGGCCGCCGTGTCCGCGTTTGAAGCGCGCGCCAGCCGCCAGGTTCCATCCCTTACTGGTGTAACGACTAGTGACGAGCCCCCGCCTTCCGGCGGGGGCTCGCGCTTTTATATGGATCTTTTGCGGATGGGAATGAGTCGGAAATGCCGCAGAGAACCCGGCATATGGGATCCGACCGAACCGATTATCATTACCAGTGACAGTAATGCCAGACGTTGTTCCCAAAATAAGGGGATCAGGCTCAGAATTATAAGTTTGCCAAGGACCATTACGCCCGCCAACTGCAAAAACCAATCAAAGCCCGCATAAATTTCCAAAGCGGTTATCCCGATTCCGGAAAAAATGGTCCAGTACAGCCAGGGGGTGAGCGCTTCGCGCGGCAGATCGAACCAATGCCCGCCGAACAATACGGAAAACCCCAGTATATGCGCCGTGCGCAATGCGATACGCAAGGACCGGCTGCCCCTCAGATGCCGTTTTTCAGGGGAGATAGTTAAATCGTTATTGTTTTTATTAATCTGTGCCGCCAAAGGCGGTAGCATAATGCTTGTGCGGACTCCAGTTCAATGCAAATAGCAGTAAAGTATTTTCCGCCTATTTCCACCTGTAAAAAATGCCTGACGAGGTTGTTCTAGAGCACGCGCGATCCGGGTTTCAACAGTCCGCGTCGCAAAAGACATTCGGCTATCTCCACCGAGTTCAGGGCTGCGCCCTTATATAGGTTATCCGAAACTATCCAAAGTTGAAATTCATTCGGCGAGGTTTTTGACAGTCTCAGGCGGCCGGCTTTTACGCCCATGGTTTTCACGACATCCAGCGGAGTAGGGTATTTATACGGGTTTTTTATGAATTCAAGGCCCGGTGTCGCTGTAAGAATGTTTTCAAGCTTTTTCAGGCTCCATTTTTTTTCTGTCTTGGCCCAAATGCTTAACGAGTGGCCCCTGAGAACGGGAACTCTGACGGCTGTTGAGCTTATCTTTAGCCCGGGTGAAGACCAGATCTTCTTGAGTTCGGCCTCCACTTTGGCCTCTTCCACGCTCATGCCGCTTTCGTCAAAACCGCCGACCTGGGGAAACAGGTTGAATGCGATAGCGCGCGGGAATTTGCGGTCTTTCAGGAATGGAACGCTGCCGTGCTTTAAATAATACTCAAGTTCTTTTTCCAGCTGGTTCATGGCGCTCCTGCCGGCGCCGGAAACCGCCTGGTATGTGGCTATTCTCAACTCTTGTATTTTAAATTTTTCATGGATTTTATGGAGGGCCACGGCTGCGCCCGTTAGCGTGCAGTTGGGGCCGGCTATGAGTCTTTTGCCGGGCTTGAGCTCGTCTGCGTTGACTTCCGGAATGACCAGCGGTACGCTTTTGTCCAGCCGGAAGCACGAAGAGTCGTCTATGCACCATACTCCCGCGTCGGCCAGTTTTCTGGCGAAGCGGCTGGAAACCTCGTCGGTGGAGACGAAAAAAACGAGACCGGCTTTTTTGAGCGACGAAAAAGAGGGTTTCAGACAGACGTGTTTTCCGCCTTTAAAGTTCACGCGCGCCGCATGCCTGCCGGAATTGAATGGCAGAAAATCCGCTACGGGGAATTTGCGCTTTTCTAGCAGACTGAGAAGCTCCCCCCCCACCAGGCCGGAAGCTCCGACGACAGCGACGTTTATTTTATCGGTTTTGAACAAGTTCCACCTCAACCTTTATTTCTTCTAAAATTGCTTTCGATATTTTTATCCATGGACGGGAATTGTTAATGCAAAACGATTTTAGTCGTGACTTTTATCGGGCGCGGGTTGCTGTGCGGCGGGAATGGTTATTTCCTTGGAATAGCCGGTGTTCTCAAGGCTGTCCACGGCCGCCGCGCGCAGATAAAACAAGTCTTTTGAAAGATCTTCACGCTTAAAGCTGTAAAAATATGGCGCGCGGAATATGTGGCGGCTGACCCGCTGCCACTCGAATTTATCGTAGGACATCTCTATCCAGGCGGCGCGTATGTCCTCGCCGATGGCGGAAAATGAAACAAGGATGTTCTCCGGGCCCACTTCTCCCATAAAACCCTTGATAAGCACTTTGTAATCGTTCGGGGGCACCAGTTTGAAAGCGAGAGCCGGTTTTATGCCGGAAATGGGGGTCTCCAGTACGTCTTCGCCCGACGGCGGATTGCCGCGGATGGAGCGGTTCAACCAGACGTTCTCTTCCTTGTCGTCGGAAAGGGCGGCCGCGATTATGGGGGAACTCGAACTGGACATGAAATATCGGGAAACAGACCACAGGGCCAGATAATTAGGTTTCTCGAAAGAGACACGTGAGAGCGGGATCTCGGCCCAGAACCACTTTGCGGAATCTACGCCATCCAGGGAATCGTTGGGCAGCGGTTCAAGGGGCAGGTCGGCCGCGTCCACGATAAAATACATATTGTCCGAAGTGAACTTGGGCTCCTGATTGACCGCCATGTAGATCTTTCCGGGGATAGGCGTCTTGTCCCAGCCCTGAGGCCACGACTTGATTTTGGCCCGGCCCATTTTTGCGCCGATATAGGCTTTGGCATATGTTCCGGCCAGCACTGGCGGCAGCTTTACTATCCAGCTGTTATTGTAGCCCACGTACCAGTCGGCATTGAATCCGCCGTTGGCGTACATATAGAAGCGGCTGATATCTTTGGAAAGGGCGGCATACGCCGGCACGGGTGATTTGACGGAATAGGCCGCGCCCTTTTCGGGCAGGGCCGTGGCGGCTGGTTTATCGGCTTCGGCCGGCCCGGCGGATTCTGGTTGGGCGGCCGCCGCGACGCGCAGCAGGAACAGCAGCAGGAAAATCGTTCTCATATTATTTTTTTAAAATTCGCGTTATCCGGTCAAAATCGTCCAGGGAATAATAATGTATGGTTATTTTACCATTCTCCGGGGCGCCTCCGGGCATTATCTCAACCTTGGTGCCAAGATGTTTTTCCAGACGGGCTTCCATATCCGATATTTCCGGGGTTTTGCGCCGGCTTTCCCCGGAGGTCTTGGCGCGCGGCCGCCGCGCGTGAAAGTTTTGCGCGTAGGCCTCTAATTCGCGTACCGAGATCTTTTCCGTAAGGATCCGTTCGTAAGCTTCCTTGCGCTTGCCTTTGTCCGGGATGGAGATCAGCGCGCGGGCGTGTCCCTCGCTGACGGCGCCGGTCTGGACGCCTTTCTGGATATCTTCTTCCAGTTCCAGCAGCCTTAAGGTGTTGGAGACGGCGGACTTGGACTTGCCCAGCTTTTTAGCGATGTCGGTCTGGGAGATGGAAAACTCGTCCATAAGCTGCCTATACGCGAGAGCATGGTCTATGGCGTTCAGATCTTCGCGCTGAATATTTTCTATGAGGGACAGTCCGAACTTCTGCTGGTCCGTGAGGTCTTTTTTTACTATCGCTTCCACTTCTTTCAGGCCGGCCGCTTTGCAGGCGCGCCAGCGGCGCTCTCCGGCTATAAGTTCAAAAGCGCCGTCGGCATCCCTCCAAACACTTATAGGCTGAAGAAGGCCGTGTTCCTTTATGGATTGGACAAGCTCGGCCATGGCATTTTCATCAAAAGCTTTCCGGGGCTGCCAACGGTTGGGCCGGACGGAGTCTATCGGGATCTTGCGCACCATATCGTGCGAAATATCGTTGTTTTGTACTTTTGAAATCAAAGCGTCTATTCCTTTTCCCAAGGCCTGCCTCATGATCGTCCTCCGTCAACTTAAATTAACCCGGAAATAGTATGGATACTATTATATATGTCTTTCTCAATGAAAACGGTCGCGGAATCGTGATTCTGGGGCCGGTCCCGGATCGGATGGATAATTATCCGCCGAAATCGTAATCCGTCTGTGATTCTTCCGTCACGCAGAGGGCTGATTCTCTGTATGTGTCGGTGTTTATGCCGCGGCGGCTAAGAAATTCCAGCGCCAGGTCTTTATAGGCCAGCGCGCCCCGGGAACTAGGGTCGTAAACGAAGATGGACTGGCCGAAGCTGGGCGCCTCCGCCAGACGCACGTTCCTCGGTATGACCGTCTTATAGAGTTTCTCCCCGTAGTACTTTGAGATCTCGCGCTGTACCTGGTTTGCCAGATTTATTCGGGAGTCATACATGGTGATAATGCCGCCGTCTATTTTAAGCTTGGGGTTAAGGGCCTGCCGAATCTTTTCCACGGTATTCATAAAGTACGCGAGCCCTTCCATGGCATAATATTCGCACTGCACCGGAGTGATGACCGTGTCTGAGGCATTGAGGGCGTTGACCGTGAGAAGGCCCAGGGAGGGCGGACAATCTATAATGATGAATTTATACATGTCCCGTAGTTTATCCAGTGAACGTTTAAGCACCGATTCCCGGGAAAATTCGCTCACTAATTCTATTTCTGCACCGGCCAGATTGTGGCTTGTGGGGATCATGTCCAGCCATTCCACTGAGGTTTGTCTGACGGCGCTCTCTATTGGGGCCTTACCGCACAACACATCATATATATTACTGTTCTTCTTGGTTATATCCACGCCCAGGCCGGAGGTCGAATTGCTTTGCGGGTCAAAATCAATAAGCAGCGTCTCATAGTCGAAAGCCGCCAAGGCCACTGCTAAATTGATAGTGGTGGTGGTTTTCCCCACCCCCCCCTTCTGATTAGCTATTGCTATTATTTCAGCCATATTTTATACCTTATTTATTCTTTTCGGTCTAAAATCCCCACCTGCTCTATTCTACACCATTCATGCCGACCGGTCAACCGCTTGACGGCATAGTTGTGTGTTTTCACGTGGAAACTATGGGCTCATTCATTTGGCACCTGATAGGCTATCGGATCTGAGCACCGGCGCCTTATCCGCGAGAGGGGCGCTAAATATGCTTAAACCCTTCTCGCCCCCCCTTCAGCTATGCCAGCGTCCTTTCATGGTGTTTCTGGGTCACTGTGAATTGCCGCGTTTTCACGTGGAAACTATTTCTCATCCATTTTTTTGATGGCTTCTTCGGCGCTTATATTCCCACTCTCTACGTCTTCCAGTATCTTCCTGGCCTTGGCGGGGATGCGATCGTTGGAGGCGCAGCCGCACTTGGCCCACCAGTGACGACCGAAAATGGCTTTCCACACGCTCATAAGGCCGGCAACGACTATGATCGCGGGCCAATCCCTGGAAAAATTGAACGACAGGGCAACAAGCCCGTAATTGTGCGCCCATATCACCAGGCCCATGGCCACGACCAGAAGGCCCCAGAAAAACCTCCTCAGACTGAATGCGAACATATTCCCCTCCTTTAAAATACCGCCGATCTATTCTATTGATATCTCCACCCTGTTCCCGCCATCATTGATGTCTATGATTTTCCCCACATCGCCCGATTCAAGGGTCTCGCGAATTTTCTCCATGTCTATTCCGCAGCCCTTTTCCCCGAGTTTCTCTCCGATCTTCTGCTCTATGAACGGCGCAATGAATTTAGACCAGGCCAAAGGAATGTTTACGTTGACCTTCGCCTCGGATGCGCCGTCCTCATAAACTCTTATCTTGAGGAGCCGCCCCCTGCTCCTGGCGGAGCGGCCCTCTTTCCCCTCAAGACGGGACAGGGCTTCCAGCAGTTCCATTGCCTCGGCCGCCGAGATCTTCCCCTTCTCAAGCATTTTGAGTACTTTGCTTTTTTCTTCGTTCATAATATTTATCCCTCCAGCTCCCGCAACATCTTTATAGCTTCCTTGGCCGATAATTCCCCTTTGTCCAGCTTTTCAACTATTTCCAGCCGCCGACGCTTGACCTCGCTTTTCAACTGGCTCAGGCCAAGTTTGGCTAGCAGGGCTTCGAGACGCGACTTGACTGTTGGATAGGAGATGCTCAGGCATCGCTCCACTTCTTTTATGTTCCCTCGTGCCGACAAAAAAACTTTAAGGAACCGGTCGTCTCCGTCTTCCATGCAGGCCAATTCCGGTAATTTGAAATTTCCTTTGACGTAAGTCTTGCAGTCATCACAGCATAGTTCGGTCACTATAATTCTACCACTGCAAGAAGGGCATTTGTTGGGAATATTCATTTTGTTAATCCATTTATCAATATAATCAATATGTAAATCAACTTTAATAAGTATAGTATAAATATACTGTAGTGTCAATAAATATTATTATATTCCTAAAATTAAGCTGCCAAAATGTTTCACAGCCGGAATTCACAGCGGGGGTGAGGGAGATTTAATGCCAATATCGCACACTAACGCACAACCCCCGCTCGCGGTCAACCTCCAGGGTATTATTTGTCTCCGCATAAATAATGTCCGCGTTGGGGAATAAAATTAGAGACAAACGTGAAGCGTGCCGACTAACTATTCGCCAGTTCATTATTGATAATAATTTATCGCGATTGCGGGTTCCCCTACCGGCGGATGCCTTGGCGGAGAGAGTGTAAAAAGTTAGTTATTCCAATAGAGAGTCGGGCGGGTTCGTGTTATGTTTTGTAAGCAAAATGGGCGTTTTTGCTTTCGACCCCTATCACAATACGGGGCAGTGCATGATATATGAAGGTATCAATAGAAACCAATTTGTTATAAAAATTTACTATGGCTTCAGCCCCGAACCATGAGAAGGCGGTTTGAGCCTGAATGTGAGCCAGCCTGCAGCCACGGCGGTAAGCCGGCTCACATGTGGGACGAACTTCGCAACTACTGAGGCCTGCTTGTTCACCGGTGGTCGGACCACTATCGGCGGTTAAATTATACTGGTTATTTGAAAGAGTCAGGCTTCTCAATGGTATCCAAAAGCCTGCGGAAAATGGCCCCCCCTGAGGGCGCAGTGTTTATTGGGGCAAGACTGCCGGTATAGGCATTCGGATCTTTTTCTGAAGGCGTTATTGTGAATTTGTATACCGGGTTGCCTTGGTTGTCGGCTACCATGATTTTTGCCGTCGAGCCCTTTCTGGCCATTACTATCGGTTTCTGCATCAGTTTTTTGACCGAGCCGTCCGGCTGCCGCTTTGTGTCAAAAACAGAAACTTCTATCTTGGCGCCATATTCGTCTATATTCATGATACGCACCTCCAACAGCATGTCCCCGGCGCGGATCTCCTTCACTTCACCGTCAGTCGAAATAAGAGTTCCGCTCGCAGGCGTGCTTTCGCCCAATTGTAGCGAATAGGCGCTTGAGAATATCCGTTTAAGTCCGTTCTTTATGCTTTCCGATGCGCCGGGAATGGAAAGGACAAGCAGTACGGTTGCGGCGGAAAATCCCACGGTCCATAATGTTCTTGCCGGGCGGGTGTGTTCGCGGCGTTCTTTTATCCCGGTAATAACCCCCGGCCAGAGGTCGCGCGGTTGTTTGAGCGGTATACTGCCGCAGGCTGTATCAAAAATTTTCTCAAAATCACTGTTTTTCATAATTTCCCCCATAAATACGTGTTAACAAAAATGCTCCTGGTATTTGGATGCTAATTCTTTCATCAGTTTCTCGCGCGCTTTATAAATACGAATGCTTATGCATATTCCGAACAAATCAGTCCACCGTTCCAATCTAAATCAGTCCAGTGTTCCGATCTAAAGAAGTCCACCCGGAGCGAAGCGACGCTCGGGTTCTTTAGAAAGTATCTCTTTTCCCTCCTATCC
>Ga0208953_1001028_pt1 | contig 18933 bp, 20 predicted proteins | sample RifOxyB2_FD_184033 | JGI IMG/M metagenome (GOLD analysis project Ga0208953, IMG submission 184033) | Groundwater microbial communities from Rifle, Colorado - Rifle Oxygen_injection B2 (SPAdes) | ecosystem: Environmental > Aquatic > Deep subsurface > Groundwater | place: USA: Rifle, Colorado... | reverse complement strand
CGGACTCGACAGGGCGCATTTTGAAAGTGCGATGAAGATGAACATCCGCCGGGACCTGGCCGAGAACATCATCGCGTTCTCGGAAGGGTACAGACTCGCCAGTCCGCAGCCGTAGTCTACCAGTTCGGCACACTGGCCGCACTAGGATTGATGTTGCCAGCAAGCCATCGCGACAAGATGGCGGAAAGAGGGAGGAAATGGTTTGGGGCAGCGAGTCGCTGCCACCCATCATCTGACTTCTGACAGCACATCGGCCGCTGCGAGGAGCGACAGACCCAGCTCGTCTGCGATCGCGCTGACGTCCCCGTAGAGTTCGAGAACGAGCTGCTCAAGTGACGCGATCTCCGCGGAGAAGTCCACAGAGCCGGACTCCGTCTTCTCCACTATCGAGAAGTACTCCTCGTGGACATCCGAATGCGGCGGCAGGAAGCCCCCGCCCCACAGGAGGTGGTCCTCTGGGACGTAGTAGATGTAGTCCATCACCCCGAGGTACGCCTGGTAGTCCACGAACCTGCCCCACTTCATGGTCGTGACGTCGGTCAACATATCCAATGCGGCCTCGCCGTCGCCCGCACGTAGAGCAGATATCGCGCCGTTCATACGGTAGAGGTCGTTCGCCGGGTTGTTGAGCACGAATATCCCTGTCCAGCCAGGTATCCAAGCGGTGAGGTCCCAGTCGAACATCATCGGATTCAGCGCAACGGCTGACTCCATCATCTTCCTGTTGAGAAGGTCTGGATCCACCTTCCCTCTGTCCAGGAGAGAGTTCAGTCTCTCGACCTCAGAGGAGTACGCGCCCAGACCCGCCTCTAGCAGGGAGATGTCCGCCATAGTCCGCGTCTCCGGATCCATCGAATACAGCAGGTCGATTCCCTGTTGGACAACCTCCGCGTTCTCGGGCAGGTTGTAGGGCAACACGGAGGCCTGGGCCATCCTGAGCGCCATCAGCCCGTTGAAGACCGTGTTGACCCGCACATGCGCCTCGTTGAGGCTCGCCATAGTGTCGCCCGTCGTGTGGTAGAGCTTGTCATATGCCTCGCCCCACCAAGCGGTCTCGGTGCACGGGACGCCTGCCATGTAGAACGGCCAATCGTCGTACGAGGACGGAGGCCAGTACACGTATGTCATCGGTGCGGTGGCAATGAGCCCTGAATCGAACGCCGCCTTCTTAACGAACCTCGTCAGGTCGGGGGTGGTCTCGACGTACACGATAGCACCCTCCGTCCCGATCACATCCATGTTGAACATCGCGACGATCTTGCCGGGCCTGTCTGGGTTGAGCTTCTCTCCGGTGAGCGTCTCGACTATGTGCGAGTACGAGCCCATGCACCAGTCGTACCAGGTGTCCTGCCAGCCACCGAGCTCCTCCGCGTCGAAGACCGTGAACACAACGGTCCGCCTCGGTTGAAGACCTGAGTCCTTGAACGCCTTGGCCATCGAGAGCAACGAGCCGATCCCTGCGTTGTCATCGGCGGCGCTGGTGAACCAGTGGTCAAAGTGGGCGCCTACATACACGTACTCGTCCGGCAACTCGACGCCCTCGATCATCCCAATGACGTTGTGCCCGGTCGAGAGGGGAAGTTCCTGGTAATCGTTGTCCACAACCAGATGACACGTGACTGGTTGCCTCTCCATCAACATGCGGATCGCCGCCGCATCATCATCCGTTATGTAGACGAGCGGCAGGGCCGCATCGCTAATGTCGATCTTGAGCTCAGAATCCGGCGTCTCGGGGAAATGGCATATCGCCCCTAGCGCGCCCCTATCCACCGCCATGCACAGGACGGGAGTGCAGTAGAACATCAGGTCCGTCCGGGTGAACAGCACGACTTTGCCCTCTATGCTCCCGGGCGCCAACTTGTCGAAATCGTTGATCTTGCCCTCCCCGACGTCGACCATCTGTGTGGTCACGCCATCAGGGCCGGTTCCATCACCCTTGGAGCACTGGACAGCGGGGACCGCGGTCCACTCGCCGCCCATGTCAATCTCGAGGATCGTCCTCCCGACACTGTATCCCGCCGTGGTCTCGTCTAGGTTCCACCCAATCATCGGGAAGCTCTCGAGATACACGTCATCGGGGTCTAGACCGCATTCCGTTACCATCTGACCCTCTATCCACTCCGCGGTCTGTAGGGCCTTCTCCGTCCCCGCGACCACGCGTCCCCCGTTCACGAGATATTCAGTCACTTCCATCGCGTATCCGTTGTCTATGCTCGCCATGAAGGCGGTCTCCTCCGTCGTGAACTGCGCAGGTCGGCCCTTGGCCGACACTCCAAGCGCGAAGGCGGAGGTCAACATCAGCAAGACGGCGAACACAGCTGCAAACCTATAGGCTCTCCTGCTCCCAACTGCTTCGGACATCGCTCTCTAATCCCCCCTGTGGCTACTACGGGGAATGACCTTCCCGATAGAAAAACATGGGGGCCGCCGGCACGGCCTGAACGGACCCGACCCGGAGCGTAAAGAGATACCGTGATGGACAGGCCCTGGGAATAATTTAAAGGCCAGCAGAGCATAGACCGGGCGGGCCCATGGTCTAGCGGTTATGACAACGCCCTTACACGGCGTAGATCACCGGTTCAAATCCGGTTGGGCCCACTCCATCTCTCGCCACGACCGCGGAGATACCGTTGGCAGCGCTCGCTTGCTTGAATAGTCGTGGGTCGTACACCTGTCAAGTCCGCACACACACCATGTTGACTCATGACAGACCATTGTCTGGATGAGAGCGCACCAAAGGACTTCGCTCCGACGCGGTCCACTCCGTGAGAGCCTCTCTGGGAGACCCTATTTGAAGGTGATCTGAGCCCGTGAGGCCACACCGACCACAACGGACGCTGTCCGGGGAAAGAGTATATACTCAATCCTGACCAATGAGTCTGACGTGGTAGAAGACAAGGTCGTGGTTCAGGAGAAGGACTGCGCAACGGAGGCAGATGGATTTGACTACACTGTCAAGAACCCAAACCATCTGCTCCGAATAATGAACAAGATCATGCCCATCTTCCTCAACGTCCCCGACGAGGAGATGTACAACGAGGTGTTGAAGATCCTCCTCGAAACTACCGAGAGCAGGCACGGCATCTTCGCGTACATCGACGAGAACGGGTCCATGGTGGCCCCTTCGATGACAAAGGACATCTGGGACCAGTGCCAGATACCCGACAAGACCTACATATTCCCCAGGGACACATGGGGTGGCATCTGGGGCCGCTCCCTGAATGAGAAACGGGCGTTGTTCTCCAACGGAGGACACGACGTCCCTAGTGGACACATACAAATCAGGCGCTCGATCTGCGTCCCGCTCATCCACTTGGGAGAGGTCGTAGGGTTGTTCGCAGTCGCCAACAGGACCTACGACTACAGTGAGGAGGATGTGGAATACGTCAAGGCGATAGCCGGCTTCGTGGCTCCTGTCCTGGATGCGAGACTGACAAGGGACCGGAGCGAGCGTGAACGCCGGCGCGCGGAAGAGGCGCTCAGGCTCGCCAACAAGAAACTGAACCTCATGGGAAGCCTCACACGCCACGACGCGCTCAACCAGTTGAACGTAGTGCTCGGGTACGCCGAGATGATGAGGGAGCCCGGCAGCAGGGACAAGGCGGAGATGTACCTCGACAGGATCATCAAGTCGGGCAACGCGATAAGAAGCCAGCTGGAGTTCACGAAGGTCTACCAGTCAATCGGGAGCACACAGCCCGACTGGCAGAACGTGAGACGGGTCTTCGATCTGGCAGTCTCCTCCGCAGTCCTGGGGGGCATATCAGTCGTGAATCGGCTGCGCGACATCGAAGTCTATTCCGACATGATGTTCGAGAGAATCTTCTACAACCTGATTGAGAACTCAGTCAGGCATGGCGAGAGGGTCTCGACGATCTCCGTATCGGACTCGGAGACCGAGAACGGCCTCGTCTTGGTGGTCGAGGACGATGGAGTGGGCATTCCAGACAACGAGAAGGAGATCGTCTTCGAGCGAGGGTTCGGGAAGAACACGGGATACGGGCTCTACATCACGAGGGAGATACTGGATCTCACAGGCATCTCGATTCGGGAGCGCGGCGCCTTCGGCAAGGGTGCCAGGTTCGAGATCATTGTGCCCGTCGGGGCCTTCCGCCGACCTGACCAGGCGGTCACTTGACTCGGAAATACTACCGGCCGTAGTCGCCTTCGTCCCGCCAAGGAATCATTACCCGGATGACCAGCGATTGCGGACGACGACCGACAGGGCTTACGCTATTCATCTCGCACCAGCGCAGTCCGTGACCGGCTCTCACCTCATGACTCCGAACCTGTCCAGCGAGTCCACCAAGCCTCGGACGAACTCCTCGTACTCGACCTCGACCCCGTACTTCCTGAAGTACTTCTCCACCGCGGACATGCCGCTGCTCAACGCTTCGGCGGCGCGCGTGAGCGTTACCCACGGGACACCGCCCGTGCGGTCCACGCGCAACGCCTCGGAGAGGTCTATGAACCACGGGTCGCCTGAGTGGACCAGTATGTTGTACGGGCTGAGGTCTGTGTGGACCACGCCCGCCTTGGCCAATGCAGCGATCCCGGACATGACCACCTTCAGGAACTTCTCGGGAGCCTCCAGCCTGACGTCGCTGAGCCTTGGAGCCGGGCCCGTCTCGTCCCCTAGATAGCGCATGCTGAACATGTTCTCCACCCTGCGCGCGGGAGCGGGGACCTTCGCCCCGCCCTTCCATGCCTGGAAGGTCATCTCGTACTCCTTGGCCGCCTTCCAGCCCATGGAGTCGAGCTTTATCGGCCCTCCTCCCTTGTGGGAGGTCCTGTAGAGCCTGTAGCACTTGACCGCTATCGGGGAGCCATTGTAGCTCGCGAGGTAGACATCGGCCTCCTTGCCCGCGCTGATCAGGCCCACCACATCGGTGGCGAGGCCCGACGAGAGGATTGCTTCTGCTGTCGATCGGTAGCCCGCCTCGTGGAGGTCGAGCGTCCCGGACCTGATGCGCCAGTGCACGCTGGCGTCTAGATACGGATTGTTTGGCATTCTCGGATTCCATTTCTCTGGATGTGTGGCGTTCGCAGAACAAGCTCACGACAGCCCGAGAACCCGACACGACGCTACGGGGTTCCCGGCACAGCTGCTAGAACTCTGTCGGACATCATAACCGGGAACCTCCTGGTCTACACGACCAATCAAGAAAAAGCACTCGAAATACATCAACCCTTCGGACATCCCGGCACGAGGACGAGGACACGGGCGAATGGTTAAATAGTTATGAATTATAATCCATTACGATGCCCCGACCGAAGAGGTGCCGGAAGGTCTGCTTCGACCCGGAATACAAGGTCTTCAAACCGCAGGGAATCCCCATGAGCGAACTGTCCAGCATAGAGATAGAGCTGGACGAACTCGAGGCCTTGAGGCTCTCGGACGTCGAGGACCTGTCGCAGGCGGAGGCGGCAAAGAAGATGGACATCTCGCAACCCACTTTCAACCGGATACTTTCAGGCGCCAGGTCCAAGGTAGCCGAGGCCCTCACCGATGGCATGGCGCTCAGGATAGCACGTGGTTCGCCTCACGCCCCGGAACCTCCGGCTCGTGCGGCGGCCTGCAAGACGGGTGGTCCGAAGTGAGGTCCGCATCGCTGCTCGTCAAGATACCTGGCAACTGGATCGGCTGCCTCGCCAGCAGTTGCGACCTATCTGTCAAGATACTCAAATGCGTGCCCAAGAACAGCAACGGTGGGCAGAGCTTCCTGCAGATAGACACAGACCCGGGCCTGTCCCAGGAGGAGCTGGTAAACAGGATACGCGAGGTGGAGCCGAACTGCACGGTCCAGCTCACCGCCGCAGGACCGGGCAGGCACATAGGCACGGTCGAGCTGCAGCAATGCGCCGCGTGCAGGCTCATGGCAGATTCTGGATGCTTCATGGACTCTGCCTCCAACCGTGATGGCGGGATGATGCAGTGGAACGTCATCGCCCCGAACGCGGCCGCCCTCAGGAACCTCGTCGAGAAGGTCAAGGAACTCGGTTGCACCGTCGAGGTCGAGAAGGTATCTGTCCTGAGGACCGTCTCCGAACTCACGCTCGCCCAGGAGAAGGTGCTTCAGATGGCCTACGAACTCGGGTACTTCGAGATACCGAGGAAGATCACGCTCGACATACTGGCTAAGAGGCTGGAGATATCGAAGGCCACCCTCGATGTGATGTTGAGGAGGGCCCAGAGGAAGTTGGTGGCGAGCCATATAGGCGAGACATGCTGACGCGGTGCCATCAGGGGCGACGAAAACCTTCGAAGCGACGGGGGAACTCGATGAAGACGGATTGCGCGCACTGTGCGGACAAAGAATGCTATGAGGGCAAGGACTGTTTCGGCCTCGCTGACAGGGCGAGGAAGGCGTACGAGGGGTACGAGCTCAAATCGATGAGGGTCTCAGGGAAGGTCGAGGCTGAGCACTACATGAAGAAGACCAGGCTGGAGGAGCTCATCCTGTACGCGAAGGAGATGGGCATGAAGAGACTCGGGATCGCCTTCTGCGTCGGCCTCTCCTCGGAGGCCAGGACCGTTGCGGACATACTCGCCAAGCAGGGACTCGAGGTGCATTCCGTGTGCTGCAAGATCTGCGGAATAGACAAGAAGGAGCTGGGGGTCGTCAAACTGCACGGGGACGACGGTGACGAGGCGGTGTGCGATCCGATTGGCCAGGCTATGTGCCTCGCCGAGTGCGTGACCGAGATGAACATCCTGATCGGCCTGTGCGTAGGCCACGACATGCTGTTCACGAAGCACTCGAAGGCGCCCGTGACGACGTTCATCGTGAAGGATAGAGTGCTGGCCCACAACCCCGCAGGGGCGATCTACAGCGGGTACTACAAGAAGAACCGGTTCGGCCTTCCACCTGAGTGAAAAGCCACGCACGGCTAACCTGTTCGCCGTACCGGACTTCAACGTGGAAGGCCAAGTGGTAGCTAGAGGTATCAGATTGGCCAAGAAGACGGATTATTCGAAGAAGTCGTTCCTCGTGATAGGCACGCACGGGGACGAGGAGCTCGAGAAGGCGACCATGACATTCGCGTGCGCGGGAGCATCTACGGCGCTGGGCATCAGGACCAAGGTGTTCCTGACCATGAACGGCGTCAAGCTCGCCCAGAAGGGATACGCTGAGAAGCTCAGACCCGTCGTGGGGATGGCGCCCGTGAAGCAGATGATGGACGCGTTTCTCCAGAGCGGTGGGAAGATCCAGGTCTGCATCCCGTGCCTCGAATCCAGGGGTATCGACAAGAACCAGTTCATAGACGGCGTCGAGTTCGTCAACCTCATGGACTTCGCGGCGGAGGCCGTGGACGTGGACAGGGTCTTCACCTGTTGATCCGAGGGATGGTGTCCGTAACATGAGTGCATTCACTGGAAAGCAGAGCACACCCTCCAAGGCGCCGGCCGCATCGACAGCGGCCGAGAACCTGAAGAACGTCAAGCACAAGGTCATCATCATGAGCGGCAAGGGCGGGGTCGGCAAGTCCACCGTGGCTGTCAACCTCGCCGCGGCCCTGGCCAAGAAGGGGAGGAAGGTTGGGCTCCTGGACGCAGACATGCACGGGCCGAGCGTTCCGAAGCTTCTCGGCATCCCGAACCTCCCGCTGACCGTGGACGACAAGGGAAGAATCGTGCCGTTCTTCGTCCCTCCGTCGATCAAAGTCGTGTCGATAGCGTTCCTGTTGAGTGACCGGGACTCCCCAGTCATCTGGAGAGGACCGGTCAAGATGGGAGCGATCAAGCAGTTCCTTGAGGAGGTCGAGTGGGGAGAGCTGGACTACCTATTGGTGGATCTCCCGCCAGGCACTGGGGATGAACCACTCAGCACCGCCCAGCTCGTACCATCGCCCGATGGCGCCATCATCGTGACGACGCCACAGGATGTCGCGCTCCTGAGCGTCAGGAAGTCGATCAACTTCGCGAAGGCCGTCGGGCTCAAGCCCATAGGCCTCGTAGAGAACATGTACGGGCTCGAGTGCCCGCACTGTGGAAAGATGATACAGCTGTTCCAGGACGGGGGCGTCGCGAAGGCGACGAAGGATCTCTCGGTCCCGCTCCTCGGACAACTGCCGCTCAGCCCGGACATAGCCAATAGCGGGGACGCGGGCAAGCCATTCGCCTTGGGGTCGGACAAGGCCGCGAAGGCATTCGACGAGATCACGAAGAAGATCATCGAGGCGGTCGAGGGCAAAGGCGGTTGACAGGATGATGCCCGGGACGAGGAAGTTCGAGTGCTTCGAGTGCGGACGGAAGTGGGATGAGCCGTTCGGCACTGGACGGCCGACCGCATGCCCGTCCTGTGGCAGCAGGAACATCCGCAGGTCATCGGACGACAGTGGCAGGAGAGGCGCTGGGAGAGGGTGCATGCAGGCTCCCAGGAGAGGACAAGGAGGAGGCCGAAATGGCTGAGAAGGAAGTTGTCCAGACAGAGAGCGAACTCGAGTTCGGCTCGAAGAAGTGCGTGTGTCCCAAGTGCGGGACCGAAGCACCCCATGCGTTCAGAGGGGTGCCGTGCAGCAAGACGAAGTGCCCGAAATGCGGCTCGGCGATGAAGGGCACACAGTGCGGTGATTGACCATATGGCTACAGAATCCAGAGAGACGGAAGGCATGGGAAAGCGCGTGGCAGTCAGTTCGACAGGCGAATCACTGGAATCACCGGTCGACCCAAGGTTCGGAAGGTGTTCCTACTTCATCATATTCGATGAGAACAAAGGACACAGAGTGGTGAGGAATGCCGGCCAGGCCCTAGGCAACGGCGCGGGCATCCAGGCGGCGCAGCAGATCCTCGACCTCGGCGTCGGCGCCGTCGTCACCGGCGATCTAGGGCCCAACGCGTTCAGGGTCCTGGCAGCTGGAGGCGTCCAGATGTTCGTCAGGTGCACCGGCACGGTCGGCTCCGCCATAGAGGCATACAGGAATGGCGAACTCAGAGAGACCGCAACCGCGACCTCACCTGGACACCACGGGCAGGGACCTCACGGCCATGGTCCGATGGGAAGGTAGACGGAACAATGAGCAACAAGAATAGCCCCTCGGAGCTCGACCGACTCGTCGAGAACATCGTGACGGCCATGGAATCAGAGGACTCGAAGATCTACACCAAAGAGGTGATCTCCGAGTTCCGGGACCCCGCAAATGTCGGTCCGATGGACGACGCGGACGGCTCAGGGGTCGCGGACGGGCTCTGCATGGACTCCATGCACATGTGGGTCAAGATTGACGGAGAGAAGGTGTCGCAGTGCACGTTCTACACGGACGGTTGCGGCGCCACTATCGCCTGCGGGAGCAGGCTCACGAAGCTCGTGACCGGACGAACGATTGAGGATGCGATGGCCATCAGCCCTGAGGACCTGACCACGTCCCTTGGCGGACTGCCAGAGAATCACATACACTGTGCGAGTCTGTCAGTCATCGCATTCAGGAACGCTGTAAGGGACGCGAAGTGCAGGACCGGGCAGACACGGAGGCGCGGCCTTGAAGCTGCTCAGGTTCAGATGTAACGGGTGCGGGCTGGAGATGGCCCTGCCGGAGAAGCCGGACAAGTGCTTCAGCTGCAGTTCCGACAAGATTGTCAGGATTGGCTGGAGACTACGATTCAAGGACAAGGAGTGAGAACGGTCAGAATCGAGAGATCAAGGAGTGATAATAGGATGAAGATATGCGTACCGACGATGGAGAAAGGAGGGGTCGACGACCTCGTGTGTGAACACTTCGGCCGCGCGCCGACGTTCACTGTGATTGACACGGACACCGACCAGGCCCAGGTCGTAGCGAACAGGAGCGAGCACATGGGAGGACTGGGCAAGCCGCCGGAACACATCGCGAAGACCGGCGCGAAGGTCCTGATATGCTCTGGGCTCGGGCCCAAGGCGATCGACATGCTCCAGGCATTCGACATCCAGGTGTTCGTGGGCGCCTCGGGGACGGCCAAGGACGCGGTGCAGATGTGGCGCGACGGGAAGCTGCTTGCGGCATCGCACGACGTCGCCTGCAAGGAACATCACCATTGAACCACAGCGCGTGAGGGCGATCTTACGAAGATAGCGATAGCGAGCGGCAAGGGTGGGACAGGCAAGACCCTTGTCGCGACGAACCTGGCCGCGGTCACCAAGGATGCGACCCTGGTTGACCTTGATGTCGAGGAGCCGAACTGCTACATCTTCGCCCAGGCGAAATCGGAGCGTGCGGAGAAGGTCTTCAGACTGGTGCCCCAGGTGGATGCATCGAAGTGCACCCTGTGCGGCAACTGCAGGAAGGTCTGCGAGTTCCACGCGATAGCCGTGCTGCCCAAGGAAGTGATGGTCTTCAAGGAGCTGTGCCATGGTTGCGGCGCATGTTCGATGCTCTGTCCTGAGGACGCCATCACAGAAGTGGACCACCTCATGGGCGAGGTGATAATGGCCGAAGGTGGCGTGCTCAAGCTGATGTACGGCAGACTCAAGGTAGGCGAGGCCGCAGCGACACCGCTCATAAGGCAGGTCAAAGCCACCATACCTGAAGGGCCGATCACTATCATGGACTGTCCTCCTGGGACGGCGTGCACAGCGGTGGAGAGCATCAAGGGGGCGGACGCCTGCGTCCTCGTCACCGAGCCCACTCCTTTCGGGCTGCACGACCTCAAGCTCGCCCTGGAAGTCACCAGGAAACTGAAGGTCCCTGCGGCGGTCTTCGTTAACAAGCATGGACTGCCAGGCCCCGACATCCAGCAGTTCTGCGACGCCCACAAGATACCAGTCGTCGGCAAGCTGCCGATAGACCGGTCAATCGCGGAGGCGTACTCCAGAGGTGCTCTGATTGCCGAAGACGCGAGATTCAACACCACATTCAAGAAGCTCAGGGACTGGGCGCTCTCGGAGGCGGGGAGATGAAGGAGATAGTGATAGTCAGCGGCAAGGGCGGCACGGGCAAGACCACTCTGCTCGGATACCTCGCATCCGTCATGAACAACGCCGTCACCGCGGACTGCGACGTCGACGCTCCGAACCTGCACCTGCTACTGAAACCCAAGATACTGCATCGGGAGGACTTCGCAGGTATGAAGGTGGCGACCATAATCGGTTCGGCATGCACCAACTGCGGGAAGTGCGTCCCGGTCTGCAGATTCGGCGCAATCAAGAGCATCGGCAACCCCAGCCTCATGAAGGTCGCGATAGAGCAGGGGTCGTGTGAAGGGTGCGCGCTGTGCAGCCGCATATGCCCGAGCAAGGCGATCAAGATGGTCGACAAGAAGGTCGGCGAGTGGTTCATATCGAAGACCGTCTTCGGCACGATGGTGCACGCCCTGCTCGAACCCGGGGAGGACAACTCGGGTAAGCTCGTCGCGATGGTCAAGCAGAGGGCCAGGATGGCCGCGAAGGAGGAGGGAGTCGGAACGATACTGGTGGACGGTCCACCAGGGATTGGGTGTTCTGTGATATCATCCCTCTCAGGGTGCTCACTCGCGATAATAGTCACCGAACCCACGGAATCCGGCTTCAGCGATGCGAAGAGGATCATGGACCTCGCGAAGGGGTTCAACCTCCCCATCGGACTAGTCACGAACAAGGCCGACCTGAACCAGGACCTCACGAGGCGCATCGAAGAACATGCCGTCGCGGAGGGGGCACACTTGCTGGGGAGCATCCCGTACGACGAGGTGTTGGCCAACACGATGGCGCAGGGTAGGACTGCCGGTAAGAACGTCGCTAGCCCGGCGACTCACGCCATGTCCAAGATCCACAGGAAGATGATGGACCTGATCGGGCAGGCCTGACGGCTTTCGGGGGCAGACTTATTCCCCCGGTCCGCCTTCCCAGAGGTGGTGAGACCGTGAGGTGGGATTTCGAGACGTGGTTGGTCCAGAACTACGGAGTCAAGACGAGCGCGCTGACGAAGGAGGCGCTGTCGATCGCCCGGAAAGAGTACGAGGAGGAGTATCCCCCTGCGGGCGACGGGGACATCAAGCTGAAGACATACCCTTTCAAGAAGTATCTAGACTCCGAGAAGTAAGGGGGCGGTCCCTGCCGAGGGGGCGTGCCCGACGGTGACAAAGTATATAATTTAGGTTAACCTAACTCATGTCTGATGGTAACCGAGATCGCAGAGCAGTACCTCAAGATCATATACAATCTCACTGAGGAGGGCGGGGTCGCCAAGACATCCGACATCGCGAAGGCCATGGACGTCGCGCCCGCGTCCGCGACGGAGATGATGCAGAAGCTCGCCAAACAGGGACACGTGAAGCACGAGAAATACCACGGAGCGAACCTGACCCCAAAGGGGCTCAAGATCGCACGGCAGGTGACCAGGAAGCACCGGCTCCTGGAACGTTTCCTCAACGACCTGTGTGGCATCAGGGGAAGGGCGAGGCACGCGCAGGCATGCAAGATGGAGCATGTCCTGACAGACGAAGCAGAGAGGCAGCTGTGCCGGATGCTGAACCGCCCATCCGAGTGTCCGCACGGGAAGCTCATACCCAAATGTGACCGTGGCATCGCGTGCGAGAAGTGCACGAACGAGACGGTTCTCCTGCTCGACCTGGGGGAAGGCGATGTGGGAACGGTGTCGCACCTAACATCCAATGACAGGGACGAACTCTGCCGCATATTGGCGATGGGTTTCGTCCCTGGAAGCGAGGTCAAGGTCGAGAAGAAGGTGCCCATGGGCGGCCCGATCATCGTATCCCTCAAAGGGACGAAGATCGCGCTCGCGAGGGAGATCGGCGGCGTCCTGCACATGGTCAGGGCCTGAGGGAGGGAGTGCATGGAGATCGCCCTGGCCGGAAACCCGAACGTGGGGAAGAGCGTCGTTTTCAGCAAGCTCACCGGCGTGGGCGTCATCAGCTCCAACTACCCCGGAACGACCGTCGAGTTCTTCGAGGGGAAGGCCAAGTTCATGGGGTCCACGATCACAGTCATCGACATCCCCGGGACCTACTCGCTCGCAGGCAACACAGACGATGAGAGGGTCGCGACGAACCTATTGTTTGAGAGGCGGCCAGACACGATCATCGCTGTGCTCGACTCGACGAGGCTCGAGCGCAATCTAGTCCTGCTATTCGAGCTGATCGAATCAGGATACCACGTCATCGCAGCGCTCAACATGTACGATGCGATGAGGAAGACCGGACGCGACGTGGATGTCACACGTCTGGAGCGGATACTGATGATTCCGGTCATCCCCACCGTGGCCACCAAAGGGGAAGGGATCGACTCGCTCCTGTTCACATCCGTTCAGCTCAGAGGCAGGAGCAAGTTCAAGGTCAGATACGACTCGCACATCGAGGAGATGGTCCGAGAACTCAGCGGGATGCTCAAGGAAGAGGACTGGTCCATGCCACTCAGGGCGGTATCGCTCCGCCTCCTCACAGGAGATCCGAGGGTCGTAGAACGGGCCGCTCCTGAAGCGGTCAAGGCATCAGAGTCCATGCGAGAGCAGTTCGTGCATCAACACGGCGAGGACATCGTCGTGCACATAGAGAGGGACCGGTTCGGCGAGGCTGGGCGGATCGCATCCGACGTCGTAGGAGAGTCCGCTGGAAGGAAGAAGGAGGAGGGACTGATCTCCGATCTTACCCTCAGACCTGTGACGGGCATCCCCATCCTCGTCGCGGTGCTCGCCGCTGTGTTCCTCGTGCTCGTCTTCGTCGGGGGTTGGATAGAAGGGGCGCTCGTGGGAGCCTACACGGACGCCCTCCGAGGACCGTTCGAGGACTTCAAAGACGGTCTGTCGAGCGGACTCGCCAAAGGCGTGGCCGAGGGGATCTATCTCAGCGTCGAGGCGATGCTCGCGCTCGTCATACCGTACATACTGGTCTTCTACCTCATGCTCGCCGTGCTTGAGGACACGGGATACCTGGTCAGGGTCGTGTCGCTCTTGGATGGCGTGATGCATAGGCTCGGGCTGCACGGAAGGGCGATCATCCCCATGGTCGTTGGATTCGGGTGCAACGTCCCCGCGATCCTGGCGACCAGGGCCATGGGGTCGAAGAGGGAACGGCTCATACTCGCCACGCTCATCACCATGGCGGTGCCATGTTCCGCGCAGACGGCGATCATAATCGGCACCGTGGGCAACTACGCGGGCGTCACCTGGGCGCTGTCGATATACCTCATACTCGGCGCGACGCTCGTGTTCCTGGGGTTCGTGATGCACAGGACCATCAAGTTCGAGCCAACGGGCCTGTTCGTCGAGATTCCAGACCTTCGGACACCATCGGCCTCGGAGACCCTGAGGAAGACATCCATCAGGATCAAGGAGTTTCTGACAATCGCATTCCCGCTCCTCCTTGTGGGCAGCATCGTGCTCGAGATGCTCATGGCGGAGGGAGCCCTTCAGAGACTGATCGAACCCTCCGAAGGGTTCATGATAGTCGTCCTCGGCCTCCCCGGCGTCACGGTGGTCGCGCTGGTGTTCGGCATCCTGAGGAAGGAGATGGCGCTCCAGATGCTCATGGTTCTGTTCGGCACGAGCAACCTCGCGCTGCATCTCACCCCCGAGCAGATGTTCACCTTCGCGCTCGTCATGGCCGTGTTCATGCCCTGCCTCGCGGCGTGGGCGGTCATGTTGAAGGAGTTCGGGCTGAAGAGCACACTGCTCGTGACCGCGGGCTCCATCTCACTGGCCATGGTCATGGGGGCCGCGTCCCACCTATTCCTGAGCCTCTGAGGTCATCTGACGAAGTAAGACGTGTCCTCGTCGGCGTGTATATGCGACGGCACATTGACCGATCCGCGGTAGTCCTCGCCAGTCCTCTGGATCACGGGTTCCGTGCCGTCGCGGAGGAGGACGTATTGTGACCTCGCGCCAGTCACGATGAGCAGTATCTTGACCTTGCCCTGCATGCCGCTCTCGATGGAGCAGCCCCAGATCAGACGACCATCAGGCCTGAGCTTGCTCGAGATGATCTCCGCCGCCTTCGCGGCCTCTTCTATGGTCATGTCCGGTCCGCCGACGACCCTCACAAGCGCGCCCTTCGCGTCCTTGAGGTCTATCCTGCCGAGCAACGGAGATGTCAGAGCCTCGTCCACCGCCTCGTCCATCCTCTTCATCGGCGCGCCCTCGGACTCCCCGACGCCGATGAGGGATACACCGCCCTCGTCGAGGATCGTGCGGAGGTCGGCATAGTCCACGTTGACCAGGCCGGCCCTGGTGAGCATCTCTGTGAGTCCACCTATGGTCTGGAGAAGGAGCTCGTCGGCGACCTTGAACGCTGCCTGGACCGGCAGGTTCGGCACGAGCTCGAGCAGAGTATCGTTGGGGATCACTATCGTGGTGTCGCACACCTTCGCGAGGCGTGACAGTCCCTCCATGGCGTTCTCCATCCGCATCTCCCCTTCGGACTTGAACGGGAGCGTGACGACACCGACGGTGAGCGCCCTCGCCTCCCTGGCAAGGCGGGACACGACGAATGAGCTGCTGGTGCCCGTGCCTCCGCCCATGCCTGCGGTCACGAAAACGATCTGAGAACCCTTCACGAAGTCCTCGAGATCGCGCTCGTTCTCCATGGCAGCGCGCTCGCCGATCTCGGGCTTCGCGCCCGCGCCCAATCCCCTCGTGAGCGTCTTCCCAATCAGTATCTTCCTGCTGGCCTTCACGGAAAGGAGATGCTTCGCGTCTGTGTTGATGGCGAGCGTCTGCACGCCGGAGACTCCCTGCTCGAAGAACCTGTTGACCGTGTTGGACCCAGCGCCTCCGCACCCGACGAGCTTGATGCACACGTTGAGGCCTTCGGCGATCTTCTCGATCTCCAACTCCTCAGCGGACATCTCCGGCTGTCCCTTGTCATTGCTAACATCGTCGGCGGGCGCTCTCGAACCCAAGGCGCCTTCTATGATACTTCGCGGCATTGTGCATCCCCTTGAGTATCTACGTGTTGTCCACGACTATATAACACTGTAGACTGAGAACTAGCGCCACGCGTGCGCGCCCGCTTACGCACACGCAAGGGGACGCGCGCCAGCCGCTGTTCAGACCAACAAGTTCGTGAACAATGGACCGAGGACTATGAGAGCGCTCAGCCTGAGCGTGTCGGAGATGATCCCGACCTTGAACATGCTCCAGATCTTGACATAGCCCGAGCTGTAGACTATCGCCATCGGAGGCGTGGTCGACGGTATTGCACTCGATATGGAGCAGGCCAGCCCGGCGCCGACGATCGGCGCCAGTACCTCTGCGCCAGTGAACCCGGCGCCAATCGCGAGCGTTGCCGCGATGGGGCACGATATCAGGGCAGCGGCGGTGTTGGACGCGGCATATGTCAGGACGAAACCGAGTACGCACGAGATGGCGTATATCCCCCACGCGCTCGGGTTGTCTCCCATCGCATCAGCCACCCCGTTCGCGAGCCAAGTGGCGAACCCGCTGTCCGCCAACCCGATCCCGAGCGCGATGCCTCCGCCGAACAGGAAGACCACGTTCCAATCGATGCCTCTTGCAATCTCGTCCCATTTCAGGACGGGTTCATCCCTGACCCTGATGAGACCCGCCAGCAGTATCACGAGGACCGCGGGCATCGCCTCGGGCATGATGACGGACAGGTCGCTGGACAGGCCTTGCAGACTGGGATTATACCCGGCGGCGACCTTCACTATCGAGGGGAATATCCAGAGGCTCACAGCCAGTACGAGAAGGCCTGCGACGACCTTCTCGCCCCTGCTCATCCTGCCTAGCTGTTTGGCGACTGCGATCATCTTGGACTTGTCCGCCGCCACGGTCTTCTCCTCAGGCTTCAGCACCTTGAAGACGACTATCCAGGTGACAAACAGGCCGATTATCGCGTGAGGGGTCCCCACGATGAGCCAGTCGAGGAATGTGAGGTCTACAGCCGCATACTCAAGCGCAGTGCTCTTCGCGATGAGGTTCGGCGGAGTGCTGATGAGCAGGAGCATCGCGCCTGCGGTGGCGGCCTGTGCGAGGACCAGCATGCACGCCTCGCTGTAACGGCCCCCGGACTTGACCCCTGCCATCGACAGATAGGCAATCAGGAACGGGAACACCACCGCCGTCGAAGCGGTGATGGAGCCTGTCAGAGTCAGAATGAAGACGGGGAGCGCGGCGACGAAGAATGCTGCTATCATGGGGTTGCTCCCCTTGTAGAGAAGTCCGAGCCTGAGGGCTATCCTCCGGTCGAGGTCCCACTTCCTGAACGCAGCGGCGAGGACGAACCCCGCCATGAATATCCAGATTATGGGATCGGTGAACGCGGTGAGGGAGGTCTTCCAGGTGACGATCCTGGACATCGAGAAGATGATAGGAGGAAGCAGGGCAGCGATGCCGAGCGGGACGCATTCGGTGACCCACCACACGAGCACCCACAGGAGCGTGCCGAGGGCGATCTGGGGCGCGCGTTCAGGGGCATCTATGTCAGCCGCGACATCCGCCATCGACTGCGGCACTGGCATGAGCACAAGGATGAGGAAGATGAGCGGCCCGAGCGCGAGGCCGATCTTCCTCTTGTTCAGCCACTTGCCGACCTTGCGGACCTTGGAGTGCTTGCTCTTCGGATCCCCTCTGTGTACTGACCAAGGGTCCACCTTCGTCCCGCTCATCTAACGACACCTCTTGTACGGTCGCGGCCTTCATTCAGTAATACCAGGTGGTACTTGAAAGTTGACGACCTATGGCATCCGTGCGATTCGAGTCCGCTCATTCTGCAGCTCTTCAAAGACGAGAAGGCGCTCTCGGTGGAGGGGCCCAGCGAGGGAACTGCAGAGGGACCGGTGCGGCAGCTCGCCCGAAGGACCCGACCTCCCCCGCATCATCTCGTGTTTTGTACCACTTTTTGCACTACTGACCGACAGACCTTAATAGCGGAAAGTCCGCTTTCCTGCTTACCACATATTTGTACAATGATGTGGCATCGCACAGGGGGGAGAGACTGTGAAAACGATGTTAAGGAGAGCTAGCCTAAGTGTCATCTTCGCGTCGATCATGGTCGTGGCGGCACTCGCGGTCATCGGTCCAACACCGACGACCGCGCAGAGCACTGCATATGACCAGGATGGCATGGGCTCGGACGGTAACGGGGCCAGGGTCGACTCCGCATTGAGAGAGCTGATGTTGGAGTCCGATGGCCCCTTTGATGTGTATGTGATCGCCGAGGACAGGGCTGCGGCCAACACCGTGCTCACCTCGAGAGGACTGCCTGAGATAGCGAGCAGGGAGTTCGCTGGAATGCCGACGGTCAGCCTCATGGCCTTGGACGCGGGGACTATATCCGCGTTGGCGGCGGCCGATGGCGTGACGAGCATCCTGGCCTTCGAGAAGCCGAGCGTCGACGAGTCGAAGGCGGAGCTGCTCAGGGACAGCGTGTCGGTTGACTCACTCGTGCCGGCGCCCGAAGACTACGACATCGATGTGGTCCACGGCGCAGTGGACGCATGGGAGTCTGGCTATGACGGCGAAGGCGTGCTTCTGGCAGTCATCGACGACGGGTTCGACATGGCCCACCCTGACATGCAGGGACAGCAGGCCAGGCACGAATCCGGCCCATATATGGGCTGGCCCATAGCATACGATGACTACGCCGCGCTGCAGTGGAAGAACGGCAACATCGGCGGCTGGATGGCCGACACCACGACTGAGGTGGCCGCGAAGAAGGGCGCCCATGTGCTGTTCGACGGGGTCAAGTACAAGGTCAAGGGCCTCATGGACATAGAAGGCAACAAAGTCATGAGCATGAGCGGGACGTACCACATCGGGTACCACCCTGACCCGACTCTGGCGGCCCTCTGGGGCGGCCCTGTCGCAGTGCTCGTTGTGGACTCTGTTGATTCCGGCGTGTACGACACGGTCTATGTCGACGTGCTGCGCGACTTCTCATTCACCAACGACAAGCCCTGCACGATGGGCGACGAGATATCGTACTTCGACCTGTACGACGCCACCACGGGCCTCACGGACACCAGCGCCTGGAACGCGGGCGATGGCTTCGCTGACTACTCGGGC
>Ga0208953_1001027_pt1 | contig 18940 bp, 20 predicted proteins | sample RifOxyB2_FD_184033 | JGI IMG/M metagenome (GOLD analysis project Ga0208953, IMG submission 184033) | Groundwater microbial communities from Rifle, Colorado - Rifle Oxygen_injection B2 (SPAdes) | ecosystem: Environmental > Aquatic > Deep subsurface > Groundwater | place: USA: Rifle, Colorado... | reverse complement strand
CTACAAAAAAATGAGTGTTGATATTTTGCCTACTTGCATAAATTGTCAAAACTTGCTAACAATTTTCTTATACTTATATTTTTTAATAAACTTCCGAGGGCTAAGAGCCCACGGTATTGTTCTTTAAGTTTACATGAGCGAGCAAGGTAACCCAAGTACTCGGAAGTATGTATTCTCTCGCTCCTCATCCGTGGACTAATAGTCCGCGGTATTGAAGCGAGCGAATATAAAAGGATTCCAACTGGCTTTGCCAGTTGAATCCGTACAACTAAAGGGAAAAGAAAAATACCAAAAAGAAAAACCGAATTAGGTTTGTCTTTTTGGAGTAAAGAAAGGAGGTAGTAGTTGCATGGCAAAGAAACGAAAGAAGAAGAAATAAGCTTCAAAGACTTTGCAAAGTCTGCCCACCTTAACGGTTTAAGTTAAAGAAAATGCTAACCTAAAACAACGGAAGGTGGGTTTTTTTCGAACCCGCTCATTTAAGATATAATGGTACTGTGAAGGTAGCTATAGATACCAGTCCAACCATAACAGGGCATAAAGCAAGAGGTATTGGTTACTATACCCAGGAATTAACAGAAGAGTTTAACAAAAGAGATTGGCCGGTAGAATTTGAATTTTTTTCAAACCCCGCTTCTCCCCCGCCAGCAAACATTATCCATTACCCATACTTTGATCTTTTTTTTCACACCTTACCCATAAGAAGAACTCACGCTAGGGTAGTGACAATTCATGATGTAATTCCTCTTGTGTTTCCGAATTATTTCCCCGCAGGCCTTAGAGGCTATATAAATCTTTTTCTTCAGAAACAAGCCCTTAAAAACATTGATGCAGTCATTTGCGACTCGAAAGCCTCCAAAGAGGATATTATTACAAGACTTTCAGTCCCCAAAGATCAAATCTATGTTATTTACCTTGCTCCTGGCTCAAATTTTGTCCCCATTAATGATAAAAATCTCTTTTCTGTTGTTACAAAAAAATATTCGCTCCCTGACAAATTTATCTTATACGTAGGTGATGTTAACTGGAATAAAAATATTCTAAATTTGCTTGAAGCCGTTAAGATTGCTCAAGCTAACCTCGTAATGGTAGGTCAGGCTCTTGTTGATAAAAATCTTGATCAGACCAGAGAAATCGACCAAAGAATTAAAAAATTAAATTTGGGAAGACAAATCACTAAAACAGGTTATTTAACAGAGGGAGACCTTGTAACTATCTATAATCTTGCCAGTCTTACAGTGTTACCTTCTTTTTATGAAGGATTCGGTCTTCCGGTTTTGGAAAGCATGGCTTGTGGAACACCTGTCGTCTGTTCTCAGGTGGCCTCTTTAGCTGAAATTGCCGATCCTGCGGTTTTTTGTGATCCAACAAATCCTTCTGATATTGCTAAAAAGGTTGCTCATGTTTTAAACATTTCTCAAAAACAAAAAGAGGAATTTTCTAAAAGGTCAATCAAACATGCATCAAAATTCACCTGGCACAAAGTTGCACAGCAAACGATAGATGTCTACAAATCAATAGTGAAGTAAAATTTAAATTCGTATCATTAGCATTCATTAGCATATTTGCATCGATACTAATATACGAATTTATACTAATTATACAAATCTAGAAAATATAGAAAAATGAAAGAAATCTTCAATTCCTACGTTAAATCAAGATTTATTCCAATCTCTATCACCATAATATTTACAATATTTATCTTAATACTGTTGTTAAATCGATTTTGGCAATATGAGGCATTTTATTATGACCATGGAATGATGGAGTCAACCGCCTACCAAATCTCAAGGTTTAAATTACCCTTACATGACAGAGGATTTGGACGTGTCCCTATTTACATTGATCATCTTTATCCGAGTCTTCAACTGGTATTAGCTCCCTTCTATTGGATCTCAGATTCCTATGAAACTCCTATCATAGTCATGTCAATACTTATTGGTTTATCCGTTCTTATCGGGTATGAGATAGGTTTAAAATTAAAGATCAACAAATATATACTCTATGTACTCCTTTTTGCTTATGTGACCTACATAGGTTTTCAAAACGCCTTAATTTTCTTTGTCCATGACATTACTTTACAAATCCCGTTTTTAATGCTTTTGTTTCTTGCAATTGTTTATAACCGGATAAAATTATTTTATTTATTGTTAATAATCAATTTGGGGTTCAAAGAATCATTTTCAGTAACTGGTTTAGCCTTGGGTATTTCGCTTCTCCTTTTTTACCAAAAACAATGGCAAAAACATGCGGTTATGACTATTCTGATATCTGTACTATATGGACTATTAGCTTCAAAATTAATTATCCCATATTTTCAATACATAAGTTTCGGATCCTGGGGACATTTTGGTTATACGCCTGATATTAAATTCGACCCTCTTAACAATCTCTTAAATTTTATTGATACTTTGCAAAAGCGGGAAACGATATTAACTTCACTTACAAACTTTGGATTTTTGCCGCTGTTTTCTCCTTTTTCCATGATTTTGTTAATACAAGATTTTGCTCAACGATTTGTTCTGGTAGGTGCTAATTCTCCTTTAAGGCAAGGATTAAATCTCCATTACAACGCAAACTTAGCAGTAATTCTATTCGTAGGATCAATTTTTGCGGTTTCAAAATTGCAAAATTACAAACTGTATAGGAAATTAATATATATACATGCTTCAATCATTTTAATTATCGCTATAATTTTTCATCAATTTATATATCATGGTCCCTACGGCTTACTTTACAATAGAGAATTTTATAAAATTACTCAGAATATGACATTTATGAATGATTTTGTCGCAAAAATTCCCAGAGAAGGTAAGCTGATGATTCAAAATAACTTAGCCGTGAGATTTACTCATGATGATTTGTATATCCTAAGCTCTGAAGAATACCTTGATAAAGTCCAACCAGACGTTATAGCCTTGGATTTTCGACCAGGACAAAATATCAATAACTATTGGCCAGTGACAGAAGAAAAAATGAAAAATCTTTCGGAAAAATTATTGAATGACCCTCTATATAAACCATTATATAAAGAAGACTGCAGATACATTTTTGTTAAGAATCCTGTTAGTGAGGACTAAAGTGATTAAAAAGCTTATTTTTCTATTCATAATTTGGAGACTCCTACTATTGGGAGTTGCATATCTTTCTCCAATTATTATTCCCCAATTTGGTGCCAGATTTCCATATTTTGAAGGAAGATTAATTTCCTCTGGTTTACCGCATTTTATCTGGTCCTTTGGAAATTTTGACGGGGTTCATTATTTGGGAATCGCTCAAGATGAATACGCATATCAGTTTACTCAAGCATTTTTTCCCCTATATCCGATTTTAATAAAATTATTTTCATATCTTACTTCTTATAGTTTATTAGGATTTTTAATTTCTAACTTAGCCTTTCTTTGTGGCCTGGTCATATTTTTCAAATTGACGAAAGAGGTATACGATGAAAAAATTGCTTTTTGGTCATGTCTTTTCCTTTTATCTTTTCCAACATCATTTTTTTTCGGATCAATTTATACTGAGGGCCTTTTCTTTTTACTGATTATCTCTTCTTTCTATCTCTTTTATAAAAAGAAAATTATATTTGCTTCTATTGTCGGATCTTTTGCCTCAGCAACCAGACTGGCTGGTATATTTCTTGCTCCCAGTTTGGCTTTGAGAAGAGATTTCAAAACACTGATTCCTATTCTGATAGCCCCATCAGGATTAATAGCCTATATTTTGTATTTGCAAATCAAATTTCATAATCCGCTCTACTTTCTTTCAGCTCAACCTGTTTTCGGACAAGAAAGAATGACAACCGGTATTGTCCTTTTACCCCAAGTATTTTGGAGATACTCAAAAATTTTACTAACTACCAACGGACTAGTTTTAGCAAATGCCGCTTTCGAACTGTCATCAACAATTTTCGCCTTAGCGGTTTTATTTATAGGTTTTAAAAAAGTTAGGTCTGAGTGGTTGGTTTTTAGTTTACTTGCGGTTCTGGTACCTACTTTGACAGGAACTCTTGCTTCCATGCCTAGATATATTCTTGTTGCTTTTCCTATTTATATCATTCTAGCGGCAATTAAAAATACGATGATTAAATCAATGATACTTATCATATTCCTGTTTCTACTTATTATCTCAACCATCTTCTTTACACAAGGATATTGGGTCGCATAGTCAATGTCAGTTGTCAGCTTTCAGTTGTGAATGGTATGATCTCACCATGAGTTTCTTTCAAAATTTCTATGCTCTCCTTTTAACCAGTGTGACTTTCAATGTCACGGCAAACATACTACTTAAAAAGGGGGTTTTATCATTTGGTGGCTTGAGCGGAAACTTGACGAAACTTTTCATTGAGATATCCAAAGCTGCGGCAAATCCGTTTATCCTGATAGGACTTGGTCTTTATGGCCTTTCTTTTCTAATCTGGCTTCGTGTCTTAACGTTTAATGATCTCTCACGAGCTTACCCGATTTTTGCCACCATTGTTTTTATGTTTACCACCATCGGCTCAATAAAATTTTTAAATGAGGATATTTCAATTCTGCGGATAGTTGGAATAGCAGTGATGCTTCTTGGAATTTTTATTGTAGCTCGTTCATAAGACAGCAGTGAAAATTGTTATTGTTATTCCAGCATTTAATGAATCCCGAGTAATTTTTGAAGTTTTAAAAGCTTTGCCCCGAAGGCTTAAGGGAGTTTCCAGCGTTGATATTGTTGTAATTGATGATGGATCGTTGGATACCACATTTAAAGAAGCCAAAAAAGCCGGTGTTAATATCGTCAGACACTCATTAAATAGAGGCCTTGGTGCCGCAATAAAAACCGGTTTTTCTTGGGCAAGGGAACAAAATGCCGATATCGTAGTTACTTTTGACGCAGATGGACAGCATGATCCTGGGGATATCCCAAAGTTAATTAAGCCCATTATCTTTAAAAAAGCTGATCTTGTAATCGGCTCTCGTTTTCGCAGCAAACAACGAATCCCTACTGACCGACTTTTTATCAACTGGTTTGCAAATTTTGCTACTTTCATTTTATACGGCGTTTATTGCTCAGATTCACAATCAGGAATGAGAGCATTTTCCCAAAAAGCAATAAACCTAATTGACTTTAAAGCAGACAGAATGGAATTCTCGTCAGAAATTCTCCTCGAGGCCAAAAGAAATAAGCTGAAAGTTGCCGAAATCCCAATAAAAGCAGTTTATACCAACTACTCAAGACTAAAGGGGCAAAAAAATCTTAATGCAATTCCGGTTTTTGCAAGGTTTCTTATTAGACTACTAAGATAAAGTGAGAGAGGTTTTGAAAGCTCGGCTCAACTTGTTGAGCCAGCAGGGCTGATATATAATACCGACACATTTAGAAAGATGCTGACAACGATCCAAATTTTACTATTAATCTTCATATTATTTGCCGCCTCAAGAGTACTTTTAAGAGTTAAAGAAAAGGTAATTTCCACTCAGGCCGGATTTTTTTGGCTTTTAGTTTGGTTGGCGGCTGTGATAGGAGTAGTTTTACCCGGGACCACAACACGCCTGGCATCTTATTTTGGCGTAGGCAGGGGAGTGGATGTTATTGTCTACTTATCTCTTGCCCTGCTGTTTTATTTAGTGTTTAGAATTTATGTCATGATCGAAGATATCCGTCGTGAAATCACTTTTTTGATAAGACAACTCGCCCTCAATTCTTCCATTTCTCCAGTAAAAAGCCGCCGAAAAAGAACCAAAAAATGAAAATACTTATAATTTCTGAATTTTTCCCAACAGGGAAAGATTTAAAATTTTCTGGCGGAGTCGAAGCCAGAACATTTTTTCTTGCCAAAAACCTAGCGAAAAGACATAAAGTTTGTGTTTTAACAAGCCGAATATCCGGTTCTCTTAAAAAAGAGACAATATTTAATTTTGTTGTTTTTCGTGTTGGCCCAGAGCGTAAGTATATACCGACAGTTGGAAACATTCTAGGTCGTATCAGATTCGCCAAAGCAGCTATCGATTTTGGCAAATCGCAAGACGTGGATCTTGTAGACGGCAGTAATTTTATCACTCATTTTGTAGCCAAAAAAATCTCTCAAGCTAAAAAAATTTCCACAGTAGCCTGGTATCCGGACGTTTGGATAGGATCGTGGATTAAAAATGCTGGAATTTTTGGAATTTTCGGAGAAATACTGGAAAGAATAAATTTGATCATGGGATTTGATGCTTATATCGCAATTTCTACTCAAACCGCTAAAAAATTAAAACAACACGTTAAAGGTAAAATTACTGTTATTCCCTGCGGTGTTGACCAGAAAGAATTTGCAAAATCAGCAAAGAAATTCGCCAATCCGACGATCATTTGCATTTCTAGACTCGCCAAATATAAAAATTTAAAGACATTAATTTTGGCTTTTGCGCATCTGACGACAAAACTGCCCAATGTTAGACTGATTATTATCGGGTCCGGACCAGACTATAATAATTTAAAAAATCTGACAAAAGCTCTCAAAATAGATTTCAACGTTAAATTTTTGGCCAGTATATCTCGAAAAGAATTAGTTCGGCTGATAAAGTCCTCCAACATTTTTTCTCTTCCAAGTCTTGTCGAAGGTTTTGGTATTGCTACTATTGAGGCTTGCTGTGCAGGACTTCCTTACGTTATATCCGATATTGAAGCTCACAAGGAGGTTACAAAAGGAGGCCAGGGTGGATTTTTAATTGATTCCAACGAACCATTACTGTTTTCAAAAAGGTTTTATGAGCTTTTAACTGGAAAATCTCTATATAGCCGAAAGAGTAAACAAGCAAAAAAGTTGTCAGAACTTTACAATTGGCAGAAAGTTGCCAAAGATACAGAAGAAATTTACAAGAAACTTCTATGAAAATTGCTGTTATTATCGATACATGGTTCCCATTTGTAGGTGGTGGCCAAATTAATGCTTACGAGATATCAAAAAGAATAGCCCGAAAAAATACCACCATCGATATCATTACTCGAAATAACGGCCAAGATAACCTCAAACTCCCTAAAAATCTGAAAGTTATTAAACTCGGACCAAAATCAGCCGCTGATAATGCTATTTCAAAGACCTTATTCATAACAAGATCTTTCTTCTTTGTTCATAAAGGGGATTACGATTTGATTCACGCCCATGCCTTTTTGCCGGGAATTACCGCCAGACTTTTGATGTTGACCAAAAGAATTCCGGCCATCCTGACGGTCCACGGAACCTCAATTGGCACAAATTTAAATAATTTCTTTATAAGATGGCTTGAAAAATTTATTCTTACCCGAATTCGTTACAGCACTCAGATAACCGTTTCACAGGATTTTTTGAAAATTAAAAACATCAACAGGAAAGTTGTTTATATCCCAAACGGTGTCGATGTCTCTAAATTTGATAAAATCAAATCCGACAAATTTAAAAATCCGACCCTAATTTTTGTAGGACGTCTTCATCCCCAAAAAAACTTACCGGTCTTGTTGCAATGTATTAATTCACTAGTACAAGATTTTCCGCGGATTCAATTATTGATTGTTGGGGATGGCAAAGAGAAGGATAAACTTCAGAGGCTAATTAAAAATCTACATCTTTCAAAAAACGTAAAATTGCTTGGGGAAGTCAAGGGACAACAGTTAATAAAACTTTACAAATCAAGTCATTTATTTATCCTCCCGTCAATCTACGAAGGCCAACCATTAACTCTTCTTGAAGCTTGGGCGTCAAAACTGCCGGTGATTGTTACCAAAACAGGTGATTGTCAGTTTTTGGTTAAAAACGGCCACAACGGTTTTCTGATAAATAATCCCTATGATTTTAAGGAAATTGCGGATGTAGTCAAAAAGGCGTTGAAAAATAGAAGATTGGGAAGCATCGGCCAAAATGGCTATAATTTTGTCAAAGCAAATTTTTCCTGGGAAAAATCAGCTAAGTTAACACTATCGGTATATATAAAGTTTCTTAATTGGCCTTAACAACTACAAAACGCGAAATAGTTTCCCCGTCCTCAAATCCAGATAAAAATTCGACATGAGAAAAGTAAACATTAGTTGGTAGTAAGCTAGGATCAGAAACAACAAATAAATCGGATTTTTCAGGCTCATAATAATTCCAATGAAGATCTTTTCTTAAACTGAAAATCGGATACCCAGTTTGTGGTAAGAGATAAACGTTAGAATTTGGTTTTGCTAGAGAATTTACTTTTTTAACAACATCAAGGTAAAAGGTATCAGAAATTGTCCTATTTGCATAATATGTGTCAGGTCTATAAGGTAAAGGTTTAAAGAAAATACCATAGAAAAAAGTAAAAGGGAGAGCAGAGATTACAATTAGAAAAATTAACAATTTAGAGAAATTGAATTTGCTAATAAAATAGGCGACACCAATTGTTATAGGAGGAATAGCAGGAATCAATCCATGTTCTCCACTAAGGCCGGGTCTATGGAAAACAAAAAAAGATATAGTTATAGCCTGCCACGTAAGTAAAAATCTTTTGAAATAACCCTTTTCCTTGAACAGGAAATATAGGGAGGTAATCCATGTGATTAATACTATAGGGGAGAGTAAATAAAACATAGCTTTAGCCCAAAATGGTAATGAATACAAAGCACCTCTCCAGAAATCCAAGGATGTCATCTTATAAACCGGAGCCGGATGAATAACACCGTCAAGATACGCGCCTGGATCATTGAGTAACAGAGTCACAAAAAGTGCAGGTAGAATAAAAAATAAAATATTGTAAAAATTAAGCTTTAAATAACTTACGATAGGGCTGATTGTCAATTGTTTGCTTTGAAGAATAAATAGAATTAACGCAAATAATAAAATAATAATACCGTTAAGTTTTGTTGAAATCGCTAGTGCGCAAGAGACACCTCCAAGGATTAGATATAATCTGTTTTTGGTTAAATAATAGTTCCACATTGTGGCTCCAAGCAGCGTATACCAAAGTACGGAAATTGCATCTAGGTGTACCAGCCTGCTAAATCTCACTGCAAACGGACTAATCGCCAAAAACAAGGCTGAAAGCATCATTGTTCTTCTTGGTATACCCTTAAAAAACAACAATAGAACGACTACCGTTAAAATACCCGACAAAGCGTAGGGTAGTCTTGAAGAGTAATTGGAAACACCACTAACTTTATAGATACCAACTGTTAAGATTTGGGCCAGAAAAGGATGCCCCTGGCTTCCTTCCGGATGTTTAAAAGGGTGATGTCTTATAGAGATATATGGATCATTATTAAGTAGTCTGTATGCGTCATCAATATATCCATTCTCGTCAGCGATAGTATCCGGGTGATCTAAATACCATAATCTCAAAATTGAAGCGATAATAATGATTACTATTGTTAGTAGAAAGCCTTTATTACCCAGGAGTCTTACCATTTTTAAGTCAAACAGCTAGATTATATAATATACAAGTCATGAGTAAGTGGACAAAATCAGAAATTGAGGACTTTATAAATTCATTCGACTGGTATCAGCTATTTAATATACCACCTTTTGAGAACATTAACGGACGATTTGGATATCTTGACAGAGAAACACTAAATCCTGCTCTACTCCCAAGAAATCTCAAAGGGAAAACTTTTCTGGAAATTGGCTGCAATACTGGAAAATATTGCCTGGAAGCAAAACTAAGGGGCGCGGCTAAAGTTGTCGGAATAGATAATAACAAAAACTGTATAGAAAGAGCCCAAAAAATTGCACAGATAACTAATATTGGCAATATTGAATATATCTACATGGATGCAAATATGGCATCAACCCTTGGCAAATTTGATTACACTGCAATGTTTTCAGTAATACATCTAAAATCCGTAAAAACTCCTCTTTTACTCCTTCAAGAGGCATACAAAGCAACCAATGAAGTTTTCATCACCGAAATCTATACCAGATTTTTTTGGCGAAGTATGTATAAATTTGGCCTAAAAATTTTTATCAAACACCCATATCCTACAACCCAAAGTATGATTTCTATTCTCAAAGAAGAGATAGGATTTAAAAAAGTGGAGTATGCCGGCAAAAACAAAAATGATAGAGACCTTTTTATCTGTTTTAAAAAATAAAAAAAGCTTGCCAAATTCGATTAAAAAATTCTACGAGTTTTTTTTAATTAAAAAAGCATTTCTTTCTCCCACTGGACAAATTAGTGCGAGAAGCTTATTACTTGGAGCTAAAATTCAAAATGCTCTTTCTTTGCAAAAAATAAAGTTCCATCCGCAACTTAAAAACTCGCTTCTTGTCAGTTTTTTAAAAGACATTGACAAGGGCAAAAAAATAAATAGTACAAATTATTACCGATTCCTAAGTAAGTATGGAGGAGCAGATTTTGCTAACATAAGAACAAAATCATTTGAGAAACTTTACAGAGAAGCCCAGAGAGGAGAAGAACTAAAGCCGATTTTAGTTTATGAAGACATTTCAGATTGGAAAGGATATTTGCCTGATTTTCCGAAAGGCAATATTATCAAAGGCAACAAAAATGGATACGTTATTTTTGATGGTCACCATCGTGGATCAATTTTGATTCAGCTCGGTTACCGGAAAATCCCGGTTAAATTCATCAAAAAAGATCCTTTAGTAGACCTTCTTAAATTTATATGAAAATACCGAAAGTTTCTGTGATAATGTCTGTTTATAATGGTTTACCTTATTTAAAGGAAGCCATTAAAAGTATTTTAAATCAAACATACAGAAATTTTGAATTTATCATAGTTGATGATGCTTCAGAAGATAAAACATGGGAGTATTTGAAAAACCTTAAGGAAGAAAGAGTAAAACTTATGCGAAATAAAAAAAATTTGGGTCTGGCAGCATCACTTAATATTGCCCTTCGGCAATCTCAAGGCGACTTTATCGCCAGAATGGATGCTGACGATATTAGTCTTCCGAGCCGCTTTGAAGAGCAAATTAAATTTTTAAATAAAAATTCATCCATTGATTTATGCGGCACTTGGGTTGATTTAGTTAATGATGAAGGAGAAATTGTTGGAGAAAAGAAATTTCCGGTTGATGATAACAACATTAAAAAAGCCCTAGCTTGGTACTCACCAATAATTCACCCCACTTTTATGGCAAGAAAAATCTTTTATAAAAAAATGGGTGGCTATGATGCTACTTTTGACTATGCCGAGGATTATGATTTGCTTTTAAGGGCTCGAGGAAAATTTAAAATGACCAATATTGGCCAAAAATTATTGCTTTGGAGACTGGGAAATAAACGAAGGTCGCGATCTGAAATGAATAAAATAGATAAAGCAGAACTTAGAATAAGAATCGCTGAAATTAAAAGGAACGGTATTTCGCCAAAAGTTCTATTAGCTCTTTTCAAAAAGATAATATTTATGTACCTTATGCCGTCGCCAGTCAAGATAAAAATAGCTAAATTATTAAAACTCGCATGATTAAAAAAATCGCAATACTAACACTTAAGAAAGCGGATATATTAACTTCTGTCGCAATAAGATTAGTAAAATTAACAGGTAAAAGTTCACATGCCGTTCACCCAAAGCACCTTCTAAACGAACGTGTTTGGTTTCAAAAATACCTAAAAGGAAGCGATAGGGTTTTAGATCTAGGATGCGGGTCTGGTCAGTATATTCTAAAAATTGCCCCCAAAGTCAAAATGTGCTTCGGACTGGACGTAGATAAGAAAGCTATCTCTTTTGCACAAAAACAGGCAAAAGAAAAATTACTTAAAAATATTAAATTTCTCATTTTTGATGCGAACAGAAAACTGCCTTTTGCAAATAATTATTTCGACGAAGTAATAGTAAGCGACACTCTAGAGCATTTAGAGAAAAGAAGCTTTGTGTTATCCCAAATAAACAGGGTTCTGAAAAAAAGCGGTCTTTTATTTCTGGTAACAGATAATCCCCAAACATCTTGGAAAAAGATCCAGAAATCGGCGGGCTTATTTTATTATGCCGATAAAGATCATAAGTATGAATATTCTAAAGAAGAAATCGTCAAAATTCTAATTCAAAAGGGATTCAAGATTTTATCCTTAAAGCCAGTAACATATGATACTCCTCTAAAGCCATTCATAGATCTTGTCGGAGGGTTGTCGCTTAATCTCTACTCGAAGCTTTCAAAATGGAGAAAAAGATTGGTTTTAAAAAACCCTAATGAGACAACTGGATTTAGGATAGTCGCACTCGCAAAGTAAAAAAGATGAAAATCGCAATGGCGACAGAATATTTTTGGCCTCATGATTTAGGTGGATCCGAATGGAGTACTTATTATCTTGCGAGACAATTAATTAACGAAGGCCATGAGGTAATAATTATTACTCCCAATTATGGATCAAAAAATCGTGAAGTTTGGAGAAAGATTTCCATTTTTAGATTTCCATTTTACCAGAAAATAAAAGGGGGTACTGCTATTTCGCCTTTCTGGCATACTAACATTCTATGGATTATATTATCGACGTTCTATCTTATAAAGATTTGCAAGGCAGAAAAAATAGATGCCCTTCATATACAAGGTAAATACTACTCGCCGGCAGGATATATAACAAAGCTGATATTGAGAATACCTGCAATTTTAACAGTCAGAGATTACCAGCTAATATGCAATTACGGATTTTGCATATGGAACAATAAAAAGTCATGCAACCTGAAAGAATATTTCACTCAGGACCTCAAACAATATTTAGAAAATTATGTCCCCAACAAAACAATGTTTAGTCTAATTTCTAATCTTGCCTTTGCACTGAGAGCAAGAATTATTAGAAATATTTTCAAATATTTTGCCCTGAAGATGACCCGGATTATATGTATAAGCAAAGCTCAGACGAAGATTTATAAGGGAAATGGCTTTAAAAAGGTAAATGTAATCTATAATTCGATGGAATTTAATCTTAGAAAAAAGACTAAAGTGGAAAATAAAATTGTCTTTGCAGGCAGACTTACTCCAGGCAAAGGAATTAACCTTTTGATGCAATCGATGCCAGAAGTGTTGCAAAAATTTCCAAAACTTCAGATTCAAATCATCGGAGAGGGTATATTAAAAAAAAGCTTAGAAAAACTTGCAAAAAAGAATCCTAACGTCAAATTGGAAGGACAGATAAGCCATACGAAACTTTTAAATACATTTTCGAAATCTCTAGTAACAGTCATGCCCTCGATCTGGCCCGAACCTTTCGGCAGAATTGCGCTTGAGTCAATAAGTCAGGGTACACCGGTGGTGGTAACTAGAAATGGGGGCCTTTCAGAAATTATTGATCACGGTAAAACGGGTTACGTATGCCCACAGACCACTTCTGCACTTGCAATGTCAATAATAATGGCAATTAAAAACAATAAGGAATTACGCAACAACATCAGAAGCGGAGCCGGCCTACTCAAAAAGAAATTTCACCAAAGCCCTGCCCAAAAATATATTAAAATTTACGAGAATACAGTATGAAGTTAGGATTAGTTTTAGCTATTGGTGAAAGTTTTTCCGATCTTAAAAAACACGGTCAGGACACTTTAGTTCGTGATCAAAATTTGAAAGCATATTCAAAACAATTCAAAAAAGTGTATGTCTTTTCCTACGCAAAAGAGAGCTACCCGTTATTTGTAAATAATAAGCTGGTCACAAATAACTGGCATCTTCACAGATATTTGTATGCAATTTTAATGCCTCTGTTAAATTCAAAAGAGTTCAAAGACTGCGATGTCCTCAGAGGCTTTCAGACAACAGGTGGCATCCCATGTCTTTTGGCAAAATTACTCTACAGCAAGCCCTTCGTTATAAATTACGGATACGATTACGAATCTGTCGCTAAGCTCGAAGGCAAAAAACTGATCGCCCTCATATATAGGTTTATAAATTTTATCGTACTTAAATTTGCCGATGCTGTAATAGTTACAAGCCCCAGTTTCCTCAAAAGAATTCAGAAAAGAGGTGTAAAAAATATTCATCTCATTCCAAACAGTGTGGATATTAACTTATTTAATTCTCGTGTTAACAAGCGCCCGAATGAAATAAAAAAAATTATTTTTGTCGGCAGGCTTGAGCCTCAAAAAAACCTTTCCAACCTGTTAATCGCTGTTAAAAATTTAAAATACAAAAGAAGTCTGATCTTGATAGGAGAAGGGTCGCAAAAAGAAGAGATTTTACAATTCGCCTCCGCAAACTCCCTTGACGTTAAAATAATTGACTCTGTTGCGCATAACAAGTTGCCGGAAATTTTACGAAGCGCAGATATATTTGTTTTACCATCTTTTATAGAAGGCCATCCAAAATCATTATTAGAGGCGATGGCAATGGGCCTGCCATGTGTAGGGACTGATGTAGAAGGTATAAGAGAAATTATAAAAGATAATGAGACGGGGATTTTAACCGGAACCAAACCAAAAGACATTAAAAAAGGGCTGGAAAATGTTTTTACTGACGGCAAGCTGGCTCAAAAAATCGGCAAAAATGCAAGGCTTTTTGTAAGAGAACATTTTAACTCATCAGTTTTACTTGCTAAGGAAATAAAATTATTAAAATCACAAGTAAGATGAAAATTTGTTCACCTCAACTTGGTTTAGCGCCAGCTTCTACATTGGGAGGAGAAGTCTACGATCGGGAAGTTCTAACAAAACTTGCCAAAAAGGGGAACGACATCTACGTTTTATTACCCAAAAATCGACCATACGATAAATCAATCAAAAATTTACACATAAATTATGCTCCCATTAGAACAATATTCCCAGCCTATTTATATAGTCTAATTATCCTGCCTTATCTTTTTAAAACATATAATAGGGTAGGGTTTAATATATTAAGAGTACACGTTCATTTTTTAGCTTTTGGGGCTCTGATTTTTAAAATTTTCCATAAGAAAATTCCAATCGTTGCCCATTATCATTTGGATGAAGATGGACTTTTTTTTAATTTTGTTAATAAGTTATTTCTATCAAGATGTGACTTGGTGATTGCGGACAGTAAATTTTTAAAAAAGAGATTAATTGGAAAATATAAACTTTCTCCAAATAAAGTTGCGGTTATTTACTGCGGAACTGATCTTAATATAAAACCCGGGAAAAAAGACCAAAAAATCCAAGAAAAATATAATCTTTGTGATAAGAAGGTCTTTATTTATATGGGAAGATTGATCAAAAGAAAAAGACCGGACTTCCTGCTTGAAATTTTTAATTTAGTTCACAAAAAAAATCCGGAAACTGCCCTTCTGATTTTCGGTGAAGGACCGCTTTTAAAAAACCTACAAGATAAAATTAAAAGATATTCACTTGAGGATTGCGTATACTTACTGGGCACAACATTTGGCGCCGAAAAAGTAAGATTTTATAATTCTTCGGATGTCTTTATTTTCCCTTCGATAAACGAAGGTTTTGTGTTGGTTATTTTGGAGGCTTTAGCAGCAGGTTTGCCTATTATCGCCTCAAAAGCCGTATCCCTGGGAGAAGCTGTAGACAATCACAAAAACGGTATTCTTGTTGATCCATACAATATGAGAAAGTGGCGAGAAGCTATGGAATTTCTAATAAAAAATCCCGGCAAGTCTCTTGAAATGGGCAGGCTTTCTAGGAAGATTGCCGAGGAACGATTCAGCTGGGATCAGACAGCTCAAAATGACCTGTACTTTTATCAAAAAATAATAGATGGATAAATTTAAATATTGGCTTTTTGAATCATACCGGAGAAAAATTTTAGATAATGATCTTTTTTCGGCTAAAAAATATTTCAAGGGTAAAATTCTGGATATAGGCGCTGGGAGAGAAAGAGGAGTATTCCAAAATTTCAGGGGTAAAAATTGGACTATTGTGGATATAGATAAAACACTCAAGCCGGATATTGTGGCCACTGTGGAGAATCTACCTATTAAGAACAACTCCCACAATGTGATAAAAGCTACAGATCTTTTTGGATATGTTGAAGATTTGGACAAAGGATTTTCAGAATGTTCTAGGGTTCTTAAACCAAACGGATACCTGATACTTAGTATTCCTTATTTGACAGCATATGATAGTGAACAACACGATAGTCAGCGGTTGACCGAATATCGGTTAAGGAAAAAACTCAAAGACTATAATTTTAAAATTATAAAGTTTAAGTCTCAAGGTTATTTTTTTTCAGTTTGGGCAGACTTTACTAGGGAATGGATTCATCACACATTTTTACCGCTAAGATACTTAAGTTACCTAACAGTTTATCCAATTCTTGATCTTCTAGTCTTATGGGAATCAAAGACAAAAATAAATAAATTCTGGCAAAGGTACACTACCGGCTTTTTCGTAATTGCCCAAAAAAAGAATTAATGAAAAAAATCCTTTTTCTTTATAAAACTCCCAGAAAACAGATATATGAAGAGTGGAAACAAAAGAGTGGTCCGGATACTTCTTTGTATGGACTAAATCATATAAAAAAATTTGGTGTTCAGGCTGATTTCTTTGATTATTCCTTCTCCATAGTAAACCCCATACGGTGGATTTGCTATCCGATTCATCTTGTTGCGGCAAGAACTACCGGCATAGGTTTCAATTTGGGTCAAGCCTTAACACTTCTGCCAGTTTTTGCCAATTACGACCTTGTTGTTTCCACTATGGATTCAGCAGGTCTGCCAATTTTATTGTTAAAAAAACTGAAATTGATCAAAAAGCCAATTATATACATAAGCGTTGATCTTATAGAAAAACTTAACAGGCAAACAAAAAAATGGCCATTCTCAATTTATAAAGACCTCCTAGCATATGCAGACTGTATCATTTGCTACTCAAAGCGGGAACAGGCGCTTTTTGAAAAATATAACTCAAATGTCCATTTTATGCCGATCGGCGTGGATGTAGACTTCTTCAAAAATAGCAAACGGAAAAGATTCTTAAAAAAAACAAAACCGGTAATTGTCGCCTTCGGTAGAGATAGAGACAGGGATTACAAAACTTTTATCTCCGCAGTCAAAAAAGGATCTATCGGGGTTATTGTGACAGGCCGATCAAATACTCATACTTTGAATATCCCTAAAAACTTTAAGATTTATTATGATTTATCTCCCAAGAACCTAAGAAACAGAATTTGGCAATCTGATGTAATTGTAATTCCAGTGAAGAATGTCGCACGAGCTGCCGGCCAATTATCCCTGCTTGATGCGCTATCATCCAAGAAACCGGTTATAGTAGCAAAAATACCGGGGATAACCGAGACATATGACTTAGTAGACGGAAAGGACTGTTTATACTACCAGCCAGGTAACTCAAGGGATTTAAAAACTAGGATAAGATTACTGCTTCAATCTCCTAAAACTGCAACCGTAATCGCAACAAACGGCCAAAAAAAAGCAAAAAAATATTCCACAAAGGCATTCGCGGCCCAGCTTAACGAAGTTTTTAAATCCTTTTATCTAAATGAGAAACAAGACCGGTAAAAAAATTAATCCAAGAAATCGATATTGTGAAATGCACTATAATCCTAAGCGCCGATGGATAAGCTATTGGTACCAGATAAATGAAGTCCTAAGTCAAAAGCCTGGTTCAGTTCTAGAAATCGGAATCGGTAATCAAACAGTTTCAGGTCACCTTAAGAAAGTCGGCATAAAAGTCACAACGTGTGACTTTGACAAGAGTCTAAAACCGGATGTATTTGCAGATATTCTGGATTTACCTTTTAAAAAAGATAATTTCGATGTTGTTTTATGTGCAGAAGTCTTGGAACATTTACCGTTTGAAAATTTTGAAAAAGGACTTGAACAGATCTTTAAAGTGACCAAAAAGACGGCAGTAATTACTTTGCCTCATTACAGTTTAACGAACATCTATTTTGGGATAAAACTGGTGCCCTATGTTCCTAAAATAGAACTTCATTTCGAAATTGATTACCCAATAGAGAATAAATATGACGGCGAGCATTATTGGGAAATTGGGAAAAAAGGATACAGCTTAAAGCGTGTTAAATCAAAGATAAAAAAAACAGGCTTTAAGATAGACAAAATATTTAGACCAATAGAGAACCCGTATCACCACTTCTTTATCCTAAAGAAATAACGCTATGAAAAAGATTGCCTACGAAGAAATGTTTGAAAATGAAATGACTCATCCCTGGTATCTTGCCACCAGAAAATTAATGCTTAATCTACTGAGAAAACATTTAAGTAAAAACTCCTTTATTCTTGACGCTGGATGCGGTACTGGAGGAACCATGAAATTTCTAAAAGAAAGAGGCTATAAAAACTTGTGCGGAATAGATAAATCTGAAATAGCAATTAGATATTGCATGAAAAGGGGACTTAAGGGAATAAAAAGAGGAACGATTCAAAAGTTACCTTACAAGGACAACATTTTTGATGCTATTGTATGTATGGATGTTTTATATCATAAAGGAGTTGAAAGAAAAAGGGCACTTAAAGAATTTAACAGAGTACTTAAACCAAACGGAATATTTTATAGCCAGGAGCCAGCATACGACTGGTTAAGAAGCAAACATGACAAAGTTGTTGAAACTAACCATCGTTTTACCAAAGAAGAAATGACCGAGATCGCTAAAAATGAAGGGTTTAAGATCATTAAATCATCATACTTTAATTCGTTTCTTCTACCCATATTAGTTATTAAAAGAATAACGGAAAAATTTATGAGTGATTCAAAAAAATCTGACGTGTCAAGACTCCCTTATTTAATAAATTACATTATGCTCAAAATATTCATATTGGAAACACACGTTATAAAGAGCTCAAATCTCCCATTCGGTTTATCAATAATTGTTGTTTGCCAAAAAAAATGAAGAAGATGCTTTTTTTGTCTCCCATGCCTCTTGGTAATGAATCTTCAGGGATATCAATAAGGATTAACGCGCTCAAACCTCAATTTGAAAATTTTGGGATAAAGGTCAAGGTTGCCGATAGGTACAGTGGAGAAGAAGCTGATTTTTTTTACGCTATGGTAAGCACTCATACTGATTCGATAAGCAATCAGATAGTTGATATAATCCCTCCCGACAAGAAACTAATAATTGATCTTTATACCCCCATTTTTCTGG
>Ga0208953_1001023_pt1 | contig 19011 bp, 17 predicted proteins | sample RifOxyB2_FD_184033 | JGI IMG/M metagenome (GOLD analysis project Ga0208953, IMG submission 184033) | Groundwater microbial communities from Rifle, Colorado - Rifle Oxygen_injection B2 (SPAdes) | ecosystem: Environmental > Aquatic > Deep subsurface > Groundwater | place: USA: Rifle, Colorado... | reverse complement strand
AACGGCGCCTGGCCTATGTGGGCATGACCCGCGCCAAAGACCGGCTTTACCTGACCTGGGCCTGCACCAGAAAGATCTTCGGCACCACTTACCCGAATATGGCCTCCAGATTCATCTTTGAAAGCCGGATAGCCAAAGAGTCCGCCCGGAAACGGGACATGGATGATGCGCCGGAGCCGGCATCCTATCCGCCCCCGGCTTCCATACCACGGGTAGGCAAAGGCCGCAAAGTGGCCCATCCTGTATACGGTCCCGGGCGCGTGGTGGACCAGATAGGCTCCGGCGAGTTCGCCAAGGTGACCGTTGTTTTCGACAGCGGCGTCAGACAGACCTTCATGCTTAAATACGCGCCGTTGCAGCCGATATAAAAGGGATGACGTTCCGGGGGAGCTTTTTGTGAATATAACCGAAAAAGATGTGAACGACATCGCCGAGCTGGCGAGGCTTGAACTCCTGCCCGAAGAAAAAAAGCTATACACCGGGCAACTGAAAAATATTTTTGTCTGGATGGATGAATTGAATAAGGCCGACACGGCTTCCGTCCTCCCCACGGCAAATGTCCCGGGCCCGGAGAATAATCTGCGCGAGGATAAGCCGATTGTTTTTAAAGACCGCGACGCCATCCTGAACAACGCGCCGGACCGGGAATACGATTTCATCAAGGTAAAGAAAGTTATTCAATAACGCGGGAAAGTCGGAGATTAAAACGGGGTTTCATGAAAGCCACTGAGATAGTGAAACAAGTCAAAGATAAAAAGATCAAAGCTGTTGAGATTTTAGAACGGCACTTAAAGATCATAAAGGAACGGGATCCGGAAATAGGCGCGTTCCTGGAAGTATTCGGGGACTCCGCCATGAAGGCGGCCGGGGCTGTGGATGAGAAATCCGCCAAGGGACTCCCGCTCGGCAATATGGCCGGGGTTCCGGTGACCATAAAAGACAACATCCTTTATAAAGGGCATAGGTGCTCCTGCGCCTCGAAGATCCTGGAAGGATACGTCGCCCCTTATACCGCGACCGCGGTGCGGAATTTGATAAACGCGGACGCCGTTATTATAGGCCGAACGAATATGGACGAATTCGCAATGGGCTCGTCCACCGAGAATTCCGCTTTCAAACCGACCAGGAATCCGGCGGATACCACGCGCATTCCCGGCGGCTCTTCCGGCGGATCGGCCGCCGCCGTCGCCTCGGGCATGTGCCCTATCGCGCTTGGCTCGGATACAGGCGGCTCCATCCGCCAGCCCGCCGCTTTTTGCGGAACTTACGGGCTCAAACCCACTTACGGCTCCGTCTCGCGCTACGGCCTGGCTGCGTTCGCTTCCAGCCTGGATCAGATAGGTGTATTCGCAAATTCAGTTGAAGACACCGAGCTGGCCTTTGCGGCGCTCTCAAGCCACGACCCTAAAGACGCGACCTCGGTAAAATATCCTGAAAGCGTAAAAGCTCCCGGAATAACAGACCTGCGAATAGGCCTGCCTATGGAATACGCAGCCGCCTCCGGCGCCATGGACGCCGAGGTCGGAAGCCTTTTTGACGAAACCGTAAAAAAGCTGAAAACCCTGGGCGCGAAGTTCGTGGAAGTGTCTCTCCCCCACACAAAATACTCCGTACCCGCCTACTATATAGCAGCTTCAAGCGAGGCTAGTTCCAACCTCGGCCGCTTCGACGGCATACGCTACGGGCTGAGCGTCAAAGGCGAGACGCTGGCGGAGGTCTATAAAAAGACCCGGGGCCGGGGCTTCGGCTCCGAAGTAAAAAGAAGGATAATGCTGGGAACCTATTCGTTAAGCGCCGGTTATTACGACGCCTATTATCTGAAAGCTCAGAAGATCCGCGCTCTCATAAAACATGATTTTGACGAGGCTTTTAAGAACGTGGACGTTATTTTCACTCCCACGACCCCAAGCCCGGCTTTTAAATTCGGCGAAAAGATCTCGGATCCGATAGAAATGTACCTATCCGACATTTTCACCATCCCCTGCAATCTGGCGGGGCTATGCGGCCTGTCTTTCCCCGCCGGCAAGTCAAAAGGCGGCTTGCCGATAGGCGTCCAGTTTATGGCCAGGCCGTTCAACGAGGCAGTGTTATTCACGCTCGCCGGGGAGCTCGCCAATGCCGACTGAAAGGGACCGCGAACATTCCGCCGGCGGGATCATCCTTGAGGATGGGCGCGTGCTTTTGATATTGATGCGGGACCTGAAAGGCGCTAAAGTATGGACTTTCCCCAAAGGCCACCTGGAGTTGGGAGAAACACCCCGGACCGCCGCATGCCGTGAAGTGGCGGAAGAAACCGGCTTTGACTGCGAGATCATAAGCGAATTGTACAAAGCCGAGTATTCGTTTATAAGGGACGGCCGCCCCGTGGACAAGGACGTGCGCTGGTATCTGATGAAACGCGTGGGGGGAGACGGGACGGTAAAAACACCGGAAGAGATCTTCGACATAAAGTGGTGCCCTCTTTCGGAAGCCCGCGGACTTCTGCGCTACGAGAGCGACCTCAGGATACTGGAGCTGTTGAAAAACAGGAGCGAACGCGCAAAAGAATAGTTGCGTAGAGGTGTTAAACCCCGGCGATTTGACAAAATAAATTATTTTCCCTGCGCGTCTAATCCGCCGCCCATCCACAAATCTTACGCCGGCCCCCAGAAGGTTTATAACATGCCTGAATTTGAACCGGTGATAGGCCTTGAGGTCCATGCCCAGCTGAGAACCGGCACAAAGATGTTCTGCTCCTGCAAAACGGCCGCTTCGCAAGCGCCGGCCAATACCGCTATCTGCCCTGTCTGCACCGGCCAGCCCGGCGCCTTGCCGGTCCCCAATGCGAAAGCGGTGCGGCTGGGCGCGGCGGCGGGCCTGGCGCTCGGCTGCGAGATACGTGGAGTTTCCATTTTCGCCAGGAAAAACTATTTTTATCCGGATCTGCCAAAGGCCTACCAGATTTCACAATTCGATAGACCGCTCTGCGGGAACGGCGCCGTGGAACTGGATATTAAAGATGCTAATGGCGGAACCTACGCCAAGACGGTCCGCGTGCGCCGCGCGCACCTGGAAGAGGACGCCGGCAAGTCGCTTCACGCTTTAGGCAGCGCCCAGCTCGACTATACTTTAGTGGATTTCAACCGCTGCGGCGTGCCTCTGCTTGAGATAGTTTCGGAACCGGATATAAATTCGGCGGACGAGGCCTACGCTTACCTAATGGAATTAAAACGCTTATTGCAGTGGGTTGGAGTTTCCGACTGCGACATGGAAAAAGGCGAACTGCGCTGCGACGTGAATATTTCGCTCAGGCCGAAAGGCTGGACAAAGCCGGGCCGCAAGGTGGAAATAAAAAATCTGAACTCATTTAAAGCCGTAAAAGACGCCATAGCGCACGAGATAGTCCGCCAGACAGCGGCCCTGAACGGAGGCGAGACCATAACACAGGATACGCGTCTATGGAACGAAAAGGAACAGAAAACAGTCTCGATGCGTTCAAAGGAACAAGCCCACGACTACAGGTATTTCCCGGAGCCTGACCTCCCGCCCTTAAGGGTTGACGCCGCTTTTCTGGAAGAGTTGAGGAAAGAAATGGGGGAACTGCCAAAAGCCCGTGAAAACCGCTTTAAAACCGAATATGGCCTGTCCTCGTATGACGCGGGGGTTATTACCGGAGGCAAAGGCCTGAGCGATTATTTTGAAGCCTGCATGACCGCCGCTAAGGATTTAAAATCGGGCGCCCCGGCTAAAGCCGTGCTGAATCTCCTAGCCGGAGAATTCCTGGCCCGTTTGAACAGCCTTAAAAAAGATCCCGCGGCTTTGAACCCGGCGTACAAAGAACTGATATCGCCGGCGAACCTGGCAAAAGTCGCCGCGTTGACGGCTTCGGGGGAACTCTCGGCCTCAGCGGCAAAGACGGTATTTGCCGGCTCCTGGGAGACCGGCAGGGACCCTGATGCGCTGATAACCGAATTGGGCCTGGTTCAAGTAAGCGACGAAAGCCGGCTAAAAGAATGGGCGAAGGAAGCCATAGCGGCCCATCCAAAAGCCGCCGAAGATTTTAAGAGAGGCAACGGAAAAGCGCTGGGCCCGATAGTAGGCTGCCTCATGAAAAAATCAAAAGGTACGGCCAACCCCGCGGCCGCCAACGCCGCGGTAAAAGAACTGCTGAAATAAACAAAATCCCGGCGGAAGCCGCCATATCCACAAGCCGCAGACCGTTCAACGAAAATTTATTTCGGATTCACGCTGCCGCATTTTTTCAAGGCGGCCAGCGTCTCCAGAGTTATATGTTTGGACTCCAGACCGAAGGAAGTTATGATGAGGGTTTTTACTTTCTTCATTAAAATATAAGTTTGTTCTCCGCGCTTATAAGCCGGGGCCCCGGCTCCAGGCCGAACGGATTCACGAAAACGTCCCATAAAAAGAATTGCAGCCGCCGGTTGAATCCGGAATAGGCCTCGATCCGGCCGGCTTCGGCTTCAGCATCGGAGATCTCCCGTACCAGAAGCTTTCTTCCGCCATCCGGAAAAGAAGCGGCGGTCTTGTTGTAGTCGCCCGCGGCCACACCCTCAAGAGAGATATCTATCGCTTTCACTCGCCCCGCCTGCGAGGCGGCCAGCCTCACGTAATCGGCCAAGGGATAGAACAGGGATAAATAGGTGAAAATAATTTTATCAAGTACGCAGGAAAAAGACCTGGTCTCCATCTTTTTTTTCAGGTCCGAAAGACGCCCGTGGGCGGAGAATCGGAGCATCCAAAAATCCGAGGCGTTGTTCATTTCGTACAGTCTGCGCCCGGCGGACTTGAAACTTTCCGGATTTTCTTTAAGTTCGGACAGAAAAGCCTGAACAGCCTCTTCTATGCGGAGCGCATCGGCCCTCAGGGCTTTTGCGCCGGGGGCATCCGCCGGCAAAGCGCCCGCGCGTTTGTTTATCCTGAGCATTAAATGCAACGCTTCCAATTCTCCAAGATTTTTTCTGAGAGAGCGCCGGAAAGCTTCCAGGCCCGCGGCTTCCTTTTCCGTTATCTTACTGCGGCCTTTTAAACCGGACAGCGCCACCACGAATTTCCCGTAAACAAAAAACGTCTCGTCTAAAAGGCGGTGGGACCGGCTTAATCCCTCGTTTTTGTCTTTATTCCCCGGCTCCGCCTTCAGCGCCGCGCTCAAGCGTTCAAACCAGCCGCCCAAAGCCCGGCTTTCACGCTCCGCCCGGGCCGGATCCAATTTATAGTCGGCATAACGGATCCCCGATACGCTGCCCGCCCCCTGAGCCGCAGCCCCCCCGTGCCCCGCTGGGAGCCAGGGAGAGTATTCTTCCGGCGCAGCCTGGGGCCCCTCAAAAAGCCTTTTAGCGATAAGGCTTATCTCCTCATCACCGGCGGCTAAATCTTTTGCGGATTTGTTAACGCCCCGCACCAGTTCTATGAAGTTAGGATTTATTTCCCAAGATGGAATCTTGTAAACCCCAACTTCCGTCGGCCGCGCCGCGGAAGCGCCACCGGCCCTAAGATAAAAATAGAGCCTGGCGGCCTCTTCCGTATTTTTCCTGATCCAATCAAGCAAGGCAAGCCGGGCCTCGGAGCGGGTTTCCCGCCCGGTCAACCTTACAAAACGGGCCTGGATCCCGGCGTCCATTATACGATCGGCCAGCTCCCCCCTGAAAAAAAGGACGGTGGCCAGCCTGTCCCTGATGACACGCAATTCTTCGGCGTCGGCTGAGGAAGGCGGAATCTCAAAATTCTCCGCCCTGACTTCACAAAAACCCGGCAAAGTAAGAACCGGAATCAAGATCAGCGTAAAAATCCCTATTTTCATATTATTGAGATCCAATAAATCCGGGGACTGAGGCAAAGCGCAAGTTGAAAAGTATTTTTAAAGTAAAAGATTTCGCATTATTCCCTGTATGCCTTGCGCTGTCTTACAGCAATGACCTGAAAAGATATAACAACTTGCTGGACGCTATGGAAAGAAAAGGCCGGTCTTTAATTTCGGCAAGTGTCACCAGCCTGGAGCCTTTAAGGTCGTCTTTGAAAACCCTGGCCATCTCACAACCGAAGTGGTGATCGTAGATGTTGATATTTACTTCCAGATTATATTGCAGACTCCTGTGATCAAGGTTATGACTTCCGATCGAGGCCCAGACCCCGTCTATCACTGCCGTCTTTGAGTGCAGGATCCCGCCCTGCCATTCATATACTTTGATGCCGTTCTTGATCATATGCGGGTATATGGACAAAGTGGCCCAGCGAATATACGGATGATCCGTCTTATAGGGCCCGATAATGCGTACATCCACACCGCGCCTGACAGCCTTTATAAGACGCCGGTAAACGAACCGGTCCGGGAGGAAATACGCGTTCGTAATATAGATATATCTTTTGGCCCGGTCTATAGCATAGCTGTATCCCCGCCTTATGGACCTTAAGTTCCGCATGCCGGATGCCGACAGAACCGACGCGTAAATATTGCCCGGCATTTTTCCGGAGGCTAGGCTTATCCCCTTATTGGCGATCAAACCGCTGATGGGCGCAGCGACGGAACCCGCCCGCATGTTTTGAGCCGCGCCTTGCTTATTCCGGCGCCAGCTCAAATATTGCGCGATAGGCGGACACCATTGCATTATTTTTCTCCACACCGCGCTGGAACGGGGAACAGAGAGCTGGGCCGCGCCGTGCGCGGAGGCGCTGGCTTCCCAGGATTCCCAAAAAAGTCTTTCCACCTCACCTACCACAGGCCCTTCCACGCGAACCTGCGCGTCCTTCCAGCCGCGGCCGCCAAGCGACACAGGCGCGTCGTAAACCGTTATATTGAAACCGCCCACAAGGGCCGTTTCTCCATCGACGCAAACGATCTTGCGGTGATCGCGCTTGATCCAGTTCCAATACGGCTTCCAAAGCACCACCGGTCTGAATTCCCCCACTTTTATCCCGCCGGCGGACATGGCTGAAAAAAAGTCCTTATCGGTCAGAATGGAGCCGACGGAGTCGTAGATCAGATAAACGCCCACGCCCTGCCTTGCTTTTTCCAACAACAGATCCCGCAACATCCGTCCCACGGAATCATCGGCGAAACAGTAGAATTCCAGCAGGATATATTCTTTGGCCGCGCGCAGCACCTTGAAGATCTCCGCGAAAGCCTCATCCCCGTTCTTTAGCAGCCGAACGGCGTTACCGCATAACGCGGTTTCCGGTTTAAAACAATAATCCTGCCACCGCACATTTTCTTCCATATTTTTGCGTTGCACCCGCCGCGGCCCATCTCTCGCATCCAGCGCGCGGGGCGTATGACCGCCGGACTTCCTACGGAAATCGGACCGGTACCGAGCGGATCTTTTTCCTAAGTTCGGCGTACGGCCCTTCAGGCAAGGCAAGCAGGTCGCGGTCATACCTGTACCGCGGCGCCGCCCTGTTTTTACCGAGTTCAGCTTCTATCCTGGACAGCTCGGCCGCCGCGCCCCGGTGATACTTTTCTTCGGCCAGTATCCCGGCAAGGCGCAGACGCGCGCGGAGAAAGGCCGGTTCCAGCGCAAGCGCCCGGTATAATTCCGCTTTAGCGGGCCCTATAGCTCCAGCCTTGTAAAACGCTTCGGCACGGGCGAACAATGGGAAAGGATCCCTGGGGCGTTTCAAAGCCGACTCTTCGGCCAGGGCCGCGGTATAGGCGTAATTACCATGAACAACCAGTGAAAGGGGAACGCCGGCCTCAAGCAGGGCGGCGTCTCCGGGCGCAAAAACAACGGCGGTCTTTAAACATGCCCGCCTCATGACCGGCGGCTTGTCCGCGTCCAGGGCGCAGCTTTTATCGCGCTCGAATCCGGAGCGCAAGACGAACGCCGCGCACCAGCAGACCAGCAGAAGCGACAGCGCCCTGACGCGGGAACCGGGAACTTCGACCGGCCGCTTGCCGCCGGCGGCCAATAACCCCAGCGTCCCGAAAAAGAACAACTGTATGGCGCCTGAATAGAAAATAATATCCACCGCGGCCTGCACGAACAACGAGACGGCAAAAACTTTAAGCACCGGCCCCCACCGCCCGGCATCGTCCGCCGCGAATACCGCGCGTCCCCAGCCCCAGATCATAAGGCAGGCCGCCGGTATGCCGGCTTCGGCGGCGATATTTAAAAGTTCGCTGTGAGCATGCGGAGTGGAATGGCCATAATAGGAAATGCCGTTATAAAAAGGGAATTTAAAAACCTCAAAGGCCCGCTCAAAAAGCCCCGGACCGGCGCCAAAAAACGGGCTGGCGGCTATAGCGTCCAGAGCGGTACCCCAGATCTTAAGCCGCTCCAGTGAATACGGGTCGTCCAGTTTCAAAATCCAACCGAACTGCTCTTTAGGCAGCAGGGCGGCGATAAGCAGAAGCCCGGCCGTTAAATAAAGAGCCGGGCGCAAGGCTCTCCTCAGCCATAAAAGACAGAACACGGCGGCCAGCGCGCCCAAAAGCCCTCCCCTGGAATTGGCGGCCAGAAGGCCCGCGGCGAAAATTATCAGGCCGGCCCCGGCACGAAGTTTTTCTTTTTTGTCCGCCGCCGCGGCCAGCAAGGCGGCGGAACCGGCCAATGCCGCCGCCATGAAGGCGGCGCCGTAATTAGGATTAACACCCAGAATACCGCCCGGCCCCATACCCAGGAGAGCCTCGGAAACAGAAAGCACCGACGCAAGAGCGCCCAGAAGAAATACCGCCCCCGCCCAAACCCGGCCGGCAGCCGGCGCCCGCCGGCTGGAAAAAATAAAAAAAGAGAAAAACAATAAATACCTGGAAAAGTGCCAGAAACTGTTCAACGGTTCGGGGGAAAATGCCAGTCCGACGGCCAGCCACAACGCCAACAGCCCCCAAACCCCCAGGCCTGAAACCGAAAGATCCTCGTCTAAAAAAGCGAGGCATAGAAAGAACAGCGCCGAAAAAACCGATACGGCTTCCCACGCCCTTAAGCCTCCCAAAGCCGCGGCCAATACCAGGAACAGGGCCGGCAGCGGCGACCGCCCTTCTTTACCCGAAAATTGCGTTTTGTTAAGCCATTTCCCAACAAAGAATAACGACGCCTCTGATTTCAGCTTCACCTGAACACCTCCGCCCTTCTCTTCATGAGGCCATCCAGCAGGGATTTCTCCCCGACCGCGGTGTAAAGCCCTTCAAGGTCACGCCAGACGCCGGCGTTATACGGATCCATGATCACGGCCCGCTCCAGATCGGCCGCCGCGGCGAAGAGCCGGCCTGTGTTTTTTTTCGCAAGTCCAGAGCGCATACGGACCTGGCCAAGCAGCCTGGGAATAAGCGGATTGCCGGGAGCCAGACGCGCCGCCTCCTCCAGCAACACTTCGGCCCTGGAATAATCTTCCGCAAATAAAGCCGTAAGCGCCCCGGCGCGAAGACTCTCAAGTTTCAGCTGGGAGGAAAAAACGGCGCAGAGGGCCGCGAAACAAGCCAATGCCAGTGCGGCCGCGGCGGCAGATGTTTTCTTTATGTCCCGCGTGAAAGTCCGATCCGGCCCGGCCGCGGATGAAACTTGCGGCGCCGGCCCGCTTAAAAGATAGCAGAAGACGAAAAAATTAGCCGGGACGGCCAGTCCGAAATCCACCAAAGAATGCGTCAGCGCGGCGATAAGCGCGTATTTTCTCAGCCCGCATACATCTTTAAAACGCGACGCGACCGCCCAGCCCCAAAACGCAAAGGCAAAAAAACCGTTTTCCGCCAGGAACTCCAGATAATAATTATGGACGTAGATGGTGGACAAGCCATGGCTTTGATACCCGTGATAGGCCGGATAAACATAAGCGAAAGATCCGGGACCGAACCCCAGAGCGGGACGTTCGGCGAACATTTTCAAAGCCGCGCGCCACCAGCCAAGCCGGTCAAGCAAAGACCGGAACTCAAGCTGGGAGAAGGCCAGCACCGCAACAACCGACATCAGGAGCAGAACCGGCCAATTTCTTCTCACACCTTCCGCTTTCATATTGTCCCTGGCGTAAACCCCGGCCGCGACCAGCAGAGCAAGCAGGGCGGCCGCGGACTGCGTCCATACCAATGAAATAATAAGCGCGCCCGCAAGGAAAAAATCTTTCCATATTATGGCCATCGGCAACAGCAAAAGCGTGAACAGGGAGAGAGAATTGGGATTGGTGAGCGAAGCCGATATATCGGAACTTTTAAGGATGAAGGCCTGGTAAAGGCTTAAAAGAGCGATAAACCAGGCGGAAAGCCGCAAAGCGAGATCGGTCCAACGCCGCTCCCCGGCTTTCAGACAGCCGGCTAGTATCATGACAAAAATCCCCGCCGCAAAAGTCCACCATTCCGGAACGACCAGGGCGCGCACCGGACTCAAAACGGCCGCCAGTAATGAGAAGAAAGCCGCGAAGAACAACGGGATATTCCGCTTTTCGGACAGAAAGGCGTCCACCCTTCCCGGGGATTGCTCCACAGATGGAAAGCAGCGCGGCGCTCTCCCCCAGGGCGACCGTCCGGCCAGGCCGCCGCTAAAAAGCCAAAAGCCGCCGGTCAGAAAAACGGCGGCCTCGAATACAAACTGCGTCTGGAAGTCCCAAATACCCTGCAAGGCGGGCGCAAGCAGCAAAAAGGAAGACAAAATAAAAACAAGCATATTCCGGGAGGACCGAGGGCTAATGCCGCATATTTTATTGACAGCAACACTAGAGGATGAAGACCAAAGTATTATAGGGGATTTTTTAAAATTTCAACCCTCATCCGTCGGCCTTACGAAAATTACGCCGATCGGATCATCCGCATGTCAATAAAAGCCGCGGGCAAACGCAGTCTTCGGGCTGATAGTCTTATAAAAACATTTACTCGGAAATATTTTAGGCAAAATCGGCCGAACACCCCCGAAAGGGGGGATTTCAGCGAACTGTCAGTCTTCCATGATCTTGGGCGTCACGAATATCAGGAGTTCCATCCTGTTCCTTACGACGCTTTTTTTTCTGAACAACCAGCCTATAAGAGGGATATCGCCAAGCAGCGGGATTTTAAAAACCGTATCGGACTGGGTGTCATGTATCAGACCGCCTATGACGATCGTTTCGCCGTTTTTGATGATGACATTGGTATTCGCCTCCCTTGTGTCTATGCCCGGCGCGCCGCCGATGATGGAAGTATTAGCGGACGCCTGGCTTACGGAAGGCGCTATTTTCATTAAGATCCTGCCGTCGGGGTTGATAACGGGCGTAACCTTAAGCACAATGCCGGTAGTCACGTACACTGATTTAATACTTCTGACGGGAGGCGTGGTAGCCGACCATTCCTCAGTAGTGTAGGGAGTCTGCTGGGTAATATTGATAACCGCCTCTTTATTGTTCAGCGTGGTGACCTTCGGATCGGACAGAATTTTGGCTTTTCCTTTCTGCGCCGCGGCCATGATGGTGGCGTCGAGCGTGGAATTGGCCGACACTTTGCCCAGATTAAACTGGCCGTAAATGGTTTCAGCGAAGGGAATTATATTCCCGGCCTGGGCGATCACCCCGTTTCTCAGGCGGCCGGCATACCACTGTATCCCCAGATGATAATCGTCCTGAAGGGACACTTCCACGAATTTGGCCTCTATAACCACCTGCTTTGGGATGCGGTCAAGATCTTTTATAAGCAGGGCCGTATTTTCGAGCCCCGCCGGGGAATCGGTCACGATAAGGGCATTATTAGCCTCATCGACGGCGCAGTTGGCGGTGCGTTTCTCCGCGCTGGCCACGGAATCCAACTGCGTCTTAACGTCCACGGCCTTGGAATAGTTAAGAAAAAAGACACGGGTCTGCTGATAAGCCTTTTTCTGCTCGGCCAGGAAAGTCTGCGGAGTCGCTATCCTTAGAATATTGTCTCCCACCTGCTGCGCGGCTAAACCGTTCACGCTTAAAATAGTTCTGAAAGCCTCGTCGAAAGGAACCTTATTCAGATTAACACTGGTGGTGCCGGTCACATCTTCGGAATAAATAATATTGATGCCGGCTTTAGCGGCCAGCATGCTTATAATATCGCGGATCTCGGCGGAGGGATAGTCCAGGTTTATGGGCTCGGTAGGCAGACCGCCCATGATGCTTTTTGAACGCCTGCCGGCTGACAGCGAGGCTGTTTTCCGGGGGAGAATGATAGGCGCGGTTTCAGGTTTATCGGCCGGTTTTACGGCGACAGTCTCAACCGCGGACTCCGCCTTGGTCTGGGAGCTTGGGGGTATTACTTTTATGCCTTCAGGGACCGGCGCGGCGCCGGCCGGGGCGTCTTTAAGACCCGGCTTCGGTGCGCTGATCTTTCCGCCGAGCACCACCATCAATTCGGTCCCCTTCTGGGTTATGTCGTAAACGGCTTTCTGGGTCAGCTCGATAACGATCCTGGATACGCTCACCGGGCTGGTCTTGAACTGGCCGGTCCGGACTTTGCGGATGAACACGCTATTGACCGGGATCTCCTCCAGCGTCTTGAGCCTGGAGTCTTCCAATTCCACCACCAGTTTGGGAGGCGCGCTCATGGTAAAAGCTTTATATTTCACAGGTTTGTCCGTTGTTATATAAACACTTTCGGACGAGACCCTCACCGATTTGATAATAACGTTTTCCGCGGCGTAGATGAAGATGGGGTTCTGCGCCAGGAAAAGGGTGGTTATGATCAAAGCTGTCATTTTTTTCATATCTTAATTCCTATTTTTGTGTCGGTTATTCTTTCTCGCGCAGATTCAGCTGGTGGACTTTTTTATCTTCCGTCAGCAGTATCACCTGCTTTCCTTTTATGACGCCGGTTACTCCGGGCAGCTGTTTTTTCTTCGAGTCCATAAGCCTGCCGCCCTTGAGGAGGTATATCAATCCGGTAGTTTTGTCCGCCAGCATAGCTTCCTTGGAGCGGCTGTCCTCCATGATGCCGGTGAGGGAAAGGTTATAGACGCTGAAAGTAGATTTTGACAAATCGGAGACCGCGATCTGGGACTTGAGGGAATGCTCATCCCCGAACACGGTAGAAACCTTGAGCGGGTCCCTCATATTGGCCGGCCGGTAAAGCTGTTCCACGGTCGCCACCGGGGTGGAAACAACCACAACCGGACCGCTCTGGGCGCAGGCCCCGGAACCGCACAAAAGCACAAGAGCGCAGGCCGCAGGCAAAAACAGTTTAAACCGCGCGGGGAGCAAGCGGGGAAAAGAGGGACATTGCGTCCTTAAATCCCACGGCCGAATATACCCGGATGTTCTAGTGCCCATATCCTCTTTATACTCCTGATCGTTAACCGTTGTACTGGTACGCCAAAAGCGTGAAGGTGGCGGAGGTGGAAGCGGCCGCCCCCGGAGTCCCGGAGATCACAAGGTTCTCCATGGTCAGGATCCGCTCCTCAAGTCCTAAAGCCGTCAAGAATCTTCCCAGGGCGTGATAATCGCCCGTCAGACTTATCTGATACGAAGCCTTAGTGAAGTATTCCCCTTTCGTATTCCCGGCCGGCGTTATGGACTGGATACTGACCTTATACTTTGCGCTCAAAGCCGTCAAGGTCTTAAGGAGGTCGGGAAGCTTACGCTCCCTGGGCAGTTTTTTCTGGGCCGCTTCTTTCTCTTCTTTGAGCGAGACCAGCTTGGCTTCCAGGTCCTTATACTTGGCCTTCTGCATTTTTGCTTTGGAGATATCGCTTTCCATGGAAGCTACTTTCTGGGAATTACCCTCTATTTTATGTGCGGTGGGGACCCAAAAGTAAATAGCGTACACATATATGAACAGGGCGCCGAAAAGCACCCCCGCGCCTATTTTAGCCAATTGTTCTTTTGTCAGCTGCTGTAGTTTATTCATAGAACGCCCGGCCTATTTGTAAACATACTTTACGGTCATAGTCGTGGATAAAGTCCTGCCTGATTCGGAATCTGCCGCGGATATCGCGGTGACTCCGACATCCGAGTATTTAGTGTCTGTTTCAAGCGCGTTTATCCAATAGGCCAGGTCATAAGCGGAATTGGATTTGACGGTAAAAGTAAGGGAAAGCGTGGAGCCGCTCAGCGAAGTGTTTATGGCGCCGAACCAGATAGTCCCGGGCAGGTTAACGGTCAGATCCCGCATAAAATGCGTATAAACAAGCCTGCCCTTCGTAATGCCGTTAATGGAGTCGAGGTAGCGCTGAACTTCGGCTATCTGCGCCTCTATAGCCTTGACCCTGTCCACATCGGCCTGAAGAGTCTTAAGTTCCACCTCCAGGCGGTTCATCTTAAGCTCAATAGCGGTCGCCCTGGCTATATGCCAGCCTGAAAGCAGCACTATTAACGCCACCGTGATCACGCCCGCGGCCACCGCCTTGGCAATGATAGCCCTGTTGTTAAGCTTCTCAATATATTCCGGCGGGATTAAATTGATCTTGATCATATCAGGAAATTATTCCCAATCCTTGAGCTTTCTCAAAGCGAGGCCGGCCGCCACCGCCAGCGAAGGCAGCACATCCTTAGGCACATTGCCATGCTCCGGCAAAAAACCGAACGGGTCGGCTATCTCCACCGGCACCTTGAACTCGCTCGTCATAAATTTGGAGATATTCCCCAGGTTGGCGATCCCGCCGGACAGCATGATCTTGGAGATGGAATGTTCCATGCCCTGGGACAGATAAAAATCAATGGACCTTGAGACCTCGGTGTGCAGGTCCTTCAAGACCCCGGCCGCGGCCTTGGAGACCGCTATGCCCTCTTTGTCAAACTCGATTATAACGGCCTCTTTTTCCTCGTCGGAAACAAGCAGGCCTTTGGATTTCTTTATAGCGTCAGCCCCGGCGCCGGGCGTTTCCAGCTTAAGCATCTTCTGCACGGCTTTTTCAAAAGTTGCGCCTGCGATAAAAATATCCCTGACGACACGGGTCATACCCTGGGAAATTATGGAAAGATTCGTCACTTTGTGGCCGATGTTCAGGATCAGAACGGCATTATTGTCGGCCGCCGGACTCAACTTGCCATAAAGAGTTTCCAGAGCGAATGAGTCCACATCTATAATAAGGGGATCCAGACCCGCGTCGCTCAGAATATCGATTTTATCCCGTATAGCGTCTTTTTTGGCCGCGACAAGCACAGTTTCCATCTTGGGCTGGCCCTCTTCCATAACGTCGTTAAGAACATAATAGGTGAGATTAACGTCCTTGATGTCGAAAGGGATAAAAGGCTCCGCTTCCACGTTCAGGGTGAGCGCTAATTCTTTTTTGGAAAGCTTGGGCAGTTTGACATACCGCACGATAACGGCATTGCCGGAAATGGCCGCGGCGGCATAGGTGGCCTGGATTCCCTTCTTTTTGATATAGTTCTTTATTTCCTGGGCTATAATGGCTTTTTTTTCTTCAGGCGGGAGATCGGATTTGATAGACAGAGGGATATACCCCCATTCCTTAAGCCTGATCTGCTTTTTCTCCTCCACAAAGCAGACTATCTTGACCGCGTAATTTCCGATGTCTATACCTATTATTTCCCTTGGGGGAAACAACAGCTTTTTTAGGCTTAGGCCCATTGAATTTTAAAATCCTCCAAATCGCTAAGCATACGCCCGCATTAAAATCGTATGCGGCAGTAATATAGCGAATTTATATTATATTATTATTACAGGTAATATAGAGTATTGTCAAGGCCGAAATAGCCTCAAAATGGCCGGCCGCGCTTTACAAAGGCCTCAAAAAATAACAAAACTGGTACAATACGATTATGTTAAAAGGCGTTATCCTGGGGTTTGGAACTGCGGCTGAAACAGCGTATCTTCCGGCTTTTACGGCCCAAAAGGAGACTTTCGACATTTGCGCGGTCTGCGATCCTTCCTCTGAAAAGCTTGAAAAGGCCAAAACGCTGATACCGGGCGCGCGCCTCTACAAATCCTCCCAGGAATTGTTTTCCAAAGAAGAGCGTCTGGATTTTGCCGTTATCGCCTCCGCCGCCGGACATCACGCGGAACACGCCGCGCTGGCGCTGGGCAACCGCCTTCATGTCCTTTGCGGGGCTCCGCTTTGTCTTTCCATGAGGGATTTGGATAACCTCTGGTCGCAATCCGTCCGGGCGGACCGCTGTGTTTTCACCATCCACGGTTTTGAGCACTCCCCCCAGATCCTGACCCTTAAACGGATCATCGGGGGAAAAATACTGGGGCGTATTTCTTACGCCGCACTCGTTTTTCTGAGACGCCGTTGCGCGGATACCGGCATTCTGACATCTTGCGGCTGGCAGGCCGCCTATCTTGCCTGCGCGTTACTTGGCAAGGAACCTTGTTCTCTCGCCGCCAAATTACAGCCCCCGGAAACCGGAGAGGCGGGCAGTTTCGGCGCCGCGGCCGCCTGCCAGCTCCATTTCCCCGGAGGCGCGGCCCACATCCGCCTTGCTGCCGGCAGCCACTCCGACCGGACGAAGGCGCTGCTCTGCGGCGACAAGGGAACGGCGCAATTGGACGAGGACATCCTGACGCTTGACTTGAAAGATCTTGCGCCGGAAACGATAAAATTCAAAGAACGATTCTCCGACGGCCCGCGGCCCGAATGGCTGGCCGGCGCGCTTAAAGATTTTCAGGCGGCCATTAATGATCCCTCCTTACGGGGGAAAAATTTCCGCGAGACGAAAAATTGCGTTAAATTTATTAAAAACTCCAGCTACTCCGATTCAATAAATTCAGCGGCTGTGCCTTTATAAAAACATATGTTTGAAAATTTATACCGGTTAACCGACACCCCGGCCAAAGCCTTAATATCCGCTTTTTTTCTGCTTATAATAGTCGCGCTCGTAGACCATTTTGCCAATTACCAGATCTCCTTCTCTTCCTTTTACCTTCTCCCGATCCTGATCGTGACCTGGCGGATAAACCTGAATTATGGGCTGGGAGCCTCCTTCCTCAGCGCCGCTTTATGGTTATTTGACGACTATTGGACCATGGAGAAGATACCGGCATACTAACCGGCGGCTTTTACCGGACCGCGGAAGGCAAAAACGCGACCGCCGGCTTCGGCCTGGGGCTGAAGATCGCCAACGAACTCCTCACCCTCCACGGCAGCCGCCTGGAAATCTCCAGCGAAAAAGGCAAAGGCTCCAGCTTCTTTTTTGAATTACCCGCTCTCCCCCCGAAAAACGGACAATATTGAAGCACTATTCGGAACAACTCGCCTATATTTGGAATTTAAAAGCTATAAAAAAGAGCGCGGGCTATAAGCCCGCGCTCTTTATCTGTTTAAAAAAACCTATTCTCCACCTTCTTCACCGCCGGGGGCGAAGCAGCTAGCTTTTATATGCTCAATAGCTATGGTTGTCCCCTTGCTCATGCCATAGTTGACCAGCTCCGGCGCCATTTCCTTAAGCGTTTCCCTAGCAGGAGCCGAGTTAAATGTTAAATAAGCGGTTACAGTTCCCTTCATACCTTTGGCCAGATTCCTAACCATCCCGACGCCATCAATACCGAATCCTACGAATTGCGTGCCCGGCGGAAATTCCACACAGGTAGCGTTCGCTTTATTGGCTGCGGTAGCATAAGGCTCAACTATAATCGTAACAAGGTCGGCGGCTTTATTAGCTCCACCGACGGCAAGTATTGACGATACGACATTAACACCGTTAAGGAAAAGCCCCAAAGAATCTTTCATCAAAAGTCTTTTGCGCTCTTCTGTAGGCTTGGTCAAATCCCCTGAATGCCACCCTGCAGCCTGCGCCGAACATTCAAATTCGGCAACTTTAAACTGCCGTATTATGCCCGCGCTTAGGAAAGCGAGCCCTTTTTCGGCAATATTCGAGTTTTTGTCCTTAAGCACCGCTTCATCATATTCCAAAGCTCCGGTTACACTAAAAAGACTATCATCCGATTCACACTTAAATTCCATTGCCTTCGCCGTTGCGGCTTCCATCGCCAGTATTGCCTTTTGCCGCTCTTCCATAGTACTCTTCCTGGCCGTCCTTGTTGCCTGTCCGCCCGGAATTACAAATTTATAATCGGCACGCTTGGCCGCCTTAATCAACGCGCCTTTAGATGGCAATTTTTTGGCTCCTTTGCACAAAGCAAGAAGACCCTTCGCATGAGCCGGTACAAGCAGGCGATTAATAGTTGTTGCCTTGTTGGTAATCGAGGTACAACCAGTCTCCGGATTCGCCATTGCTTGAGCCAGGCTAACAAACTCGTCAAACCTTGTCACAGACTTATTAAATCCCCATATTTCCAAAGCCTGTTTTCGCGGATCCACTTTTATATCTTTGGTCACAATGACTGGAAGAATACCTAACACATTTCCAATGGTCCATTTTTTATCGATTTTGGCTCGTATATCAAGTACTTCGTTGTATCTTGTATATGCGAGTTTGTATAATTGCGTCGGCGTTTTATCCTTGTCACTAAACTGAATAAAACTGTCCGGAATGGCTTTTGGGTAGCGGCCGTTCTTTTTGTTTCCAACGTATTTGTAGTATATCACGTTACGAATTACCGAGCTGCGTCCAGTGTTATAAGGGTCTTTTGCCATCACTTTATAAACCTTAAATATCTTAAACTGATTGAGAGCCTCATCATATGCCTTCCAATAGACCCGAACCCGGGGCTCATAGGCTCTGAAACTATAATACTGCCCCCCTCCACCTACAGCCCACCCCCACTGTGTCTGTTCATCTATAAGTTTCTGAATAATCCACTGGGCGTTGGCTCTTGATATAGCGGATGTGAACGACATATGATCTTTTGGCGCGTACCCACCAATTTTCCAAACACCAGGAGCCTTAATATTATCCGGTAGTTTATTCTTCGGCTTTGGTAGAGCGGCAACGGCAAATTGAAAACATGCCACCGCCAATACTGCAGTAAACAAAACTTTTATGATATTTTTCATAATCTTCTCCCAAACACTCGGTATTCACGAAGAAAAACCAAAACCCCCAAGAAGCAAACCGCATAATCTTGCTTTCGCATCTCTTACATATAGTATAAGGGGTCAACGGTTGTTTGTCAATGACACGAATTGAATCACAGGAAAATCGAAAGTAGAATTTGGCCGCGCCCAACCGCGGGATAAAATTCCCCTGTGGGCCAGTCCCCGACAAACAAGCGGACCGGCTGAAAACACTTTCGGCATTCTCTAGTCA
>Ga0208953_1001013_pt1 | contig 19150 bp, 14 predicted proteins | sample RifOxyB2_FD_184033 | JGI IMG/M metagenome (GOLD analysis project Ga0208953, IMG submission 184033) | Groundwater microbial communities from Rifle, Colorado - Rifle Oxygen_injection B2 (SPAdes) | ecosystem: Environmental > Aquatic > Deep subsurface > Groundwater | place: USA: Rifle, Colorado... | reverse complement strand
CTTGGAGTAGCGACAAGTATTGATGCGTTTATTGTCGGAGTTACTCTGCCGTTTTTTTATGAATCTGTTGTGTGGCCGCTCGGGGCTATAGGAGTTGTAACTCTTCTCGTTGCATTTTGCGGTTTTGTTTTTGGCAAGAGGTTGCGTGTGTTTTTTGGGCGGAAGGTTGAGGTGTTTGGAGGGTTGGTTTTGATTGGGATTGGAGTGAAGGTGCTTATTGAGCACTTGATTGCTTAACGATTTTCTTTTATATTTTCCTCCTTTAATTTTAGTTATGGTCAACGAGGAGGCTCCACTTTCAAATTCTGATTCCGCTATTGATAGAGTTTTTGCCGCTGATGCGGAGAGGTATGCTATTTCAATTATGATTGGATTTGGGGTTGATGAGCATATCAATAGCGAAGATCTGACCTTTTATGATTTAAGAGGTTTGGATTTTGTGCGCAACATTGATCTTCAATCACGCGTTGCCGAGATTTGGAATCGTATAAGCTTGGAAGAGAGACGAGCGATTGTGAAGGAAATAAGGAAGGGTTTATTTACAAGTGGTGGCGAGGTGGCTGTTGCGTACGCGCAAGCTCTTGAGATGCAACCGAGGGATGCTTTTTTATTCATGTTTCCGGATCATGATCATAGAAATGCGTTATATCATGTTATTTCTTTGAGCGGAGGGGATCATTTGAAGTGTGATTTTTGGATTTCTCATTTGAGAGGTGTTTTTGCTCCATATCAAATAGAAAGTATGGATTTAAGTTTTCAGTCAAAATGGAATGCGATGCCCGGAGCGCTTAGAAGAAAGATTGCGAGATGGATTCTTAGGTGTTAAAAGGCCGTCTAAGAAGTTTAGTTCGAAAACGGCCTTTGTATCGTTTTTAAAACCTCAAGTCCGGCTTCTCCATTTTGTCATGAGCTTGTTTGCTAACTTTTTTTGCCATTCTCTGTTGTAATGTATATAGCTCGATGAATCCTGCTGATGCATTTTGGTTAAACAAATCATCTTTCATAAATGTTGAGAGATTTTTGTTTATTAATGAGAATGGAGATGAGACTGCAGTGATCGTAACTTTTCCTTTATAAAGTTTTACCGATACTTCGCCGGTTACTTTTTCGTTTATCTTGTCGATCGAGCTGTTTAAGGCTTCCATAAGCGGCTCGTGCCATTTAGCGCCGTAGCAGAAGTATGACCATTTTTGGTCTATCAATTGTTTGAATTCGTTTTGATCTCTTGTTGAGACCAGTTTCTCCAGATTTTTATGCGCTTCCGTTATTATTGCTGCTGCAGGTTGTTCATAAATCCCTCTTACTTTTAGACCTATAAGTCTATCTTCTATAAGGTAGGTGATTCCAATTCCGTGTTCTGATCCCAGCTTGTTTAGGGTTGATATAAGATCTTTTAAAGTAAACGGTTCTCCGTTTATTTTCGTAGGAATTCCTTTTTCGAAACCGATTTTAAGGTTTAGCGGAATATTTGGGCATTCTTCAGGCTGTTTGCAGATTTTTAGTATGTTGTGTAACGGGGGAGCTTGGTCGAAATCTTCTATTTCTCCACCTTCGGCAGAGCATCCCCATAGGTTGTCGTCATAAGAATATGGTTTCTTTTTTGTCTGAGGAATGGGGATGTTGTTTTTGATTGCGTATGCAATTTCTTCGTCTCTTCCCATTGCCCATTCTCTGACGGGTGCAATTGTTTTCAGGGTCGGATCGAGAGTTGTTATATATCCTTCGAATCTCACCTGATCATTTCCTTTCCCTGTACATCCATGTGCGATTACCGGAATGTTTTTTTCTTGTGCGATTTTTACTGCGATTTGGCTTATTATAGCTCTTCCAAGTGGGCAAAACAGGTGATAGTCGCCTTGATAAGATGCATTCGCCTTTATTGCTTTTGTTATGTAAGAATTGGCGAACTCTTCTTTTGCATCAATTAGGATTGCTTCTTTTACACCGAGATTTATGGCTTTTTGTTTTATTAATTCAAAATCTCCTTGTTGTCCTATATCTACTGTTAGAGTTGTTATTTCCGCTTGATATTCGTCTTTTATCCATTTGAGCATTACAGACGTATCTAAGCCTCCAGAGTATAATAATAGGACGTGCTTAGCTTCTTCGATTGAGGCTTCGTGGCTTGCAATTTTTTTGTAAGATTTATTCATAAGATTTTTAAGGTTAGAAAAAACTCCTAGTTTTCGCCAGGGTTCGGTTGATTGCATTTATAACTTATCGACGGAACTTCTGGCGACGTTCTTGAGTATTTCGGATACGACGAGTTGTTGATTGGAATATGAGCATTTTAAAAAAATCCGCTTTTTAGCGGAGTGTTTTGATTGTGTTGTTTTTGAATACTTAAAACCTCTCCGCTAATTTGAGCGAAGTGTGCGGCGAACGTTGGTTTTTGTGGAACAAGTATTCATCGGTGCGTATTGTATAACTGTGTGTGCTCTTGTCAATTTGGTTTGTGGTAGCAGGAGGCGGGATCGAACCGCCGACCTCGGGCTTATGAGTCCCGCGCTCTAACCAGCTGAGCTATCCTGCCACGATTTATATTAAGTCTTTGAGTTCTTCTTCGGGGAGATAAAGTAGAATTATACCTATTACCATTGATATTATACTACTTAATACTTCGTTGTTTGGGAACAGGTACAAGTCTGCTAAGTGCCAAATTCCTCTCCATGTCATTACGACACCTGCCAGTATCACTAGATCTATAAAGAAATGTTTTGGCGGTTTTATAGATAATTTGTTTTTTTTGTGGAAGAAGAGCATTGATAGAGGATTAGGCTTTTAGGGCTTTAGGCGCCTAGTATATGGATAAGGAGTTTTGCTGACGCAAAACGGCTTATAGTATAGGCCGTCCGTCCCGCTTTGCGGGACTACCGGCTTTGGTTGCGGGGGGTGGATTCGAACCACCGACCTCCGGGTTATGAGCCCGACGAGCTGCCACTGCTCTACCCCGCGACGATAATTTCAAAGTAGCGGGTTTATATTTAACATAATTGACGGTTTATAGCAAAGACAAATGGAAGAGGGGGTAATAGATAAAAGATAATAGATAAGATGCATAGATTTTTTCTTTTATCCCTAAGTTGTTATCTCAAATCTAGTATTTAAACGGATTTTCTCCGAAAAAGAATTCCCACCACTTATGCGGGTTGGACCATGAGTTGCGCATGGCGAGGGTTTGAGATTCTTTGTATTCTTCTTCGGAAACTTGATTTTCGCCGTCCGCAGTTATGACTATAACTTTTTCGCCTTGATTAACGAGCCCGAGGTTTTCTTTGGCGATTTTTTCTATGTATTTATCTGAAGTATAATATTGATAGCTCTCGATTTTATCTAAATTCTCTTCTTCCAATTCGGAATTTTTCTCTTGAAAATCCGCTATGTGTGAATCGATTTGGTAATTTTCGTAAATAGAAACTGTAAGGTTGTAAAGCATATATGCGACTATCACGAATCCTGCGACAATTATTATTCGCGCTATATTGAAAGGAGAGTTTTGTTCGAGCGGATTTGGCATTGTTTTTATTTTTGCTGTAAAAAATTTACCACATGTATTATCCTTGCGCCAGTATGAATACGCTTGTTGACCAAATAAAATTCGCTGATCTTAAAAAGGTCTTTTTCGTTGGTATAGGAGGGCGCGGAGTTAGCGCGCTTGCGCGTATTTTGCACGGCAGGGGAGTTGAATGTATCGGATCTGACAAAGAAGATTCCGCTTATATGAAAGAACTTCGAAAAGAGGGGCTCACTTGTCTTGTTGGGCATAAATCCGAGTATGTTCCCGATGATATAGATTTGATGGTTGTGACTTTTGCTGTTACGAGTGAAAATCCAGAATGGAAGCGTGCTCGCGAACTTGGTGTTCCGGTTTTGACTTATCCTGAAGGTCTTGGTGTTCTTTCGCGCGAATACAATACGATTGCGATTACAGGTACGCACGGCAAGACGACTACAACTCTTTTGACTGCACTTGGAATGATGGAAGGGAAAACAGATCCATCTTGTGTCTTGGGGGCGCCGGTTCCGGAATTTGGTAAAAAAAATTGTCTTATTGGTGGGAGCAAAAATATGATTATCGAGGCTTGCGAATATAGAAGAGCTTTTCTGAATTTAAAGGTTCAAGTTGCCGTTATTACAAATGTTGATTGGGATCATACGGATTATTATAAAACCGAAGAAGATTTCGTTTTGGCTTTTAAACAGCTTGTGAGAGGAATTCCTGAAAATGGATTGGTTATTGCGAATATTGATGATAAATGGACTCGTGAGGTTATAAAAGATGCGGTTTGCAGAGTTGTTACATTCGGGCAAGACGAGAAAGCGGATTATAGGCTTAAAGGAAATGAATTGTGGGAGAATGGAAGGTGTTTGGGTGAATTAAAAGTCGGTATGCCCGGTAGGCATAATCAATACAATGCTGCTGCGGCTTTTGCAGTTTGCAGAGAGTTTGGTGTTGAGTCGGGCGTTTTGTTTAGGACTTTTGAGTTGTTTTCAGGTACTTACAGGCGTTTTGATTATCTTGGAGATATGAATAATGGAGCGAAAGTTTATAACGATTACGCGCATCATCCAACTGCCGTTATGGCGACCCTTGATGCCGCTCGTGAGACTTTCCCAGATAAAAAAATCTTCATGGTAATTCAGCCTCATCAATACAATCGTACTTGGGTACTGCTTGATAGATATGCGACTGCTTTTAAGAAGGCTGATTACGTCGTTGTGCCTAATATTTATGAAGCGCGCGATACCGCTGAGGATAAGTCTGCTGTTAATGTTCAGATGTTTTGTAATGTTGTCGAGAAGGGGAGCGGATGCAAGGCGATAGACGGGAAAGGGTTTGAGAATACTGTTAAATTGCTTAAAGAAATTACAGATGAAAATAGCGTAATATTTACGACCGGTACCGGAGATATAAACGTGGTGGCGAAGATGCTGGTGGAGTAGAACACAGAGGGGGAAGGTTATCCCAATAGTGCGATCATTGTGACGCCGAGTACCATTATTATCGCGCCGAGCATGCGATCGCGGATTTTGAGTTCCTTGAATATCAACCATCCGATAAGTACGCTGAATATTGCGGAGGTTCTCTTGATTGCAAGTGCGTATGACGCATTTGTGAGCGAGGCTGCGAGATTGTAAGAGATGTTTGTTGCGAACGATAGAAATCCGAGTAGAAATATCCATTTTAGATTTTTCTGGTCTAAAATTTTTATCGGTTTCTTATCGAAAATTAAAAGTATTGTGCTTGTGAGAGTGCATGAAATTGTCCACATTAAAAGATATGGCATTGCTCCCGCTATGTTTATCATGTATTTGTCCAAAATTCCTCCTAGTGCGAATATAAAAGCTGTGATTATTGCGTAGATGCTGCCTTTTTCTTTTTTTATGGCTTTTATCGGTTCCCAAAACCCGTATTTTCTTTCCGATTCGTTAAGCATATAGCTTCCGATAACGACAATTATTATACCTATTGTGCCGTATATTGTTGGAACAGTTCCAAGTATTAAAAATTCTATAAGTATTGCCGGAAGTGGTGTTAATGCCAAGAATGGAACTGTTGCGGACATCGGAGATATCTCGAGAGCTTTTGTCATTAATAGAGAGCCTATTGTGAAGCAAAGCGAGGCTATCAACGTTATGATTATGAATTTAGGATCTCTTAAAGGAATTGATCCTGCGTATTGCCATGTAAATAACAATACAAAAGGAATTGATATTGCAATCATTTGCCAAGTTACAACAATGGAGCTGAAGTTTTTCGTGAGTTTTTTGGATGTCGCAAATCTTGTCGCTTGGCCGAATGCTGAAGTTATGGCGTATAGAAACCACATGGAGAACTAGTAGTTAGTTTAAACCTTCTTCCAGATTGTTCCTTGAGGGGTGTCTTCAAGGATTATTCCTTGAGACTCGAGGTCTTTTCTTATCTTATCCGCAAGTGCGAAATCCTTGTTTTTTCTGGCATCTGTGCGGGCTTTTATCGCGTTTTCGACTTCAGGATTAACTGATGTTTCGACTTCCGGTAATATGCATAAAACAGAATCGATTTTTTTGAGAGTTGTTTCGATTTTTTCCTTGTCTGTTTCGGCTAGATCTCCGTTTTTCATTAAGATATTTACTTCTTTTATCAGGTTGTATAACGCTCCAAGTCCTCCTGCTGTATCGAAGTCGTCATCCATTCTTTTTTCAAAATCCTTTATTGCGTTTTCCAATGTTTTCTTCAGTGCCGGCGATGATTTTGAAGTTTCGTTCTTATAGTTTTTAAGATTTATTAAAAAATCTTTTATTCTTGAAAGCGCGTTTTCCGATTGGTCGAGGAGTTCATGTGAAAAATTGATCGGACTTCTATAATGAGTGCCGATTATCATGTATCTGACTGTGTTTGGATTATATTTTGCGAAGATTTCTTTTAACGTGAAAAAATTTCCCAAGCTTTTGCTCATTTTCTCGTTATTGATTGTTATGAAGCCATTGTGAAGCCAATATTTGACGTAAGATTTTCCCGTTGCAGCTTCAGATTGTGCTATCTCGTCTTCGTGGTGAGGGAATATCAAGTCCATTCCGCCTCCATGTATATCAAATGTTTCTCCAAGCAAATCCATACTCATGGCACTGCATTCTATGTGCCATCCCGGGCGACCTTCTCCCCATGGGCTTGGCCAGCTCGGTTCGTCTGGTTTCGCTTTTTTCCATAGGACGAAGTCATGCGGATGGCGTTTTTTATCATCTTTTTCTATTCTTGCTCCCGCTTTCAATTCGTCTTGGTTTTGTCCGCTTAGCTTTCCGTAATGTGCGAATTTTTCAACTTCGTAATAGACACCATCTTCCAGTTCGTAAGCATATCCTTTTTCTATAAGTTTCTTTATAAGCTCAATCATTTGTGGGATATATTGCGTCGCTTTCGGCTGTGTATCGGGCTTATCAATCTTTAATTGTCCGTAATCTTCTTGATATTCAGGGATTATTTTTTCTGCAAGTTGTTTGACTGTTATACCTTCTTTGTTGGCTCTGTTTATCATCTTGTCATCAATGTCTGTGTAGTTTGAGACATATGTCACGTCGTACCCTTTGTACTTCAAGTATTTCCTTATTATGTCGAAAACTACTGCCGATCTTCCGTGGCCGAGATGCCCGAAATCATAAACCGTCGGGCCACAAACATACATGCCGACGTGATTGTCTTTTATCGGCTTAAATTCCTCTTTTTTACCGCTTAGGGTGTTTTTTACTTTTAAGGTCATGGATGATGAGAGATAAAAGATTATAGATTAGAGAGGAGGTATAGTATTCCGCTTCTGAGCAGGTCCAGTCCGACTACAGCTATCAATGGTGCAAAGTCCAACATTCCTGTTTTTGGTGTGATTTTTCTTGCGATTCTTATCATCGGTTCGGTTGATTCGGTTAAAAATCTGTTTATCCAGCTCGATTCAGCTGGCCTGAACCAGCTTAAAACCACTCTTGCGATTAACAAGAATATAAGGATTTGTGTTAAATATGTTACGAATGTTGCTATGAAATACATCGGTTTTGTTTTTATACAAACTTACGCGATGCATTTTAGCATTTGCTAACTGTTTTATGAAATTTTTAGCAATTTCCTCGCTTTGAAATAGATTTCGGCAAATGCGAATGTGAATATTGCGACCCATAGCAATCCTGGGCCCGTCTCTGCAGTTTCGTCAGGCGTTCCAAGTTGGGCAATTGATGTTTCAGGTGCGCTTTCGTGAAGTTCGCCCATTGTCGAATCTGTTGTTGGCGTTGTTCCCTGTGGAGTTCCGGAAACGATTTCGCTTTTTTCAAGGCTTTCATTTCCTTCAGAGTCGATCGCTGTTATTGCGAAGTAATAAGTTGATCCGTTTGTTAGATTCGGTACATACCATGTTGTACTTGAATCTAATGTCTCGACTGTTGAATAGATTAGATCTTCTTCTGGTCCGTAATAAATTTTGTAATGATCTATTGAGGTTGTATCTGATCCTGCTTCTGCGGATTCCCAAGTTAGAGTTATTTTTGTATCGCCAGATATTGTTTCCACTCCTTCCACCATAGATGGATTAATTTCTTCTGCTACTTCTTCTTCAATGATTTCTGTCGAGTCGGTTGTTTTTGCCATTACGCTTACCGTCAATTGATTAGGATATTGAATTTCATTGCCGAGTTCATCAACCAATACGGCATCGAGTTGATATATCCCTTCAGTTGTTGGTGCCACCAAAATCCCCGTATAGGTTCCTTCTTGATCTATTGATTCGGTCAATTCATAGATTTTATCTTCTAAAATAAGTCCAACTTCTCTTAATCCGGGTTCCGAATATAGAGTGACGTCAAAAGTGTTTCCCGCTTCTATGGCGCCTGTAGTACCGGTTTCGACGTAATCTATTGTAGCTGCCTCGGTATCAATAGTTATTTCTATTGTCTCAGATTGTCCGAGTTCCGTTTCGCTTGAGTCAAAGGCTTTGATGTAAAGAGAGTGTGATCCGTTTGCAAGATCTATATCTGTTTCGAATGTATTGTCTTGTTGTGTTTGTATTTCTTCGATTTCAGTGTCGTTATCGAAGATTTTTACGATAGATCCGTATGATGCTGTTCCGGTTATGTTTATTGAGCCGGAACTATATGTTCCTGATTGAGGACTTGTTATTGCGATCTCGTCGGATGTTGCCGTATTGGATGTTGAACTTGTTGATGATCCGTTTGTTGTTGAGCTGGAGCTTGAGCCGCTTGTTGATGCGACATTCACTTCCAATTCTCCTTTTAAATCTCTATTGCTTGTGTTTGTTACTGTAACTGTTTGAGTACCCGTTGTTGCGAATCTTAAGCTCAAGCTGAATGTATGGCTTCCTTGGTCCTCCGCTTTGAAAGTATAGTCGGTTGGGAGTGTTGCGTTGTCGTCTGAAGACGAAAATCGGATTTCTCCGGTGTAATTTGTTACAACTATTTCGTTTTCATCGTATGCAGTTACAGTGAAATTTAACAATTCGTTTACCGTAACTTCCTCTGATAAATCTTCTATTTTGAAGTGGTCTATTGGACCTGCTTCGCTTGAATCTTCATCTGAAGCTAAAAATACTGATGTAAACAAATTATCTCCACCTATATCTTCAAGAAGAGAAGATGGGCTGATGTATGCGACTTTCGCTCTTGCATCAAGAGTTAATCCGCTTGTTTGATCATATGCCGTATATGTTGATATGCCGGCTTCATTTGAATATGAATAAAACACAACTTTGCCTTGTTCTGATGTTTTTGTTGATTCGTAAGGGGTTATGTAATCTTCGTTTCTGCTGGATATGATGCTTATTGTATGATTCTTAATCGGATTCCCATATCTGTCTTGGAGATAAACCGTTAGTTTTACAGGGTCGCTTCCTGACGCTTCGGCGGTTGTGTTTTCTGCTTCAAGCGTTGATTTATTTGTTGAAACAGAGTCTTCATAAACCTTGAAAGAATCTGTTTGGCCATAATCTTCGTTAAGGCTCGTGTATTTTGCTTTTATCTCATAGTTTCCAGCTATCTTAAGATGATATCCGTTGATTTCAACGGTTGCTTCGCCGTTTTCATCGGTCTCCGTTTCTATGGCGACTTCTGATCCATTTGGCTTGCTTACCATTATTTCTATGTCTTCATACGGGAGGGCATCTTCTATTTGTGCCATTGTCGTATATCCGGCTATCGAATCAAATGCCTCTACTTCCAGAGTGCTTGATGTGGTCGTGCTCGCGATTGCTTGTGGCACGATTGCTGACAGCAATAGAGCGATTGTTGTGAATCTAACTATGATTTTATTCATTTTTGTTTGTTTTAAATCTATAAATTATATCATTTTTCCCGTATTTCCTCAATTGCGTATCCGTTGGCAGGATTTGGTTTTGTTTTGTGGTTAGATTGAGGTTTCTCGGTGATTTTGCTAGAGTTCTTTGGTTGTTTTTTATAAAAGTCTTATGAGAAAAATTATCGCATTACTTGTTCTTCAGGTTATTACGTTTTTTCTTTTGGGTTTTTCCGTTTCTTATGCCGATGAGGCTCCTGTTGATGAAGTTGTTTCGGAAGTTACGGAAGAGGAATCTTCCGGACCGATTTCCGCAGTTGTTATTTCCGATTCGGTTGTTATGACAGGTAGGAATATCATTTTTGATGCGTCCGAGTCTTCAAGCGAGAATATTGATGACGAGTTGAATTACGAGTGGCATTTTGGAGATGGATCTCGTGATTATGGAGTTGAAGCTGTTCATTCTTATGACGAAGCCGGAGATTATCAGGTGACTCTTGTTGTCAGGAATCAGGATGGAGAACAAGATATTTCGACCGCCTCTATTTTTGTTTACGAAAGGACATTTCTGCTTATAACCGATAGTTCGGAAGAGGCTGACAAACTTGATACTCTATCTTCTTATGCCAAAGAGCAGGGTGTTTATATGAATCTTGTTGGTGATTTTGATGGTGTTTCTGAGTTCTTGTCCGAGGAGGTTTTGCTTCAGAAACTTCAGGAGTCTTTGAGTACTATTAAGGAATACGATACGGTTGTTGTTTGGACGAGCGGTAGTACCGGTTTGACGATTTTATCTACATTGGCTCAAGGTGTGTCCGAATCTGAGCAAGGTGGTATTTTTTCAGGTAATGATATTATAGTGATTTCAGATCAAGCTCTTGGAACTTTGCAGAATATCGCTCAAGGTACTTTTCGTACTATTCAGCCCAGTCAAATAATTCTTACCAGATCCGAGGCATTGTGGCCGCTTGTTGATGCCGGTACCATTGCGGATTTTATTGCGGATCTTGATTTGAGAGGTGTTACTTATAAGGTTGTAAATAGTTCTGTCGGTATCGGAGTGACCAATTTCATGTCTTATTTCGTGAACTACATGTTGGAGAAAGGTGTTCCTTCCAGTTCCCTTAAGCTCATATTGATGATTCCGATAATCGTGACTATTGTTGCTTTTTTCAAGCAGGTTGTCGGATTGGAAACTCTTGGGGTGTATATTCCTACAATTATAACTTTATCGTTTATTGCGCTTGGAATTGAGTTTGGGGCGTTTATTTTGCTTATGATTTTGCTTTTTGGCACGTTATCAAGAATTTTGCTTAAAAAATACCGGCTTCTTTACATTCCGCGTATGGCGATAGTGCTTACGATTGTGAGTGTTACTATTTTGGCGATATTGCTTGCCGGTGCTTATTTGAATATATCGCAGCTTGTTTCAATTTCGATTTTTCCGATGCTTATTATGAGTACGTTGGTGGAAAATTTTGTTACGATTCAGACCGGTAAAGGGTTTAGGAGTGCGTTAATTATAATGTTAGAAGTTATTTTTGTTTCCACCGCTTGTTATTATGTTGCCGAGTGGAGTGTTCTGAAAACCCTTATGCTTGGTCATCCTGAGCTTATATTGGTGTTTTTGGCTATTAATATATTCTTGGGAAGATGGACGGGACTTAGATTTACCGAATATGCGAGGTTTAGGGAGATATTTAAGTACTCGGAGGAAGAGTAGGGGAAGTTGAAGAAGTATTAGAAGTGACATAGTGACATAGTGACATAGTGACATAGTGACATAGTGAAGGAGAAAAATTTTCTCTTCAAACTACAAGTTATCAGTTATAAACTATATGACTCTCACAAAAGGAATACTAGGAATCAATGCGAGAAATCTGCTTTATATCAGACCTTTTAATTCTAAGAAGGCGATAAGGATGGCGGATAGCAAGTTGAAGACGAAGCATTTCTTGTCTGCTCGCGGTATTCCCGTTCCGAAATTATATGGTGTTATAAGGAATCGTGATGAATTGCAGAATTTTGATTTCAACTCTTTGCCTGAGGCTTTTGTTATCAAGCCTAATCTTGGTTATGGAGGTGAAGGTATTATTCCTGTTGTTGGAAGGGAGGGGTCTGATTTTCTTACTGTTTCTGACGATAGGATCCCTATAAGGCAGATTCGAGATCATATCAGTGATATAATCGATGGTCGTTATTCTATAACAGGTTCGAGTGATATAGCTTTTTTTGAACAGATGCTTTTCTGCGATGATAGAATTTCCAGATTTTCTTATGGAGGATTGCCTGATATTAGAGTGGTTGTGCATAATTTGATTCCGGTTATGGCTATGCTTAGGTTGCCGACCGAGCAGTCGAAAGGACGCGCAAATCTTCATCAAGGCGCCATTGCTGTCGGAATAGATATTGCTAAGGGTGTTACAACTTATGTTGTTCATAGTAATAAGATTATAGAAGGTCCTAAAGGCTTGAAAGGATTTGAAATTCCTTATTGGGATGAAATTTTGCTTATCTCTTCCAAGGTTCAGTTACTTACGAACCTCGGATATTTAGCTGCCGATATTGCAATTGATAAGAATAACGGACCTGTGTTACTTGAAATGAATGCTCGTGCAGGGCTTGGTGTGCAGATTGCGAATTTGGCGCCGCTTAGGAAAAGGCTTGAGCGTATTCGAGGTGTTAAGGTTAATACTCCTGAAAAAGGTGTAAGAATTGCGCAGGATATGTTTGGAAATAAAATAGAGAAAGATATTCAGCATATTTCCGGTAAGGCTGTGATTGGTGATAAAGAGATGGTTGATGTGATTATGAAAGATGGGATTTTCAAGGCGCTTGCGTCTATCAATCCTGTTGTTAAAAGAAGTGTTATTGATACCGATTTTGCCAGATCTATAGGACTTATTAATGAAGGTGAAGTTATTGATAAAGTTAAATTGAAGTTCAGCATGTCTGATGTTCGCGTTCAGACGGTTGCGCTTGTTGAAGATTTACCCGGTCGTCAATACAAGCTTGTGATAGGAAAAAGGGATTTATCGGATTTCTTGATAGATCCCGCAAGAAAATATAAGGATAGCACGAAAAAAATCTCTGTTTCTGCGAAGAGTGATTCTACGCCTCTTGATTCTGGTTCTGGGATTAACTATTCCGTTATAGATAATGAGCTTGCAGATATAGATAGGCAGGCAAGACTTGTTTATCATTTAAATCCTCTGAATCTTGAATCTGAGAAGGCAGCTTTTTTACGCGATAAAAAATACAATCCACAATTCGTCTATCCGGATTTGAAATTCGATCCTTTCAGGCTTAGGGAAAGGCTTAAGTCAATTGTTTGCGATGATTCGCCTTTGGGAATGATTTTCAAGGCTAAAAAAGATGAAATCTTGAGAAAATTGAGCTTGGTTGAGCATATAGGTACGGATGCTTTTTCATATAAGTCTGTTGAGCTTTTTGGTCGACCCGATGAGGCAATCATTCTCTCTGCGAAAGAGTATCTTGAAGGGAAACCTGCTAAGTTTGCAAACGAGAAACTGGATATTGGATACGAAAAAGCGGTTGGTGTTTTCGAGAGCGTTTTGAAAAAATATGGTCTTAATGATTGGAAAGTTAAGGTTAGCGAATCTATGGTTTCAGATTGCATGGCTGGGAAAGAGAATATTTTGTTTGTGAGGAAAGGTGCAATGTTTTCCGAGCAGAGATTGAATATGTTGATTGTGCATGAAATAGAGACTCATGTTTTGACTGCCGAGAATGGTAATTTACAACCTTATAAGATTTTTGGTCGCGGTCTTGCCGGATATCTTGAGACTCAAGAGGGCTTGGCGGTTAGGAATCAGAGTATTTTGTGTGATAAAGATATGGAAAAAAATTATTGGCCGGCTTTATCTGTTTTGGCGGTGAATGAAGCTTTTAATATGTCTTTCAGAGGAGTTTTCGATTTCGTTTGTTCTATGGGCTTCTCGGTTGATAGAGCTTTTCGTGTTGCGGTTAAAGTGAAACGTGGTCTTGAAGATACCGCGATTAAAGGAGCGTTTACCAAGGATTATCTTTATTTCAAAGGGTTTAAGGCTGTGAAGGAATTTGAGAGTACGGGTGGTGATGTTAAAGATTTATATATTGGAAAATTCAATCTGAAAGATTTGGACGTTGTTAAGGGAATTCCTAATTTGGTTAAGGCGAAGTATTTGCCGGAGTGGATGAATGGGTAGACAGTAGACAGCAAACAGCAGATAGCAGAGGTAGATTGGAAATAGCAAAGTATGCGACCTTGCGGCTTATGGTGATTATGATTTTGATGAAAGTTCAGGTGAAATTTCAGAGGATAAGCATTGAATCTCCGAAGCTGAAGAAGCGGTATTTTTCCCGTATTGCTTCTTGGTAGGCGCGTTCGATCAGTTCTTTGCTTGCGAATGAGCTTATTAGCATGAGTAGTGTGCTTTTTGGCAGGTGGAAATTCGTGAGCATATGATCCACAAATTTCCAGTCGTAACTAGGATAAATGAATATAGTCGTTTCTCCGGATTTTGGCTTGAGTTTGCCGTTTATGTCTGTTGCGGACTCGAGAACTCTTACACTTGTAGTGCCGACTGCAATTATTTCTTTGCCTTCGGATTTCGCTTTGTTTAGTGCGGTTGCGGTTTCTTCGTTGATTGTGAACCATTCGGAATGCATTTTGTGTTCTTCGATATTGTCTGTTTTTACCGGTTCGAATGTTCCGCGTCCAACGTGCAATGTTACGAAATGCGTTTCTATTCCGCGTTTTTTTAATTCTGAGAAAATGTTGGGAGTGAAGTGAAGTCCCGCTGTCGGTGCAGCCACGCTGCCTGATGGGTTTGCATAAATCGTTTGGTATTGTTCCGGAGTTGCTTTTGACCCTTTTAAATAAGGTGGTAGGGGAGTCTCTCCGATTTCATCTATTGTATCGTGTAAATTTTTAACTTCTGGGAATTTTATTATTTTACTTCCATCAGTGTTCTCTTTTGTAATTAATCCTTTCAGTTTGTTTTTGAAATTTATTTGGGTGTTTTCTTTCAGTTTTTTCCCCGGTTTTGCAAGGCATTCCCAAATGTTTTTTTCGATCTCTTTTGTTAGGAGAATCTCGACTTCTTTTTGATAAGAAGCGATGTTCCCGAATAGACGCGCTTTTAGGACTTTTGAATTATTGAAGACCAATACTGCGTTTTGAGGTATCAGTGATGGTAAATCTGTAAATTTTTTATGTGAAATTTTTCCGGTTTTTCTATCAATAACCATTAGGCGCGAGGAGTCGCGAGGAGTTACCGGTTCTTTTGCGATTAGTTCGGGAGGCAAATTGTAGTTGAAGTCGGATACTTGCACGAAGTACGAATTAAGAATTAAGAATAACGAGGGATAGTATATATCTGAATCCCGTTATTCGGAATTCGTTATTCGTTATTCCAATTTGTTGTTTCTTTCGGTGTTGATTTTGTATCTTGGTTTCCGACGTTTTTTATTACAATTAAGCTCATGTCATCCGCTTGTATTTCGTTTTCCACGAAAATGGTTATGCGTCTTGCTATATGATCGAACAGTTCTTTTGTTGTTTGGGCCGAAGGTGCTTTTTCTTCAACAGTTTCGATAACTCTTTTTATTGTAAATTGTTCTTCGTTGGAATTTCTGCATTCCGTAATGCCGTCCGAATATAGGATTATGAAATCGCCTTCTTGGAAGTCGATTTGCGCTTCATCTTTTGCAACCTTGCTTATGTCAGGCAGCATACCAAGAGCTATTCCTCCCGACACCATTGCATTGCATTTGCCTTCGGATTTTTTGTAATGAATTATTCTTTCGTGACCAGATCCGGTATAGAACAGTTTTCTTGTTGAGTGTTCCCATCTGAACATTACCATTGTCATAAACATGTTTGTACGCAATCGAGGCTTTAGCAATTTGTTTATGCTTATAACCAGTTCTTTCGCTGTTTTTGCGGCTGTGGATAACGCTTTTGTAAGGCTATCCACCATGATCATAACTAATCCTGATGGTAGTCCGTGACCGGAAACGTCTCCTATGTAGAAATATGTCTGATTCTCTTGAGGAAGGAAGTCGAACGTGTCGCCTCCGATTTCGGCTGCCGGTTTTGTTTTTGCAGTTATTTCAATTCCTGGTATGTAAGGGGCTTCTTTCGGGATTAAGTCTTGTTGTATTTTCTGGGCTACGTTTAATTCTCCAGTTATTCTTTTATGTTCTTTTAAGTCGTTTGAAACGGTTTCAAGGCTATCTGTTATTTTGTTGAAAAAATGTCCGATTATTCCGATTTCATCAGTTCTTGTTGTGTAGATTTTTCTGAAGTTTTTTCCGACCAGAAGCGCTTTCATTTCGGCCAGAATCTTTTTCAGAGGTTTGTGTATGGCTATGTTTAAATAAACAGTTTCAACTATAAGAAACAGTATCATCGCTATGTAAGCGTGGAATTGATTGTATGGTAAATCCAGTACTCTGTTTGCAAGAAGATACAGCCCCGATATTGCGAATATTATGACTATATTTGCCGTTAGTATTTTGAGTTTTAAGCTGTTTTTAATCATTTTTGTCTTTGAGGATGTTCTCTATTTGAGATTGTGCTTTTGATTCCTGAATTAGTCCGTATAAATACATCAATTCTTCAAGGGTATCGCGATCGAATTCTTCCGGTTTCATATGGCTGTGTGCAACGAGTATTTTGTGTATTTTGTGTGATACCTCTTGGTGCAGGTATTGCTTAAGTCTTTCAACGAATTTTTTTGGTAATTGATTGAGTTGTTTCTTGATTTTGGACCAGTCTTTTTTATTGTTAATTATGTAGTCCAGCAGTCGTGTTATAGCGGATGTTTCAGATAGTTTTGCAAGTGCCAATACGACTTCGATACTATCTTCTTTCAACAGATTGAATAATGCCTTTTTTTTCTCTTTTAGTTGAAGTTCTCCTATTATGTAAATTCCCATGAGTTTTTGTTCTTCTTTTGGACTGTTTATGAGTTGGTCCAAGTAATGGTTTAGTTTCGACTTCAATTCGGGGAATTGCCATAATGCAATGATTGCATTTGCGCGAATTTTAGGGCTTGGATCATCAAGATATTTTTCCAAGTAATATATTGAGTTTGGGTCTTTGAATAGACCGCAAATGTATATGCAGTCTGCGACGATTTTCTCCTTAGCCGAATTTAAGTTTTTAAGTATAAAAGGTATGAGTTCCCTCTGATCTAATTTTGCAAGAACTTTTATTATTGATGATCTTATCTCTTCGTGTTCTTCTTGTTCAAATATGTTTTTTAATGCCTCTTGTATTCTGTAGTGACCGAATCCGGATTTGAAGAAATGCTTGTCGAGATTCTTGAATTCTCCAAGTGTTTCTATAACAGCAAGTCTTATGTTTGCATTTTCAGATCGTAAACATGTGAGAAGATCAGGAATAGTTTGCGGATCTTTCCTTTGTTTGATGGTTTCGATTGCTTTTAATTGAACATCTTCGGGTTCGCTTTCTTTTAATATAATTCTTATTAATTGCCTATGATCTATGTTGTGACCTTTCTGTGCCAAAATTTCTATTGCGTTTATACGAGTATGGTGGCTTGCATTCTTATCTATATTTCTTTGTGATTGTTCTGTGTATTTGTTCTGCAGGCTGGAAATTAACGCCGCGCTCAATATGGCGATTACTATTAATATAAGGTTTGTTGTAAATGTAAGATTTGAGCCTTTTGTGAAGTTTTCCAGTAAAATTATCAATCCCATTCCGAGCACCGCTCCGCTCGGTTTTATTATTCCCTCAAGCAGTTCTTTCATCTGTTCTCTTATGTTTTCTTCAAATGCGTAATATGAAGAATGGTATGAATTCAAAAACAATATTCCTCCCATTTCAGAGAAAGCTTTTGTTGTTGCCGCCGTTACGATATTGAATTTCAAAAGCATATTTACCATGTTTGCCAGCGTAACTATCGGATGGATAGCCATGCTTTTTATAATGCCGAGTCCTTTTATGATTCTGCTTGATATGAAGAGTTGCATGGCAAGAGTTGCAATACCGAAGATTATTTGCAACATACCTAGTTTTTCGGTAAGGGCTCCTTCTGATTTGCCGTGTCCTGACGTCTCTGACTCTTGAGATTTCTCATCTGTTGCAAATTGAGCTTCTTCTGTTGTTAATATGTCTGCATGTAGGTTTTCTCCATGTGTTTCAAGTGCCAATGTTTCCTCTTCTGTTCCTGTAACATCTTGTTCGACGGCTTTCATGTATTGGAATTCAACCAGATTGATTACCATCCATTGTAACAAGATTACTACTATTAAACCTTTTAAAAATGGTGATTTCTGAGCTCTTTTGAAGCTTTGAGATATTTTTTTAAGTCCTCCTTCGTTATTTTCATCTTTCTTGTGTTCGAATGTTGGGATGTCGGTTCCAAGGCTCTTGAAGCTCAACATAATTGGTATTACCAGCATCAAGCATAAAACCCATATGTAGAAGAATTTATATGAAGGTATTGAGTAGGCGAGTGTTGAAATTATAATGCCTCCTATTATTGCTCCTATTGTTTCGGAAGATTCTATTATCGGGAATGTTCGTTGGCTTTCCAATGGTGTAAATAAATCCTCGACCAATATCGATATGGATATGTTAAGTTGAGATATGATTATCGACTGTGCTATCAGGATTAAGCCGAAAAATATCCATCCTGAATAAATTACGAATAATGTTGCGGAAATGATTAGAATTGCCGCAAGTAATATATTTATAATTATTAGTATCTCTTTTCGTATTTTCTCTATAAAGCCTGAAAAAATAACAGTCCCTATTATGACAAGTATGGCATTTGCTATGAAAAGCAACGGTAATTGTTCAATCCCCATTCTGTTAATGAACATAGACATAAGCACTGTCCATCCGATTATGAACCCCACTCTCAAAAAAAATGTAATTACCCATGCAACTATGACGCGCGGCCACTCATGTTCACTGATATTCAGGAGTTTTCCTAGGAAGCTGCTGTGCATTCAATTTCAGTTATATCAGCAAATTATACCATTTTTTATGGCAAGAGTCTAGGGCGATAATAGATTGAGACTCTCAAACTTGATGTAGTTCCAACATAATGTCTCTCCCCAGTTTTTTCGTGTTTATTATTTCTATATTTGGAAGTGAATTTGGAAGGGTTGCTGCAAGGCCTGATTCACCAAGTTTAATATTAGATATTAACAGAAGTATTGTATCTGTCATATTTTGTTTGATGAATGAATCTGTGATTTTCGGCCCTCCTTCAACAAGGATGTTTATGTGTCCAATTGATGCAAGTTTTTTGAGTATTGGTTTTAGGTTTGAAAGGGTTTTGAATGTTAGAATTCTTGCCCCAAGTTTTTCGAGTTGAGTTTTCTTTGAAGAGTGCTCTA
>Ga0208953_1001003_pt1 | contig 19276 bp, 5 predicted proteins | sample RifOxyB2_FD_184033 | JGI IMG/M metagenome (GOLD analysis project Ga0208953, IMG submission 184033) | Groundwater microbial communities from Rifle, Colorado - Rifle Oxygen_injection B2 (SPAdes) | ecosystem: Environmental > Aquatic > Deep subsurface > Groundwater | place: USA: Rifle, Colorado... | reverse complement strand
TCCTGAAACATGCCACGATCGAAGGATGGTATCTCTGCGCTGCACCCTTCCTCGGCGAAGTCAGTCTAACCGCCATGAAAAACGTCTCTGTCACCGGTTCCACCCGTCCCGCTTTGGATGTCCGTCTATTCATCATTAATGATTCCATACCCACCCTTCCCTCTTGGGAACCCGTTTATAGCCAATCCCTTCTCGCCACAGACTATGCACAGGGATTTGCCGTCTATCTCTATCCGGGAGACAGCTTAATCGTACCTGTTGTCAGCAATCCGGACCTGCTTAACTACGACCCATATGCAAGCAAGTCCATTTCGGACAATACCGGTTGGTCTTTGCTGGTCTCACTTAAGGATAAGACCGGACAGGTTATCGACAAATTCAATGAAGTTGGTATCAGTGGAAACGCTTGGTCCCTGCCAGACCTTCCCTCCCTAAATAAGAACCTTTCATTTGGCATTTTGAGTGAGAAAAATACCTTGCTTTGCCGCGCAATGAAAAAAGATGAGCATCAGGGAAAAATCTGGACGCTCTTCCTCAATAATAAAGCAGAAAAAGCCTCGGATTATTCCTTCGCATTATCCCGTCTGGAATCTCTTCCGGAGGGATGGCAGGTCTGGGTAGACGACCCATCCCGTGGCTATGCCAGCAATCTGACGGGTATCAAGGGAAATTACGGCCTCTATGCCCCCAAAGGCTCAAGCCAATCTCTGAAGCTCGTTGTTGGTGATAAGGATTTTATCGCAGCCAATATCACCCGCACGGAACCGGTAAACTTCCTATTGGCCCAAAACTTTCCGAATCCATTCAATCCAATGACCACGATTCTGTATGAGGTAAAAGACTTCACTAAAGGAAGCTTTATTTCAGAAACCCATGTATCCCTCAAGCTCTATAACCTTCGAGGACAGTTGGTACGTACCTTGGTGAATGACGTAGCCAATCCGGGCTATAAGCAAATTCTATGGAACGGACACGACGATCATGGTAAGCTGGTGGCTTCCGGAATATACCTCTATCGCATCTCAATTAAAGGACCAAACAATAAGGAAATTTTCACCAAAACAAAACAGATGATAATGACAAAATAAAATACATAGGCTGGATAATAAAAAACACCGGAAGCGGGGAATAACTCGCTTCCGGTGTTTTTGTTAATAAATCCTGATTGTGATTTTCTCTATGATGCGAAATGCTCAAAACCGGTTGGCATTACTCTTTGCAGCCGGTTTTTAACCTTTAAAAAGACCCCGGTCCCTTTTTCGACACAACCTATTTTAAAGGCATAGGGCGAATGATATCCCGGTTGTGCCGTAAAAAGAAGCTCATATTCTTCTCCACTGGATAAGGCAAGGGAAACCGGATCCATTTTTACTTTTCCGGCAAGAGAAACCAAGCCTGGGATAGTTAACAATGCCGCTGCATCAATAATGAATCTTACACCTGAAGCCTTTGCCAAATGAGATAATTCTGAAGAAAGGCCATCGCTGATATCAATCATGGATGTCAACTTACCGCCTGCCATTAAAGCAGATACAACATCTATTCTGGAATCTGGAAATAGATGTTTTCGGATTGCCATTTTTTCAAGTCGGCCCATTTTGTGCTTTTTTTTCTTTAATAACATCCAACCAGCCAATGAATAACCTACCGGACCGGTAAGAAAAATGTCATTCCCGTATATTGCCCCCGAACGGGTGCATAAATTACGATTCTTTACCTCTCCAATCACTGTGATGGTTGCAGAGAAGTCATGCAAGGCAGCTGTGGTGTCCCCACCCATGATAGTAGCTTCGGACTTTTTGCAAACCGTCATTAAGCCACGGTAAAAAGCCATTACCTCTTTTTCTGACATGGATCGAGGAATAGAGATCGCAGAGAAAAGAGCGGTAACCTCTCCCCCCATAGCAGCAATGTCACTAATTGCCGACGCACCCGCCTTATATCCTGCCTGATAAAAGCTGGACCATTGACGATTGAAATGGATGCCTTCATTAAAGGTATCCGTTGAAATAAGAGATAAAGTCGTACCATCCTTAGGCAAGACAGCACAATCATCCCCTATGCCCAGAAATCCGGCCCGAAACGGCCGACCAATCTTGGACGCAATCCTATTAATCAACCTGAACTCACGCACCCTATCTCCTGTTATAACAAGCTACTACTACATCGCCAACATCACAATAAATACGCTTCAAGTCCAGCCGCTTTTTGACGATAATAGTAATGGAGAAGTCTATTTATGGAAATCAACTCACTTATTAATGCAGTAACCGGCAATATGAACCTGTCTGTTACAACTTCTCTTCTAAAAAAAGCACAGGACATACCCGCTAAACAGATTAACCAACTTATCCAAGCCATGCCCAAAGCTTCACCTTCTCCCACAGGAGTTGGAAATCGCTTTGATGTCTTTGCCTGATTAATCAACAAGTTAGCATTTATTCAATTTTCAGTCTATATGGCATAATAGCCATAACTTTCTGGTTGTTCATAATGGTAAGCATACGGACAAAAGATTGGGCTGCTTTTGTCTCGCTTTCCTCTTCCATCATATTTTGAAAAAAGCCCTTCCGTTTCGGAAAGATTTCAATATCCGGATTTTCTGAATCCTTAAAACCCGCCTTGCTTTTTGCAATATCCAAGGCATCAGCTAAATCTCCGATAACATCAACCAATCCCAATTCCTTTGCTTGAATACCGGTGTAAACCCTGCCCTTACCAAGAGAATCAACATGCTCCTTTGTCATTTTCCGTCCTTGAGCCACCTTAGTTATAAAGCCGTCATAAAATTCATTAATAGCGGTCTGAATCTGTATTCGTTGCTCGTCAGTAAATTCATGGTAATCAGAAAAAACATCCGCATTACGGCCGAATTTGATTATTTCTTTTTTTATTCCGATTTTGTCATACAAACCTTTGAGTACGAATTTTCCGGTAAAAACGCCGATACTTCCTACAATGGAACCGGCATCGCTGACAATGGTATCTGCATTGCAGGCGATATAATACCCACCGGACGCAGCAACATCCCCAATGGAGACAATAACCGGCTTGCCCACCTTTTTAAGCTCCTCTACTTCATGCCAGATGATATCCGATGCAACCCCGGACCCGCCGCCGCTGTTAATACGGAACACGACCGCTTTAACCCCGGGATCCCTACGGACATTCTTGAGAAACTTAGCAATGGTTTCTGACCCCATAAATACCTCACCGGATAGTATGTCGGTAAAGGATTCTCCGGGTACAATAGTCCCTGTGGCAGCAATAACTACGATTCGCTTCTTCATACGCCATCCGGTTGTATAATAGCTGCGCTCCTCAAGATTGACTCCGCTTTCCCGTTTGGGTGAAAGCTCTGTTAACAACTGATTAAAATAGCCGGTTCGGTTGATAAACCCTTTGTCCACCGCCTCTTTCAGTGAAAGATTGCCTAAATCGATAGCCTCCAGAACCTTTTGCCGCTCAATATCCCGGGCATTGGCAATACCGTCAACCAAGTGGTCGAAAACCGACTTGAGAAGAGCCTCTTCATTCTCCCGGAAAGCAGGTGAAATAGAGTCACGCGTAAAGGGTTCGACCGCACTCTTATACTCGCCCACCCGTTGAAATTCCGCTTTTACGCCGATTTTATCCAAAGTACCTTTAAAAAAGGTAATTTCCGCCCTAACACCCGCGACCATCCATGCTCCGCCAGGAGCCACGACAATTTCATCTCCAGCGCATGCCAGATAGTATTCCAGGAGTTCAACATCATCCAAATAACAGACAACCCGTTTTCCTGCAATCCGGAGGTCCAGGATTGCGTTGCGAATCTCCTCCACCATACCGAGACCGGATTGAATATTGCCTATCTTGAGGATAATCGAACGAATATCTTCGTCGTTAGCGGCATTTCTAAGCTGTGTCAGCACACGTCCCAAAGGCTGCGCACCCGCACCTCCAAAGAGACTGAATTCCGGATAAATATCCAGGAACTCCCCACTGATTTCAATCACAGCGGTCTGCCCGGGCAAAGGGACGATAGAGGATTTACGATCGACCCCGACCCAAACAGAGAAACGTCCTTCACCCTTTTTTTTATTAATGGGAAAAAGTGCACCTCCTTGGAAATTAGGCAAACTGAAGGAGAGGCCGGCGGAATAAAATTCTGATTTAAGTTCCGCCTTTCCCGTTAAAACAAGTCCTCCCAGATCAAACTCCGCTCCAACAGCCGGAAATAGAGTTTGATTAATATGTGTCATATCATAATGGATCGTTGCAAATTCAACCGGTCGAACAGCCACGCTGGCAGTCATTGCAGTCACCTCATCAACCCCACCGTGGATAAAGTTATCAGTTGCAACACCCAAGGAAAGGAAACTGAAAGGTCGGTACAGGAAACCGATATCGTAGTTATAGTAATCGTCACGCTCCGTGTCAACATATCCGGTACGCATACCAATAGAAAGCCCCCTACCCAGGCGAAAACCATTTGCGAGATAAAATGCACGAATTCCGTTTTTTGAATAAAAACCGAGTCCAAAACCTTTGATGGACAGCCCTCCTTCCATACCACTATCCGGATGAAAACCAGACCGGAGTGCCATATTGGCATTCCGATAGGTAGCCAGCCCGGCAGGATTAGCTATAACGGATAGCGCATTATCGGTTATAGAAGGCGATAAATCGAGGTCTGCCGCAACAATCGGCAGCACACACAGCAAGATTAGAAGCATTTTTTTCATATTGGAAAAGATAATTATTATATTCTTATCAATTCATGAAAATTACGATTTTCTTCTTATCTTGCCTTTTTTTCTTTGTCTCCTGGCTTTGGACCATGCCGGCCTCCCCCGCTATTCCGTTAAGCGATCCGGTCTACTCTTTTCTTCAGAGAATTCATCTTCGCCATAATTTTGAGAGCACTTCGTTCAATACCCTTCCTTGGTCGCGTAATGTAACTGCCGCTTTTCTGAAATCCCTTAACACAAGAGCTCGGAACGGAGAAATTCAGCTCTTGTCCGTGGAAAAAGAGGAATTGGATTATTTCCTTGATCGATTTCGGATGGAGCTTCCAAATTCAGGCGCTAATATCGGTCCAGCCCTTTACCCGCCCCTTTATCAATATTCAGACTCCCTTGGATATAACCGCCTTGTAATAAACTTGGGTCTCAAAGATTCCATCGGTCATTTTTCCGACAATGGGACCTCTTACAATACCCTTCTTTTATACGGAGGTATGCGCGGGGTTATTCAAGATAAAATTGCTTTTTTCGCCCTTGCCGAAGTAGGCAATGAATCGAGTAATCGTAAACGCTACCCCCCCCATGACTACAATCCGGAACACGGTTATCCCTACAACATCTTCCGGGATAGTGTAGCATCAGATAAAAAATCCTGGGATACCTTTGAAAGCGGTCTTTTTTTTGAATCAAAAACCTATGGCCTGTCCCTATCCGTGGACAAGATGAAATGGGGACCAGCGCAATTCAGTCCGCTTCTACTGTCCGGCAACTGGCCGCCTATGGGTTCCCTTCGCGCCTATGCTAACCTTTCTCGATTTCATTACCTACAGACCATCAACCTCATCAAAGGGGAACGTTTTCGGGATAAGTTCCTTTTTGCCCACCGCGTGGAATGTCAATTACCATGGAATATCCAAGCTGCGGTCAATGAAGCCGTGGTCTATGGTGATCGTACGCCGGACGGGGACACGACCAGGCCGGAATGGTCCGCTTTCGACGAACGCAGCCTGGATGCCATTTACGCCATTCCCTTTGTCCCCTATTTTTTTGCTCAACATTACAACGGTGATCGTGATAATACTCTGCTTTCTTTCGATCTGTCGGTCCATCCGATGGACGGCTTGGAATTCTATAGCGAACTTTTAATTGACGATTTAAAAAGTCCTGCCAGCTTTTTTGAAAAGAAATGGTATAATAAATGGGGCCTTACACTTGGAAGCCGGTACGCCCTTCCGCTCTTGTTTGCGGACATGATTTTCTCAGCGGAATACTCGCGCATCGAACCATGGGTCTATACCCACTTTTTCGGTGAAAGTCACCGTTTCCGGCACTACGGTTCTCCCATCGGCAGCTTTCTTGGCCCCAATTCAGACGGCCTTTTTCTTCGGCTGGAGCTCATGCCTCATCGGCGCACATCAGCAGCCCTCTCTTTTTCGCAAACCCGCCATGGAGACGGTCCGGGAAGTCGAATCACGGACTATCATCGAGATGGGATCGATTCCGATAACAAGCAATTCTTGCAAGGGAAAATCACCCAAACACAATGGTGCGGGCTTGAATTGCAACAGGAATGGTTGAAACGGTTTGAAGTCCGCCTGAATTACGATCAATCCATTTCCGGAAATAAAAACGCTATTTTTTCCACAACATTTGATTTCTTCTGGTAAGAACGCACCTTATTTTATCAGCGACATTCTGCGTGCGCTATGGTATCGGAGCTTTCCTTTTTCATCTTGCACAGAGATTTGATAGATATAAATACCTGAGCTGACGGTTTTTCCGGATAAATCGCATCCATTCCAGGTTACTTTTCGGCATCCGGGGCGGGCGGTTCCATCCAAGAGTCGCACCACCTTTTGTCCGGCAATATTATAGACATCCATGGTCAGTCGAGTTTTGCTGACCCATCGTCCTTTTGTAAAGTCTGGAATCTGGTAGATAATGGAGGTGACGGGATTAAAGGGATTGGGGAAATTCCCCTTCAGGCTGAAGGTTTCCGGCAGCGGCCGGTTCACGCGGCTCAATACAAAGGCGCTATCTCCAGCCACCACATGAAAGAGCTGTTCATCATGGCCTTCCATGTCAAACCGGTAGAGGCCCGGTTCTTTTTTCACATCAACGGAATAACCTCTGAGCGGATCATCCACATAGACCAGTGTTCCTTCCGGCACCTGCATCAGATCTGAAAAGCGCAGTTCCATATCCGACTTCAATCCGCTGTTTTTACGGACATTGAGTGTCCAGACCCGACCGTTTTCCGTTTTTTTCTTCCCCGCATAACTCATCAGAACACGATTCTCAACAAACCCCGCCTCGTATTGCATTCCGGGCATGACTAAATCAGGCAACAAATAATCCGCACGGGTGAATCCGAAGCCATTGAAATCATCGACACAACGGGAAGCGCCGGAAACAAGCTCATTCAGACTCAGGTTGACCATCCATTCCCCTTGCTCGGGCGATACCAACGCGCGGGCCGCCCGTTTCGGCGCCCGTTTTGCCATAAAATTAGCGTCTTCCGTAATGGGCACAACAAGGGTATCCCCTGGATACAGATAGGTTAGAAACCCCTGGCCGTATCCGGGAGAGGATTTATAAGCCGTATACGTGGCCGTGTCCTTCTTAAAGGCGCCATTTTCCAATTTCCACATACGCTCGTTCAGAGAGACGCGGTTGGCGCCCGGCGCACTGTAGGAGGCTGTCACAATGGACGATTGACGGATGGAACCCATGAACGGCAGAGAGACCAAACGCCAACCGCCGCTGCTTCCGCCGGTGGCCAGTACAAACCCGCTGCCATTGGTGTTGTTCTTGATGAAAGAAGCGTTCGCCCGGCCTGTCTTGAAAGCGATTTCCTTTTCCGAATGGGCAATGAGCAGGAAGGAACGTCCTGCCTGAGCCTCGAATTCCGAACGTCCTTTGCTATATTCAATAAACCGATCTCCGATTAAGGCATATAAGCGATACCGGGCCGGATCATAAATGCCGTGAACGCTGCTCAAGTTCTGGACAATATCCTTTTTTTCCTTCAGTTCTGCGGTAATGGAAACAATCTGCCAGTTCTTCAGACCGCTATAGGTTCCGCTAACCGACTCTTTGGAAACGGAATCCGAATAAAAATAGTATTTCGTCTTGCCGTCGCTGACCTTAAAGGACATGAAAAGGCCGGTGGAATCCACTTTTCCAAAAGCGCTTTTCACCTTATCCGAGACGTCAAGCGTACAGACCACCATGGTATCCGGAGTGGTCTTGACGCTCCCCCGCTTGCCCGAATTCAAACGGACGGTTGCCGTGTCGAATAACGGAAAGAGCGTATCCGCATTAAAGGTAAAGACGCGTAAGGCGGCATCCAGATACACGTTATTGTCCGACACGCTAAGAATGGCATAGGCCGATGTATCCGTTGCGGTCCGACGATAGCGCAAGCCGGTCCGGTTGAAATAAATGACCGGTGTGCGCATATCCTTGGCCACCACGAATCTGACCGTATCGTTGCTGCTCGGAATGGCGGTTGATGAAGAACGCCAAATCGGGGACGTAAAGCCGCTCAATGTCACATAGCCGCTGGTATCCGCCTGCCCACCCAGATATTCCAGCGAACCATCCGGATAAAGACGGAACAGCTTCAACGTACTGTCATAGGTGGAATCGAAACGGAGGCTGATATTCAAGCCGTTCTGATACAGTTCGACCAAAGAACTGCCCGTCATTTCCGTCAGAAACCAATAAGATAAGGGTTGGACTCTTTCAAAACCTTTTGTCTTAAAACTTGCCGGAATAAGCGCTGTTTGTGAAAGGCCTACATGCAAATAAGAGCTTTGCAGAATGCCCGGCAAGGTCTGAAAGCTGTTTTTGATGACAGTGATCTTGACACTTCCGTTATCCACGGTATAGGGAAGCTTTTCCGTAAAGGTGCGCTGGTAAAGGCTATCCATGCCTTCGACCAACACGGAGAAATCCGCCCAAGCCGTATCATGGTAATTGCCGTAACCATCCAGGAAGCGGACAAAAACGGAATTTGAACCGGTGTTGGAAAAGGTAGTTCGACTGCCCGCAGCGCCATACGCAAGAGTGTCCAATAGCGAATCGCTGCGCACCCCCCAGATGAGGGTGGATAAATCCCCTACCCCGGAAGCCGTGGTCGTGCAACTCATGGTTTGAGTCAGACGGCGGTAACCCAGACGGAAAGAGACCGTGGAAGGGGCTTTTCGGTCCACCCCCATTGAAATACTATAGGACGTATCTGAAAGTGTCTGCGTGGCGGGCATTCTATCCGAAACCAGGAAACGGAGTAGGAGGCGGCCGGTATCACTGTTGTCCAATTTCCGGATTTCAGGGTCCTGAACATTGAGACGCACATAAGCCGTGCAAGGTTGATTGACAGGGAGCAGAGCCGTGTCCAGCGTCAGATACCGGGAATCGGTTACGGTCTTTGGGATTTTCCTATCCGCACTGGCGGAATTAACACCGTACAAGGTGAGAATGCGGACACTATCCTCGGTGGTGTCCCGGGGTACAAAAACCAGCCTTGCCGCGGAATCATTCACCTGAGTCAACGAGAGTCCTTCGAGCCAGGGATCGTCCAAGGAGTAATGATAAGCCCCTGCAAAGAGCGGCTCAGACATCTGCCCGTAATCGAGAAGTGATGTAAAGACCGTGAGGTAATAGGTCGTATCACTCAACGCCAACGTATTGATGGACAATGCCCCGGAGGCGACATCCGTGCGGGTGGAAAGATATAACCTGTTCGAAGAGAGCGAGTCCTTGGTCGGAAGCCCCGTCTCCAGATAGCCGGACGCCTGGAGAACCACGGTAACGAATTGTACGGCAGGGTCCAATCGAAAGTTTCCATTGTTCAGGGCGGCATGCCAATCCAAGGTCATCAGATAATCGGATAGGACATTCACGGACAAGTCGGCAGAATCAAGGGACGGAACCGTTGTCCTTCCCAGAGCAAGCGAATGGTCAGCATCCACCACCGCCGCATTCCCCGCAGAATCCACAAGGGACATGGCGAAAAAGTAATTCACCCCCGGCTCCACATCAAAATAGAGCTCACCGGAATGGGATACCAGCGCAGCCGAAACCGCGGAATCGAACGGATTCACGGAAGCGGGATGGATGAATTCATCCCAACTCACATTGGAATAACCGTATCCCAACCGCAGGGTATGGTTCTCGCCGGCCTGAATGCCGGCCAAGGTCGTCGAATCCACGGACCAGGTCAGTTTCAAAGTCTTGGCATCCACGGGCACAGCTTCCAGGTCAATAGGCAACTGGGGCGGCTTACTGGTATCATTGCCCATGGGCGTCAGAATGGTCCGGCCCACATAGTTTTTGGAAAAAACAGAATCCGTACTGTATACAAAAAGAGCCACTTGATAATTCCGATTCAACACCAGACCGGAGGCAATGGTGTCTCTACCGCTGAGCGCACCCGGCTGCAAAGGCAGGGAATCAAAAGCAGGGTCATTATATACTTTCGGCGTATCCGCGCTGGTGGCATATAAGGAATACAGTATCTTGACTCCGGCCGGAAGGGTCGACACGGGTCCGTTCCATCGCCAATTGACGATAAGTGAGCAGAGCGCCGAACCGCCGCCGCCGCCGATGGCGTGCAAGTCGTCGATAATAAGATCGTTCTCCGGATAATCGCGGGTATGAACCGTACGAATCGCCTTCGCCGCCGTACCGCTGCTCCGATTCAACGGATAAGCCGTTGACAGGCTGTTCACCGTGAATGCGGCAAAAGTCAGATTGGAATCCAACGGCAGATTGGCAATGAAGGTATTCCCGGACATCTGACCGGATGACACCGGGAAAATAGCCGCCGGAAAACCATCCGTGATACCGGAAGGCGGCAGACTGCCCCCCTTGTAACGCACCACGACACTGGTTATCGGCACCGTTATTCCATTCACCATATCCGTGTACTGATAATTTGAAATCGTCATGCCAACCTGCAAGCTTCCGGGCGCGGAAAAAACCCGTGCAACCCACAAGGAACAGAGATTGGGCGGGGCCGAAATGGTGGAGGAATCAAAGGGCACGGTCAGGCCGAAATAACTCGTACCGGAACGGATGGCACCCCGGTTGCCGATGGTGTTAATCGGTGATAACGCCACATGATACCGTGCATTGTGATGCAACAGAGCATAACGGAGCGTCAAACCGGCGCTGCTGTCGATATAAATGGCCGGTGCCGCGGAATCAACACGGCGCTGCGTTATCGTATCCGGATAAATCCAAAGCCCGATTCCGGGAACCGTATCCCGGAAAGAAACCGGAATACGATTAAAGAAACCCTTGTCCCATTGAACCATCAACGTATCAAACCCGGACTGCGACACCGCATAACCGATGGAGTCATTCACCGGCCGAACCGTATCTGCCCGGGTATAACCGGTATCACTCTTGATATGCAGGGAATCCCAATTGAAAGCGCTGTCGCGCACGCAGGTGGTGAAATAATACGGCCTCCCCTGACGATTCCAAAGTGCGCCCGGAATCAGATCATACACGCTGCCTTCCAACGTATCCGCCGGAAAGGCCGACAGACTGAGATCCGAAAACTCCACCCCCAACCCGGGATTGGAAAAATTCTTGTACAAACTATCATCCGACCAATAAATGCGCAGAACGGAACGTATCCGGTCCCTGCCGGTCAGCGTATTCAATCCGCGAACCACATAATGTAATTCGCGCAACGGATTAATCACGCGCACACTGTCCACTGCAAAGGTCAGTCCCTGACCGTTCGGCGCAACCGTATCAAGCGCCACCGGCGTACGGAGCGTGCAGGTATTGGTCGGCTCAACAATGGATGAATAATTCCCCTTGGTATTGCATACGGCAATGGAAAAATAATATTTGGTATTTTGAATCAAACCGCCGATGATCACGGTGGTATCCGAAGACGCGGTGGATAAATTCAGCGTCACATAACCGGAAGCCGCATACGGGTCGAGATTACAAGCCGTCGTATTATAAAACAGACGTATCTGGCTCCGGTTCACCTCCGCGGATAAACGGTTTAAGCTGTCTATCCTGATATTCGCCACACTATAATAAGGGGCCGTACCCGACAGATGAAGCGGATTGCGCGGCAACGCAACAGTATGCATCCGGATAACGGCAAGGGTCGGGGAATAATTCCCATTCGTATCGCGCGGTGCGCACCCGATAAAATAGGTCTTTCCCGTGTCCAGACCGGAAATCTCGGGCCAATTAAATATCAAACTCCCCAACGGAAAAATCAAATCGGGCGCCATCGCCATATAATTGATCAGCAGGTAATTCGAATCACCCTGACCCACCAACGTGGATTCCCGAACCCAGAAATAAATATCGTTAATATCCTTACCCCAAAGCGGGTTATAATTCTGAACCTCCAACTGCACGGAAGTCAACGTGGAATCGCGCCGGACCAACACCAATCCGTTCACCGGTTCGTCCGTATCCATCATCAGCGAATCCGTGGCCGCGGGCGGAATGGCACCGTAAAGCACCTGATTTTTCGCCGCATCCTTCAAACCGGGCGAAACCGAGAAATATTCAAAAGCCGAATAAGCATCCGCCACCCGAATAACCACCGTGTCCCGATCACCGGTTAACAGATGACGATTCACCACCGTGTCCGGGGCCCGCAAAAAAGGGTCTGTAACAAGAGAAAGACCATGGAACAGCCGGAGAGAATCCACGTTGGGCGACAACGCACTCAGACCGCTGAGCGTCACCAAAATATTACGGTTGTCCGACGCGCTGACATAAAGATTCACGGACAAGGGGTTGCTGATCTTGGTCCAACCGGAATCCAGCGTGAGGTTACCGGACGTATTCCAATTCCCCGCACTATCCTCCACCGCCACGCCCACATGATATTTATGCGCATCCAAAAGTCCGCTGATAGTCATGACACCCGAGGCCACCGCTTCCGCACGAGTCAGCGTATCCCAGGCGGAAAGAGAACGGAAGTTCGTCACCATATTGCTGGGCACCGTATCATAGAAAAGATAGACGCTCTTGATGTCCGCCTCCAACAAAGAGGGACTTAACAGCCGGAAAGAAAGGGTGTTCGTGGTGGTGGCGGTAATGGAATCACGAATATTCAACGGTTCATCGTAATCTCCGGTAAAAAAAGAATCTATATTGGCGGAAGAAAGAGGACCATAATGCACGCCCTCCTCATAATAACGCTCATTCACCGTAAAGTAATACCAGGTCTGGCTTTGAACACCGGAAATCGGGACCGTACTGTCCGCTTGTACCAAAACCTTGCGATATTCCACAGTCGGCGTGCCGCTCGGCGTCATGAAACGGATAAGATTGCCGTTCGTACTGTAAAATAACCGCACCGTATCAACTTTGCTGTGCAGCGACAAAAGATGATGAAACGTCACGTTCAAAACACGACTGGTGCCGGATTCGGCCACCGTCGCTTTCAGCGGATTCTCCAAATCCGTAAACGAACGCCGGATTTTAACAACATCCGACCAATTCCCCAACGTATCCCGGACAGCCACGCCCACAAAATAACGGGTCGCTTCATTTAATCCGCTGAGTACGATATTGCCAAGCTGGCTCTTACTCACCACGCTCTTGGCCGTGGACCCCGTCTGATAAGTGTTCGCCAAAAGCGTACTGTCCGTATTGACATACACCCAAACAGACTCCACATCACCGCTCAAACCCGCACCGTTGAGAACCGTGATATTAAAGGAAGTGCTCGTGGTGTCCGTATAGGAAAAATCCAAAATATTCACAGGCTTGATATTGTCCACAAAAATGACCGCTTCGTTCTGACCGCTGATGCCGGCCCAATTACCGGTATAACCCGGCGACACAGACCAATAATACCGCGCATTCGTGCCCGATGGAAAACCAATCGTGTCCTGAACCGGAAAAGGAAGCGTGTAATCCATCCCCGGAACAACGGGGCTAAGAGAAGAATCCGTCACATAGGTCCCTATCTGACAGAAAAGATGAAGATGCGTGGCAAGAGGCGTGACACTGCCCAGATTATTGAAATGCACGACAATGGAATCCGATGTCGTGGAAAGACGCGACAAGGTCAGGGTCACCGGATTGGAAACCGACGCCACGATCTTCTTAATGTTAACCGTATTCGACCAGATCCCTTCACTGCTCTTTAAAGTAACCCCCAGCCAATAAACACCCCCGGGCGTAAGCGTATCTATCGACAACGGCCCCCAGGTATCCGCATAACGGGTGGTGTCCCGCCAAGCCGAAAGGGTCTTGTAATGAGTCGCCAAGCCCGTTGAATCAAGAGCAATATAAGTGAAAACGCTTTCCGCATGAACGGGCAAGCCGGCCCCATTACCCAGGGTGTAAAAAACCGTGGTGTCCGTCACGCTATTGATGGTCAATGTCGCCGTATTAATGGGCGCCGAATAATTAGCCGTGCGAACCGTGTCGCCGTTGCCCACAACGCTTCGCGTATCAATGAAACTCCAGCGGGTGCTGTTGTCTGAATTCGCCGTCATACCGCACGCCACCGTAAAACAATACTTCTGCAATCCGCTCTGCCCGGTCAAGATAAAAACACTGTCAACCAGCAAAGCAGAAGCCGACAAACGAAGTATCGGCGTATTCAACGGATTCGTCACATAAATCGTCGATTGATAGACCTGAACCGTATCCACACCGGCAGCCAAAGCTGCTGCATTGTGGACCGTCACTTGAATACTACTGTCCCCTTTCGCCGGGGTCTCAAGCACTGCAATATGAAGCGGATTCAGAGGACGGGTATAATAGAAAGTGGATACGTTAACCGCCTTGGACCAATTGCCAGCGCTATTCTTCGTCGCCACACCGAAATAATACCGCGTCTCAGGCAAAAGTCCGGAAAAACTCTTGATATCCGAACAATTACCGACAATATCCGACAAAAGAAGCGTATCCTGCGGCGTATAATCCCGGTAATAATCATTGACCAAATCCAAAGAATCCGTCACCGCAAAAATAAAAATACTGTCAATACCCAGATCATCCCCGGAAAGCTCGGCGCAATGATCCTCCAACGTATAATTCACCTGGATCGTATCAAGACCATAATTCTTAAAAGTCAACGGATTGCCCGGATAAGTAAAATCTACCGACAACTGCGCCTGATAAGCAACCGGAGAACGAAATGACCTGTTATCCGCATGATCTATCAACGTCAAATTCACCGACATCGTGTTCGGCGTAACCAAATCCGTCAGAAATAACGTGTCCATACCCAAAAATACAGCCCGCGAAATAACCGTATCTTCTTGCGAAACAGAACCGGAAAACGGATCCGTCTCGTAACCGGTCGTCCGATAAAAAATACGCACCGAATCCACGGCCGAACCCAACGTCTTGTCCGCCCACCCTATCTTGAAAATACCCGCATAACTATCCTTAAATAAATCGAACGTAACCGCATTGTTGATTTGGGTACGCATACTGTCCAACGTCGAATCCGAGGTGAATAAACCACCCGTCGTATGCGGCTTCGCTATAATGTAATACGGCGCACTCTCCGTCAACCCTGGAACCGTTATAGCCCCGCTTAATTCAGCCTTCGCCACCTTCACCGAAGGCTCCCCGGAATAAGACGCCAAAGCACTGACCCAGATATACGCAGAATCAACGTCCGAACCCAATGACGCAATACCGTAATAATGAAACGTCACACTGCTCGCCGTCGAATCCGTTCGCGAAAACAAAAGACTCACATATTCGTCCGCACCCATATCCCAGGCATTATATTCACGAAAAGCCGCATCAATATCTCCCGTGTAAAAAACCGACAAACCAACCGAATCCCCATTGTCTATCCCATCCGAACCCGTCTGCAAATGCAAATCCTCACTCCCGGAAACCGTCGAAACAAATTGCACCGCCGCGGCCTTATTTATTAGGGAACCCGTCCCAGAGGCCGTCCCATCCGAGGACATATTGTATGTGGCACTGCTAAAACTACCCGAAAAACAAGACGCCCCACAACTCAATGCAATATTATTCTTCAATACCGTCCCGGAACCGTTTGTAGAATAAATGCCGTATGTACCGGCGGCCGTATTGTAAATCGTGTTATTGTAAAGCCTTTTCCCGCTTCCACTGCCCGTTGCATCAGAAATACCGTTCCCCGTTGTATTGAAAACCAGATTATTATAAATAAGAGCATTATTTTGCGGAAACGAAATCGCAGCACCCCCGTTTCCGGATACATCCCCGTAAATCACATTGCGCCTCACAATACAATCACTCGCCCCAATCGAAATACCCACAACTGAACCCGAAGAAGAACCCCAATCCGTAAGACGAAATCCTTCAAAAACAGTATACGCATCGTTTAAACGAACCGGCACATCCGCTGTCGCAGGATCAAGCAACACACCACTCGTCCGCCCCCCTCGATGACTCTCCGCACTATCCACACTCACCCACATATAATAACTCGCATTCGTCGTCGACCCCTCAATAACCAAATTACCCGTCAAAATACCATCATCGTAACAAATACCCTTCTCCAGCCGCTGATCCCGAACCAAATTACCATCACGAGCATCCTCCCACCCCTGCAATGTCGAAAACCAGCGCCCTATCGTACCCACCCCCACAACAGGCGCAGGACTCCCATAAGCAACATACTCGCTATTCGTCACCGTTATCTCCGAAGAACTTACAACACTCTCGATCTTCCACTTATGCCCGCCGGCATCCGTAAAACAATCCTTGCTGAAAATACGCCCCGTCACAGGCGTACCCGAAAAGGTCACCGCCCAAGGACCCGAACCCGTCACAGTTAAAACCGTCACCGGAATGTCCGACAACGTACCGATACTGTATTCGTTAATACCGGATTTCAAACGAGATGTATAAACACCATATACCTGCGGAAAATACCAGTTCGGCAACGAATCCATCTCACTCGTAATGTATTGCGTAATAGCAAAATTCGCATCCCCTGGATTCGTCGGGGCGCCACCATCATCCCAGTAGCAGTAATTGGCACTACCGGAGGTTCCGCTGACAGTCATATGCTGAGGATTGGATACAGCGGTATTACCAATAAAATCGACCTGGTTTTCTAAAGCACTACTGACCGTGCCGGCAGTACTGCTAAAATAGATAGCGCCTCCACTGGCACTATCTGCACGGTTCGAACGAAATTTAGAACGGGAAATAATGCACCGATCTCCATAAAAACAAATCGCCCCGCCATAAGTATGAGAGTAGCAATTCAGAAAAAGAGTATTCTTAACATAAAGCGTACACGTTAAACCCGTGCTCCCATCAGCGCGGCTCACAATAGCACCGGCATTATAATTCAGCTGATACGTTGAAGAATCCGCCAGGAAATAGCATGAATCAATGAAACATTGTCTCCGTAAATAAGTAAAATTGATCGCCCCGCCACCATAATACGAACCGGTATTCTTGCAATTCTCAAATTTCATTAAGGTAAAATTGACATGAGAATTGGTAACCGGCGATCCGCCGCCGTAAACCGCTGCGTTCCAGTGATTGGTATTTTTAATCGTAAAATTTCTGAAGTAGATAGAATCGCAAGCAACCCCACTGCCATAAATACAAAAGGCGTAAGTCGCACTACCGCAATCCATGATGGTATTATCCATGTTTTCGCCGATAATCCAAATACGCCGCTTCGCTGTAAGGGTAAGGCCTCGGTTGCTGGTGCCACTGTAGGTTCCGTTGTGAATATAGATGGTATCCCCATTCACCAATGCAGACACCGCACTGCCTATCGTGGTATAGGTCTGCCCGGCTCCCACATGACGAATCGTCGCAGAAACCTCTTCCGATAACCACGCCATGGCCAATACGGACGCAACCAAGGACAATCCGGAACCGCATCCTTTTGAAACCTGGATAACAGATGAAACTTCTGAAGATTTTTCCGTCTCAATCACTAACTTTTTCGCTAACACCTCTTGTGTGTCCGAAAAAGTAAGGCCTTGCAATGCCGGAAGTGGTATTTGGAACAGGTAAAGCAAAATGAGAAATCGAGACAGTCGCTTTTTCATACTTTGATCCAAATTTGAGAAAAGAAGACGTTTTTTATCGTTCATAAAATTAGCCCTATATATAATTAGTTGTCTGATAATTAAAAAAAGATCTAAAAAAAATATTTTCCTGATAATAATATATATTAAGTGCCACTATTTCTCGAATTATATTTTTTATTTTAATTAAATTATCTTGTTTTTTACGTTTCTTAAATATAAATTAATAGAAAGTATATTTTAGTTAGTTAACTTGTTATGATATTTAAATTATGAACTTATTCAAGCGCATAAACAACTAATTAATTGAAAAGGATGACTTTCAAAAATTTCATTTTTTTGGAGAAACGGTATGAATAAAAGTCTACTGATTGGCTTCTCCTTTTTTGCCCTTCTGGTTTCGTTTTCAGAAGCTCAAATTACCAAACCCGAAATTTGGATTAGCCGTTCCATTTCTACAGATACGGTCTATTACGAAGAGGCGCCGGATAGCACAATTGCCACCGTGACCTTGACAGCACATGCCAGCGAAGATTCTGTCACAATCGGATACCCTATAGATGTTCTTTTTGCCTGTGACTTGAGCGGTTCAATGGGATGGGAACCCTTACCCCATCGAATTACGCTGGTACAATCTGCAGCACGCAAATTCATTGACAGCCTCAATCAGGGATATGATCGCGTAGCGATTATGGGATGGGCCTCCTCTCTTACAGGCATTACGCTTGCAGATACCGGGAATACCGCAAGATACCATAAACGATGGTTCCCCTTTTCTCAAAATCTTGCCGACGCAAAACATTTTATCGCTCGAGACCTCCATTTGGACGGCACTCTAAGCAGTGTTGTTTACTTAGGCGATACACTGACATGGCGGGATACCATTCCCGGCGGTACTTTCGGCAATACTCCATTCAACATCTCTACGATCGTCGGCTTACAGTACCTTCGCACCCATGCGGAAAACCCCAGTGTTCTTATTCTTCTGACAGACGGTGAAAACAATGATGGTGTCAGCAACGCTTCCACCCTCCGTTTTGTAGACAGCATCTATAAGAATTACGGAATACGTACTTTTGCTATCGGTTTCAATGGCGGAAGTTTTTCCTATCTAACACAATTGGCGGACACTGGAGGTGGGGCAGCCTACCAGGCTAATAATGCTGCGGATCTGGAAAATGTCTTCCATATTATTTCTCTGCAGATTTCCGATGTCATCGGCGTCAGCATTACACCAGGAGCCCCCATGCTCGTGGATATCCTGGGGCAGGATGTTCATTATGTTACCGGTTCTTATGCGCCTCGAACCGGCGGCATCTATATCGCTCCCAGCGCGTTTTATACGGATGTGGTAGGCGGATTGCCCCGTCTTAATTTTGTCATGGACACTTTGCGTGCCGGAAAAGTAATGGAGGTTTCCTATCAAATAACCGCAGCACTCTACACACCGGATATCGATTCAGCGCGGACAAAATACAGCTTCATCACGTCCAGTATAAATCCAACGGATTATTCCCGTATTCGCTACCTCGA
>Ga0208953_1000998_pt1 | contig 19384 bp, 9 predicted proteins | sample RifOxyB2_FD_184033 | JGI IMG/M metagenome (GOLD analysis project Ga0208953, IMG submission 184033) | Groundwater microbial communities from Rifle, Colorado - Rifle Oxygen_injection B2 (SPAdes) | ecosystem: Environmental > Aquatic > Deep subsurface > Groundwater | place: USA: Rifle, Colorado... | reverse complement strand
AGATCTGGCGTAATTCGGCCGGGACGATAGTTTCATCCATGACGGCTACGGGCGTGCTTTATCCTTCGGCCGGCGTCGGCGGCGACAATCTGGGCAACCACACTGTTTCGCAGAACCTTTTAACCGGAACTTTCTGGATATCGGGGGACGGGGCCGATGAGGGCATTTATGTGGGCGGCGCCGGCAACGTCGGAGTGGGCACAAGTTCTCCCGGTTCAAGGCTTGAAATCAACGACAGTGACGCGAACATCGCGACCAGCGGCCTGAAGTTTACCAATTTCGCCTGCTCCGGCACAGACAAACTGACAGCCGACGCCGGCGGCAACGTCATCTGCTCGCCGGACCAGACAGGCGGGGGGAGCGGCAACCTGATAGACAACCTGTTTGACACGCTCGGGTCGGGGTCGGACGCGGGGGGGCGCGGCATGTCGGATGTTGGAAACTCGGCTTTCGGGTTGGCTTCCGCGTCTACGCGGCTTGACGTACAGGCGGCGGGCGGCGACGCCTACGCGCAGTTCTGGCGCGATTCTTCGGGAGTGATACAGGCCTCCATGACCGCGTCCGGTGTGCTTTATGCCGACGCCTCGCAACTCCGGAATGTCCAATCCGTTATGGACGATCTGGGCAATCATGTCGCCACTACCACGCTGAACATGGCCGGTTTTGATATCGTAAACGCCGGCGGGATAACGGCAAACGGTGAGATTACGACTTCCTCCAGCATGACGGTGGCAAGCGGACTCGGTATAAGCGCTAAACAGATCCGCTTTGCGCCGAATGTGGAAGTTTCTTCGGAAACCAGCGCGGCCTTGGGGGGCGGAGTGCGCGTATCAAGTAATGTTTATATTGTGGGTTTCAGTTCGGCCGCCAGATATTACGGCGACGGTTCGGCTCTTACCGGCGTGGGCGGGTCCGACAATTTAGGTAACCACACGGCCACGCAGCAGCTTGTAATGGGCAATTACTCGATCATTTCGTCGAGCGATATAACCGCGGCGCGCTATCAGATAGGCGGCAGCACCGCGCTCGCGGTATTATCCGGCGCCGGCAGTTTCGCCGTGGGTATGGATCTAAGCACAGGCAGCACTGGTGATTATGATCTGTTTGTCGGTTACGGCGCCGGGCGGAGCAACGTCGCGGGCGAGGGCAACTCTTTTCTGGGAAATGGTGCGGGGTACAGTAATAACACGGGTAATAATAACTCTTTCCTGGGGGCTGGTGCCGGTTACAATAACACCATGGGGACAGGCAACTCTTTCCTGGGAACGCTGGCCGGTTACTCTAATACTACCGGCGGGAATAATTCCTTCCTTGGGTCCCAGGCCGGGTTCAGCGTAACGACCGGCACCGGCAATATCGTGATTGGGTATGGCAAAGACACCTCCGCGCCCGGAGCGTCCAACGAGCTCAATATCGGGGATGTTCTCTATGGGAACCTGTCTGCTAAAACGATAGGTATTTCCACCCGTGTCCCGCAGGCGGCGTTGGATATCGTTTCAACCGGGACGGCGGCGAATCAGTACGCGCAGATCTGGCGTAATTCTGCCGGGACTATAGTTTCATCCATGACGGCTACGGGCGTGCTTTATCCTTCGATCAGCGTCTCCGGAGATAATCTTGGCAACCACACGGCCACGCAACAGCTTGTAATGGGTAATTACTCAATCATTTCGTCGAGCGATATAACTGCGGCGCGCTACCAGATAGGCGGCAGCACCGTGCTTGCGGTATTATCCGGCGCCGGCAGTTTCGCCGTGGGTATGGATCTCAGCACGGGCAGTGCGGGGGATAATGATCTGTTTGTCGGTTACGGCGCCGGGCGGAGCAACGTCGCGGGCGAGGGCAATACATTTCTGGGGGCGGAGGCCGGTTACAATAATAGCGCTGGTAATTACAATTCGTTCATCGGCGCCGGCGCCGGCTGGTCGAATATCGAAGGCGACTATAACTCTTTCCTCGGGTCCCAGGCCGGATCCGGTGTTACCACCGGCGCCGGCAATATAGTGATCGGATATGCTAAAGACACCTCCGCGCCCGATGCGTCCAACGAGCTCAATATCGGGGATGTTCTCTATGGGAACCTGTCGGCTAAAACAATAGGCATTTCCACCCGTGTCCCGCAGGCGGCGTTGGATATCGTTTCAACCGGGACGGCGGCGAATCAGTACGCGCAGATCTGGCGTAATTCGGCCGGGACGATAGTTTCATCCATGACGGCTACGGGCGTGCTTTATCCTTCGGCCGGCGTCGGCGGCGACAATCTGGGCAACCATACGGCCACGCAGCAGCTTGTAATGGGTAATTACTCGATCATTTCGTCGAGCAATATAACCGCCGCGCGCTATCAGATAGGCGGCAGCACCGTGCTAGCGGTATTATCGGGCGCCGGCAGTTTCGCCGTGGGTATGGATCTCAGCACGGGCAGTGCGGGTGATAATGATCTGTTTGTCGGTTACAGCGCCGGGCGGAATAATAATTCCGGTGCGAGCAACTCTTTCCTAGGGGCATATGCCGGCTATTTCAACACCGCGGGCGGGAGCAACTCTTTCCTTGGGTATGCCGCCGGATACAATAATACCACCGGAAATTCAAACTCTTTCCTTGGGTATGCCGCAGGATACAACAATACCACCGGTTTGGATAATTCCTTTCTGGGATACCAGACCGGATACAATAATACCACCGGGAATTACAACACTTTCCTTGGATATGCCGCCGGCCAATACAATTCCACCGGCTCTGACAATTCTTTTCTGGGGTATCAATCCGGCTACAACAACATCACGGGTTCGAACAATTCTTTTCTGGGGCATCAAGCCGGTTACAGCAACCTCACAGGCAATAATAACGCTTACCTAGGGTATTACGCCGGTAATTATAACCAAACAGGTTCTGCGAATACTATATTCGGAAATGAAGCGGGGAAAGGCTTAAGCGGCCAGTCTTTCTCCAGTTCAACGCTAATCGGGTATCATGCCGGATTCGCGCTTACAACCGGTAGTGATAATATTCTGTTGGGATTTAATGCCGGATACAATATCACCAGCGGCACCGGTAATATAATTATCGGTTATAATGGAGCCGCGCCCGCCGCTAATACCAGCAATTTTCTTAATATGGGTGGACTGATCTATGGCAATCTTGTCGCAGGAAAAGTCGGCATAGGGACGACCGCGCCGGATTATCAGTTGGTGGCGACAAAAGGAGGGAATACTTTTAAATGGGTGGACTCTGGCCCGTATTTATTGGTTACCGACGGTACGAGACAGATCGCTATGGGTGCTGATTCGGGCAGCAAGGGTTGGCTGGGAACAATTTCCAACGATGCGCTTGGGTTCAGGACCAATAATACGGTTAAAATGTCGATTGATACCTCGGGTAACGTCGGCATAGGGACGACTGCCCCACAGGCGACATTGGATGTTAATGGCACCGCCCGTCTGGCTAAAAACGCCGCGCAACCGTATGCCTGCGATGCCGCTCATGACGGAGCGATCGCTTTGACATCCGGATATCGGCTATGCGCTTGTAAAGGCGGTACAACCTCATGGGTCTTTACCTCCGATGGCGCTACGGGGTGCGGCTGGTAACACCGGTTCTTTCAGAGGAACTTAGTTAATCGGTTTTTGCGACAGGGGATTTATTGAGCCTCACATAAGTAATGTCCTAGTTGGAGGCTTGGATTTGAGATGGCTGCGAGGCGCGACAAACGAGCATGCCGGTGGCCTGTGAGCGAGGAGCAACGAAGCAGCCGCTCAAAGGCAAGCCTCCCTTTCCCAGAGGGAAAGGGCCGGGCGCTTTTGGGCTGCAACTGCGTCACGCGTCGCTTACATAGCCCAGCTATGCTGCGCTCCGCGTTCCTTGTTTCGCTACAAAATCGGCCCGGCCAGCTGGGACATTACTTATGTGAGGCTCAATAAACGCCCTTGGTTGTGGAAACTTCAGAAAACAGGACCAAAGCGGAAGACGGAAAGATGGTGAAATTAGTAATAATGGGGAAATCACTGAAGGCCTTTTTGACTAAAAAATGGTCTGCGCCGCTGTTTTGTCTGGGAGTCCTTGTTTTATATTTTTCATTTGTCAGCTCCTTATATGCCGCGGGACAAAAAAGTTACGGTGCGAATGAAATAACCGATGATTTACCGACCGGCGCGGCCGGCGGCATAAACCTCATTTTTGGAAGCAATGAGTTGTCCGGCAGTCTGGGGCAAATTTGCGCCGATACGGCTGCCTGGGGAGCCGGCGGCGGTCTTGAATCCGGTTATTTTTCCAAGATGGTTTCCAGTCCTTCCGCCGCTGGATATACCCAGGTTTTTATTACTTCAATAACTGTTCAGTGGACGGATTCTTCTCCCTCGAATCCACAGGAAACCTTTTACACGGCTGAAGTGTCAACCGCCGCGGATTTTACCGGCGCTGTTGTTACAGCTTCCTCCACAACTTCCCCCGTTTCTATTACGGGGCTTGCCGGAGGCACAACCTACTACGCAAGAGTCCGCGCCAACTATATGGAAGGGGACGAATCCGGATATTACGTCATAACCGGCGGAACCCAAACGCTTGACAGCATGTCCGGCATCTGTCCCGCGGGTTTTGATGTTAAACAAGACGGGACGGCGGATTATACCGCGATACAGCCCGCGGTTGACGCCTTAAGCCATAATTTGACTTCCGACACGTGCATAGTCATCCGCGACATAGCTGCTTACGGAGAGCAGATTACGGTACAGGGCTTTATAACTAATGGCTACCGGCTCAGGATAATGGCGGCCCCCGGTTTAGTCAATATGGCGCCGGTTATCACTCCACCGGCCGGTTCCACAGCGGCTTTTGTGATAGCGAATGACAGCATTACCATAGCGGGCATAGATGTTCTGGCGGCCAATCCCATGCCTTACGGTATATTGGCTTCATCTGCGAATATTGCCGTTTCCACCATTAATATTGCCGGAGGCTCTTACATCAATATTGCGGGTATTTCATTATCCGGCTGGAGCTCGATTTCGGATTCCAGCATAACAGTGCAGGGTGCGCGCGGCGTGCAGATTCTGGGCGGCGCCATGAACGTTCTTTCACATATTATAGCGCAAACCGGCGACCAGACGGCCCTTTATCTCCAGGGGGCCTCTTCCAATACCATAACGCAATCGTATTTCTATAGTCCGTCCGGTTATGGCGCGCAATTGCTGAGCAATTCCGGGTACAACACCATAAGTTATAGTACCATTGCCAGCAATGCGGCCGGGTATTTTGCGGTTCAACTGGAGAGCGTATCGTCTAACACTATTACGAACAGCTTTGTTTCCAACCCCGCCGGCGTGGCATTCACAAGCGTGTCCGGCTCCGGCAATGTGCTGGACCAAAGCACCGTAACCAGCAACTCCTGGGCATATAATTCCGTTTTTATAGACGGCACTCTTTCGGATACCCTTAGTAACTCCTATGTGAGCGGGGCTAACGCCGTTTATGTCCGCGGCTCCACCGGCACGACTGTATTCTCTAACATCCTGGTGGCCACAAATACCGCCGGAAAAGGTTTATATTTAGAAACCAGCAGGGATATTTCCATCTCTTCAAACACGATAAGCGGCGGGGGCCAGGGGAAGGGTATTTATCTTGTGGGGAATTCAGGTGTTGTGAGTTTTTCTTCCAACACGGTAAAGGCGTCGAATACCGGTCTTAGTATCGCCGCGCAGCAGGCGGGAGCTGACCTTTATATAGCCACGATGACTTTTACCGCTTCGCCTCCGAACACCACGGCCGTTTATTTTACCGGAGGGACTTTGGTTTCTACTTTCTCATATGTCAATTTTGCGGATATAAACATCGTAGTCAATGTGGATGCCGGCCTTTTGGGGTCCGGTTCCCGTATAACAATGTTTTCACCTTCAGGAACCAAGTCGGGCGCGCTTTACGAAAACGACTCTAACGGCTATGTGGATTGGCCTGATTCCACTCCGCCTACGGTGTTTATCGCAACCCCGTCGGCTAACGCTTATAGTAATTCCATGCCCGCCATATCGGGTACGACGGCGGATGATGTGGCGGTTTCCAGCGTGCAGATCGCCGTTCGGAGACTGTCAGACAATTACTACTGGAACGGTAGCGTTATGGCCGACTCACAGGTCTGGCTCGATTGCGGTCTGGAAGCTTCTTCGTGGACATATACCAATGTGCCGTCCTGGGTGACGGGCTCAAGCTATACGGTGGTTGCAAAAGCCAAAGATACCTCAGACAACTGGTCCGTTGTGTATTCCACCAACATGTTTACGTATGATGCGACTGTGCCCGTATCAAGGATCACCGCGCCGCAGAATTTGTCGGTCCTTAAAGCCCTTGCGGCCATTACGGGGACAGCGCAGGACTCACTTAGCGGCATAGCGGACGCGGCGCAGATAACCGTCAGCATACAGGAAGTTTCGCCGGGGAACGCCTACTGGAACGGAGTGATACCGGGCACATTTACCGCGGTTTCGGAAACGTTCTATCTGTTGTCCGGGCTCGGCGGAACTTATGACGGATATAACTGGAGCGTAGGCGCTCCCGCATTCCGAAACGGCTATGTTTACCGGGTGAAGGCGAGAGCGGCGGATAATTCTCTGCCTGTCGGGAATGTGGAAACTGATATTTCTTCCATTACTTTTACCTACGATACCACTCCGCCGGATGCCGCCATAGTATATCCCCGTTCGCTGCCGGATCCCGGCGCCAATTTGAAGGCGCTCAGTACGGTTAACGGCACGGCTTATGAGCTGTTCGCCATAAAGTCGGCCTCTGTTTCCTTTCAGGAAAGCGGCACCCTGCTTTATTACGACAGCCAGTCTTCCACCTTCAACTCCATCACCCAGAAATGGCTTGGCGCCAACATCTCGGGCGGCGCGCCTGATTATGCTTGGTCGGCGTCGGCCCCGAATCTGCTGGACAACAAGAGCTATAACATCCGGATAATCGCGGACGATATGGCGGGGAATGTCTTAACGCCGCCCGCTCCCGCGGTAATCAGATATGATGTGACGGCTCCGGTGTCAAGGGTTTCCTCCCCGGCCGACGGCGGGTTTGTCCGAATACTGGCTTCTGTCGGCGGTACTTCGCAGGACCAGAATAGCGATCCATCCGGGATAAACGGATCACAGATAAAGGTGCAGCGCGCCGCGGACCTTAACTACTGGAACGGTTCCGCCTGGGCCGCCCCGGAAACGTGGCTGGATCCGGTCAGCGGTTCTCCCTGGAGTAAAACCACGCAGTTGCCGCCTTCAGATAATTCAACGGGGCTTCAGGACGGCTTGCTCTATATCCTACTGTCAAGAGCCTATGATGTGGCCGGGAACACGCAGAGCGTTATCTTATCCGGTAACTCATTTAGATTTGATGTCTCAAGTCCGGTTGTTTCGATTACCCAGCCTCTTGGGGATGGGCGGTTCAACTCCCTGCCTGTAATTGCCGGCAGCGCCGGGGATTCCTTTAACGTCAGGTATCCGCAGGTCAGAATATACGATATTGCGTCGGATAAATACTGGATGGGCGGGGCGGGTTTCTGCGGTTCCGCGGTTCTGCCCGGCTGGGTGGGCGCGGCCGATGCCTGCCCGGATTTCCCGGAAATATGGAACGTCGCCTCCGATTCTTCTTCCGTGGGCGAGATCTTCAGTTGGAACTATGACTCTTCCGGGGTTGTCTGGCCTGACAGAGATGAGCAGCTTCGCGTTGATGTCAAGGCTATGGATGAAGCGGGTAATTACGGGCTTGCCGGTTCTACTTTCAGCTTCGATAATTCCGCCCCTGTTTCCGGCTTCGTTTATCCGCCGGCAAGCGGCCTTGCTTATTCCTCAATGGCGGCAATAAGCGGGACATCCCGGGATCTTACCTCCGCTGTGAGCAGCGTGACGATAAAAATGTGGTATGTCAGCGCCGGAACCACTTATTACTGGGAGCCGGCGCTCCCGCACTGGGGCATTACGGACGCGGGCTGGTGGCTGGTAGAGGGATCGTCCGGGCCCAAAGCCGTTCTTAATCCGTGGTCGTACACCAACTCCGATTTTACCAATCCCGGCACTCTTAACTATGCCTGGAAAGATGGCACGCATGACGGTTTATCCGGCAAAACATTCTTCATCGCGGCAAAAGCGGTTGACGCGGCCGGTAACGGGGAGATAAGTTACAGCACCCGGACATTTAGTTTCGATGATGAACCGCCGACCGTGGCTATACTTAATCCTGTTTATAACTTTTCAAGCAACTCCCTTATCGCCATATCCGGTACCGCGGCTGATATTATTGCCGTGTCCAGCGCGCAGATTTACATACAAAAAAGCTCCGAAAATTATTATTGGAACGGTTCCAGCTTCGCAGCCGCCCAGACCTGGCTTAACTGCGATTTCTCCGCTTCATTATGGAGTTATGATTCGTCGGCGGTTTCGTGGGTTCACGGCTCCACCTACACAATAGTGGCAAAGGCCAGAGACACCGTGGGCAACTGGTCGGTGGTATACTCCACCAGTGTTTATCATTATTACACCGCCCCAGCCTCCGGCGCGGTTTCGAATATAATCGGCATGGTTCTGGGCTCCACCTCCGTTTATTGGACCTGGAGCGCGGGTAGTCTGCTACCGTCCGATGGTTATGGGATACTCTCTTCAAGCGGAGTGGCCATAGCCACAGTCGCGTTCAACATGGCCGGTTCATCCTATACGCAGACGGGGCTTTTGCCGAATATGCCGGTGTCTGTAAAGATCGGCGGCTACACCGCGGGCGGATACGGGGGTCTTGTTCAGTCTTCCACCTATTATACGTTCGCTGCGTCGCCAGGGGCGTTGGTGATCGGAGCGAGGACGCCTTCTTCAATAATTATTGATTGGCCTCCTAACGGTAATCCTGAGCCGGGTACAGCTTATCAATTGTGGCGCGATATCAGCGCGGCTTTTAGCCAACCGGCGGTTTCAATAGCGGCGGTAAGTTCCCATACCGCTTTGGGTCTTGCCGCGGATACCGTGTATTATTTTAAAGTGCGGTCGGTTAACGGGGCGGGGGTTTACAGTGATTTCAGCGCGCCTGTTTCCACCGCCACTATGCCGGCGATTCCGGTTCAACCGTCCGCCCCCGCCGGTTCCGCTCTGGGCGTCTCATCTATAACCTGGACCTGGGCCGCGGTCGGAGGGGCATCAGGTTATAAGGTATATCCCGCCACAAGCCCGGCTTCACTTATCGGGACGCCGGTGGGCGCGCTTTTTATTCAAACCGGGCTTAACAAGAATACCACTTACAGCATTGTGGCTGCCGGAGTAAACGTTTCAGGCGAGGGCCCCGCTTCCCCCGCGGCGGCCGCCGTGGCCACGCTGGCGGAGATCCCTTCAGCCGTAACAGCTTCAGCCGTGTATGCCACCAGCGCCACCATAAACTGGGCGTTGAACGGCAATCCCTCCGGAACAACCGCCAAGGTGATGCGGTTTAATACAGGCACAACCTTCACAATCGCGAGCACTTCCTATACGGATACCGGCCTTTTAGGCTGTACCAGTTACTATTTCCGCGTCTGGAACGTAAACCGCGACAATATAACCACGGAATATGTAGCGCTGGGGCCGCTTTACACCGCCAATCCTATCCCGTTGTCTCCGGGCAACTTGTCAGCCGAATCCCTGCCGGGAAACAGAGTGGCGCTGACCTGGGAGCCCGCGCCGTTTGAAGGCATAACGGAATATCGGCTGTACTATGATAACGGCGCCGGCACAATAGATTACGGCACCCCGCTGGCCGTGCTGTCAGCCGGCCAGACTTCCTACACCACCGGAGTATTGGTGTCCAGCGCGGCCTACAAGTTCAGCGTGCGCGCCAAGCACCGCTGCGGAGTGTTGGAAACTAATACAGGCATGGTGGCTATGGCCGCCTCGCTGAGCAATCTTGCCGGAGCGCGAGCCTCCATAAAGATCCCGCAGACGGGCAAAAAGGTTAACGGCAACAGCATAACGGTTATGGCCGAGCTTATATTAAAAACCGCGGCCGAAACCAGGCAGGTGCTGTTCCAGTACAAGCCTTCCGCGTCCGGTACCTGGCTTGATATGTCCGCGGCTAACGTCAATCATCACAACCCCGACGTTGCTTCCCCTTATTTTATTCACTGGGATGTTACGGCGTTAGCGGCCGGGAACTACGATTTGCGCGCTGTGGCGGCTGATCTGAGCAATATCGAGGACGCTGATCCGCCGGCGATCACCATAAATATAGATCCGGTCAATGCCGATATAACCGAAAACATTTCCGGCGGCAAGATAACCAAAGAGCAGAAGGTGTACAATCTTGTGGCCAACACCCTGCAGACAGGCGACGCCGTTTCCGCCCAGGTGACTAAACTTGAAATTCCCGCCGGCGCGCTGGACGATTCCACGGCGACCGTTTCCGTGACGAATAATCCGGCGCTGGTTCCGCCTGTGCCCGGCAACGCCGCAGGCGTTGGCGTCGGGGCCGAGATAACTTTCTCCAATAGCCAGACGCTGCTGGCCGGAGGCAGGACGGCGGCTGTAACGCTGATCTTCCCTGACGCGAACGATGACGGAATAGTTGATGGTACCGGGATGCTGGCGCACAAGCTTGAGATGTATTCGGCCGCCAATATGTCGGGACGTTGGCAGCGCGACGTTAATTTTAGTATGGATCTGGCGGGGAAGAAGGTCACCGGATATACCTCGCATTTCAGTTTCTTCGCCCTGTTCGCCCCCCTGGCCGTAGATTTGAACGCGGCCAAGGCATATCCGGTGCCCTGGAAGCCCGGCAGCGGCGGAAGGTTCGATTCCGTGGCCGGCACGGACGGTATGGTTTTTGATAATCTTACCGATATTACCGAAATACGGATTTATACCATAACGGGCCAGCTGGTGCGCGAGCTTGAATTGACCGCCTCGGACCATGGCTTCAAAGTATGGGATGGAAAAAATTCGGCTGGACGCAAAGTCGGCAGCGGGGTTTACCTGATTCATATAAAGTCCGACAATAGCAAGAAAATACTCAAGATAGCGGTGGAAAGATGAAGAAACCGGTGTGGTTAATTTTAAGCCTGCTTTTGTGCGCCGCCGCGCGCCAGGGACTTTGCGCCGACAGCACCGGTACGGGGACGGCCGCCTTCCTGAAACTGCCGGTTGACGCCCGTAGCGGCGGAATGGGGGAGGCCGTGTGCGGCGGAGCCGTAGGGGCCTTGGCTTTATTCCAGAATCCGGCCGGGCTTGCCGGCAACAGAGGAGCGGGTATTTCTTTCAGTCACGCGCTGCTGGTGGAAGATCTCTCTTATGATGTACTGGGTGCGGCGATTCCTTTCCGCAAAGCCGGAATTATCGGTGTCGGAGCGCAATATCTGAAATACGGAAATTTTGCGTCATTTGACAATACGGGTTCGGGGGTGGGCACTCTTTCTCCCAGAGATAGCGCTTTTTCCTTGGGCTGGGGGATGAATATTGCGGAGGATATAATGGCCGGGGCGGGAGTTAAGTATATAGATTCCAAGATTTCCGGCTCGGCGGCCACCACGGCTATGGACCTTGGGCTGTTGGTAAAATTAGAAAATATGTCGGTGGGATTTGCCGCGCAGAACCTGGGTAAAGGGCTTAAGTTCAATGAAGAGACTTCGCCGCTGCCTCTAAATATCAAGCTTGGCGTGGATATTCCTTATCAGGAGGAATGGCGGTGGGCGGCGGATATTAACTTCCCTAATGACGGTTTGGTGTGGGTCGCGGCCGGAGGGGAATACGCTTTTGACTTAAAACCCTGGACGCTGCTGGGCCGCGCCGGCTACAACACCGCGGCTTGGGACACCAGAGAGCTGAACGGGGTATCCCTGGGCTTCGGTCTGGCAAATAAGAATTTGACTTTTGACTATGCTTTCAGGACCATGGGGATGCTGGGCAGCACTCATCATCTTGGCATAAGCTATAAATGGCCCAACAAGTCCGTCAAACAGGACCGGACCCCGCCCCTTTTATTGTACTGGCCATGATCACTTTGTTCCCCTAAAAATGCAACCGCATTGTTCAGGCTAATCCTACTGTCACACCAGAAGCTTGCTTGATGCGTTTCACGCGGATTTCAAAGGCCCGCTTTTCATATGGGTCTTAATATCCGTTTGAGTAGGCCTTTTGCCACTTGTCCGGCGCGCCGTCCCGATGTAAACTGTATATATACATATGTCTGAGTATTCGGGCGGGGCTCAGTTTCCGGATACACTAGTTCATCCAATGAACGCTTCCAATATTAAAAAACTCATTCCCATTGCGTTTTGCGCGGCGGCTTTTTGCTTCCCCGTTGTTTATGGACAAGAGTATTCTGTCGGCTCCTATGGGGATTTTCCGGCGAACGTGTATTTTCTAAACCATATACACAGCGACCATAATAACGATTTCGGCACTCTGCCCTCTTTCAGCCCTACGCATCTCAAAAACGACATAGATTATTATCTAAGCACCCTGAACGCAAAAGGTCTGTTCGTGACGACCGACCATAATAACGATTATGCTTTTGATGATCTCCTTAAGAACGGCTCCGTCGGGAAAGCGGGTGACAGGATTATAGCGGTGCGCAGCGCCGAATGGGGCGACCGCACGCATCTTTCGCTTATAGGGCTTAAAGTGCCGCATTGGAATATGCTCGATAGGCATTCCGACTATTCAAAAGCGCCGCAAGTGCAAGCCGCCGAAGGCGCTGCGGAAATAAGGATAATAAATCATCCCGCAGCGCCGGGTTATAAGTGGCCTTGGCAGACGTGGGAGAATGCCGAAGCTGTGGAAGTCTGGAGCGATAATTTTGAATTCGCAAGCCACACTAATTCTAAAGCCATAGGACTATGGCAGGAAGCCTTGGCTTCCGGGCGGCGTTATACCGCGGTGGGCGGGGCGGATTTTCATATGAACGCGCCCGGCAAGGATAAATGGAAAATTATGCTGTTCCCGGCAAATATAGTTTTCGCCGGGGATAATACTCCGGAAAAGGTTTTTGAGGCTATTCGCGGCGGCAGGGTGTCCTTGCGGCTGCGCCCGGCCTCTCCAAAAGTTTTTATCAGGGCGATACAAAGCGGTACGGTGTATGAGATGGGGGCCAACGCGCCGGTTTCCGGCATGGTTAATTTAGAGGTAATCCTTGATCAGCGTGATTGCGAACGCGAAGATGATTATTTCATTCTTATATACACTTCCGCTTCCGCGCGGATACCGGCGCTTAAAATCCCGGTGCGGCATTCGGCGCTGAGCACGGCGGCGTTTATGCTCCCCGTGCAGGGCCGGGATTTTGTGCGCGCGGAAGTATGGCGCATGCATTCCGAGCGGATCACCGCGCTGTCCAATCCCGTATATTTCAACTATTAAACCCGAATCCCGCAACTCAAGCCGGTTCCCCGCCGTTAAAGCGCCGATATGCGGAAGTTTCAATGGAATAAATATTTTCGATTTTTATGAAAATTATTTTTAAAGCCGGGTTTATTTGCCAGCTTCTTGCTTCGCTTTTATTGGCCGGCGCCGCCGGATGTTCCGCTCAGAAAGAAACCGCGCCGGTGTTTGTCGTTTCCGATTTTATAGAACTGGACAAGATCGCGGGAATTTCTTTGTTTCGTTCCTCCGAAGGGCATGATTACAGCGGCGGGGGGGAAACATGCCGAAGCATGAAGCATTATTTCAAGCCCAGGCCGCTTGTTGATCCGGCGGCTATAAAACTTTTTTCGCCCGTGAACGGAGTCGTGGAAGAGATCGTTGCCGAGCGTGTGGGGGGGATGCAGCTTCGCATAAGGCCGGAATCTTATCCCGGGTTCAGGATTATAATATTTCATGTGAATCCTGGAGTAAAGCGGGGCGCCAAAGTTTCGGCGGGGCAGGTACTGGGGCTTAAGAATATCGGTTCTTCAATGTCCGATATCGCGGTGCAAAACAGGGCCACGGGAGAATATGTCTCGTACTTCAGCGTTATGAGTCCGGCGGTTTTTGCAAAGTATGCGGCACGTAATATCTCTTCCGGAGCGGAAATGATGATCTCGCGGGAAAGCCGGGATTCGGATGCGCTTTCCTGTGATGGCGAAACTTTTCTTTCGCGGGGTAAACTTAAAGCGTGGAAGGTTCTGAAATAAATTATTTTGCCTCTTGAAAAACAGGGAGAAGTCCATTAGACTATTATCACGGCCGGGGGTTTCCGGTAAAGCATCCGAACGCAGGGGGAGGTCTTTTATGAGCAAAAAGAAGATAGCGGCGGTATTTATGGTCCTGAGCCTGTTCCCTATTCAGGGCGTAACTGTTTTCGCGCAGCAGGAAAAAGAGGGGACCATCTCTCTTTATCATTATGACCCCGCGTCGCTGGCTCCGTATGAGCTCAGCAATCTTGAATTAGCGGAGCGGGAGATTAACGAGGGGCGGCCGGGAAATCATAGCATAGATATGGGCGCAAGGGAGATGCTGCTTCTGGCGGCGGGCACCTACGAGGTGGCGCTGGCTTTTCAAGATAAGCCCCTCCCCACAATATATGGCGATCCCAGCCGCACAAAGCATCTTGTGGGTTCGGCGGGGTTGGCCACTTTTGCCTATGCCGCGACAGCCGGCCAGCTGACTTTGAGCGACAAAGACCTTTATGCCAGAAGCGTCGGGTTTGCGATGGCGCTTGGTTTGGCGAAAGAGATGGCGGATGCAACGGGGTTTGACTGCGGCGACCTGGCGTTCGATTTTTTAGGCGCCAACATGGGGTATTTTATCTCGAAGGCGGTTGAAAAGGATAAACGCAACAAAAAGAGAGAGGTGATGTGCCGCAATTTTGTCAATAAAACAGCCGGGTTTCTGGAGCAGTCCGCTACCGCCCCGGGGCTTGAAGAAATAGTGGTTTATTATTCGAAGATGTATTCTTACGCGTTGTATAAACAGCGTAACGCCCTTGAGAAAAATATCGCAAAAGCCAGAGATCTGCCGGAGTTCAAGAAAGCCGTGCAGGCCGCGGTTTATTCGCTTAGAGCCGAAAATTCTTATGTGCCGAAGATAAAGAAACTGCTTGATATCAGCGAGGCCGCCTGGCAGGCCGATCGTCCGCGTGTGTTCTTATCCGATGCCTTCCTAGAGGAGGCTAAGTTTTATTACGACGGCTTGAAGGCAAAACACATCCAGTATTGGCGCGCGCTTTTTGCGGGCGGGCTTTACAAATCGCTTACGGGAATGCGGCTGGATGCCCAGAAAATAAACGGCTATATGACCGATGCCGGTTTTACCGCGGACGAGATAGCCCAGTTAGTTCGGTAACGGGGTTGTTTTTGAGAATGAAAAGCCCGCGTTTTTAAAAGCGCGGGCTTTTTATATTCGTCGTCTTATACTAAAGGGCCGCAATATTTTATGGATATTATAAAGGATAGGCGTGGGCGCGGGATAGATATTTCCATATATGGGGCGGCCGGCGGTCCGGTAACACTGACTCCGGCCGGTCTGGAAGCCGCCATTAGGGTGAAGCACGCCCTCCCCGGCAAGCCTGTGCTATGGGCCCGGGCTTTTGAAAAAATATTCGGTCTGGCGCCGGTTAAAATGGGGCTGCGCCTCTGGAACGGGAAAAAAATATTTTTCATCATCCCTGACGATATCGGAAATTTTATCAGCACTATAGACGATATAATATTGCGGGATCAGTATAACGTCGGCGTCCTGCGAGGGAAGACTCTGGTCGACGCGGGGGCTAACATCGGGATTTTTTCACTGTACGCCGTCGCCCTGGGCGCTAAGAAGGTTTACGCCTTTGAGCCCGTCCGGGAAACTTTTGAGATATTGAAGCGTAATCTGGCGCTGAACCGCGTCGGCGGTAAAATAGAAGCTGTAAACATAGCGCTTGGAGAAAAAGCCGGCTCGGCTGAAATAGTGTGCGGAACCCGCGGCGAGGGTTCGGCTATGATAGTATGCGGCGGGGAAGTGAATCGGGGCGTGACTTACTCGGTGCGGCGGGAAGTCAGGCTCGCTCCGTTGGATGCGCTGGTCAAAGGGAAAATCGGGTTCATAAAAATGGACGTGGAAGGCTATGAAGAAAACGTGCTTCTTGGCGCGGCCGGGATGATAAAAAAATATAAGCCTGTCTTATCGCTCTCCGCATATCATCGGAAAAGCGACAAAAAGGAACTTCCCAAGACTGTGCTAAGCATCAGGGATGATTATAAAATATCCTTAAATACTTTTGCCGAGCATGATTTTTATTGCGAATAGGCCGGTGCGGAGCCGTACCGCGCTTCCGCCGCGTATTAGGGCGCCTGTACCACGGGACTGATACTTTTCTGTTGATAACCGTGTGCTTATTCTAACCCGAATCCTGCAATTCAAGCCGGTTTCCATTGGCAAACCGGCGGCACAAAAAAATGCAGGATTCCCCGCAGCAACGGGTCGTGAATTTTAGCGCTGTGCGCGGAAATTCACGAGGGCGTATCCGTCGCGAAGCGGCCCCTGAGCACTGCGAAGGGGAAAAATGCAACTGCATTTTTCAGGCTAATGTGCCAACCGCTGGTCTTCCAATAAAAACAGGCTTGAATTGCCGGATTAGGGGTAAGCTTTGTCCATGCCCGAAGGGAAAAGCCCATCCGGTTTTAAAATTTCAGGCCGGATAGTCCGGACCTGGATTTAGGCGATTATGATAAAATGAATTTATACGGTGCTGCAAGCACTGTGCCGGAGGGGGCGTATGTCTAAAAAGGCGGCGATGTTCATAGCTTTTCAGGGGTTCAGGGACGAGGAGTATACCGAGCCTAAGAGGATGCTTGAGGCTGCGGGCGTTAAGGTTATCACGGTCTCCACGGCCAAAGGTTTGGCCCGGGGAAAGTTTCGCGTGACGACCGAGGTGGATAGGACCATAGATGAGATAAATCCCGCCGATTACGACGCTTTAACGCTGGTGGGGGGGCCTGGTGCTTTGCCCCAACTGGATAACAGTAAGGTCCACAAGCTGTTCCAGCAGGCCGCGGCGCAAGGCAAGGTCATCGGCGCCATCTGCATCTCGCCCGTGGTGCTGGCGCATGCGGGGCTTTTGAAAGGTAAGAAGGCCACGGTTTTTCCGGACGGTGTGGAAGAATTGAAAAAAGCGGGGGCGGATTATACGGCATCGGATCTGGCGGTGGACGGCAACCTGGTAACGGCCGATGGCCCTATCTCAGCCAAAAAATACGGCCAGGCCCTGGTGGAACTTCTAAAATAATGCTGTCCATAATCAAGGTTTGCGACCTGGTTATTGCTGAGGCTTGCGTAAATAATGTCCGCGCTGGCCGGGCCGATTTTGGAGCGAAACAAGGAACGCGGAGCGCGGCATAGCTGGGCTATGTAAGCGACGCGTGACGCAGTTGCAGCCCAAAAGCGCCCGGCCCTTTCCCATCGGGAAAGGGAGGCTTGCCTTTGGCCGTTTGATACGCATAGCGTCTGTTACGGCACTGCCATAGGCTTGAGCGACTGCTTCGTTGTTCCTCGCTCACAGACCAACGGTATGCTAGTTCGTCGCGCTTCGCATTCATCTCAAATCCAAGCCTCCAACACGGACATTGTTTACGCAGGCCTCAGTAGTATGATGCCGGGAGATACAGGTTTATAGGCTGATGTACTATTATTTTACAATGCGGCATTGATAAACTTTTGCTTGGGGGGATACTGAAGATGGGGGGTACTGAAGATGGGGGGTACTGAAGATGGGGGGTACTGAAGATGGGGGGTACTGAAGATTGCAAGTTTTTGGAAATATCCGCTATAATTATTTTGCGCACGCTGCGTGCGTGGAAATTAAGAAATTACAGATTGAAAGAATAAGGACGCCCGTAATGGAAAAAGAGCTCCGTTTTGAATTTGGGGAGAACTGGACCCGTTTCTTGAAAGTTGTCAACGAAGAGCGGATAACCCGGGCCGAAAGCTCCTTGCGGGAAGTTTTTGAAACGGAGTCGCTGGCCGGGAAACGATTCCTGGATATAGGCTGCGGAAGCGGACTGTTTTCCCTCGCAGCCCGTAGTCTGGGAGCGGAGGTGCATTCGTTCGATTATGATGCACGGTCAGTGGCCTGTTGTCTGGAACTAAAACGCAGGTATTTCCCGGGGGACGCTTTGTGGCGTATAGAGAAAGGCGATGTCCTGAACGAGGCGTACATTAAGATGCTGGGCCGGTTTGATCTGGTGTATTCTTACGGGGTATTGCATCATACAGGGGATATGTTTAAAGCCCTGGACCTGGCGGGTTCCGCTGTAAAGACAGGCGGGAAAATGTTTATTTCAATATACAATGACCAGGGAAAAGCCACGGTCCGCTGGCAAATGATAAAAAAGATTTACAACAAAACTCCGGGGGCGTTGAAAACATTTATTTTGGCGCCTTTGTTTGCGCGCCTGTGGGGCCCCTCGCTCTTAAGGGACTTAATGAAAGGGCATCCTTTTTCCTCCTGGAAGAAGTACGCTGGAGAACGGGGGATGTCTCCGTGGCATGATGTCGTTGATTGGGTCGGAGGTTATCCTTTTGAGGCGGCCAAACCGGAAGATGTTTTAATTTTTTATCGGAAGCGCGGTTTTTTAATGCTTAAAATGAAAGCTTCCGGAGGACATGGCTGCAATGACTACGTCTTTTTAAAAGAGCCGGCCGGATGGGTGGTGTGAAATAGCGGTTGTGACCGCTTATTGCCGGAAACCCTGGAGATAAAAATATCCACGTCAATTTCCGGAGGGCTGAAGGGTATGTGGTGAAGGGTGAGGCGAAACACATTTAATACATGGACTATTTTTTTATTCTTGATTCCTTAGTTCTCCGAATTACAACCGGGGAATCCGGGTTTGCCGGAGAGCTTCGTAAAGGACAATGCCGGCGGAAGTGGAAAGATTGATGGAACGGACATGGTTGGACCACATAGGGATGCAGTAAAGCCGGTCGGCGTATTTTTCGTACATGTGGTCGGGAAGTCCGGCGCCCTCGCTGCCGAAAATGAGGCAGGAATCCTTGACGTATGGGGCCTCCCAATACGAGGATTTGCCGCGGGTTGAAAGGAAGATAAGCGAGGGGTCCGGTCCCAGCGTGTTTAAAAAACTTTCAAAGTTCTCGTGTACGGAATACTTGAGGAATTGCCAGTAATCCAGACCGGACCTTCTCACCTCTTTCGAGTTTATCTCGAAGCCCAGTTTGCCTACAAAGACAAGCTCAGCTCCGGCGGCCACGCAGGTACGGCCTATATTGCCGGCGTTCCAGGGGATATCGGGATTTATTAAAACAACTTTCATGGATAACCTTTCTTGTTTTGGTCGGCGAGGCGGTTTGATGGCGCGGCGGTTTTTTAAGGTTTGCAGAACTTATGGCTGCCCAGGAGCCTGTCCGACATAAGGCTTTCATGACGAAATTGTCGATTTTGAAGCCGAGCCGAAGCGATGCGAAACGAGCAGGCTCCAATGAACCTGTAAGTT
>Ga0208953_1000994_pt1 | contig 19435 bp, 18 predicted proteins | sample RifOxyB2_FD_184033 | JGI IMG/M metagenome (GOLD analysis project Ga0208953, IMG submission 184033) | Groundwater microbial communities from Rifle, Colorado - Rifle Oxygen_injection B2 (SPAdes) | ecosystem: Environmental > Aquatic > Deep subsurface > Groundwater | place: USA: Rifle, Colorado... | reverse complement strand
TCAAGAACAGATTCATTTTTCTCATCATATCCTTCTAGCTTCTGGAATGTGTCACAAAGAAGGTATTGTCCATAATGCGAAAAGGTAAGACAGGAGATTGCTGTTCTCATGTGATGGAAGGTTCTCATACACTCTCCGGTTTCCACATTCCAGATTTTTATCGTGCCTTTCCCACTTCCAAAGACAATCCATTTGCCATCTGGAGAGAAGGTAACAGAGCAAATCCAGTCTGTGTGTCCTTTAAGAGTTCTCACACACTCTCCGGTTTCCACATTCCAGATTTTAATCGTGTAATCCCCACTTCCAGAAACAATCCATTTACCATCTGGAGAGAAAACAACAGAGCATACATAGTTTCTGTGTCCCTCAAGAGTCCTCACACATTCTCCGGTTTCCACATTCCAGATTTTAATCGTGTAATCCCCACTTCCAGAAACAATCCATTTACCATCTGGAGAGAAAACAACAGAGCATACATAGTTTCTGTGTCCCTCAAGAGTTCTCACACATTCTCCTGTTTCTCCATTCCAGATTTTGATGGTGCGATCATAACTTCCAGAGACAATCCATTTACCATCTGGAGAGAAAACAACAGAGCATACATAGTTTCTGTGTCCCTCAAGAGTCCTCACACATTCTCCTGTTTCCACATTCCAGATTTTGATCGTGCAATCCAGACTTCCAGAGACAATCCACCTGCCATCTGAAGAAAAGGCAACAGAGCGAACCAAATTTGTGTGTCCCTCAAACAGTTTTTGTATAGGATCTGGAATTACTACTTGTGTTGTAGTCATGGTTAAGTCCTTTGTTTGCGGTTTTTTTGAAAAGAACGTAGGGCAACCCCACTGTGGGTTGCCGGTATTTGTCTTCCGGTGAAATGTCGATTTTCATCAACGTTTCGCAGAAAGGCCCGAATGTATTCGGGCAATGACGTAGGGGTCGGGTTTCCCGACCCTGAATTTACAAACATCGGGTTTCCCGACCCTGTATTTTCACACCGACCCAAACAAGGCTTCAATGGGATGCATCATCCCCAAATTTGACTGACCAAAATCGAGAATGGTAAGGGCGTCATCTTGTCCAAAACGGTCATCGTCAGGAGGAATCCAGCGAGTATTTATAACAAGATAACGGTCGAAGCCAAAGAGACTACTGGAACAGAGATCTGTAAAAAGGTTAAGAAGTTCCAGACATCGATTTCCTTCAAGATCGTAGATAACGAGGCGATGATGTTTTGAATCAAGACCTGATACAGATTTTTTACTATATCCAACAATGAAATGCTTCTCATTAGGGCAAAGAGCCAGATATGTCACAATTTCCTCTTCTGGAGGACCAACACTCCATGCTTGAATAGGGATCTTGTTTTGAAAGAAAGGGGCTCTTTTCCAGTATGTGATTTTTCCAGCATTGTCTGCAAAAAGAAGAGAGCTATCTGAAATGACTTGAAGACGAGTGATTTCTTTTGAAAAGGTTTTATAAGAACAAGAATGGAATGGAGGGATACCATCCCTTACTTGTTTTGGTTGTGTCCTATCAAAGCAGATGATATTCCCAGATCTGTCTCCGGTCACAAACTTTGTTCCAAGAGGCAAATAACCAATACAATAGGGCCAGTATTCTATCACTCTTTCCTCATCAAAATAAGTCGTCACTTTAAGAGTTTGTGTATTGATAAAATGAATTCTCCCACTAGGCCCAAGACAAAGGATTTCTTTTTGATCTGATGATAGATGGATACGTCCGCAGCCATAAGTATTTGAGATAGTATCAACACATCTTTTTTTCAAATCCCAAATGCAACAATTGCCAACACCAGCAGTCACGAATAGTCGAGTCGGTGAGAGGAATGACATATCATGGATTCCGGAATAATTACGACTTCTAATCAAAGGATGTCTTAATTTAGCAATTACACTTTGTGTTCTAAGGTCCCATAAAACAATGATTCCGCATCTATATCCAATAGCAATAATCTGTTGATTGGGAGAAAGAACAAGAGCAGAAACATCAGGTTTCATGCCTGTATAAATTGGAGTCGGGGTAGGTGTGGGGAGAAGGTGTGTCATTAGAATCCTCCGATCATTTGCGTTGGTGTTTTGTAAAGAACAAATCTTCCGGTGAAATGTCGATTTTTATCAACGTTTCGCAGAAAGGCCCGAACAAGTTCGGGCAATGACGTAGGGGTCGGGTTTCCCGACCCTGCATTTACAAACATCGGGTTTCCCGACCCTGCATTTACAAACATCGGGTTTCCCGACCCCACATTTACAAACATCGGGTTTCCCGACCCCACATTTACAAACATCGGGTTTCCCGACCCTGTATTTACAAATATCGGGTTTCCCGACCCTGTGTTTTCAAATAGCAGAAAGAATAGCTTCAATGGGATGCATCATCCCGAGATTGGGACGCCCAAAGTCAAAGACCGTAAAGCGACCTTCTTGCAGAGAATGTTCTTCAATGGGTCGATATCCTTGAGGTACCTCAAAGCTATTACAGGCAAGATATCTTCCATCACCAGAAAAAGACAAAGAGAAAGGAATGTGCCTGAACTTCTCAAGAGTCAGAACACACTCTCCAGTGATAGAGTTAAAGATCTTTACCGCACGATTTCGTCCACCAGAAGCGATCCACTTTCCATCTGGAGAGAATGTAATAAAGATCACACGATCATTGTGGCCTTTAAAAGTCTTTTGATGTTCTCCGCTGTTGTAATCCCAAATATCGATCTCACCGAGACAGTTCCCTGAAGCAATAATTGTTCCATCTGGAGAAATCGCGACACAACGTACAGGCGCAAATTCATTTTGTCCTTCCAGAGTTATCAAACAGTCATCTGTAAGCCAGTGCCAAATCTTGATCGTGCCATCCTCACTTCCTGAGACGATTCGTGTGCCGTCCAAAGAAAAACAAATTGAATGAACCCAATCTGCATGTCCTTCAAGTGTCTTTACGCACAGCATTGTCTCTCTGTGCCAGATCTTGATCTTGCGATCATAGCTGCTTGAGGCGATCCACTCACCATTTGGAGAAAATGCAACAGAGAAAACCAATCCTGTATGCTCTCTCAATATCTTTATTCGTTCGCCTGTTTCCCAATTCCAAATTCTCACGGTGCAATCTCGACTCCCAGAAACAAGCCGCTTTTGATCTGAAGAAATTGCGAGAGAATAAACAGAATCCCTATGTCTTGGCAGAGTTCGCAAACATCTGCCACTTTCTCTATCCCAAATTCTGATTTCATTATCCAACTGACCCCCGGAAACAATCTGCTCATTATCTGGAGAGAAAAGGACAGAATAAACGGCACCAATGTGCCCTTCAAATAGTCTTTGTGTTGGAATTGGAATTCTTTGCTGAGTTGTCATCACGACTCCCTTGTTTATATCGATATTTTTTGGAAAGAACAAAACTTCCGGTGAAACGTCGAGTGAATCAACATTTCGCAGAAAGGCCCGAACGTATTCGGGCGTAGGGCAACCCCACTGTGGGTTGCCGGTATATTTGTACGGGCGACCCGATGTGGTCGCCCTATATTCACATACCCTTATGCTTCAGGAATCTCTGGGCCGATTGCCACCAGAATTTTTTCTCGATCACTTGACGAAGCTGGCGCTTCGCCTTTTAGAACTGCCTGTGATCTTTGGACCAATTCTTCCCAATTATCCGGTAGCCATCGGCGATCACTGGTTTCACGCAATGCATAAAGCGTCATCATGGCAATTTGTCGCTGGGAAGCTGAAGGAATAAAGTTTTCAATCGCCAAGTGCAAAGCTTCCTGATCAATTTGCTTCTTTCCTACATTGGCTGCCAGCACATTGGCACGCCGTACGATCACTTCAATATCTGCTCCAGAGAGACCGTCCGTCAGATTGGCAAAATCAGAGAAGTCCTTAAGGATGGTTTCATATCCGTATCGACGAATCATCACACGGAACAATTGTTCACGCGTTTCAAACTCAGGCATCGGCAGGGGAGCACGTTCATCTGTTCTGCCAGAACGCTTCAAGGCCGCATCCATCCGATCAGGTCGGTTGGTACAACTAATCACGAACACGCGTCCACGAATTTTCGGGTCACTGAGAAATTCCATCCACATCTGACGGATTCTTCCAGACACGCCGGAGTCACCTTGATAGGAATCGCGTCCGCTGTCCTGCTCATCGACTTCATCACGGAGTACGACAACCGGAGCCAAATCTCGCAGAGCAGAGAACATTTCTTCTGCCTGTCGTTCAGATTCGCCCACAAACATGTTGCGTACATTGCCCGGTTTCACAAAGAGGAAACCAAATTCCTGAGCAGCTGCTTCAGCAATAGCCGTCTTTCCAGTTCCCGGGGGGCCCATGAGCAGTAGTCCCATAGGGACGCGCCGCAGATCACCAGAGCGAATCGCATCACGCACAGCCATCAACTCTTGCTTGATCTTGTCGAGCCCTGCGATTCCTTCAAACCCATAACTCGGAGTCACAATCTGCATCAGATGACCGTAAGTTCTTGTCAGAATCTGCTGTCGCCTAGCCAGAATTGTCTGTTCATTTGGGTCCATCTTATCAGCCTGGGCTTCACGCATGATCATGGCCATATCTCGGTAGCCCATTCCTTGGCACAAACGTGCCATGGTCGGGAGTCCCATCTTTGGCAGACTAAACGCCCCTTGCTGCTTTCGCGCATTCAGGGCTTCCACAACACGCTGAAGATCACCCTTGAGTGTAGCAAGCACTTGAGAATTGGGCTGATCATAAGCCATTTGCAGTTCTTCTCGTTCACGAGTCAGTCGTCCCTTTGTTTCATTCCACTCGTGCAGCACGCTTGCCCTGAGTTGTTCAATAGATTCACGCGTTGTTTTAAGGGAACGTTCCGTTTCAGCCAATTGTCGAACAAGTGCAAGGTATCTTTGAGGAGCCGAAGCATCATCCTTCCACAGAGGATTCATTACATCGAAGTTTTTAAGTTCTTGCTCAAGATCTGTACGATTCTTGGGAATCCATGTGATTCTCATATCAGTAAGAGCTGTCCAGAACCCCTGATTGGGGCGACGAGCACAAAGCCCACCATTTCTGAAGCAGAATAGAAGTGTTTCCCCAGATTCACTATTTGTTTGTGGACGATTGAAATCGCCTGGAGCAGAAAGAGTCACTTCTCCGGCAGAAGGCAGAGAAAGCACACGACATTGAGCCGAACCAGAAGTATGTTCAAAAGACAAGAGGTCGCCAGCTCTGAGTCGCTGTTGCCAAATAGACGAAGTCATCTCATGAACTGTCAAAGAGGGATCATCTTTCAGCCGAGTTGTCATTGTAGATCTCTTCGCTTCCAGATCAGCATTGTAAGCTTGCTGTTCTCGAGCAATTTCTGCACGGAACTGTTCAGCACGCTGAGCAAGTGCAGTTTCATCTCTCTTGTGTTGCGATATTTCCGGATGCCTATTTTCCAAACCTTCCTGAATGGTTAGATGTGCATCTAGAGCATTTTGTGCCTGTGCGATCTGTGAATTCAATCTCTCTCTGATAGCGTTTTCTTCCTCGGCAATCAGGGTTGTGAGAACGTTACGTTGCTCGTGCAAGGAACTTTCATCCGAACACAGATGCTGAAGGAAACGAAGGCGCTGCTCTTGATCTGGCTTACGGATCGTAATCATGGCAATCGGAGTGTTGGGACGACGCAGGCGTTCGTGCACAGCCGCAGGGGTCGGAGCACTCATCACAATGGTGTGTCCCAAGCGTCCCATAGTATCGTGGGCAGCCATCTGAACAATTGCAAGAGCTGCTTCAGAAGCTGTTTGTCCACCAGCCATTCCACTTCCAGAACAGTAAACATCGACATCTGGAAGAATGGCGGCGCACTTCAAAGGAATCCTTGCAACAGAGGCCTCTCGAAAAATCGAGAACATAAGGCTCAAAGCTGCAATAGGCGTAATGGGCAGAGCAACATTTTGCATAGCGCTTTGAATCTGTGCCTGAACAGGATCACGAGGTGTGTTTTGTTCACCACTGCTCATGAGCTTGCGAAACTTCTTTTCCATTTCTGAATTTGGAAACACAAAGCCCCTGACAGGATCAAAACACCAAATGATGTCTCGATCATGAAAATGCCGGAACATCAATGCTTCCCATGTGAGATGATGATCGAGAGGATCATCTGGCAAGGGAGTGGGGTTTGGAAATCCGTCACCAATCACACCAGTACAAAGAAGAGTATGAATGCCTGCAAGACGATGATGATCCATCTGCTCAAGCCAAGAGAGCTGAGGTGGAAGAACCGTTTGATTGGGTTGGGTCATGATGGCCTCCTGGTTGTAGGTTGTTGTTTGGGTATGTTGTTGGAAAGAACGTAGGGCAACCCCACCGTGGGTTGCCGGTATTTGTCTTCCGGTGAAATGTCGATTTTCATCAACATTTCGCAGAAAGGCCCGAACAAGTTCGGGCAATGACGTAGGGGTCGGGTTTCCCGACCCTGTGTTTACAAACATCGGGTTTCCCGACCCTGCATTTACAAACATCGGGTTTCCCGACCCTGTGTTTACAAATATCGGGTTTCCCGACCCTGTGTTTACAAACATCGGGTTTCCCGACCCTGTGTTTTCAAATAGCCGAAAGAATAGCTTCAATGGGATGCATGGTCCCAAGATTTGGTCGACGAAAGTCAAACAGGGAAAAACGACTTTTTTCAAGAACAGATTCATTTTTCTCATAATATCCTTCTGGCTTCTGGAATGTGTCACAGACAAGATATCTTCCAGTGAAATCAATCCTTAGGGATGTAACCAAATTTCTCATATTTACAAGAGTCTTAACACACTCTCCGGTTTCCACATTCCAGATTTTGATCGTGCAATCCAGACTTCCAGAGACAATCCATTTACCATCTGGAGAGGAGGCAACAGAGTGAACCCAGTCTGTATGTTCTTTAAGAGTCCTCACACATTCTCCGGTTTCCACATTCCAGATTTTGATCGTGCCTCTCCCACTTCCAGAGACAATCCACTTGCCATCTGGAGAGAAGATAACAGAGCACATCAAACTTGGGCGTTCCTCAAGAGTTCTCACACACTCTCCGGTTTCCACATTCCAAATCTTGATGGTGCTATCATCACTTCCAGAGACAATCCACTTGCCATCCGAAGAGAAGACAACAGAGAGAACCCAACTTGTGTGTCCCTCAAGAGTCCTCACACATTCTCCGGTTTCCACATTCCAAATCTTGATGGTGCTATCCTCACTTCCAGAGACAATCCATTTCCCATCAATAGAGAGAGCGACAGAGTACACATATCTTCTGTGTCCCTCAAGAGTTCTCACACACTCTCCGGTTTCCACATTCCAAATCTTGATGGTGCTATCATCACTTCCAGAGACAATCCACTTGCCATCTGGAGAGAAGACAACAGAGCGAACCCAGTCTGTGTGTCCTTTTAGAGTTCTCACACACTCTCTGGTTTCTCTATTCCAGATTTTGATGGTGCAATCATAACTTCCAGAAACAATCCACTTGCCATCTGGAGAGAAGGCAACAGAGCGAACCCAACCTGTGTGTCCCTCAAACAGTTTTTGTGTAGGATCTGGAATTACTACTTGTGTTGTAGTCATGGTTAAGTCCTTTGTTTGCGGTTTTTTTGAAAAGAACGTAGGGCAACCCCACCGTGGGTTGCCGGTATTTGTCTTCCGGTGAAACGTCGATTTTCATCAACATCTCGCAGAAAGGCCCGAACGTATTCGGGCAAGAACGTTTCTTACAAAAGAAGAGCCAAGATCGTTTTTACTTCTTCATAATCAGCTACACCAATCACTTCCAATATTCCATCCAAATTTCGGCATTCAAGATGTGATCTTTCAAATGCTTTTGGTGAATAGCGATTCGTTAGCAAATGAATTCGCTGATTTAAAGATCCTCGAAGCGGAAGTTCTGGTGAAGTCAGCCCTTGAACAAATGGTCCATCAATTAAAACATCCAAATTTTGCAAAAGGGAATCGGCTTCGATAGGCGCCCTTATAGAGCGAAGTCCCTCCAAGGTATATCCAGTCCAAGAAAGGGTAGAGAGTCCGAGTGATCTCGCATACGCAGCAATGGTCGCCAACGCTGTGGCTTGTGCAAAAGGCTCTCCTCCAGAAAAACTTATACCCTCAATCCTTTTTTCTCTCATAGCCTTTGTGATCCACTGACAGATTTCTTGAACAGATACCAACTGATGAGGTTCATGAGAAAGGTGTTGGGGCGATCCACATCCTTTACATCGGAAAGGACACCCCTGTACCCAAAGGCAAGCGCGATTTCCTGGGCCCATCGCTCGCGTGAGCGCGCGAAAGGCCCCCACGTTCACGATGGAATCCATGAGATTACCCCTTCACACGACCAGCATGTGGAACACCGTTGGGAATGCCAGGACGTCTCTGTCCACCCTTACGATCCTCCATTTTGACACCAAGGATTTCAAGTACCACTGCCAGCTCTTCATCAGAATCATGACATTGCTGTCCGGGAGGCAGATCACACTCCACGTGCATTCCGCCTTCCTTGCTTGTGATCACACGAACTTTAGCCATCACTTCACCTCCTGGATTTGGGCTTCGTAGATGACCGTGCCATCTTCCTGTTCAACACGAAAGACCTGCTGATTGGTCAGAAGCTGTAGAGCTGCCTGAATGCACTGATCCTTGTAGGTAGCCTGAACTTCCTCAGACAACTTTTTGGGAGTTTTATTGTGTCCATCTCGATGCCATTCAGACCAGTAGAGCGTCACTTTCCCTTCATGGAGGAACAAGCCAACCTGCACATTATCCTTTGTAATCACACCCAGGCATTCTCCTTGGGGATCCCTATACTCCCGCGTTGCATCATTGGGTCGACGGTACTGCTTGGAAAACGTTCCTCCCATCTTTTGCTGAACAAGTTCAAGAGCCTTCAGAGCAAGTGCCTTACGCAGGGAGATCCAATCAACACGGCTGAATTGCTGTGCGCGTGCTGGATTGGTCTGCGATAGGCGAGCAATGATTTCTGCAATCGTATTTTGGTCTTGACCAAGGGTTTGCTGATGTAGGGAAATGTACGTGAACGACATGGGTCGTTTTCCTCCTTTTTGCCTTGAAAAGGCAGTGTTTTGAGGGTTGAAAGAACGCGTGTTGCCCTTATGGCGCAACGACCTTTTTTATCAGAAAATAGCGAAAATGTCAATGCTTTGTTGTTTCTTTTTAAAAAATCTCATTTTTATCTCTTTTCTGGGTGTTTTTAGTTGCGAATCACTCCATTTTTGGATACCATGAAGAGCGTTATTCTTAAGCCTTTTTTATGTCCTACTCATTTGTTTCGAAAATCGGTTTTTCCGATGGAAAAGAAATCACCCTTAAAGGATGGGCATACAATTTCCGCTGTAGCGGAAAGATTTTTTTTCTCCAATTTCGTGATGGAACTGGTCGCGTACAGATTGTTTACTCCAAAGCAGATATTCCAGAAAATCAATGGGAGGCGCTTAATAATTTGAAAATTGAATCTTCTGTGATCGTGACCGGGGTCGTAAAAAAGGATGATCGTGCTCCTTCTGGTTATGAGCTTGAAGGAAAAGTCTTTGAAATCATTCAACTCGCTCCAGAAGACTATCCCATTTCAAAAAAAGAACATGGACCAGATTTTCTTCTTGATCATCGACATCTTTGGCTTCGCAGTGAAAAACAATGGGCCATTCAACGGGTGCGCGATACGGTGATTCAAGCCACCTATGAGTATTTGCATGAGCAAGGTTTCATCAAATTTGATTCTCCCATCTTGACGCCAAATGCTTGTGAAGGAACCACAGAATTATTTGGCATCAAATATTTTGATGAAGGGTCAGCCTATCTTTCACAATCCGGTCAATTGTATTTGGAAGCTGGAGTGATGAGTTTTGGTCGTTGTTTTGATTTTGGTCCAGTTTTTCGTGCAGAGAAATCTAAAACCCGTCGTCATTTAACCGAGTTTTGGATGATGGATGCGGAAGCCGCTTTTGTAGAACATGAAGAGAATATGAAAATTCAAGAAGGACTTATCATGAACATTCTTACAGCTGTGCTTGAAAAGAATCGTAAAGAACTCGCCATTTTGGAGCGAGATGTTCAAGCTCTTGAAGCTGTGCAAGCACCTTTTATTCGCATGACACATGCTGAAGCTGTTGAGCGTTTACATGAATTAGGAAGTGATATTGGGACAGATGATGATCTTGGAGCAGATGATGAAACACTTTTAACCAGCCAGTTTGATCGTCCTGTTTTTGTGGAAAAATATCCTGCGGCTGTGAAAGCTTTTTATATGAAGCGAGATCCGCAAAATTCAAGCGTTGCTCTTTGTAGCGATCTTCTTGCTTCAGAAGGGTATGGCGAAATTATTGGAGGAAGTCAGCGTGAGGATGATTATGAAACATTGCTTGCCCGGATCAATGAACATCAACTCCCTGTCGAAGCTTTTAACTGGTATTTAGACCTTCGGAAGTATGGATCTGTCCCGCATTCTGGCTTTGGCTACGGGCTTGAGCGTATTGTCGGATGGATGTGTGGAACACATCACATCCGTGAAACTATTCCATTTCCTCGTTTAATTAATCGCATTTCTCCTTAAGTTTATTGTTGTATGAATAGAATTTTAACAAGTGAAGTTATCAACCATATCGGTGAAGAAGTCCAAATTGCCGGGTGGCTGCATCGCCTTCGCAATTTGAATAAGTTTGGGTTTGCCATTTTACGCGATCGTTCCGGGATGCTCCAAGTTGTTTTAACAGAGCAACAATTAGCGCAATTACAAGAGATGCAAATGGAAACAGTTCTTCGTGTGACAGGAAAGGTTGTTGAAAAACAAACAAAAGATCCAAGTAAAAAAGAAGCAGAAATTCAAGCCACAGAAGTTGAAATTTTGTCACCTGTGCTTGATGTTTTGCCTGTAGAAATCAACAAACCAGAAATTGAAGCGCAACTGGAGACTGTTTTGGATAATCGTGTGGTCACACTTCGTCATCCAAAACAACAAGCCATTTTTCGCGTGCAAGCTGCTTTAGTTCGTGGGTTTCGGGAGTATATGCAAACACAAGGATTCACAGAGATTCTTTTCCCTATTTTAGCGGGGGCTGCTTCAGAAGGAGGGGCTGAGTTTTTTAAAGTGGATTATTACGGACGCGAAGCAACCCTTACTCAATCTGCCCAGCTGTATAAACAAATCATGATGGGAGTGTATGAAGGAGTGTACGGAGTTTCTTATTCATTCCGTGCAGAAAAGTTTGCAACATCAAGACATTTAACCGAGTTTAATCAATTAGAGTTTGAAGTTGGATTTGTTAGTGGAATGGGCGAGATTATGGATTATACGGAGGAGACAACGCGAAAAATGCTCAAAGTCGTTCAGTCTGATTGTCAGGCAGATCTTGATTTATTGAACGTCACCCTTCCTCCACTTGGAGAAAAGTTTCCTCGTATAAAACTCACGGAAGCCTTAGAAATTTATAAGCAGGGAACAGGAATCGATGAGACTACTGAACCAGATTTATCTCCAGCAGCAGAAAAATGGCTTTCCACGGTTTGGGCACCAAAGGAGTTTGGAAGCGGATTTGTTTTCGTAACACATTATCCGGAAAAGAAACGTCCTTTTTACACCATGCTTGATCCAGAAGATTCCACTTCAACATTGAGTTTTGATTTGATCGGGTTTGGAAGTGAAATTGTTTCTGGAGGGATGCGTGTGAATCGTTATGATGAACAAATTGAACGCATAAAATCAAAAGGATTGAATCCAGAAGATTTTGCAGACTATCTCATGATGCACAAGTTCGGTATTCCCCCAGAAGGGGGATTCGGCATGGGGGTACAACGTTTAACACAAAATGTTTTAGGGTTAGAGAATATTAAAGAGGCCACGCTTTTTCCACGCGATGTGCAACGTCTACGCCCCTAATTTTTCTGGAAATACGAGTCATTTTCTATGTCTTTTGAACTGAAGACTGAAAAATTTTCCGGTCCCTTACAACTTCTTTTAGAGTTGATCAATGAGCAAAAACTTCCTATCAACGAAATCTCGCTTGCAGAAGTAACAGAAGCGTATTTACAGCATGTGAAACAAGAAGAAGTCCCTCCAGAAGAATTAGCAGATTTTTTGTTAATTGCAACAAGGTTACTTTATCTCAAATCAAAAATACTTCTTCCTGAAATCGTGGAAGAAGAGGAAGAGGGAACTTCGGATTTGGTGGATCAATTAAAAATGTATGAGAAATTTGTTCGCGCTTCCGTTTACCTTGAAGAACGTTATACTGCACATTTCCAATTGTTTCCTCGCTCTCGTACAATTTTGAAACAAGAGAAAGGATTTTATCCCCCTGAAAATGCAACTCCTAAAGCTTTGCAAGAATCCTTTTTACTTTTATTGAAGAGGCTTGAACCATGGGCAAAACTGCGAAAGGCCTCTGTACAGAAAGTCATTTCTCTTTCCGAACGAATTGAAGATTTACGTCAGGCTTTTTTATCTCGCTCTCAAGCACGTTTTCAAGATATTATTAAAGGTGCGCAAAAAGTGGATGTGGTTGTGAGCTTTCTTGCATTATTAGAATTGCTTCGCGAACAGCATTTTAAAGTGACTCAATCAGAACAATTTCACGATATTATTATCAAACGAGTTGATTAACCTATGTCTTATCGCCGTCTTGAATCTCTTCTTTTTGTCTCTTCTAAGCCTTTAGCCATCAATAAATTGCAAAGTATTCTTTCGTTATCTTCTGAAGAGATGGTTGCTTCACTCAAAGCACTTGAACAGAAGTTTAACCAATCTGATTCTGGAATCCATCTTTTACAACATGAAGGGCAAGTGCAATTTGTGACCCCTCCCGAAGAAACAGAGTTTATAAAATCATTTTTAAAACAAGAAGCAACAGGGGAATTAACACGTCCTTCTCTTGAAACCCTTACGATCATTGCCTACAAAGGACCGATTACAAAACCAGAAATTGAACAAATTCGTGGAATTAATTGTAGTCTTATTTTGCGCAATTTATTGATTCGAGGACTTATTGAAGAAAAAGAAGATAAGCAACGTTTGCAACCTGTTTACACGGTCTCTGTTGATTTTCTCCAACATCTTGGACTCAAATCCATCGAAGAACTTCCGGAATATCTTTCTCTGCATGCAGAAGAAATCACTCAGGAATTAAAAGAATCCATTTCTCAAGAATAAGAGATATGTTTTTCAAGCTTCTTACACAACTTATTCTTGCTACTTCCTTGTTTCAGATTTTTCCTCAAAATGTGGGGATTTTGGAGCAATATGCTATTCGGGCATCAGGAGAAAATAGAACTTCACTTGTGACAGAACAAGTAAAGAATTTTGTGAATGCAACATTACCTCTTTCAGAAGAAGTGAAACAAGGTCCAACACGAGTGAATACAAGTAGTGTGGGAGTTCTTACGACAGCTGTTTCTGCTTTGGTGATGGATCGAGAAACCGGATCTGTTCTTTTTGAAAAAAATGCAGAGGAACCTCGTTCCATCGGAAGTATTACCAAACTCATGACAGCTTATGTTTTTTTAGAAACAAATCCTGATTTGAATCAAATGGCATCTATCACTTCTGAAGATATTCGTTTTGGAGGTAAACAAAACATTCAAACAGGAGATGTTGTGCGTGTTCACGATTTGCTTTTTGCAAGCCTTGTGGGATCAGATAATTCTGCTACAGCCGCACTTGCTCGTTTGTCAGGGATGTCTTTGGGAGATTTTATTGCGCGTATGAATGAAGTTGCCGCGGAGATTGGTCTTAAACAAACAACATTTGCTGATACAACTGGGCTTTCTTCTGGAAATCGTTCTATTGTTTCAGATGTTGCTATACTTTTGGATGAGATTCTTAAAAATGAGACTATTCGAGAGGCTACACAGCATTCTTCCGTGACGTTTGTGGGGTCTTCTGGATCAACTTATTACATTGAAAGTACAGATGAACTTCTTGATTCTTATTTAAATCAATTTCCTTATCAAATCATAGGAGCAAAGACAGGGTATTTACCTGAAGCAGGATATTGTCTTGGAACCGTTTTTTCTCAGGAAGGAAGGAAAGAGATTATTGTTGTTGTTCTTGGATCAGAAACAAAGCAGGGACGTTTTCAAGATGTGAAGGCTTTAGCTGCTTGGACGTATAAAGTGTATTCATGGTCTGATTCATCATCCTCATTATGATCAATAGCTTGGGAGATTTATTTTCTTCATTTTCTCCAGAGATGGCAACTATTTTTTTGGCACTTTTGCCATTTACAGAATTAAGAGCTGCTCTGCCTTTAAGTATTACGGTTTTTTATTTAAATCCTTTTTCTGCATATTTTTTCTCTGTGATCGGGAATGTGATTCCGGTCTTTTTTATTCTTTGGGGACTTCCTTCTCTTCTTCTTTTTGCAGAGAAACATTCTCCACAACTACAACATTTTTTTGAGAAGCACGTTTATTCTCTTGAAAAAAAACATGAAAAAAAATATCAGCGCTACGGCCGTTTTGTTCTTTTTGTGTTTACAGCTATTCCACTCCCTGTTTCTGGGGTTTGGACAGCTTCTATTCTTGCGGTTCTTTTTCACATTGAAAGAAAATATGCTTTTATCGCGATTACACTCGGAATGCTCACTGCTGGTCTGATTGTTTTACTTATTGTGACAGGCGTTCTAGAAGGACTTTCTTTTCTTTTATGAAGATTGCCATTGATGGAACAACGCTTTGTGACACGAGTGGAGGAAGGGGAGCAGGGATTGAACATTACACATGGTCCATGGTTTCTTTTCTTTTAAAACAAACTTCTGAACATCAGTATTTTCTTGTCGTTCCTGCCAATTTGTCGCAATCCTCTTTACAGGAACTTGTTCAAGGGTGTGCACACGTCAAAGTGTTACGGTCTTGGTTTCCAAAAATAAGGTTGCTTTCTCGACACATTTTTCTTCCTTTGAAGCTTTATTTTTTTTCGCCTGATGTCCTTTTTTCTCCTTCTGGTCAGATTCCTTTAGGATGGATAGGAAAATCAGTGATCACTATTCATGATTTAGCAATTTACGAACATCCAGAATGGTTTGATCAAGTGTCTTCTCAAGCTTTTGCCATTCAAACCGTGGTGCCAAAAAGTATTGCACATGCACAAGCGATTATTACTGTATCACAGACCACGCAACAACAACTTGAAAAACTATTTCCAATTGCAAAGGGGAAAAGCCGTGTTATTTATGAAGGAGCAGAAACACCCAAAGTTAAAGTAAAGGATCTTATTTCAGATCGTTTTCCTTTTGATAGAGATTATGTTCTTTTTCTCGGCACTTTGGAGCCAAGGAAAAATATTGAAGAGGCTATTTTGGCATTCAATCATTTTCTATCCAAACATCCTGATCAAGTCACAAAAACGCGATTTATTCTTGCAGGGAAATTAGGTTGGTCAACAGAAAAAATTCAATTATTTGCAGATGAAGTGAATGCACAGTGGAAAGAGGTTGAACCAGATGGAGTTGTTCAAGCTTTGGGTTCTGTGACAGAACAAGAGAAATGGTTGCTTCTTGCACGGGCATCCGCCTTTCTTTTCCCTTCCTTGTTTGAAGGGTTTGGTCTGCCTATTTTGGAAGCCATGAGTGCAGGGGTGCCTGTGATCACCACAAAATGTGGTGCCATTCCAGAAATTGGAGGAGATGCCGTCATTTATGTTGAGCCGGACAATAGAGAACAAATGTCGTTTGCCATTGCTCAGACTGTTCTTGTTCCTGAAGGAGCTTATGCTCTACGCGAAGCGGGGATTGAACGAGCAAAACTATTTACTTGGCAACAAGCCGCACAAGAGACCCTAGAAGTTTTAGAAGATGTAGGAAAAAAACACAAAGAATCATAAAACACGCTTAGGGGACAACCTCTATAGCGTGTTTTAGAAAAGTTCAAGTCAAGTTTAGAGTTTTGTTTGTAGGTAAGAGATTAGCACAATTTGCGCGAGCACGGCATAGTAAAGAGGAACATCTCTTTTCCTTTTGACAATCATGTCATGAAAATAAAAATGAAGTTGATAGATCCATTTGAGGAGAGGGGCAGAGGTAAGGTCATAAAGTGCTACTAAGAGATCGGGAAGAACAGAACCGACGATTCCCCAAGTAAACGTCCGCATGCTATTGATGTCCCGTGTATTTGCAAGCATAAGGACAAAGAAGAGAGCGACACACGCATCAATCATGCTGTAGGCAATGGCACGTTTGCGTTTATTTTTTGTTACACGGAATCCATCTGAAAGTCCCGTATCACCATGAGGAATAATATCCACAAGAAAATGAGAAAGAAAGCCGAAAATAAAAGCAAGCAACGGATTTCCTGTTGCTTTCCCAATTACTGCACCCAACGTGGCATGTGTTGTGAGGGTCATATCAATGCTCACAAGATAGCAGAAAAAGAGGATTTTGTGAAGATGAAAGAGGACCTCATTGTATTATCCTTTAGTAAAACTTTTTGGATCAGCAGATTCGGCAAGATTATGAAGAGCATCAAATGTTGCCACAAGGATTTGATAAATTCCCTTATGACGAATCGTCATCACCAGAGATGTTTCTGGAAATAAGAAAGCGACTTTATTGTTATAAAGGAACATGAGTTGTTGTATGTCAAGAATACTTTTTGGAAGTGTTTTTAAATCCCATCGACGTGTTTGCATGCGTTCTAGATTTTTTGGGGTCATCATTTTTGCGGGAACCTCGAATGTCTCTTTTGTGAACAATCCTATTGTTCCAATATTATTCTTCATGATGCGGTCAAAGAAAATAGTCCATTGTTCATCTGAAAGCAAAGACAATTCAATTTCAAGAGATTGTTTGCCTTGAAGAACACGAAAATTTGATCCTTCAGGCATTTGAGAGATTTCATCATAGATTTTCCAATAACCAACTTTTGATTCTGTTAATTCAATGGTTGGAGCCTCTTGTTCCACTTTTTGTAAACTTTCTAATTTTGGAACAAGCGTTTTGAAATCTCTTGCCCAGGCATCTATTTGATTAGCAAATTCAGTCGGAGAAAGTGCTGTATAGAATAGTTTACTTCCTTTTTTTGATTCAAAGAGCAATCCTTTTTCTTGAAGATTTTTGATGTGGAAGTAAACAGCTGTACGGCCTTTTTGTACTTTGCTGGCGATTTGTGTGACTGTAGGGGATTCAAGGGTGAGAACCGCAAGATAAACATCAATTTCCTGTTCAGAAAAACCAAAGTGATTCAAAATGGTGATGATTTCTTGTTCCATATAGAAAGAGTATAACAGAAAATGCATATTTTGTCAAATAATTTTTTCAACAGATATATAACTATTTATCAACAATAATGATCTGTGACTATGATTCTTGACAAAATTATCTTTTTTTGATATGATAATTTGTTCGATGATAGAAATGTTCTTTCAACAAACCAAGGAGATTCCCATGTCTGGTTTCAGTGATGTGCTTTTCCGTATTAAGATCGGCGGACGGGTATACGAAGCTCTTTGTGTGTGTGATGAGGAAGATTGTAATCATCCGGATTTCAGAGTTGAAAATATGTTTCGTCGTGGAAGTCTTCTGAATGCTTCCATGACTCGAGAAGATGCAGAATACTTCGAAAGGCACATGGAAGAATTGCCAGTTTGGGGAAATGAAGACTATGAAATCATTTTTCCTGAGTACACACAAATGTGTGCGCCTCAAAGTTCGATATTTTCTCCTCCTGACGAAAGTAGACCCATACGTAGATGGAATAGGTTTGTATTTTTGATCAGAAGAGAAAATCCATACTTCAATCCACCCGCGAGGGTTTTGTGGGTTGCAGAGATAGCACCAATGTATCAAAGGAGGTTGTTGGTGCGTCGAGTTTCTTAGTTCTTTCATGTTTTGTCTTTGGGCCGGCGGTACACTCCGTCGGCTTTTATATATAAAATTTTTTAGCATCGAACCTGTGTGAGGGTTCTCATCCCTCAGGACAAGATAGCTAAAACCCCAGGATAAACCTAGGGTTTTAGCTATGGTGCCGGGAGAGGGAATCCGGCCTAAAGGCCGGATTGCTGTCGTTCGTTCGGAATCGCCAGAGTAAACTCTGTCGTTCTCTCACTCACTCCAGCATCGAACCGGTGTGAGGGTTCTCATCCCTCAGGACAAGATAGCTAAAACCCCAGGATAAACCTAGGGTTTTAGCTATGGTGCCGGGAGAGGGAATCCGGCCCAAAGGCCGGATTGCTGTCGTTCGTTCGGAATCGCCAGAGTAAACTCTGTCGTTCTCTCACTCACTCCAGCATCGAACCGGTGTGAGGGTTCTCATCCCTCAGGACAAGATAGCTAAAACCCCAGGATAAACCTAGGGTTTTAGCTATGGTGCCGGGAGAGGGAATCGAACCCTCACATGGTTGCCCATACAGGATTTTGAGTCCTGCGCGTCTACCAATTCCGCCACCCCGGCTTAGGAAATGGTGCGAAAATCATAGCAAAAGCTAGTCAGATTGTCTAGGTTTCGTTTTTGTTATTTTTTTGATTGCACCCACAATAAATCAAAAATGGTGCGGAAGTTATCTACGAGGTTTTGATTGGTAATCTGAATTCCAACAAGATTATTTTTTTCCATGGAAAGAATAGCAGCCATATCATCAATAAGGTACCAAGCGAATTGATGGACAGATTTCTTTTTTGGGAGATATCGGTAATCAAGTCCTTTTCGACCTTTATAATACATTTGTTTTTCCTGTTCTAGATCAGAACTATTGATGAGAAGTTTTGTTTGAATGTTTTTTTCAACTTGCCAGCGTTTTACACGTTGGTGCCAATCTTCTTCAAAAATAAACTTCCACTCTTGTTGCCACACAAATTCATCACGAAGTAAGTAAAGGGTTGCTTTTGGAGAGGCTTCTCGAAGCATAGCAGTGTAGATCCGCTTGAGTCCTTCTTGTCCTTCAAACGTGACAATTTGTGGAATATGGAAATCTGTGAATCCAAGCTGGGTGATTTGTTCTTGAAGTGTTGAAAATATTTCTTCTCGTTTTTGGACTTGCTGCTGTTGATCTTTAAGAAAGTTTTGTAGGGAATCAATTCCTTCTGCAGTAAATTGTTTTACCTCATTTTTGTATGTCGTCCCGACTAATCCTTTCGAGGTCAGAGTGTTCAATGTTGTGTAAACGCTACTACGAGAAAGACCACATTTTTTTGCAAGATAAGTGGCATTTGCAGGGGAGCAACGATATAAAGCTGCCAAAATAGCAGACTCATAATCACTTAATCCAAAGGATCGTAGAGTTGTTTCTAGCATAAAGAAGTAATATTGTCGGTATTGTACGACAGATTGAACATTCTCGTCAATCCTTCTAGGCTCTATACTAAACAAGGTGGTGTATAACTAAAACATGACGCTATAGTTAGGGAAGTATTCACTCATCTCTAACCACACACGTCATGTCTACTTCAAAATCTAGTCTGTATCAAGCTTTCTGTCTA
>Ga0208953_1000981_pt1 | contig 19717 bp, 18 predicted proteins | sample RifOxyB2_FD_184033 | JGI IMG/M metagenome (GOLD analysis project Ga0208953, IMG submission 184033) | Groundwater microbial communities from Rifle, Colorado - Rifle Oxygen_injection B2 (SPAdes) | ecosystem: Environmental > Aquatic > Deep subsurface > Groundwater | place: USA: Rifle, Colorado... | reverse complement strand
TAGACAGAAAGCTTGATACAGACTAGATTTTGAAGTAGACATGACGTGTGTGGTTAGAGATGAGTGAATACTTCCCTAACTATAGCGTCATGTTTTAGTTATACACCACCTTGTTTAGTATAGAGCCTACAAGTGATTGACAAAATCGTCTTTTTTTATTATTCTTTGATGTTGATGTTTTGAGAGGAAGATTTCTGCGAAAATAACCATTTTTTCTTAGAAACCTTCATCCCAAGCGTTCTGCAGGACAAGGAATGAACTTGACCGTAGTGGTCGTGCTCTAGGCACTTTCGTGTCGCCCTTGTCGCTGGTTCGCTTGTTTCCCATGCATGGTCCTGATGAGGAGTGCAAAAGGAGGTTGGTATGGAGGAACCTAGAGGTCGGCCTATTGACGGCTGGATCGGAACGAGAATTTTCACAACGGTTTTTGCAATCTGTATCGTCTTTGGCTTGTGCCATGAAGAAGGCCATCTGAGCACAAGATTTTCTTGGGTTGTGGCACTATCTGCAGGCCTTCTCCTCCTTATCGCTCTTTTTACCAAAACTGCACGCGAGCTGTATCCTCGTCTGAATGGATGGATGTACGATGTGGAGAGCTATTGCCGCAAGGGCAAAGTTCTTCACACAATGTGGTGTGTGACCATCGTTATGACATTGTTTGGGGCGACTCTTTCTTATCTTGCATGGATCGCCTTTAAGGCTGGTCATTACAACCTTTTGTCCATGCTCATCTTGATTATCGGCTTTGCCACAGCAGCTTTTACCTTTTTGTTCGGTCTGTATTACCGAGAGAAGCTCGATCGTGAAAAGGCAGAAGATGCACACAGGGTTGTTCAAGGGCGTGTCAGAACGCTGATCGAGCAACTTGTGCAAAAATTGCCTGAGAATGCGCGTGCAGGTCAGAGTGATTGCGAACCAGCTTTTTGGGGCATAACAGTTGTAGCGGTTGAACGGGAAATAGATTTCCTTCGACGCGACATGCTGGAAGCAATCCGCTTGCCATTTGAAAGAGATCTGTACGGTCGCGTACCCATTCCCCAGAGCGTTCAAGATGCACTTGAAGCGGGAGATCCGATCTACATGGATCCGGCGGTTCGTGCCCATGTGATGTCGTATTTGAAGGCACATCTAGCGAGTCGTTTCAGTCAGTTTCATGAGGGTTCTAAAAAGACCGAAGAATTACTCCGAATGCTTGGAGTCGAACCTGTCTGGCTTGAAAAAGTACAAAAGCAGAATGTGCTGAATCTGTCTCAGTCGATTTTACGTGTATCAAACTGTGTTCGAGATCTACAAAATGATCTGGCAGTTCTCAGAGCAGGCAGAGATCATTCTGCACGCACTACTCTCGAAATGCTCTGTGAAGAAATTGCCTTCATTTGGGGCACGCGTCCTGAAAAGAAACTGCACAAGATGAGTGAAGATGAACTCAGACAGGAGCTCAAAAATCTGATGACTTCACTGCGTTTGCACCGTGAAAAATTGGTTACGTTGTTTTTGAATCTTGCTCAAGAGAACAGTATTCCTTGTTTGGATCTTATTGAAGAGCGCGATCTTGCAGGAGCGTTTCGTCCGACTATTGAGAATATGATTCGTGCAGGGATGCTCATTGAGCGTGCGAATGGCGCACAGCTTCATCCAGATGCTCATGCCTTGATCGCCTATACGATGATTCCGTCTACAGCACCAACAGAGGATGAAACAACAACTTAAAAACAGATACGCTGTACGTTCTGTTTCCGAGATCCGGTACTCCGGATTTTTTTGTTCTATGTGTTGTGTAGTTGGGGTCTGTGTTGTAGTTGGGGTCAGGTCTTGAAATGACAGTTTGTAAATAAAACCCAATAAAATACAAAAACTGTCATTTCAAGACCTGACCCCCTGCATCTGCTGCATCAAATCTAAATAGATAAACTTCTCCATCTCCAACACTCAGCCATGCGTCTGCTGTGCCCTTGGCTGTTTCGATGATTCTGGCAGATTCCCACCAATAACGATCAACGACATAGAAAATCGATTGAGCTTGCTCTTGATCACAATTAACCGCTTCTGTGCAAAGAGCATTGATAAAACCAAGAGCTTCGAGAGCTGTTTCTTTTGTAGGGGCATTATTCATGTTTAAGAAATAATGGTAGAAAGTTTCCCCTGTTGGAATAGGGTAGAAATATTGATCTCCAAAATAGTGATCAAAACCGAGGTTACGAATTGCAGCTGCGGACACAGATTGATTTGCAAGCACAACATAAGGTTGTTTAGCAATTTCATCAATCAAATAAATTACATCAACATCAGACTGACTCACATTAATCCCGTGGCCTGTTATATAAGCATCATCACGTGGATAGGTTAGATAAATATTACTGGTTACAATAGCTGCAAGAAGGACAAGTACTGTGGCTTGAAGAGGGAAAGGGGATTTTTGTAATCGTTCAAGAAAATACCCCATTCCAAGAAGGAAAAAAGGAACAAGAAAAAAAACAATCAATGGAAGGAGTCGATCAGCATAATTAAGGCGTTCGTAATCAATCAAAAAAGAAAAATTAACAACGGTAGAGAGAAAAGCAATATTTACAAGGAGGGCAAGAGCCATGAGAGGAAGCACATTCATTCGAGACGGGAGTGTTTTATGCTGAAACAGCCAAGTAAAAACAGCAATAACAAGAATAAGGAGGAAAAGATTACTTCCGAAGAGATAGGTTGCATCCAAAAGAGGATGGAAGTGTTGTTCAAGAAAAAGACCAAAAGGAAGTGAGGAGAAAAAAGTTTGGAAAGAAAGTTGTGTAAGATCAAGATGTAGGGATTGTCCAGAAAGAAAAGATTGAAGGGCAAAACTGAGCGGAAGGATAATACAAGCAATCAAACTGCTCATCCAAAAGAGAGTTCGAGAAAAAAAGGGGAAACGTGAATGTCCTTGCCAAGAATGGAGGCAGAGCAAGATCACAAATAAAAGTAAAGGCAATCCGGCGATCGGATGAATGAGAAGAGTTGAAAAAGCAAGAAGGAAGAGGAGAAAAATATTTGGTTGATCTTTTGAAAGAAGAAAGGGAACAGCAAAAAGGATTGAGAGTAAAATCCAAAGGTTTGCAAAACCTTGGGGGGTTGTCACGATCCAAGAAGTCAGAGGAAGAAGAAACAAACCAATGAGAGTCATGGTGGCAAGAGCTGTTTTTTTAAACATCATCGTTGCCACATTGAACCAAGCTAGAGGAAGAAGAAGTGCTGCTAAAAGAGGGACAAGAAGTTGATCAACAAGAGTCAGAGGAAGAAAGAAGACTTGATGAATAAAAAGGATCGTGACGTACTGTCCTGTGTAATAAAAAGGTTTTGGAGAAATAGAACCAAACAGGGCAATATGTTCTTCTGTAGCTTGATGAATAAATGAATCAAACCCATACCCAAGCGGGTAGACAAATAATGCTACGGCCACACAGCAGAAAAGAATCAGTGAACTAGAAGTGAGGAGGAGAGAAGGAGATTTTCCACGAAGGAATAAGGCAAAGAGAAGAAGAAATGCGAGGAAAAGAGCAAGGAAGAAACTTGGTGACACTACTTGCCAGGGAGAACGAATAGCCTCAAAAGTGGTTGATTGACTAAGGATCATGAATGCCATGATCACACAAAATATGAAAAAACATAGAGCAATCCAAACAGGATGAGAAAGCTTTTCCGTGGTTTGTTCTTTTTTTTTGTGAAGCCAAGAAAAAAAATGGTGAGGAGATTTTTTTGAAGCGATCCACCAGGTAATAGGAATCAGAAGAAGCGCGAGAATAAAACAAACCTCTTTTGTAAAAGGAATCAGAAAGTAAAGAAGAGATCCACTTACAATCAAAAGAGAAAGAGTCACAACTATTCCTTTCCACCAATTTTGTAAAAGAGTTTCTTGAGGGGCGATTCCCTTTCCTGTCCAAGCACCGAATAGAAAAAAAGCACAGACTAGCAAAATTCCGCCAAGCAATGGACTCTGTAAAAAAAACCAGTTTACTAACAGAACACCTAGGAAGAGAAGACTGAACATGGTAGAGTAAAGACGAAAGAAACCGTGCATATAAAAGTATTGTAGCAGGAAACTAAGAAGAAATGATAGGTGTATTTCTTTTTTATGTCTCATCGTGATCCACAAAAATGGTATCCGCATGATTATGTCATGAGGTATACCATTATTCCTTTTATCCCTCGCTGGATTTCTCCCAACATGATTACGTGGGTGCGTATTTTAGGAATCCCTTTTGTTTTGTATACCTTATATTTTGGTTTTTACAATGTTGGGGTTCCTCTTTTTATTTTTCTCGCTTTTACGGACGCCCTTGATGGAAGTGTGGCTCGTATTCGGAATCGTATTACTGATTGGGGAACTTTGTATGATCCTTTGGCAGATAAGATTCTTATTTCCACGGTTGTTCTTCTTATTGTTGTCAAACATATTAATATCATTTTTGGACTTTTGATTGTGATCATTGAATCCATCATCGTTCTTGTGGGTTTTTATCGGAAAAGTAATGGAAAGATTACCTCTGCCAATGTGTTCGGAAAAACAAAGATGGCTCTTCAAGTGATTGGTGTTTCTTTGCTTTTAATTGCTGTGTGGGCAGGAGTAGATTTGTTTATTCCTATGTCCATTGGCACCCTTTCTTTGGCAATTATTTTTGCCGTGGTTAGTTTGTTTACTTATTCTCTTTAGTCGTTAGAAGAAACATGCGACGTTTTGTTTTTTGGAAGACTTCTTGGTTTTGGATTACCACATTTGCTCTTGTGGTTTTTTTCAGTTGTTTTGTTTTGACAAGATACACGTCGATTTTCGTGTCTCCAGATGAAACCGCAAATGCTTATTTTGCACAAACCTTCTCACAAACTGGAAAACTTTTTACTTATGATGCCTTAAGTCAACGATTTAATGATCTGATTCATCCTCGGAGCATTATTTCTGTAAGTGGTCGTTTGCTTCCTGGAAGCTTTCTTGGGTTACCTGTTTTGTATGGAGCAATTATTTCTGTGATAGGGGAGTGGTCACTCCTTTGGCTCACTCCTTTTTTTGCTTTTTTGGCTGTCTTTTCTTGGTATGCTATTTTGAAACAAATTTTCGCAAAGCAGATCGCTTTTTATGGCACCCTTTTACTCGCCATTCATCCAGCTTGGTGGTATTACACAAGTCGATCTCTCATGCACAATGTTCTTTTTTTATGTTTGGTTTTGTTTGGTGTCTTTTTTCTTGTTGTTCGTCCTGTTCATACTTTGGGAAAAAATGCACGATGGTCTTTTTTGACTTCCAGTGATTTTGCTTTTTCTGCCATTTGTTTTGGACTTGCCCTTTTTGTTCGTCCTTCAGAAGTTTTTTGGCTTGCAGGGGCAGGAATACTCACAGCTCTTTGGTTTTGGAAAAAATGGAAAAGGAAAGAAGCTTTCCTTTTTTTGATGACTTTTCTGATTGCGTGTCTCCCTCTTGCTTGGGGAAATTTATCAACCTATGGAGGTGTCTTAACATTTGGGTACACAAGCGGACAAGAAGAACTTTCTGTTGTTCAAGAAATCATCATTGATCCTACAAATGTTTTTGCTTCAGCTCGGACGGTTTGGTACCAGGTGTTAGATTTTCCAGTGATCAAACAACTTTTTCCTTTTGGAATTCACCCACGAATAGTATTTACACACATTTTCCATTATGTGTTTCTTCTTTTCTGGTGGCTCACCATCCCTGCTCTGTTTGGTCTTGTTATTCTGCTCTTTCGTATTAATCTTCCAAAAGAAAAACAATTTTTGCAACAGTGGTATTTTGTATTGTTTCTTTTTGTCACTTGTTGGCTTGGGATCATGTATGGCAGTTGGACTTTTTCTGATAACCCTGATCCTACACAGATCACCATGGCAAACTCGTATGTGCGTTATTGGTTGCCGATTTATGTGTTGAGTACCCCGCTCATCGCTTTAACCCTTCATCGTTTTTCACAAAAAGCGGTAACGGCTTCTGTGCGAAAATGGACAGTGGTCGGAGTGCTTTCAGTTTTTTTTCTTGCAAGTACGTATGCTGTGTTTTTTCAGGGAGAAGATAGTTTACTTGCGTCATCACGAACACTTTCTTCTTCTCAGCAGATTCGAGAAGTTGTGCTTGATCTCACAGAACCTGAGGCATTAATCATTGTTGATCGTGCAGATAAACTCTTTTTTCCTTACAGACGTGTTCTTTATCCTCTCCGCTCAGAGCAAACCTATGCATTGATGCCCTCGGTGATTTTATATGTTCCTTTATATTATTATGGCATTACGCTTCCTCCGCAGGATTTAGACTATCTAAATACAGACAAATTGAAGAAGGACGGATTGTTTATTGAAGTGATGCAAACTTTTGAAGAAGAAACCCTTTATCGTATTGGAAGTTTATGAAGTGTTTGCGTTTTGCACAATTTTTTCTTTTTTTGTGTCCTTTAGCACTTTTTGGTTGGCTTCTTTGGCAAGAGCTTGTCCCCACAGGAGTATTTGTGATGGAAAAAACCGTGCAAAAAGATTCTCCTTTTATTGACGATCTTCTTCCAGATCAACGTGTAGAAGCTCCGGAAAAAACTGAAACGGGAGAGTGGATTCAATGGCTTATTGGAGACCCAGTCTTTTTTTTCGTACATCCTCACCGATTTTTTGATCGAATCCAAGCAGAAGTTTGGTTTATAAACGAAGGACAGCCTATTGTAGAATTAGGGGGGTTTGCTTCGCTTGCTTCTGGTGCTTATGATCTTTTTTCTTTACAAAATCTTTTTCTTGATAAAAGTGATTGGTATCGGCTTGAAGAAAAGGGAATGATCTTATTGTCGCGTGATAAACCTATAGATTCTTTCGAATCTTTTTATCAGAATCTTCCAGAAAGAAATACCATTGCGACGTATCACGCACAGATAGAAGAACCTTATCGGCTAGCTTCTTCTATTCCGTCTCAGACTCCGCAAACAATTGAGGTGAGTCTACGTGGCTATCATGCAATCAAAACTTATGTGAAGGATGAAGATCTTTCCATGACTTTTTCTTTCATGGATATGAATCGTGAAGAAGGGGATGACCCTGTTCATATTTTGGTTTTCAACGAGCAAGAACAAGCCGTCGCAGAAGCAAGGTTTCCTGATGATGGGAATGTAAGTGCAGAGGCAATTCCCTCTGGATTGCAAACGCTTTCTTTGTTTGCTTCAGATCTTCCTGAAGGAGTTTATAAAGTAGAATTGAATGTGGACAGAGATATTATTTTTCGATCTCTCACTACAACACAACAGAAAATTGTTTTTCTGAACAATCTCTATCTTGCAGATGAAGTAGGATATCAAGAATCACCAAGACCTGTGACCGTTTGGACGAGTGCTCAACATTTTGCATTTCAAACACGCCACATAGAGGGTGTGCAAGAAGTAGTGATTGGTTCAGAAATCGTTGATGTCGAAGAACCTTATACGCGATATTCTTCAGAAATTTTTCAAAAAGAGCTTTCTCAGATGACAAGTCCGGTTGGTGATTTAGAAATCGAGTCAGATGGATATTTTGCTTTTTCTCCTTCACAGTATTTTTCTCCTGACCCAATAAAACTTACTACGCAAACAGACCTAGATGCTCTTGGAATAAAGTATCTTCTTGCAACCTATACTCCTCCTGTACAAGAAGGTGAATGGATAAAAGCAACAGTGATGTTTGACACCAGTAAACTTGTTTTTGAGGAAGGATCTTGGAAGTTTGCATTTTCTCTTCCAGATATTGAAGGGGAAAAGGCAAGAGTCGGGATTGGAAAAATACGTTTAACACTTTTTCGTGATCCTTTTACTTGGAAAGATTTTTTTTCTGCACTCAAATCGTATGTTTCTTTTTAAAAAATTACCTGATTCATTTCAAGAAGGTTTTGCTAGAACAGGTTTTTCTGTTTCTCTTTTTTCTCTGATTTTCTTTTGGATCTGTGATGTTTTACGTCCTGGATTTGTGTCACGATATTTCTCTTTGCTTTTTTTTCTTTTATTGATATTTGTTTTTGGTGTCTGGTGGGGAATTGTGGCAAAAAAAACAGAGAGTTCTTCTCATTTTCTTCCTTTTCTTCTTTGCCTTTTCGGATGCCTCCTCTGTGTGGTAACCTGGAACATCGGGGAAGGATTTGGAGCATTTCGACTGTTGATAACTTTGTTTGCTTTTGGAGTTCCTTTTCTTTTTTCTTATTTACTTCATGAACAATGATTTCTATGGACGATTGTATTTTTTGTAAAGTAATCAAAGGGGAGATGCCTTCCTATAAAGTCTATGAAGATGATTATGTGTTTGCTTTTTTGGATATTCATCCCATCAATCCTGGACACACGATTCTTGTGCCAAAAACACATACCACTGATATGCGAGAGATGGATGGAGAAATCGCACAACATCTGATGAGCGTTGCACAGAAGATTGCTCCTATCATCGCAAAACAAGTTGGGACAGAAGCATTCAATTTTACCTCAAATATTGGTCGAGCTGCTGGACAAGTGATTTTTCATACCCACTTTCATATCATCCCTCGATTTTCTACGGATGGGTATGAACATTGGCATCGTGATGGTGATGTTCATGAGGATTTAACCGAACTTGTAGAAAAGATTCGGGAGAGTTTGGAATAATGACTTCCGTCAATTTTTATAAATAGAGGATTGTTAAGGGTTTATGTCATCTTGAGCGAGGTTATAAACTCCTCTGTCATCCCGAGTATGGTCATCACCACACTGTCATCTTGAGCGAGATAATAAATCCCCCTGTCATCCCGAGCGAGGTTCTCGTCGAGCCGAGGGATCTCGAGTTGATTATAAGTATATGGAAGAAAAGATTTATTCTGTGTATATTCTAACGAATCCTTCTCACACAGTTTTATATATTGGTGTAACAGGTAATCTTATAAGACGCGTTCGTGAGCATAAAGAGAAAATCGTTGAAGGTTTTACAAAGAAATACAACTGTATAAAATTGATTTATCATGAAGAAACAAATTGTGTTGAATCCGCGATAGTAAGAGAAAAACAATTAAAAGGTTGGAGAAGAGATAAAAAAGTTCAGCTTATTGAAAGAATGAATCCAGACTGGTTAGATTTAAGTAGCTCATTGTATTAACTCAAGATTCTTCGGCTAAATGAATCATGTCGCTCAGAATGACAGAATAGGTAAACTTTATGTCGCTTAGAATGACAGAATAGGTAAACTTTATGTCGCTTAGAATCATGAAGATAGGCACGACTGGTTAGATTTAAGTAGCTCATTGTATTAACTCAAGATTCTTCGGCTAAATGAATCATGTCGCTCAGAATGACAGAATAGGTAAACTTTATGTCGCTTAGAATCATGAAGATAGGCACGACTGGTTAGATTTAAGTAGCTCATTGTACTAATTCAAGATTCTTCGGCTAAATGAATCATGTCGCTCAGAATGACAGAATAGGTAAACTTTATGTCGTTTAGAATCATGAAGATAGGCACGACTGGTTAGATTTAAGTAGCTCATTGTACTAATTCAAGATTCTTCGGCTAAATGAATCATGTCGCTCAGAATGACAGAATAGTTAACTTTATGTCGCTCAGAATGACAGAATAGTTAACTTTATGTCGTTTAGAATGACAGAATAGGTAAACTTTATGTCGCTCAGAATGACAGAAAAGAAAAAACAAATATCATAATGTATGTTGAAAAAATGGAAAAAACTTTCAACAGAAGTGAAATTTTCAAACCCTTGGTGGGAGTATCGATTTGATCACTGTCTTTATCCGAATGGAAAAGAAGGGGAATACCATTATGCTCTTACCAACGATAGTGTTGCAGTCGTTGCGCTTACAGAAGAAGGAAAAATTCTTTTACACAAACAATATCGTTATTTATTTGAACGAGAAAGCATTGAGATTCCAACAGGTGGTATAAAGAAAGGACAAACTCCTCTTGAAGCAGCTTTTGCAGAATTGCAAGAAGAAACGCAGTTTTCTCCAAGTTTTCTTAAGCAGATAGGATCTTTTGAACCATGCAATGGTTTTGTTAAAGAAACGTGTTTCATCTTTATTGCAAAAGATCTCCAACCTATTCAAGTCTCCTCTGATGAATCTGAAGAATTTGAAATCCTTTTTTGGACACCAGAAGAAGTTGAGGAAGGAATCGCAATAGGTCAGTTGACAGATGGAATCATGATTGCTGCATGGCATCTTGCCAAACCTCATATCTTAAAAATTATTGAAGATACTCATTATGGATAAAAAAATGGTTAATCCAGAATTTCCACACGAACTCAGTTTTACTGAGTTAAAAGAACAGTTTTCTGCTTTGAAAGAGCAAACAAAATTTGCACATCAATTTGCCGACAAGATTGCTTCCCAAGGAGAAGAAGGAATAGATTTTTTACTTTCTCAATTTGAAGAGGCAAATGATCTTATCAAGAATCAGGCTTATTTTCGTTTTGTTGAGCTTGCCTATACAAAAGCAAACAATCTTGAGAAAGCACTTAAGATTATGACCATGATACCTAACAAACAAGAACAATTGCGTTGTCAAGTAAGGTTGGCAAATGAAATTATACAAAGAGAGGGAGACTACGCGAAAGCCGAAGCAATTATAGATGATTCGATTGAAGATATTCACGGATATCGTCAATATTTGAATAATGAAAAATAAGATCAGATGAATATGAAACTTCTTGTCACAGGTGGGGCTGGGTTTATTGGCTCCCATTTTATTCACCACTGGCTTGAACACCATCCTGATGATGCCCTGATCAATTTGGATAAGCTGACGTATGCGGGGAATTTGATGAATCTTCAGGATATTGAAAAGGATCCGCGCTATACTTTTGTGAAAGGGGATATTGCTGACCGCGAGACGGTGTTTTCTTTAGTAAAGGAAGTAGATATTGTGGTGAACTTTGCGGCTGAAACGCATGTAGACCGTTCTGTTATGGGAGTTGAAGAGTTTATTCGTTCCAATGTTCTTGGAACAGCCGTGCTCCTAGATGCGGTAAAGGAATATGGAAAGCGTATGCACCATGTTTCGACGGACGAAGTGTTTGGAGCTCTTGGGCCAGAAGATCCTCCGTTTAGTGAGATAACTCCTTATGCTCCGCGCAATCCTTACTCTGCGACAAAGGCTGCATCCGATCATTTGGTGCGAGCGTATTATTACACTCATGGATTGCAAATAACCATTTCAAATTGTTCCAATAATTATGGAACACATATGTTTCCTGAAAAGTTCATGCCACTATTTATTTGCAATTTATTTGAAGGAAAGAAAGTGCCAGTCTATGGAGATGGATTGCAAAAGCGTGATTGGATTTGGGTAGACGATCATTGTCGTGGAATTGAAGCTGTTATTGAAAAAGGAAAGATCGGGGAGACCTATTGTTTTGGAGGAGGGGGAGATATTGCAAATATTGATGTGGTGAAGATGATGATTGAACTTACAGGTCGAGATGAGAGTTTTATCGAGCATGTGAAAGATCGTGCAGGGCATGATCGTCGGTATGATGTAGATTATACGAAAGCAAAAACAGAATTAGGATGGGAACCAAGCGTTCGTTTACGTGAAGGCTTGTCAGAAATGGTTAGGTGGTATAAAAACAATCCTGATTGGATTGAGCAGTGTTGTAGCGGAGCCTATCAAGACTACTATAAAAAACAATACGAACAACGATAGAAATGTTATGAAAATACTTATTTTTGGAAAAGGATATATTGGTCAGCGTTGTGCGGATGCCTGGCAAGAAAAAGGTCATGAAACCATTGTGTCTCCTGTGCGCGTTACAGTCGTGCATGATGCGTTGAACGAAATCAAACAACATAAACCAGATGTGGTTTTCAATGCTGCAGGCGTGACAGGAAAGCCGAATGTGGATTGGTGTGAAGATCATCAGATTGAAACCATTGAAGGCAACACAAATCTTCCCATTTATCTTGCGGCCGCTTGTCAACAAACAGGAGTGTACCTTTTGCATATTGGGTCCGGATGTGTGTTTTATGATGAGTCTCCACACCCAGATAAAAAGTGGCGTGAGAGTGATCATGCCAATCCTCGCGTTGTCTATTCTCGTTCAAAGTATGCGGCTGATCTTGTTCTTTCTACCTTGCCCAATGTAGGGATTGGAAGAATTCGTATGCCGATTGATTGGATGCCTTCTTCTCGGAACCTAATTGTCAAACTTGCAAACTATCCTTCCATTATTGACGTAGAAAACAGTGGTACGGTGATTGAAGATATGATCGAGGTGTTTTTACAGCTTATGGAAAAACGAGCAGAAGGAATTTTCCATGTGACAAACCCTGGAAGTATTAAACATCGAGAAACCATGGAAATGTATAAAGAGTATGTGGATCCAGAGTGGAGTTGTGAGTGGATTGATAATGAAGAATTGGTTAAACGTGGTCTTGCGAAGAAAGGACGATCCAATAATGAACTTACTTCAGATCGTCTTACAGAGCTTGGAATCACCATGCGACCTATTAAGGAAGCAATGCGTGATACCATGCAAAAGTATGCCCAAGCAAAGAAGATTCAGGTGCGCGATGGAGATGAGAATAGGGATCAATGTTGTGATGGTGGATGTGGAGGGTGTACGTGTTCATAGAAAAATCCCCGGTTTTACCCCGGGGTTTTTGTATTGACGCTTGAAGCGCTCTTAAGTAAAGTTGGAATATATGAAAGCACTTATTGCCGCAGGAGGACAAGCCAAGCGTTTACGTCCAATTACATGGACAATCAATAAACACCTTATTCCCTTAGCCAATAAGCCCATGCTTTGGCATGTTATTGATAAGGTGACAAATGCAGGAATCAAAGACATTATCATAAATGTAAATCCAGGGGAGGCAGACATCATGCGGAATGTTTTTGGAGATGGATCTCATTGGGGAGCAAAGATTATTTATTTGGAACAAAAAGGAGGAGCTCGAGGAGTTGCTCATGTGGTGGCCAATGCAGAAGAATTACTCCGCGGACACAAGTTTCTTTTTTTTCTCGGAGACAATATCATCCTCGGAAGTATTCAGCGATTTGTCGAGCGTTTCTTAAAAGAAGATCTGGATTGCATGCTCGCGTTTTCTCGCGTAAAAGATCCAGAGCGTTTTGGGGTGCCAGAGTTTCGTGAAGATGGAACCTTAAAGCGTGTTATTGAAAAGCCTATTGATCCCCCTTCTCCTTTTGCCGTCACTGGAATCTATTTGTACAACGAGAAGTATTTTGAAGCCTATCGAAACATACAACCTTCTGAACGAGGAGAGTATGAAATTTCCGATATCAACACGTGGTTTATCGATAACGGAAAGGTTGGATATGAAGAAATTACAGGGTGGTGGAAAGATACAGGAACTCCAGAAGCTCTTTTAGAAGGGAATGCTCTGATCAAAGATGATACCCCAAAAGAATTGTTTACGATCGAAAGTGAAATTCCCATTGAAACGCAAATTCAAGGGCCTGTAAAAATAGGGAAGAATACGCGTATTTGTCCAAACTCTTTGATTCGTGGTCCTGTGGTGATTGGAGACAATTGTCAGATCGAGGCCTCTTACATTGGTCCATATACTTCCATAGGAAACGGATCGCAGATTAAAGGTTCAGAAGTAGAACATTCCATTATTTTCAACAATGTGACTATTGATACGCGAAAGCGCATTATTGACAGTATTATTGGTCAGCATGCAAGTGTGGTTGATGTGATGAAAACTCATCCACATTCTGGGCATCGCATGGTTATTGGAGAAAATAGCACCGTGGAGTTATAAAGAATAAAAAATCACCCTTTGTTCATCATTGGGTGATTTTTGTTTTTGTTTATCGTTGAAGCCGTTTTGAATAAAGCCCTGTTTTGTCCTCGATCTTTCCATAGAAATAGAGGAAATATCCTGTTTCATCTGTCCAAATTTTTTGAATAGAATTTCCTTGCACAAGCGGGGTTATATTACGTGTTCCCCGATGATCAAGTTCCAACGCGTAGATGATTTCGTTTTGTGAGTAAAGAAGATAAGGCTGGTTTGGATACCATGCGAGATCAGTTATTTCTTCACTGGTACGTGTGAGGGTTGTATCAAGGTGTTTTTCTGCATCATACACATGTAGATCAAATCCATTGCTGTATACCAAAAGAGCATTTTCCCAATGCCACAAAGGGGCTTGGGTATTGAGAAGAATAGGCTGATCACTTCCACTTGCGTCTAGAAGGACGAGTCGTTGATGTGTTGTTTCGTAAAGGAGAAGAAAAGTATTGGTTGGTAAAGTTTGAAACTCATAGGTTCCAAGGGGGAGGTAAGCCAGAATCGTTGTTTCTGAAGACGTACGATGACTTACCACTGTTCGATCAGAAATAGTTTCTGCAAGATAGTAGCCATTTGTTGCAGACATAGCTGTTCCGTTTAAAGCAAAAAGTTCTGTTGTTTCTCCTTTAGAAACATCAAATTCAAAAAGCGTTTTTTCATTCTGTAAAAAAAGATGATGAGAACGTTGTACATCCCACCACATATCTTGTATAGGTTGAACGAGTTCAGAAAAAGAAGGAGCTTCTTCTAAGGAAAGGGGAATAAGCACAGATTCGGAATAATTTTCAGGAGAGAAAAGGAGAAGGACCATTCCGTCTGGAGACCAAGAAAGTTCAAGAGAATCACTGTAAGAGAACGAACGACGTGTTAAAAGAGTAGTAGTTTGATCTTTATTAGAAAAAAGCCAAAGTTCAACCCATGAGTCAGTTGTGGTAAGAAAAGCAATTCGTGAGCCATCAGGACTTGGTGAAAAAAGTGGAATGGTTTGAGAAAGAGAAAGACGTGGAGCTTGATCGAGGAAAAGAAGAACAGAACTAGCAAAAGTGGTGAGATTGCTTTCGATCATCAAAGTTTTTTCCCAAGAGCTATACCCTTTTTTCTCTATACGAAAAAGATGTTCTCCTGCAGGGATGGTATCAATTATTGCAGGAGTTTTTTCGCTTTGAAGTTGTCTGTCAATATAAACATCTGCACCTTTTGGGGTGCTTGTAAGAGAGAGGACTCCTGTTCTGACAATTTTTCCTAATCCAGGTTGATAGCGATATCCTGCAGTATAAAGCACAACCAATGGAGCAGAAATAAGAAAAGCAAACAGAAAGAGATAATAAAAGAGGCGTCTAAACCGTTTTGACATAGTATAAGTATTGTATCGAAAGACAGCTCATTCGTCACGAAGAAAGAAGGAATAATTCTTTGACGCTCAAGAAGAAAAGCAGTATCCTTAAAGCCATGTTTTCTTCACTTCACAAACGTCAAGGCCCTTTTTCAAGAACCATCATAAGTTTTCTTGTGATTTTATTTGCTATCACGCTTTTTGGTTCTGGATTTTTAATGGGACGAAAGGGTGTATCTTTTTCTTCCTCACAAGGAGAAGGAAATATTCTTGAACAAGGAGATATTCCAGAATATTTAGAAGAAGATGTAGATTTTCAAAACTTTTGGGATGTTTGGCAATATATTAAAACTTCTTATTATCAACAACCCGTTTCAGATAAAACACTTTATTATGGAGCACTCTCTGGAATGGTTGATGCTCTTGATGATGCCTATACCACTTATTTTGATCCAAAAGAAGCAAGTGATTTTATGTCCAGTTTGGAAGGATCATTTGAAGGGATCGGGGCAGAGATTGGTATTAAAGATGAACAACTTCAGATCATTGCTCCCTTACCAGATACTCCTGCAGATCAAGCAGGACTCAAACCGGGGGATGCTATTTTAGCGATTAATGGAGAAAGCACTCAAGAAATGAGTGTAGAAGATGCGGTTGTACAAATCCGCGGAGAAAAAGGAACGGAAGTGGTTTTGACGATTTTGCGAGAAGGGGAGGAATCACAAGATGTTTCCCTGATACGTGACAAAATTGTTGTTGATAGTGTGCATTGGGCAATGGATGATCAAGGGATCATGACAATTGAAATCTATACGTTTAATGCAGATACTTCAGATTTATTTCAAGAAGCTGTGCAAGAAGCACTCACTTCTGATGTGCAAGGAATTATTCTTGATTTGCGAAGTAATCCGGGAGGATTGTTAACATCTGCCATTGAGATTGCTTCTTCTTGGGTAGGACGTGAAATTGTTGTTATAGAAAAAACACAAGAAGATGCTGAAGCTTTTGCTGGATATTTTTCCCCTCGCTTGAATGGGATTCCAACGATTGTTTTGATTAACGGTGGCAGTGCTTCTGCTTCAGAAATTGTCTCAGGAGCTTTGCAAGATTATGGGTATGCCGTATTGGTTGGCACACAAACTTATGGTAAAGGATCTGTTCAAGATTATCGTGAACTCCCAGATGGGTCTGCTGTAAAAGTCACGATTGCAGAATGGTTTACTCCTCATGGGCGTTCCATAAACGAAACAGGAATTGCTCCAGATGTTGAAATTCCTTATACGATCGAAGATTTTAATAACCATATCGATCCACAAACAGATAAAGCCAGAGAGATTCTCCTTAATGATTATGAAGAAACCCTCCTTAGCCTCTCAACCCTTTCACAAACAAGTGAAAAAGAATAAGGCAAGCGTACAAACACAGAAAAGTGTTAAAGAAATTTCAGCAGGCGGGGTGGTGTTTAAGTGCACTCCTCGCGGTTTTTATTTTGCGCTTATGAAGGATTCTTATGGGAAATGGGCTTTTCCAAAAGGACGTGTGGAAAAAGGAGAAACTTTAGAAGAAGGTGCTGCCAGAGAGACATTGGAAGAATTAGGTTTGGAAGAGATTCGACTTATTGACTATCTTGGAAAGATAGATATTTGGTTTAGAGATCGGTTTGAAAAAAATGGCATGCTTGTGCATAAGGATATTCATTTTTTTCTTTTTCAAACTTCCCCAGAAGCTAAACTTATATCTGACCCAGAACATCATACCTATGGAGTAAAGTGGGTGCCTTTGAATCAGATTTTGAAATCTTCAAACTATAAAGACACAAAACCAATTATTCAAGAAGCCATCCAATTAGTAAAAAAGAATGCTTTATGAAGCGTGCTTTCATTATCCATTGTTGGGATGGGAAACCTGAGTATTGTTGGTATCCTTGGCTTGCATCAGAACTAAAAAATCGGGGGTTTATTGTTTCCATTCCAGAAATGCCAGAAACAGCTTTTCCCAAAGAGAGCCTGTGGATACCTTTTTTGCAAGATATTATTGGAAATCCTGATGAAGAAACGTTGTTAATTGGACATAGTATTGGGAGTGTTGCCATCTTGCGGTATTTGGAAACATTACAGGATCACGAAGCCATTGGAGCAGTGATTCTTGTTGCTGGCTTTTCAGATACATTAGGATTATCTGAAATTGCGAATTTTTTTGAAAAACCGCTTAACTTCGCAAAAATGAAAGAGCATTGCAAGAAGTTTTTTACGATTTTCTCAGAGAATGATCCATTTGTTCCTGTACATCATGCTCAGATTTTTGAAAAAGAATTGGGTGCAACAACAGAGGTACTTTCAGGGCGTGGGCATTTTTCTGGACCAATCGATAAAGAGGAAAGTTGTGTGATGATTCCTGAGCTTCTTCCTCTTGTTGATACTTTGGATTTGTAGCAGAAATATTCAGGTTATGTTACTATAATGGCATATTATTTAAGTAATTCTAACTTTCTTACCTTTATGGCAAAAATGACTAAGAGCCAATTCATGCTCACCCTTTCAGAATTGATGGGAGTTTCCAAAAAAGATGCAACCACATTCTGGGATAAGTTTATTGACCTCGCTTACGGAGAAGTTCGCAATACCGGAGAATTCAACATTCCTGGACTTGGAAAGTTGATTAAGAAGCAACGTGCAGCTCGTTCTGGACGCAATCCAGCCACAGGAGAGACCATTCAGATTCCAGCAAAGACAGTGGTGAAATTCCGAGTTGCAAAAGCAACAAAGGATGCCATCCTCTAAGTTGAAAACAAAAGCTCCTCGCTTAGGCGGGGAGTTTTGTGTTTGTCTTTTATTTTGATGGACTTGAAACGGCTTGATCAAAATCAATCACATATACCATTGGAGGCTTGCTGAGATCTGCTTTTCCATCTGGGGTCCTGTGAAAGTAGAGGACGAAGTTTCCATCGTGGAGATGACCGTGTTCAATTTTGAGTTCAGCAAGACCTTCGATGATAGTTTTTTTCTGTGTTTCAATCTCATTTCTCCAAAGTGAGGTTGCTTCTTCCCATTTTGCAACAGAAGGTCCTGGAATCACTCTGGTAAAAACATGTACTTCTTTAATCCCTTTCTTAGAAGGTTTTATTCCCACAATGGGTTCAACAGGAACAATCTCAAATCCTTTCTTTTTCCAGAATTCTCTGTTTTCAAACGCTTCTTTCCATGACATTAAGGTTTGAGGTTCAATGCTTCTCACGATAACCCTTTCTTTGAGTTCTCCTCCAAGTAGTGTTGTTCCAGAACCTGTTTTTTCAAATTGTTTTCGAAGGAATCCTTGAGGTGTTTTTTTATACAAAGGGGTTTGAAGAGCAAGATCATGAGGATCTACAAACTCATATCCTAAGACTCTTGCTTGTTCTTTAAGTCCTTTTTGTTCACTCTCTGGTGCGTATTGGATCATTTGCGCACAATTGCGACGAACATATTCATCCTGATCTTTCAATCCCATTTCAATAAGTTCTGTCCGTTCACTCTCTGAAGCGTATTGGATCATTTGTGCTGAATAGTCACGAACATAAATATCCTGATCTTTCAATCCCATTTTAAGAATGCCTGCAAGGTGTTTTTTAAGTGCCTCTTGTTCACTCTCTGGTGCGTATTGGATCATTTGTGCACAAGAGAGACGAACAGAGATATCCTGATCTTTCAATCCAGTTTCAATAAGCCTTGTTCTTTCACTCTCTGGAGTGTATTGGATCATTTCTGCACAATTGTGACGAACAGATACAGCCTGATCTTTTAATCCCATTTCAATAAGTTCTGTCCGTTCACTCTCTGGAGCGTATTGGATCATTTCTGCACAATTGTGACGAACATAAATATCCTGATCTTTCAATCCCATTTCAATAAGTTCTGTCCGTTCACTCTCTGGAGCGTATTGGATTATTTTTGCACGATTGCGACGAACAGATTCATCCTGATCTTTTAATCCCATTTCAATAAGTTCTGTCCGTTCACTCTCTGGAGCGTATTGGATCATTTCTGCACAATTGTGACGAACATAAATATCCTGATCTTTCAATCCCATTTCAATAAGTTCTGTCCGTTCACTCTCTGGAGCGTATTGAATCATTTTTGCACAATTGCGACGAACAGATATATTTTGATCTTTCAATCCCATTTCAATAAGCCTTGTTCTTTCACTTTCAGGAGCATATTCAATTATTTGCACACTGGTACTACGAACAACAATATCCTGATCTTTCAATCCCATTTCAATAAGTTCTGTCCGTTCACTCTCTGGAGCGTATTGGATCATTTGCGCGCAATTGCGACGAACAGATACAGCCTGATCTTTTAATCTCATTTTAAGAACACTTGCAATGTGTTCTTTAAGTGTCTCTTGTTCACTCTCTGGAGCGTATTGGATCATTTGCGCGCAATTGCGACGAACAGATTCATCCTGATCTTTCAATCCCATTTCAAGAACACTTGCAAGGTGTTTTTTAAGCGTCTCTTGTTCACTCTCTGGAGCGTATTGGATCATTTGCGCGCAATTGCGACGAACAGATTCATCCTGATCTTTTAATCCCATTTCAATAAGTTCTGTCCGTTCACTCTCTGGAGCGTATTGGATCATTTCTGCACAATTGTG
>Ga0208953_1000979_pt1 | contig 19762 bp, 16 predicted proteins | sample RifOxyB2_FD_184033 | JGI IMG/M metagenome (GOLD analysis project Ga0208953, IMG submission 184033) | Groundwater microbial communities from Rifle, Colorado - Rifle Oxygen_injection B2 (SPAdes) | ecosystem: Environmental > Aquatic > Deep subsurface > Groundwater | place: USA: Rifle, Colorado... | reverse complement strand
TTCCATTTTAAGGAACTCGCTTATCGGCATTTGTTTCATGGCTTCCACGACTTGTGGCGAGACAAAGCGGGAGAACGTGTATTCCAGGAACCGGTGTTTATCTTTCAGGTACTCCCTTGCGGCTTTAAGCGTCAAATGTGTCTCTATGCGCGCTTGGACTTCCTCTATCTGGTAGGGTTTGGTTATGTAATCCACGCCGCCGACATTAAAGGCTTTAACCTTATCTTCCAGCTCGTCCAGGGAACTCAGGAAAATTACCGGGATATCTTTCAGTTTCTCGTCGAGTCTGAGACGCCGGCACACCTCATAGCCGTCCATCCCCGGCATGTTGATGTCCAAAAGGATAAGGTCGGGCGCTTCATTACGGACGGCCTGCAGCGCCAGTTCGCCGCTGACGGCGGCCCTGAGCTTGTAGCTGCGCTTTTTCAGCATTCCGGAAAGCAGCTCCAGGTTCGCGGGCGTATCGTCCACGACAAGGATATTAGGAGCGTTCTGCTGACTAGGCGTGTTAACTATCACGTGGTCGATCCTCCTGTCTTCAGCCGGCGCCTTCCGGGACATGTTCCAAGATCCCGGAAAACCCGGATTCTATGGCCTTGAAGGCATCTATCACCGCGGGGTCAAAGTGGCGGCCGGTATTTTCCAGGATGATCCCGCAGCTTTTCTCGTGTGAAAAGGCGGGCTTATACGGGCGTTTCGCCCGCAGGGCGTCATAAACATCCGCTACGGCCATGATCCGTGCGGCCAGCGGAATGGCTTCGCCCGCCAATCCGTCGGGGTAACCTCCACCGTCCCACTTCTCATGGTGCGAGCGCGCAATGGCGATTCCCATATTGAGAAAGACGCTCTTCGGATATTTGCCGCGCGCAGTTTGCAGGGTATTTGCCCCGATAATGGCGTGGGTCTTCATGATCTTTATCTCCTCCGGGGTGAGTTTTCCGGGTTTCAGGAGTATGCTGTCCAGGATGCCGACCTTACCAATGTCGTGCAGAGGGGCGGTGTGGTAAATGCTTTCGATAAAGCCTTCGTCTATACTGCCCTCGTAGCGGGGGTTGTCCCGCAGTTTTTTTGCCAGGACACGGGCGAAGGTCCGCGTGCGTTCAATATGGTCGCCGGTATTGCCGTCCCGTGATTCCGCCAGCTTTGTCAGCGCAACGATGGCCGCCAGCTGGGAATCGGAGATCTCCGCGACCTTTTCCTTGACCAGTTCTTCCAGGTGCAGATTGTGCTTCTCCAATTCAAACTGCAGCCTTCGCAGGCGCAGATGAGTTTCCACGCGCGCATAGACTTCCTCGAAATGGAACGGTTTGGTTATGTAATCCATGGCGCCTACGCCGAAAGCTTTTACCTTGTCCATAGTTTCACTGAGGGCGCTAAGGAAAATAACTGGGATGTCCTTCAATTTTTCGTCGGACTTAAGTTTCTCGCACACCTCGTAGCCATCCATTTCAGGCATGTTGATGTCCAGAAGGATAAGGTCGGGCGCTTCATTACGGGCTGCCTGCAACGCAAGTTTCCCGCTGATGGCGGCTCTTATCCTGCAGCGGCGTTCTTTAAGCATTCCGGAAAGCAGCTCCAGGTTTGCGGGCGTATCATCCACAATAAGGATATTCGGAGCATCCTTCCGGTTAAACATGTTATCTGTCACGGGTCAATCCTTTCCTATCAGGTCAAGTATGCGCTGCGTGTTGAACTTGCCGGCGAGCGCGCGCAACTCCCCGCCAAGGTGTATATCCTGGGCTTCCACGCGGCCCGTCAGATCTATCAGAAGGTGAAAATCACCGTTGATGGCGGCTTCGCGGAGCTGGGAGATCAGCTCCGGCGGCAGGCAGGCCAGTGCCCCGGGCTTCAGCGCCCCCATTTTCCCCGCTGCGGCAACCGCGGCCGGAGCGTTTTCCTCGTAAGTATATTCCGCGCCCAAAAGGTTCCGCATCTTCTCGAACAGTTCCGCTTCCCTGAAAGGCTTAAGGATCAGTTCGTCGGCCCCGGCCCCGAGCGCATCACGATTTATTTCTCCAAAGATGCTGGCGGTCACCGCTACAACCTTCACCTTTTTTCCGCCGGCTCTGGCCCGGATGCGGCGAATGGCCTCATAGCCGTCCATCACCGGCATTCGCAGGTCCATCAATATGATCTGCGGCATCCACGCTTCAAATTCCTTAAGCGCATCTTCCCCGTTAACCGCCTGATGGACATCGAACCCGACAGGCCCGAGCAGTTGGGCCAGGAATTCACGGTTGTCTTCTTTGTCATCTACAACCAGCACCCGGTACCGCGGCTGGCCGGGCTTAAGCTCTTTCACCTGGCGCGGCTGGGGCTTTCCGGCGGCAGCCGCGGGTGACGCCTCCTTTAATGCGACGTCGAAGCTGAAAACACTCCCCTGGCCCGGCTGACTTTTGACAGTGATATTCCCGCCCATCAGACGCGCATATCCGCGGCTTATGGCGAGCCCGAGCCCCGTGCCGGTACCGCCCGTCTTGCCCGCCTGCGCCTGCTCGAACGGATGAAACAGGCGGTCTAATTCCTGGGACGTTATGCCAGGGCCCGTGTCTTCAATCTCCGCCGTCAACTGAAACCCCTGACCCGCCCCGGGCCGGGCGCCCACGCGTAAAGAGACCACGCCTTTCATGGTGAATTTCACGGCATTGCTGAGCAGGTTAAGCAGGATCTGCCGGAGTTTGCCCTCATCGGCTATCACAAAGCGCGGCAATCCGGAGCTCCGCTGCAGTTCCAGCCGCAGGTCTTTGGCCTCGGCGCGCGGCCGCAGCATCTTTTCCACGTCGTCTATCAAAGCGTGAAGGTCGAAGGCCGACGGGTTCAGCGTCGTCCGGCCGGCTTCCGCCTTGGCCATCTCCAATATGTCGTTTATAAGCGACAGCAGATGTTCCCCGCTGCGGTTTATGGTCTCGATCTGCTGTCTCTGTTTGGGCGTGGCCTCCATGTCGCGCCGCAGCAATTGGGAAAAGCCCAGGATGGCGTTCATCGGAGTCCGTATCTCATGGGACATGTTCGCGAGAAAGGCGCTTTTGGAACGGTTCGCAACCTCTGCCGCTTCCTTGGCCTGACGCAGATCGGTCTCGAAGCGCCTGCGCTCGGTGATGTCCTCGATGGCGAGCAGAATAATCCTCTCTTTTCCCAACACTCTTTGAATTTGCCGGGCATTTAAAAGCATTATGCGTCTGCCGATGGCGGCAAAGTCGTGTTCAACCTCATAGTTATCGAAGGTCGCCTTTTTGGGAAGGATGGTTTCCAACAGCTCCCGGAGCTTCGGGATATTCCACTGTTTATTGCCCAGGTCGTAGATAAGCTGCCCCACGGTCTCTCCGGGGTTTACTTTAAAAACTTCATAGAAGGAGCGGCTGGCGGAAACCACCCTTAGGTCCTGGTCCAGGGAGATCAATGGTTCGCGCACGGTATTAATGATGCTGTCCGAGTATTCGCGGGCCGCGTCTTCCGATATTTTTGTAGCCGCCAATTCCTTACGGGCGTTTTCCAGCCCGTCCTCTATCTTCCGGCGCTCGGTGATATCTTCTATGGCAAGCAGAATGATCCGCTCTTTTCCCGACGCCCGCTGGATCTGCCGGGCGTTTAACAGCATTATGCGCCTGCCGATGTCGGCAAAATCGTGCTCAACCTCATAGTTATCGAAGGTCGCCTCCTGGGGAAGGATGGTTTCCAACAGCTCCCGAAGCTTCGGGATATCCCATTGCTTATTACCCAGGTCGTAAATAAGCTGTCCCACGGTCTCTCCGGGGTTTACCTTAAAGACTTCATAGAAGGAGCGGCTTGCAGAGACCACCCTTAGGTCCTGGTTTAGGGAGATCAGGGGCTCACGCACGGTATTAATGATGCTGTCCGAGTATTCGTGGGCCGCGTCCGCGGTTTGTTTAATAAGCTCCAGTTCTTTACGGGTCTTTTCCAGCCCTGTTTCTATCTCATTTCGCTTGGTGACATCCCGGAATACCATCACGGCGCCGATCACCCGACCGGCGTGGTTGAAGATCGGCGCACAGCTGTCGGCGATAGCGCGCTCACTGCCATCGCGCGCGACCAGCAGCGTGCTATTGGTCAGCCCCCGTATCATGCCATGCGCCAAGGTTTCCTTTACGGGGATGGTGGAAGGTTGACGGGTTTTCTGGTTGATGATGTGAAAGATCTCTTCCACCGGGCGGCCGGCGGCTTCCGCCTGCGTCCACCCGGTGAGCTGTTCGGCAATCGGATTGAGAAGAGTAACATGCCCTTCGGCATCGGTGGCCATCACCGCATCGCCGATTGATTTGAGCGTAACAGCAAGCCTTTCCTCGCTGAACTGCAAGGTGGAATTTGCCTCCCGCAGTTGTTTATTCGTGTCTTCCTGGGCCTCAAGCAAATGCAGTGTTCCGGGCTGAACTAAATTATTAAACCGCTGCCGTGTTTCCCGATAGCTCAAATAGACGAAAGTAAGCGCGAACAACAGCATGAGCAGGCCGGCGGCGATGATGCCGATAAACAGGCGGCGCATGCTCGATTGGAACTCCGCATCGTGCTGCGCCAGCCCGCCCTCCGCCAACCGGATGAAGCCGCTCATCTCGGCACGGATCGAATCCATCTCCCGCTTGCCACTGCCAACTACCGCCAGCGCGGCAGCCATGCGGTTATTGCGGCGCAACTTAATGAGATTCTCCATTTCCGTCAATTTGGCGGCTACCAATGGAACCAGTGCGTCCAGGTGTTTATGGGCGGCGCCGCTTAAGGTGAGCTTGCGTAATTCTTCCAGCCGGCCGCCGATGCTGTCACGCTCCGCCAGATACGGTTCCAGAAAGGCCCTGTCACCGGTCAGCAAATAGCCGCGTTGCCCGGTCTCGGCGTCTTTTAGCGCGGACAGCAGCTCGTCCGCGCTTTGTATTACAACGAAGGTGTTTTTGCGTGCGTCGGCCGCTTCCTTGATCTGTCTGAAAGACCAGAACGACCCGCCCACCACCATCATCGCCGCGATCAGCAGCCCCGCTCCTGCAAGCGAAGCGACGATATTATAAGTGTTTTTCATGTAAATTCACCCTCCACTGCTTATTGCCCGATTTATAAATTCTGGTCCTGAACGATCACTATTTCCCTTTATCCGGCCTTTTCATTGTTTTCGCGGTTCCAGGTAGCGACCCCTTATTGCGGCATTTTAGGGATATTTTCAGCGGGGACCGCTGGGCCCAGCAAAACGGCGATCCAGCGCGTACTTTCATTGTTCTCGCATATGAACTTAAGCGTCATGGTGAACGGTACGCACAGAACGGCGCCGATCAAGCCAAGCATATTCCCCCAGAAAATCAGAGAGAGAAATACGACAAGGGTGGACAAGCTGAACTGCCGCCCCATTAGTTTCGGTTCGACCACGTTGCCGAGGATAAAGTTAACAGCTACATATCCGGCGGCGACCAGCACGGCGCGGCCGATGCCGAACTGCACAAGTGTTAGGCTAACAGCGGGGATCCCGGCGATGATCGAGCCGACATGGGGGATATAGAGGAGCATAAAAGCCAGAAACCCCCAGAGAACGGGAGACCCCACACCGAGTATGGTGAGCCATATACCAATTAGAATACCCGCGGCCAGGCTGAGTAAAGTCTTTACTATTATATAGCGCTTAATATCATTAACAAACTTGGTAAATTGGGGGAATGCCTGTTGAGGATCCCCTAGAACAGCGCAGAGTTTGACAGGGAAGCTGGAGGCTTCTAGCAAGATAAACATTACGGTAAGAAGGATCAGGACAATATTCGAAAGCACGGACCCAAGCCCCCCCAACATGTCGACAAACAGCTTCATTACCGACGCCGGATTGAGATATTCCAGCAGCACCTTGTCCGTGACGCTGATGCCTCTCTTTGCAAGCATAGCCTGAAGCACCAAGGATTCTTCCCGCATACGCTCTTGATAGGAAGGCAGTGAAGCGCTAAAGCTATTGAGGGATATGCCTACAAGCCCGCCGGAGAGTAAAAGAATGGCTATTATACCCGCAACCACTATCAACACCGCGGCAACGGAAGAAATGCGTTTCCGCTCAAGCCACAGTACCGACGGCGTACCAAGGACAGCCAGGAAAACAGCGACAAGTGATGACGCCAGAGCGGATTGCGCCTGATTTATCCCCCCGATTATGATCACGAGAGCGGCCGCGATCACAAGAAAACGCGTTCCACCCTGAAAGTTGCTCTGTTCAGCCATGGATAAACACCTCAGTGAGAAAAGGGCCCGCGATTTCCTGTTCCACAGAAACACCCGGCAGCCCCATCCGTCCGATCACTTACGTGGATCACCACCGGACCAGATCCATTTCATAGAAAATGTTTTAACCCGAATCCTGCAGTTCAACTTGGTTTCCATTGGAAAATCAGGTGAACAAAAAAAGCAATACCTGCGTAGGTGCCGTATAAGGGCCTATGACCATAAGACGGCCAGGATTCCCCGCAGCAGCGGGTCGAAAACCAAGCGCAATGCGCGCCAGGTTTTCGAGGGTGTATGCCGCGCGAAGCGCACCTGAGCTCCGCGAAGGGAAAAATTCAACTGAATTTTTCAGGTTAAGGATCAGTAACGGATACGTCCGGCGTATTCGGCGGAATGTTTATGCCCGAGCGTAGTTGAACAAGCCGCGAAAACGGAAATCATCACAAGCAGTAATATGAAGCGGATAATGATATTCCTCTTTTCATAGCGCACCGCAATTTTTACAGGCCTGATCATACAATGACCTATTTCCAGAACTATTACACACCAGGTCAAAAGATCCGAATGCCGGATCTTCTACGAGAATGATCAGAGTCACTGCAATATTTTCCTTCCTCGAATAACCCTGATCAACACCGCAATAATTGCGATAACAAGCAAAATATGAATAAACCCGCCCATCGTATAGCTGCTCACCAATCCCAGTACCCAAAAAATTATCAGTATTCCCGCGATCGTCCACAACATACAATCCTCCTTTCGGATGCCTTATTACACCTTATCGGCTAACAAATTTGTCCGGCGGCGGAGCTTATGCCGCCCCTTGGAACTTAACTAGTCGATAGTCATCAGATTCGCGACGTTCTTCACGCCGTAAACATCGCCCACCAACTTGCTCACCAAGGCCTTTTCGGCGGTATTCCCGGCCTTGCCGCCTAATGTTACCACGCCATTATTAGTACTGACCGAGGTGGTCAGGGCGCTGGTTGAACCGTGGTAGCGCAACATCATTCTGACCTGGGCGGTAATGGAGGCGTCATCGATCTTGGCATACGTTATCCGAGATGGCTTTTTTGAGCCCATCGGCACTGCGATCTCATTTTTTACGTCTTTCACCCCTTCAACATCGTTGACGTATCCGGTTGCCAATTCCTTTTGCGCCTGATTTATGGCCCGGCCGCGCAGGGTGACCAAGCCGTCTTTGACTTTAACCTCGATTATGCCGGCGCTCATGCTCCGGTGGAATAAGAGCGTTGTCCTAACCCTGTCAAGAAGCCACGCATCCGAGTTCGCGGCAGGCGGCGCTTCTTTTACCTGCAGTCTGTTAATCACACTCCTGACGCCGGGGAGTCCGACCACAGTCTCCTGGGCCAATGATTGGTGAAAGCTTTTGGCGACTACCCCAGTCAAAATGACCTCGCCGTCATTGGATTCTATTTTAATATCATCACCCTTCAGGTAAACCTGGAACACATACGACTGCCTGGCGGATGATTCTATGGGACTATCTGTTTTCGAGGCGGATACGGGCGCGCTGAACGCCAGGATAGCCGCCGCTATCGCTATTTGCGATATTGTTTTCATAATATTTTTTCCTTTTTTTATTTTCTGCCGGCAGTCCGCCGAAAATCTCCGCCCGGAAGTATTTTGAGCGGATCGTCAGTCTATGGTCATCAAGTTTTTCACTTTCTTAACACCGTTCACGTCTTTGACGACTTTAGTCACCAGGTCCTTTTCGGCCGCGGTTTTAGCCCGGCCTTCCACCGTGACCACCCCGCGCCTTGTCGCCACCGTTGTGTAAAGGCCGCTGGTGGAATAATGCAGCAGCAGCGCCATCCGGACCAGGGCGGCGACGGAAACGTCATCAATTTTTTCCTTCGTTGTCCGGGGCGTCTTTTCCAAGGCTGTAAGCACGGTCATCTCATTTCGGATCTCTTTGACCCCTTCGACATCCCTTGCGTATTCGGCAGTCAGCTCCTTTTGCGCCTGGTTTACCGCGGCGCCGCGCAAGGTTACGATGCCGTCTTTGACATCAACCTCCGTTGTGGCGGCGCTTACGCTCCGATGGAACAAGAGCGCGTTCTTTACTTTACCGCGGAACCACGCATCCGAGTTCGCGGTAGGGGCAGACCCTTTCACTTCCAGCCTGTTGTCCATCCCCCGGACACCGGGAATATCCGTTATGGTAATTTCAGCCAATGATTTATGAAAATCTTCGGCCACTATTCCCGTCAGGGTTACCTTACCGTCCCTGGACTCTATTCTGATATCATCACCCTGAAGGTAAACCTCAAAAACATACGACTCCCTGGCGGATGATATAATGCGGCTGTCCCTTGTCGCCTCAAGCGCGGGCGCGCTTAAAGCCAGGAGCCCCACCACCGCCGCCATTAGAGATACCGAAATTATTACTTTCATGTGTACATTCTCCTTTTACTTTTTCAACCCATGTCCTCTCCGGATACGGGTTGAAATAAGTATAGCCCATCGCCGACCATGTATCTATTCGGAGTTATGCTTGGGCGGCTAGGTATTATTACGGAAGGCCGGATTGAACCCGGCTACGGACGCCAAGAGGACTGGGCGCCTGGGTTTATGTATTATTTTAGGGAAGTCAAACCGTGCTGGATAGCGTACTTGGTGAGGCCCGCGACCGTACAGATACCGAGCTTATGCGATAAATGTTCCCGGTGCGTCTCCGCCGTTCGAACTCCGATGCCGAGTTGGGCGGCGACGCCTTTGTTGGATAGCCCCTCGGCGAGTAAAGCGAGAACATCAAGCTCCCGCCCGGTCAGCGCGGCGTTGCGCGCCCGATTATTGGAAGGCTTAGGCATTGCGGCCAAAATAGCGTCGGTTATGCCGGTGGAAAAATGCAGACCACCCCGGGCCACATCCTTGATAGCCGCAAGCAGTTCAGCCGGCGGCTGATCTTTCGTCACGTACCCGCGCGCGCCGCACCGGGCCATCCGGACCACATATTCCTCGCTGGAATGTATGCTATAGGCGAGAATCCTGGACTTAGGGACTAGCCGGCTAAGGTGGCTGGCCAGGTCCCAGCCGTCCATGGAAGGCAGGTTTACATCCAACACGATCACATCCGGCGAAAGTTTCCTGACTTTGCGAATAGCCTCCGGGGAATCGGAAGCTTCCCCCACCACCGCGATAAAGCGGCTGGTAAGAAAGGAACGCATCCCTTCCCGCACACACTGATGGTCGTCCACCAGGAAGACCCTGATCTTGTTCTGTTTGATGTCTGTCACAGGCGTTGTTCCCGCATTTCTAAAAATAGTAATTCAGCGCGACGGTGATCATAAAACCTTTGTCCCTGAAATTACGGCCTAACGGATGCTCTACGTCCTGAGAATGTATATCCTCGGTCCACAGATAGCGATACGAGCTATCAATAGACCAGGATCTATCCAGGAAGAAATCCGCCCCCGCTCCCATATGAGGGCCAAAGCGGAACTCGGAATGGTTGACCGGCGCATAGACATGAGTGTAATACCAGCCGCCTCCGGCCAAAACGTAAGGGACGAACCTGTAGCCTGGCGGCATCAGATAGACCATGAGTGAAAGTTGGAGCGGGATCATATCCACCTTCGCTTCACCAAACCTATTCTGGCGCAAATCCACCGAACCTTCCACAGCCCAGGAGGGCGTAAAATGAAAACGCGCCTGAGCTCCTTCCGAAAAGTCGCCGTGGTCTGTGCCCTCGGGACGATAATACGCGCCGCGGCCTCCAACCGAGAAACCTTGCCGCGGCCCCACCTGGCCATCTCCGGCATCGGTTTGCGCCAGGACGCGGCAGGCCGGTAAAAGACCGGCCGCCAGAATTATTAAAAAAGTAAGTTCTTTGTATGCATTCATAAATAATTCTCCCGCAATATGGCCGCATAGAGAGCATACCAAGGACCACGGGCTTTGCCAATGCGGAATTATACGTTAGCCGGACGGGGATATTACGGAGAGATATTAGCCGGAAATTGCATACCGATTTTTCGCACATCTAAAAAACATAACCCAAACCGCCCGAAGCGCATAGCGCTGGGCGCTTTGATCTTGATGCCGTACGCCCACAGGTCGGTTACGGCTCCGCCATAGGCTTGATACAGCGCCTGCGCAAATATTGGACGGTTGAAGAAAAAGATATATGAAGAAAATTTTTTTGGGTTAGCGCTTAGCGGATTACTTTAGGGAAGACAATCTATGCCGGATAATGTACTTGGTCAGACCGGCAATTGTATGGATATTGAGTTTATGCGATAAATGCTGCCGGTGCGTCTCCGCGGTCCGGACACTGATACCGAGCTTGGCCGCGACATCTTTGTTGGATAGCCCTTCGGCGAGCAAAGCAACCACCTCCCTTTCCCGGCCCGTCAGCACGGCGCTGCCCGGCCGGCTTGGTGAAGACTTTGAGGCGGGGGCCAAAAGAGCATCGGTCATGCCGTCGGGGAAGTGCAAACCGCCCCGGGCCACATGTTTGATAGCCTCAAATAGTTCCGACGTCGGCTGATCTTTAGTCACATACCCCCGCACGCCGCACCGGGCCATCCTGACCACGTATTCCTCGCTGGAATTGATACTGAATGCTAATATTCTTGACTTGGGGACGAGCCGGCGCAGAAGACGGGCCAGTTCCCAGCCGGCCATGGAAGGCAGGTTCACATCCAATACAATGACATCGGGCGCCAGGCTCCTGACTTTGCGAAGGGCCTCCGGGGCATCGGAAGCTTCACCCACCACCGCTATAGAGCGGCTGGCTAGATATGAACGCACCCCTTCGCGCACGATCGGATGGTCGTCTATCAGAAAAACTCTGATCTTTTTTTCTTTTTCGCCTGTCACATCATTGTCCCGCATTTCTAAAGACAGTAATTCAGCGCGCAGGTAAATATGAGACCTTTATCGCCAAAATTAGGACCCGACGGACACCCCGGTCCGCATATAGTATGACACACTCTATGAACCATATCAATGCGTAATCTTACGCGAGTACCGGCAAACAAATTTTCCGGGTTAAGGCTTAGGCGGAGCGGGCGGGCCCAACGACGTTAGTCCGTGCTGGATAGCGTACTTGGTAAGGCCGGCGATGGTCAAAATATTGAGTTTATGCGAGAGGTGCTCGCGATGCGTCTCGGCGGTCCGTACGCTGATGCCCAGTTTTCGCGCGACCTCTTTGTTGGCCAGGCCTTCGGCGAGAAGGATGATCACCTCCCGCTCGCGCGCGGTCAATACTATTTCTTTTGTCCCATCGGGGGAAGGCTTGGACCCGGGGGCCAAGATGGCGTCGGACATGGCGGGAGGGAAATAGAGACCGCCCTGGTGAACGTGCCGGATGGCCTCCACGAGTTTGGCTGTAGGCGCATCCTTCATTACATAGCCATGCGCGCCGCACCGGGCCATCCGGACCACGTATTCCTGGCCGGCATGGACGCTAAAAGCTATAAGCTTGGCGGCGGGAATCGTCTGGCGCATCCGTCGGGCGAGTTCGCCGCCGTCCAGGGAAGGCAGGTTTACGTCCAGCACAATAACATCAGGTGCCAGCTTCTTAACCTTGCGAAGGGCCTCTTGGGCATCGGAAGCTTCCCCCACAACCAAAACCGAGCCCTGGTTGGTAAGATAGGAACGGACCCCGTCGCGTACTACGGGATGATCATCCACCAGGAATACCTTTATCTTGGGTTGACTCTTCTTTTTCATATGATATCTCCTCCCAAGCCCACCAGGGGAGCGCGAACGCTGAGCCTGGTCCCGGCCCCGGGCTTCGAATGAAGCTCAATAGAGCCTCCAACCGATTCCGCCCGCGCACGCATGTTCCCAAGGCCGATGCCCCGCCCGGACAAAGGCCTATTGGCGCCGGGAGTAAAGCCTATCCCATTATCGTTCACATTTAATACAATTCCACTCCCTTTTCGGGAGAGATCTACCGTAACCATAGCGGCCTTGGAATGTTTTCCGATATTATTGAGCGCCTCCTGTGCGATACGGAACAAAGCCAGCGCCAGTTCGGGCGTGACATCCGCGGGAACCTGCTTGGTACGCAGCGTCACCTGGATCCCCGCGCGCTCTTTGAATTCGCGGCAAAGCGTGCGCAGAGCCGGCTCAAGGCCCAGGTCCCCGAGCTCCGAAGGCATAAGATTCTGCGAGACACGGCGGATCTCCGCGATGGCGTGATTCAAGACCTCGCCCACTTTAAGGATCTTCGCCGCGGCGCTCTCGCCCAGAGAAATTTCCCCAGGCAATGATTCCAACCTGAATTTGGCGCCTGAAAGTATCTGACCGACACCGTCATGGAGCTCACGGGCAAGACGCTTGCGTTCCGTTTCCTGGGATGAGATCACGCGCGCATGCAGCCTGCGGAGCTCGCGGTCGGCCCGCTTTTGCTCCGTGATGTCCCGTTCGGTGGTGGCAACCTCCACAGCCTGGTCCTTGTCATCGCGCAGCACCGTAACCGTCAGAAGCACGTCCAGAGTCCGGCCGCCCTTCGTGCGCCGCTGAATCTCTATGGGCGCCGCTTTCTTACCCTGAGCCGCCGCCACCCGCACCAGTTCCCTAGCTCTTATAATCTTATTTTCCGGCATAAGACGCTTAATGCTCATCATCAGGGCTTCCGCTTCGGTGTAGCCGTACATCTTTTGCGCGCCTTTGTTCCAGGCGATAATCCGGTCTTTGAGATCGCAGATAATGACGGCGTCGTTGGAATCCAGCACCAAAGTGGCAAGCCGCAGCACGGTTTTTTCCGACAGCTTCCGGTCGTGGATATCGATAAGCGCCATCACGGCGCCCTCGGTCCTACTTTTTTCGGTCTTGCTTTTGTCGGTCCGGTACGGCCGGAGAATGAGATAATACCAGCGGCCTTGCGTATTCTTAACTTCCAGCGCCTGAACATGGCCGGTCTTGATCACTTCCAGGAGCACTTGTTTTAATTTGGGAAGGCACAGCGGGAGCCTGATATCCGCTATAAACTGTCCGATCTTGTTTACTGATAGGTCCAGAACCTTCTCCGCCGGCGGCGTAAAGCGGCGGACCTTCAGATCGGAATCCAACAGAACGACCGGGATGTCTATATTGGCCAGAAGATTGGAGAGATCGTTATTGGCGCGGTTTAAGATCTGGTTAGCCTGTCCGGCATCCTCGGCCGATGTGATCAACTCCTCATTGGTGGACTGAAGCTCTTCCTTGGCGGTCTCAAACTCTTCATTGATGCTTTGAAGCTCTTCGTTGCTGGAAAGAAGCGCCTCACTAGCGGCTTTAAGCCTAGCGTTAGTCGACTCCTGTTCTTCTATGATGGTTGTAAGATTCCCGCCTGAGACTGTCAGGTCCTCTTTAAGCTCAATGACGCGGTGATGTTCCTTTCCCCGCCGCTTTCCTGGTTCCACACTGTCAATTCCCTCAAATAGGATGAGAAAATATTCCTTATGCAGACTGGAGGCTTTAAGCGGCAGGACCTCGATTTGAACGCGCCTGGAGGGCCCGCCCGGATGAGGAGCCGCGATCTCCTTGCGCACGGCACAGGCCTGTTTTTTCACCACGTGAATGGCCACCCGGAGTTCCAAAAGGAGTTCTCCTGAAGCCATGCGGCGCAGATTCATGCTCGGTTTGCCGGGCGCCGGCCGGAGATAAGAAGAGGTGTCGCCCAGGAACCGCAGGATATCCAACTCGCCGTTAACGATGACGCCGTTAGGTATATAACGAACCGGCAGAACGTTGTCGAGTTCCCCTTGCAAATCGGGGGCGTCCTGAGCCGGTTTGGTTTGCCACTGCCCGGGATCCTTAAAGGCGGGCTCGGTCTCCAGAAACCGGCCGGATTGGGAAAAATTGAGGCGCACTTTCGAAACCGACGTCCGCTCGGAAAAGATCTTTCTTTTCACGTCCAGCGGCGAAAAACGCCCCAAAGAATTTGCGACGGTCTCGGAACGGCCCAGCATGAGGATGCCCTGGGGCTTCAAGGCGTATTGGAATATCTGCATGGCTCTTTCCTGCAGCGTCGGCCCCAGGTATATCAGAAGATTGCGGCAGCTGATCAGGTCCAGGTTCGTAAAGGGAGGATCCTGCACCAGGTTTTGCACGGCGAAAGTGCACCGCTCGCGAATGGACGGAGAGATGCTATATCCGTCCTTAGTCTCCGTGAAGAAGCGCCGGAGCCGCTCGGTGGAGACTTCCGCCGTTATCCGCTTAGAGTAGAGACCGGCACGGGCGGTCTCTATGACGACTGGGTTCACATCGGTCGCGAAGATCTGAAAAGATATCTGGGACGCACGTTTGCCCAGGAACTCCACCAGGTTCATGGCATGGGAATAGGCCTCTTCGCCTGTGGAGCAGCCTGGGACCCAGATGCGGATCGGCGCCTGCGGGGACCTGTTTTTTAAGAGGCGCGGATAGATCACGCTCTTCAAAGCCCTGAAGGATTGCGGTTCCCGGAAAAAAGACGTCACGGAGAGCAGAATGTCGCGGTAGAGCAGCTCAACTTCTTCTGGATCCGCTTTCAACGCAAGGAAGTACTTCTCCGGATCCCGGACCCTCCCCAGCGTCATGCGTCTTTGAATGCGCCGACGCAGCATGTTCCGTTTGTAAAGTTCAAAATCTATTCCCTTGGCGGTCCGCAGAAGCTCCAGGATACTATTGAGAGATTCTTCTCCGTGTTTGTTCTTTACGCTCACATTTTGATATCGAGTTGCGCCATCCCCAGCAGGGCCGAGCCTTTTTCCGATCTCCTCCGGAGAAAGGATGAAATCCACATAACCGGAAACAACGGCTGATTGGGGCATGCTGAGATGATCCGCTGTTTCTCCATCCTGCGCGAAAGTCGTTCCACCGCCCGCCTTGATGGCCCGCAGACCATCGGTCCCGTCGGAACCCTCGCCCGACAAAAGGACCCCTATAGCCCTCTTACCGTAGTCGGCGGCTAACGAATGAAAAAAGCTGTCGATAGGATTGCGCCAATCGGACTTATGTCCGGAGGACGAAAGGTGGAGAACCCCTTTTTTTATCAGCATCGCGCGGTTGGGGGGGATGATATATATCCGGTTGGGCAGAACACTGTCTCCGCTTTTGACTTCGCTTACCGGAAGCCTGGTGTTGCGCGCCAGGATCTCGGTCAGATGACTCTTATATTGGGGGGCCAGATGGGGAACAAGCACGAACGCCATACCCGGCTCCGGCGGCAGGGCGCCCAGGAGATCCGCGAACGCCTTGAGCCCACCGGCGGAAGCGCCGATGCCGACTACGGTAAACAACTTAAGTTTATTATTGTTTTTCACATGCCCCTTGTCTATAACTATACCTTGTATACATGCCGCACGCAAGTCGCCGGTGCGGTTTACTTGCGCTAACGAGTTGGCGCCGTGTTCCCTTGCCTCTGTCACTATTGTTTTGCGCCCGCTTCAACCAGCGCCGCATTTCCACCACCCAGCGCTTCGCCCGGCTCCTGTAGTTTCGAGACCCGGCGTTTGCGCACCTCGCCCACCTTCACAAGTCCCGTGCCCTTTTGGGACGCATTCTTTCCGCCGGCCTTCTTCTTTGTCTTTACGATCATAACTGCGGGCCTGGGCGGTGAAACTACGGCAGCGACCGGGTTCGCATCCGGGCGGCCGCCATGCCGGAACGCAATAAACCACGCCGCCAGGGCGGCAAGCGCCAGCGCGGATAGGACAAACACTCTCAGTTTAATGGTTTTCATAATTGTTTTGGCCGGCTAAGATACCGCATAGTCCTATAAACTAGAAAGCCTGTCCCCCCAGGATAGAAAGCGACCAGCGCGAGTAGCCTTGATTACCGCTGAGCGCATAAGCCATATCGATGCGTACGGGACTATTGTTGGACGAACGCGACGGGGCCAGACGCAGCCCCATGCCCACGCTGTTCTTAAGGTCGGCCAGCCTGATCGGGCTGGACTCCGGCCACACATATCCGGAATCGTAGAAGAAAACCATGCCGATATCCATCAACCGTAAAAGATCGTCCCAGATATAAACGCGGTCCTCTATATTGAACAGGAAGCGGCGGTTGCCGGTAAACCGGCTCAAGCCGTAGCCGCGCAATCCGTTGAGCTCGCCAAGGACCAACTGTGTGCCGGTGTTTAGATGCCAACCAAGATCCAGACCGGCATGAAAAGCCAGCGTCTGGAATCTGATGCCGCGTAAGAAATATACCGCATCAACCGAGGCGAGGAGATTGCTGTTGCCGCCGCCCGCATACAGCGAGCTGTAACCTGATTTTAAGAGCAGAAGCTGGTTCGCCCAGGTAAAATTCTTGCGCACTTCGATGCCGGGCTTGATCTGCGACCGGGTAATCCCCAGGGCGCGAAAAGCGGGCGACCATACCACAGAGGGGAAAACCCCGAGTCCCAGATTATATTCCTCATCGTGAGTGAATGTCCGTATGCGCCGCGCGGTCAGGAAGTCCAATTTCTCCCAATCCGCGCCCAGTTGGACGCCAACCGACCGCTCCTTATTAGACTCCGGGCCGGTGGAATCCGCGCGCTGAGCCACAAGACCGAACTTAACACGCCGCGTCAGCTCTTTGGAAGGCTTAAGCGCCACACCGTAGTTGACCCCGCCCGTGACGCCACGCCTGGAAACCCCGCCGGCAGAGGATGTGTCGTAACTGATATTGCCGCCCACGGCCGAAGGCGCGATAGAGGCATAGAAGGGGCGGTTCAAAGCCAGAGAAAAATTCTGGCTGCCCGGAGTTGTGCGGGCGGCCATCGAATATTGAAAGCGCTTAAAATTCCATAGTTGAGGATCTTTGTAGCCAAAGGACATCGAGTCTGCGCCCCATTCGCTGCCATAGACCACGGAACCCGCCTTGCCCCGCCCCATGATATTGCTCTCGGCCAGCCCCCCTTTGACGCTGGTGGAACCGCCGGCTCGCTTGTAGCCCGCGACTATCTCCAGGGTCCAGGAATCGTAGGTGCGCACGATTATATCCACCGTTCCGCCGCTGTTAACCGTCGCCTCGGCCTCTGCGCGGCGTATGAAGTTCAGGGCGCGGAGGTTGCGCTCCGTCTCCGCTACCAGGTCAGCGTCGTAGCGGTCGCCCACCGCGAAGAGCAGTTCGCGCATAATAACGGCATCATGCGTCTGAAAGTGAACCCTATTGGCCGCCCGATAAAGCAATTTATTTTCGGAGGGCAGTTCCGTTTCGAAAACGTTATGCGTCTCTATCTTGATCGAGCCGATGATAAGCCCGGACGGCAGACGAAGCGCCGCGCGCGGCGCCGCCGCCAACGGTACGGCATTCAACCAGAGCAGAAAGATCAAGTAGCGCATAAGGACCGGAACAATACGCGGTTTTCGCCATTGTAAAACCACTACTACTACGGTGAACCAGTCGGTTTTCGGGAGCTTTGTGTCTCATTTACCGTCCCCGCCGCGGCCCCTATCCCGAACCGCCCCCGTACAGCCGGCCAGATCCTGAGCAGCGAAAGAAGCATCGCGGCCAGTATCGGCCCGATCAGTACGCCCTGAATACCGAACATCCGCAGGCCGCTGATAATAGCGACCAGCCCCACCAGCGGATGCATATCCGCCCGGCCTTTCAGGACCATTGGCCGGACCAGATTATCGATAACGCCCGCCGCTAGCGCCAAAGCGACCATTAATGCCATCTTTAACGACGACCCCTGTATCACATAGAGATAAAGTATTCCCGCCAACGAAGCCGGGACGGTTCCCAACATGGGGATCCAGGCGAATATGAAAGTCAGTCCTCCGGCCAAAAATGCGCCCGGTATACCAAGGACCAGAAACCCCGTTACTATCAGCGCGGCTTGGGAAACGGCGGCGGCGAGACCAGCCAGGATGGCTGAGATAGTGGTGTCCCGGAACGACTCCACCAGTTTCTCCTGCACGGTCCGATCGAGCACTCCGAGACCGAGGACCCAATCCACGAACTGCTCGCCGTTGAGAAGGAAGAAAAAGAAGGCGACCATAGCCAAAATAAGCTGAAGAAGGAATTCCGGAAGGCCGCCGCCCAACTTCAGGACGGCCGCGCTGGTGAACTGTCCGGCGGCCTGGATCACGCTCTTGAGGCGCGCGTTGACCTGGCCCGGGTCTCCGATCACCGTCCGGACCAACTGCCAGCGGCTAAGAGCGACGGTAATTGCCTTCGGAGAGAACTCTTTAAGCTCGGTCATCTCCTGGCCGATGGCTATCCCCTGCTTTACGGCCAGAATAGAGAACCCGGTCAGCGGCGCTATTATCAACAGCACCAATAGAGCGGTAACCGCGGTCGCGGCCGGCCGCGGACCCCACTTCTTTAGCCTGAACCGTTGATACGCCGGATAGGCAAGCATAGCCAGCGTTCCGCCCAGAAACAGCGATAGCAGATACGGGCCCGCCATCCATAAAACGGCGATGCCGCAAGCAAGGAGCGCGCACAGAAAGGTGATGAGATGCGCCCGCCTGGTCACCACAGGAACCACCGGAGTTTCCATAATCATGGCGTTAGACGCAAGGCGCTTGACCTATGAAAGAAAGCGTTGATAGCTGAGAGCACTAACGCGAAGGCCAGCGCCCACCGGAAGCCGGCCACATGAAACCCGCGCACCGCTTCCGCGGCAAGCATCACCAACAGACCCGTAATGACAAAAGTTACCAGCCCCAGAGTCGGTAAATTAACCCGAATCCTGCAGTTCAACTTGGTTTCCATTGGAAGATCAGGTAAACAAAAAAATGCGGGATTCCCCGCAGCAGCGGGTCGAAAACCAAGCGCAATGCGCGCCAGGTTTTCAAGGGTGTATGCCGCGCGAAGCGCACCTGAACTCCGCGAAGGGAAAAATTCAACTGAATTTTTCAGGTTAACGGACAGGCGCAAAAATTGCGGCGTTGGCGCGACTAATGCGCTCACGATACCCCAAAAAGCCGCGACAGCAATCGCGGCGCCGAAATTATCCACAGTCACCCCCGGCAGCAGCTTGGCGGTAACGATCACCGCCAGACTACCGACCAGAATGTTGACAAGTATCTTCATTGAAGCCTCCTTGGACCAGCGCGCGCCTTTGCGGGGCACCGACCTTAAACCTCTTCCTGGCCGGCATCACTGCGCCTTTGCGCGACGCGCAGTACCAGGTATCGGAGCAGCAGGTCACGATTATCCTGTATGTGACGTATCGCTTCCGCTCCACGCTGGGAGATAGCGGAGGATAGCCTTTCATTATATTTATCGTAGAGCGACTCATTGGGTCCGCCCCCTGTTTTTACTAATTTACTCATTTTGTTCTCCCCTAACAGTCTGCTAAGCTGGCTTCCCCGGATGCGATCCTGCAACCAATAGTGTTTTCATCCAAATATATCTTCGGCAGGAGTTTCGCCTGTTTTGACACAATACTCTTTAGACGGCTTTGGCCGCTATACGGAATTATACGCGCGGCCATAGGTAAAATCCGCACCGGCACCCATACCTGTGTCAGCGCGTATTAACCTGAATCCTGCAGTTAGAAGTGGCTTCCATAGACAAATCAGGCGGACAGAATTATTCTGCAGGATTCCCCGCGAAGCGGGCCGAGGGCCAAGCGCTATGCGCGCCGTGCCCGAGGAGGTGTATGCCTCCCGAAGGGCGCCCG
>Ga0208953_1000974_pt1 | contig 19852 bp, 17 predicted proteins | sample RifOxyB2_FD_184033 | JGI IMG/M metagenome (GOLD analysis project Ga0208953, IMG submission 184033) | Groundwater microbial communities from Rifle, Colorado - Rifle Oxygen_injection B2 (SPAdes) | ecosystem: Environmental > Aquatic > Deep subsurface > Groundwater | place: USA: Rifle, Colorado... | reverse complement strand
TTATTCAAGCCACTATTACAGAAAGGGATTCCACCCCTAAGGGTGATCAGCCTCTGGCTGGCCTCGCTAGCGCTCGGAATGACAGTTATCGGACAGTCTATGTTCATTAACCCTAAACTATGTTAAAACAAGAACGACTTAATAAAATTCTCAATCCAAAAACAGGACGAACCGTGATTATTCCAATGGATCACGGAGTGACTGACGGGCCGATGGCTGGGTTAGTCGAAATGTCATCAATTTTGGAAAAAGTTAAAAAAGGCGGTGTTGACGCGGTTATTTTGCATAAAGGGATCGTTAAACAAAATCAAGCGGCGCTGGCGGGTTTGCCTTATTTAATTCACATTTCCGCTTCCAGCGGTTTAGGCGTGCCATTGCGCAAGATGCTGGTGGCTGACGCTAAAGAGTGCGTGGAATTGGGCGCGACCGGCGTATCAATTCACGTTAATTTAGGTAATCAGTACGAACCAGAGATGCTGGCCGATTTGGGGCGAGTTGCCCGTGATTGCGAACGCGAAGGCATACCGCTTTTAGCAATGATGTATGTTCGCGATCAAAAAAATGGTCAAATTATCAATGATTTGACTGTTAAAAGCGTGGCGCACGCGGCGCGGCTGGCCTACGAGTTGGGGGCTGATATCGTCAAAGTTAACTATACCGGCTCGAGTGATAGTTTTAAAGAAGTTGTGGCCGGCTGTCAAATTCCGGTCGTGATCGCTGGCGGATCAAAAGGCTCGCCGGAAGATTTTTTACAGTCGATTAAAGATGCCATGTCTGCGGGCGCCAAGGGCGTGTCTTGCGGCCGGAATGTCTTTCAGGCTGATGATGTCACCACAATGGTTAAGAATGTAGTAGCGGTAGTTCATGGGACTTAATTTTTATGGTTATATAGTTAACGGGTTAACGAGTTAAAGGGTTATATCTTTAGGAGACAACCCGTTAACACGTTAACTCGTTAACTGGAAAACTGATTTATAACTATGAAACTCTTTTGGTACAAACCTAAAAATTATAAGAAAAAATTAATTACCGCGGCAATCGAATCCGGAGCGCAGGCAGTTTATGTGCCGGCTGATGCAATTGATGAAGTCAAAATTTTGGCTAAGGTCAAAGTGATTTCCACTGGTCAGCAAGCTGATTTGGTATTGGGGAAAGATGTCGTTGAAGTGTTAATCGACAAAAAAGAACGCGAAGCAGAGGTGGTAAAGCATCAGGGCAAAATCCCGGTGATCATTAAAAATCGCGATTGGACAATTATTCCGCTTGAGAATTTGATTTCCAAAACGACTAATTTGATTCAAACCGTTGGCGACGCTAAACAGGCTAAAGTGGCGTTGGAGACGCTGGAAAAAGGGGCGGACGGTGTGCTGTTGGAAAGCGATGAGCCGGCGGAAATTAAAGCGACCGGCGAAGCTATCAGGGCGGCCAATAATGAGCGGCTGGCTTTGGTAAAATTTAAAATTGTGTCTACCGAAATTTTAGGAATGGGTGATCGCGTTTGCGTTGACACCACCTCTATTTTGGAGCCGGGGGTGGGAATGTTGGCTGGAGATTCTTCCTCGGCCATGTTTTTGGTTCATAACGAAAATGTCGCTTCGCCTTATTGCGATCCGCGTCCGTTTCGCGTGAATATCGGCGGAGTGCATGCGTATGTCCGACTTGCGGAAGGCCAAACCCAGTATGCCGGCGAGTTAAAAGCAGGTGTTGGCGTCCTGGTGTCTGATCCGCGCGGCAATACCCAAGTTGTTTATGTCGGCCGGGCTAAAATCGAAAAGCGGCCAATGATTTTGGTGCGCGCAAAGTATCAGGCGCGAGAAATCACTTTGGTTATGCAGAATGCCGAAACTATAAGATTAACAACACCGGATGGATCGCCGGCATCAATCACGAAATTAAAAGCCGGGGATTTGGTATTGGGTTTGGTGGAAGAAGGTTATGGCCGGCACTTTGGCGTAAAAATAAAAGAAAGCATCAAAGAACAGTGAAATAGTATCAAGTATCCCGCCTACGCCAAGGCTTCGGCGGGCAGGCATGTATAAAGTATTAAGGAGGTTTATGATAATTTATGCACAGTTTAAAAATCAAAACTAGAGAAATTATTATCAACAAATTTGGCGGGGAAATTATGGATGATCCGCGGCTGGTGGAATTGTCTGTAGGGCAGATTAAAAATCAGCTTAAAAAAGGTGATAAGCCGATTGTTGTTGTGTCGGCGCTAAAAGGCGTGACCGACGAGCTGGTTTTGGTAATTACCCGGCTCCATGAAAAGCGCAAAGCCAACGGAATCGTAAAATTATTTATTGCTGACATCACGAAAAAACATCTGGCTTGGATCCAGGATTGTCTAAAAGGCGACGCCAAAATAAGCGTAGTAATGCAGGCGGCGATCGCGCAATTAGAGCAGGATTTAAAAATCGTGGCGAGCTTTGGCGAGATTGCCGAGGTGAGCGATAAACTGCTGTCTTACGGCGAGCGGCTGTCGTCCTTATTATTTACCGAACTTTTAATCCAGCACGGCATTCCATGTCGGCGATTTACCGGCGAAGAAATCGGGATTATGACCGATCGGAATTTTGGTGATGCCAACATCGACTATCTGGCCAGCGCGCGCAATATCAGGGCTCGTTTAAATAAGCAGGTCAAGTTTGTGCCGGTCTTAACCGGGTTTATTGGTAAAACTCGTTCCAATCAAACGACAACGCTCGGACGGGGCGGGTCTGATACCACGGCCTGTCTTTTGGGAGCGGCGTTATCAGCGCAGAAAGTAATTTTATGGAAAAACGTCCCAGGAGTTTTGACCGCTGATCCCAAGATTGTCTCTGGCGCGCGGACGGTTAAGGCGTTAAATTATGATCAAGCTGAGGAATCAGGCAAAGTAATTCACGACAAATCGATGGCCTTGATCCGTCAGGCCGGAACCGCGGTCGAGGTAACGTACATTAAAGATCCAAATTTAAAAACCGTCATTTCATCTCAGGGTGGCAATGTCAGTGGTGCGTTGATTATCAGCTCTAAAGATAATTTGCGTTTACTCACAATTATCGGCGAAAAAATCAAACACTATGGAGCGCTCGCGGAAATCACGGCTGTGATAACGCGTAATAAAATAAATATGGCGTTAATCAGAAATACGCGCGATACTTTATATATAGTCATCGAGAAGAATGGGCATGGCACGTTAAAATGCGAGGCGGAAATCAAAAGTTTAAATTATCAACTAAAAGCGCAAGACGTTTCGATGGTTAATGTTATCGGCGATTTATCATGGACATTAGTCGAGCGGTTTAATCATTTATTAGCCAAAACTTGCCAGGGAGTAGTTTTGGGCGCTTTTCCTTATCAAGAATGCGTGCGCTTGGAAGCGATTGTGGCGCCAGAGCAGGTTAACGAGCTGGTGCGCAAGTTTCATCGAGAATTTATTGGATAGTATAAAGTATCAAGTATAAAGTATTAGTGATCGTTATGCTTTATACTTAATATTCAATATTATGCGTAAAATAAATGTAGCGGTGCTTGGCGCGACCGGAACGGTTGGCCAGCGATTCATCCAGCTTTTAGAGCATCATCCTTATTTTAAAATCAAAGCACTTTTAGCTTCGACAACTTCTGCTGGCAAGCAATACGGCGAAGTAGTTAATTGGTTGGTTTCTGGACAGATCCCTGAGGAAGTCAAAAATATCATTGTCCAAGACGCAACCCCGAATAGCCTAAAAGGTCGAAAAATAGAAATTGTTTTCTCGGCCTTACCAACCGATATTGCGAAAGTGGCGGAGCCGCAGTTTGCCGCGGCCGGTTATCAAGTTTTTTCGAACGCCTCAGCCTGGCGCAATGAACCTGATGTGCCGTTAGTCGTAACCGAAATCAACGCTGATCATTTAAAATTGGTTAAAGTTCAGCAAAAGCGGCGCGGCTGGCCGGGTTTTATTGTGACTAATCCAAATTGTTCTACTATTATAATGGTCTTGGCTTTAAAACCTTTGGTTGATGCATTTGGCGTAAAACAGGTAATTGTTTCCACAATGCAGGCGATTTCCGGCGCCGGTTATCCGGGGGTGGCTTCTTTGGACATCGTTGATAACGTGTTGCCGTATATCGGCGGAGAAGAGGAGAAAGTCGAGAACGAGCCGCTAAAAATACTAGGTTCCTTGATCAAATCACAAACAAGCGACGACAAAGTGAGGGCAAATGATTCAAAACAAGAACTGGAAATCAAAGACGTTAAAATTAAAATTTCCGCGAGTTGTCAGCGAGTTTGCACGTTAGAGGGGCATTTGGAAGATTTGCACATATCACTTGGCCGGCGCGCAAGCGTCAACGAGATCAAAAAAGCGTTGACTGATTTTGGCAGTGCTTTTCGAGGGTTGCCGATGGCGCCGAAGCAGACTCTAGTGGTAACCGAGAATCCTCTGCGGCCGCAGACCAGATTGGATCGCGATACCGGTCGAGGGATGGCGGTGACTATTGGCCGGATCAGGCCGGATAGAGTTTTGACCAACGGAATCAAGATGACGATTTTAGGGCATAACACAATTCGCGGTGCGGCCGGGCAATCGATTATGAATGCTGAATGGTGGACGGAGGAGATGAAAAAATAAAAGTGAAAAACTAAATGGAATAACCAATCACCAAGATACAAGTATCCCCGCCCGCCTTGCTTCGCAACGCGAAGCGGGCAGGCAAACAAATTACAATAATCAATGACTGAATAACCAAATAATTTGGTCATTGATTATTTAAAAATTGGTTATTATTTGGACACTTGGTTATTGTTTCTTGGTGATTATGTCTAAAGTAAACATTTATTTTGTTATGGGGGTAGTTCATTAAAACTATGCCAACAGAGAATTTAGTCACAATCAATCTCCCCGGATCTAAAAGCATTACTAACCGGGTGTTGATTTGCGCGGCGTTGGCGAAAGGGCGAACGCGAATTTTTGGTTGGGCTGATTGCGAAGACAGCCGATACATGATTTCTGCATTGAAAGCGTTGGGGGTGAGAATAAATTTTAAATTTCAAATTTTAAATTTTAAATCAAATCTAAAATCAAAATCTCAAATAAATTATTTAGAAGTGTGGGGTGGAATAGATAAGTTACGACTGCCGAAAAAATCAATCTACGTCGGCAATGCCGGGACAACGCTACGGTTTTTGGTGACTTTGTTGGGGCTGGTGGCGCATCGTCAGCGTCAAAATACGTCAAATTTATCGTCAACTATATTAACCGGTTCAATTAGAATGCGAGAGCGGCCAGTCGGGGATTTGCTGGAGGCGCTGGTGCCGTTAGGGGTCAAAATAGAATCAGTAAAAAAAAATGGGTGTCCGCCGTTAAAAATTCAAAGTTCAAAATCCTGTCTTATTGGCAGGCAGGTCAAAATTCAAAATTTAGGCGGTAGGACTATTTTAAACGGGGGGGCATCGAGCCAATATCTATCGTCAATTTTGTTGTCAGCCCCGTATTTTGAGGAGTCGAGCGAAATCAAAATTCAAGGTAAGTTAACGTCCCGTCCTTATGCGGAGATGACGCAAGAGGTGATGCAGGCATTTGGGGTTAAAGTGACAAACAAAAATTATCAAATTTTTAAAGTGCCAGGTGGAACTCAATATCACGAGTGCGATTTTAAAGTTGCGCCTGATGCTTCGGCGGCCAGTTACTTTATGGCTGGCGCGGTTTTGTCCGGTAAACGAGTTCAATTACCAGGACTTAAATTGGATGCCGGCGGGGACGTCAATTTTATCAAAATTCTTCAGCAACTACAGCCGAGTGCGCGATTTAAAGCATCAAAAATTGGGCTTGATTTGAAGGGCGGGCAAGGGTTGCGCGGCGGAACATTCGATTTAAATGATATGCCGGACATGGTACCAACTTTGGCGGTTTTAGCGATGTTTGCGGCTGGGCGCACCAGAATCAAAAATATTGCCAACTTGCGGCTAAAAGAAACTGACCGGTTGCGGGCACTGGCGACGGAAATTAGAAAATTTGGCGTCGCGGTCAAAGAGCGGCCAACCGGGCTGGAAATTGTCGGTTGCCCGGATATCAAAAAGCCATTATCAAAAATCATCGTTGAAACTTACAACGATCATCGGCTGGCGATGGCTTTCGCGGTTGCGAAATTAATCCTACCTGGTATAATAATAAAAAATCCAAAATGCGTGGCTAAATCATTTCCCGATTTTTGGCAGGAGTGGAAAAAAATGCAATGAACATAATCCTTACCGGTTATCGAGCAACCGGCAAAACTACGATCGGCCGGGCTTTAGCCAAAGTATTGCAAAAAGAGTTTATCGATACAGATGATATTATTGAATCGCAGGAAGGGCGCAAGATTCGCGACATTTTTGAACGCGATGGCTGGCAATATTTTCGCCGGATTGAGCGGCAGGTGGTCCGGCGTTTGGCAAAGCTGGACAATAAAATTATTGCCGTTGGCGGCGGCACTTTTATGTACAAAGACAATCTACAGCTTTTAGAACGGGCCAAGGTTATCTTGTTAATCTCGCCGATCGAAGTTTTAGTGCAACGAATTCTAAGTGATCCCAATCGCCCGCCACTGACCAAAGACCAATCCTCTGCCGAAGAAATTCGCGAAGTCTGGAATCGGCGGAAAGAGCGTTACTATTCGCTGGCGGATATGGTCGTTGATACTTCGGACAATAATGTTGATCGGGTAATCGGGGAAATTATGGCTAAATTAAAATTGGATAACGTGGCTTTTTGATAAATGACAACATCAACCATCCTCGTTATCAACGGGCCGAACCTTAACCTGCTCGGGGCGCGCGATCCTAATCAGTACGGCGCGAAAACCCTTGACGAGATAAATCAAATACTGCAAAATGAATTTAATACCCTGTCGCCTAGCGGCAAGATTTATTTTTTTCAATCAAACCACGAAGGGGCGATAATCGATTTTATTCAGCAAGAGCGGACTGCCAGCGGCTTAATCATCAATCCCGGAGCGCTAACGCATTATAGCTATGCGCTGGCAGATGCCCTGCGCGATTTTCCAGGCAAAAAAGCAGAGGTGCATCTGTCCAATATTTTGGAGCGCGAAACTTGGCGCGCGGTTTTTGTTACTCGTGACGCCTGCGATCAAGTTTTTATGGGAAAACGAGAGGACAGTTATCGCGAAGCGTTAGCGTGGATTCTTGGGCAACTAAAGGCGTCGATTTAATTGGCAAATTTCGCACTGTCAAATTTATGATAATTGATAAAGAGACTAAAGTTTGCGGCATTATCGGATATCCATTGGAGCATACGCTATCACCAGCCATTCATAACGCGGCGGCCCAGTATCATAAGTTAAATGTTGTTTTTTTGGCTTTCCCAACGCTTGATCCCAAGGGTGCGATCGCCGGAATGCGCGCTTTGGGATGGCGCGAGTTAACCGTAACCATGCCGTATAAGGAGAAAGTGATTCCTTATTTAGACGAACTGGACTCGGTCGCTGAGGTCTTGGGCAACGTTAACACGATCATTAATGAGAAAGGCAAATTAAAGGGGTATAATACCGATATTACCGGCATCGAACTTTCGCTTGCCGACGTGCGTTTAAAAGGCAAGACAGTGGTGCTTTTGGGCGCCGGCGGCGTGTCCAATACAGTGGCTTTCGCGATTAAAAAAAAGGGCGGCAGTTTGCATATTTTTAATCGTGAACAGCGGTCAGCCCAATTACTTGCTAAGCGCTTTGGCGCCAGCAGTTGGAGTAATTTAGACAATCTTGATCAGAAAGTTTTAGAGCGGCGACCTTATTTAATAATTAATGCCACGCCGGTTGGCATGGGCAAATTGCGCGGGCAGAGTTTACTTGATAAAAAAACTGTCGCCGGGGCAAAAGTAGTATTTGATTCAATTTATAATCCGACGGCGACCAAGCTGTTAAAAGACGCGCAAGCGGCTGGGTGCCGGGTAATCAACGGCCGAACAATGTTTTTGGGTCAGGGCGCCAGGCAATTCGAGCTGTGGAGCGGCCGGCCGGCGCCGATGCCATTATTGGCTAAAGTTTTTGACGCTAGCATTAAGGCTAGACGCTAAAATATGTCTATCACTAAAGTACAAAAAATATTAATCGTCGAAGACGATCGCACGCTCTCGCATCTCTATCAGACAAAGCTGGAAAAAACCGGTTACCAAGTCGCGATAGCTTTAGACGGAGAGGAAGGTTTAAAACAAATAGCGGATTTTAAACCGGACGCCATTTTATTGGATATCATCATTCCCAAAATTGACGGTTTTTCCGTTTTGGAGCGGCTGAAAGAAGAACCGGGAACGAAAGATATTCCGGTAATATTGCTGACAAATTTAGGGCAAGACGAAGACGTCGAGAAAGGCAAGGCTTTAGGGGCGGATGATTATTTAATTAAATCAAATTTTACGCCGACGGAAATCGTCAAAAAATTGGAAGAAGTTATTAGCAACAAAAAGTCAAAATAAAAAAGTCAAAAAATATGGAAAAAACTTTAGTTATCATTAAGCCGGACGGCTTGCAACGTAACTTACTAGGCGAAATTATTTCGCGTTTTGAACGCAAGGGTTTAAAATTAATCGGCTGTAAGATGATGCGGCTGGACGACGCGATTCTGGCCGAACATTATGTGCACCACAAAGACAAGCCTTTTTTTCAGGGGCTGAAGGAATACATGATGCATTCGCCGGTTTTAGTTTTGGCCTGGGAAGGCACGGACGCGGTGTCCGCGGTTCGCTTGGTTACCGGTGCCACCAAGGGTGTGGAGGCTGATGCCGGCACGATCAGGGGTGACTTGGCGATGTCTAATCAAAATTTGATCCACGCATCAGATTCGCCGAAAGCCGCCCAAGAAGAGACCAAACGTTTCTTTCGGGCCGAAGAGTTATTCGAATATACTAAGCTAGATGCCTGCATGATTTATGAGGACGTGCCGTTTTAGCTCGGAGCTTTCAAGGGAAGCGATTTTGTTTTTTGATCAAAGTCAAAAGGCTCATTAAGGCGGGCATTTTTTGTTTAGTTAAAAGTAATTAGCATTGATGAGATCAGACCAAATCAAAAAAGGGGTAAGCCGGGCGCCGCACCGGAGTTTATTGCGCGCTTTAGGGCTTAAGAAACCAGATTTTGATCGGCCTTTTATCGGCGTCGCTAATTCTTACGTTGATGTTGTGCCTGGCCATCAGCATCTGGCGGGTTTTGGGCGGATCATTAAAGACAGTATTCGCCTGGCCGGAGGCGTGCCTTTCGAATTTAACACGATCGGCATTTGCGACGGGCTGGCCATGGGGCATTCGGGCATGCGTTATTCTTTACCGTCGCGTGAGCTGATTGCTGATTGTATCGAAAGCATGGTTTTAGCCCATCAGTTCGACGGATTAGTGTGTTTGGGAAATTGCGATAAGATCGTCCCTGGAATGTTGCAAGTGATGGTGCGGCTTAATATCCCGGCCATTTATGTCGGCGGCGGCGCGATGAAAGCTGGGCTTCGACCGGCGGCCGGAAAGGGCGAAACACTGCCGCTTTTAGAAATGCAACGGTCGCTGGATTTGATTTCCGTTTTTGAGAGCGTCGGTGCGTTCCAAGCTGGCAAGATTTCGGAAAAAGAGTTGGATTGTCTCGAAGAGAACGCCTGTCCAGGGTGCGGCAGTTGCGCCGGGATGTTTACTGCAAACACAATGAACGCGCTGGCTGAGGTTTTAGGCGTCGCTTTACCGGGAAATGGTTCGATTCTTGCCGCAGACAGCCGTCGCCGGCAGTTGTTACAGGAAACCGGGGAGTTAATCGTCGAGTTGGTTTGTAAAGATTTTATTAAACCGCGCGAATTGATCACGCCCGCATCTTTAGATAATGCCTTTGCCCTGGATATGGCGCTGGGAGGATCCACTAACGCGGTTTTGCACCTTTTGGCTTTGGCGGCAGAAGCCGGGTTCGAATATCCTTTGCAGAGAATTAATCAAATAGCCGAACAGGTGCCGTATTTGTGCAAGATTTCGCCGGCTGATCCGGCTGTCCACATGCAAGATTTTGATGCGGCTGGCGGGGTAGTGGCTGTTTTACGGGAATTGCAGAAGCGCCCGGGATTGCTGAATTTGGACGCCCTGACTGTGACCGGGAAAACATTGGGGGATATTATCCGTACGGTTTTTGGCGGGCGTGGTCCTAAAGAACGTTTTGATCTTTTGGGGCGAGAAATTGTCAGGAAACTTGAGTCGCCCTGGAGTGAGCAAGGCTCGCTGGCTGTATTGTATGGAAATTTAGCGCCGCTTGGCGCGATAATAAAAGTCGGCGCAGTTGATCCGGAGATCACGCGATTTACCGGGCCAGCGCGCGTATTCGATGGGCAGTCGGCGGCACTGGCGGCCATTGACAGCGGAGAGATTACAGCCGGCGCGGTTGTCGTTATCCGCTACGAAGGGCCGCGCGGCGGTCCGGGCATGCCGGAAATGCTGGAGTTGACAGCCAAGATTGTCGGTATGGGTCTGGGGAAAAAAGTCGCTTTGATTACCGACGGCCGATTCTCCGGAGGCACGCGAGGCATCTGCATCGGTCACGTGGCGCCGGAAGCGGCTATGGCCGGGCCAATATCTATCCTGCAAGACGGTGATTTGATCAAAATTGATTTAGCCAATCGGACATTGGATGTTGATTTAACGGCAGTGGAAATTAAAGAGCGCATGGATGGGCTTGCTCCGTGGGAGACGTCGGTCAAAAGTGGCTGGTTGAATCGTTACGCGCGGTTGGTCGGGTCAGCTCATCAAGGAGCGGTGTTAGAATAGTAGCTAAATGACAAAATTTTCAATTTTCAATTTACAAATCAATATCAAATTATTTAATGACTTAATTTTCAAAAATTGAAAATTTATCAAACCCTATTATGACTAAACAAATCATCACTACATCCCAAGCTCCGGCGGCGGTCGGGCCTTATAGCCAAGCAGTGCAAGCAAATGGCTTTGTTTTTTGCGCCGGGCAGATTGCGCTAACCCCGGAGGGAGAACTTTTGGCCGGCGACATCAAAATTCAAACCCATCAGGTAATTAAAAATTTGGCCACGGTTTTGGCGGCGGCCGGATCGAGTTTGGAACAAGTGGTTAAAACCACAGTTTATTTATCGAATATGCAAAATTTTGCCGAGTTTAATCAAATTTACGCTCAGTATTTTCAAAATAATTTTCCGGCGCGGGCGGTAGTGGAATCGCCTCATTTGCCGAAAAATGTACTAATCGAAATGGATGGCGTGGCGTTATCCGGCAGTTAAAAAATATTCGCATTGACTTGCAATGAATTTTGGAGGATACTTTAGACGATGCAAAATTTAGTTGAATGTTTAAGAAACCGACCAATATGTTACGTTTAATGATGAGGTTTTTCGTCCTAGCATTGTTCGGCGGAGTTTTTTTTATTGCCGGAACAGTTCAAGCTGAGCCAATTTCAGGCTCCCAACCTGTAACCGCCGCCTCTTCTTCGGCTTTGTTTGGTTGCGTGGCAGGGGAGTCTTGTGCTGACGCGGCTGGATCAGTGGCTGGTGTTCGGGTGGATCCGGTAATCGCAAAAATTAAGGGCGAGCGCATTATCTTAATAAATACGCCGGCGCAATTTTCCGCCACTGGTAGCCGGGTGCTCGGATTTGATCCGGCAGAAATTGAATATTGGTGGGATTTCGGCGATCTTTCAGCGCCGGTGGCCGGCGAAGTCGTTCAGCACGAATATCTTGAGGTTGGCGATTATCAAGTGACCTTAGTCATTAAAACACCTCGCGAGAGCGTAGAGGAGGATTTTTTGGTGAAAGTTACTGATCAGGGAATTGTTTTGATTACTGACAGCGACACAGATCCTTTTGTTTTAACCAATGTTTTAAATCAAGCCGGGCGTTTGAACTTGCTGGTAAAGCAGTTAACTCTTGATAAAGAAGAGGGTGATGCTTTAATGCAGGAAAAATTGATTAATTTTTTACTTAATCAAAGCGAGGAGATCCAGCGTTTTAATTCGGTGATTAGTTGGACGAAGAATAACGACGAAATCGACGCTTTGTTGAGTTTTGGGCAACAGCCCGGCAATCGAAGTTTTTTTGCCGACAAAAATATTGTTATCGTCGGGGACAATCCGGGATTAATTGCCAGGCGGGCGCAGCCGATTTACGATACCTTATTGCCTCGAAACATGCTGGTGGTCGCTCCGCGAATTTTAGGGGCGGTGTTGGCAGGAGACAGTAAAGGCAATCTGATCAGAACGGTGCAGAATGAGCGAGAAGATTTTGTGATATTGGGAATTCATTCCCGCCGAAATTACGGACAGGTTACTTTTTTTAATTTTTTATCGCACTTTACAAATTTTTTGATTAATCGGGGAGTTTCGGTTGACACAATTTTTCTAATTTTACTTTTGCCGATTGTCGCCACGCTGATAGCGTTTGCGCGCCAACTCGTCGGGATTAAGGCGCTTGGCATCTATATCCCAACGATTCTGACGCTGATTTTTGTGGCCATCGGGCTCGGGTCAGGCTTGGTGCTGTTATTACTTATTCTTTTGACCGGAACAGTTGCCCGCATCATCCTTAAACGCTTGCGCCTGTTGTATTTGCCAAGAATGGCGCTGGTGATTACGATAGTTAGCGTAGTGATATTGGGCATGTTTTATTTGTCCGTCAAGATTCCGCACCTGACTTTTATGTCGGTTTCGATTTTTCCAATTTTAATGTTGATTATGCTGGTGGAAGAATTTATTAAAGTGCAAATCGAAGAAGGGGCGCGGGGCGCTTTATTCCTAACGCTGGAAACCATTGTTTTGTCGATTGTCAGTTTTATTTTGGTTAGTTGGGCCGGAACGCGCAATTTGCTTTTAGCGTATCCCGAAGTTATTCTTTTGAGTTTTGTGATTAATTTTTTCCTCGGCAAATGGACTGGTCTGCGTTTGTGGGAATATTATCGGTTTAGGGAAGTTTTAAAAAGATTACCGGTAAAAAACAAGATAAAAAGTAAAACTGATTAGACGGTATGGCGATTAATTTTTTGTTTCAGATTTTGGCGAGGTCGCGCGAAATTGTAGGGATGAATGCCCGAAATTTAGAGTTTATTCGTCCGGCTAATTCTAAGCGGGGGCGGATGGTTGCCGATAATAAATTGCTGGCAAAACAAATTTTAGTTGAACGCGGTTTGCCGGTACCCAAAACTTACGCAATCATTACTTCGGCGCGGGATTTGCGCCAGTTTGATCAGGCTCAATTGCCTAAAAGTTTTGTGCTCAAGCCGAATCGCGGTTTTGGCGGCGGCGGCATAGTTTTAACTTATAATAAACGCCTTAGCGGCGCTTGGTTGGACGGCAATTTGCATGAGATGACCTGGGCTGATGTTAAAAATCATGTGCAGGATATTTTGGATGGTCGGTTTTCTTTGGCCAACAGGCCGGACATTGCTTTTTTTGAAGAGCGGCTGGTTAAGGAAAGTATTTTTAAGCCGTTCGCTTATCGGGGCGTGCCGGATATTCGAATAATCGTTTACAACAGTATCCCGGTGATGGCCATGATGCGAATGCCTACCCGGGAGTCGCAAGGTAAAGCTAATTTGCATTTGGGCGGTATTGGCGTTGGTATTGATATTGCCACCGGCGTTACTAATTTTGCCATTTGTCGTGATAATATTTTGAATGATGCCGGCGGTTTGACTGGTCTGCGGATTCCGCAGTGGGACAAAATTTTAGCTCTTAGCGTGCAGGCCCAGCAATCATCCGGTTTAGGCTATTTGGGCGTTGATATTGTTTTGGACAAGCATAACGGGCCGGTAATTTTGGAGTTAAACGCGCGCCCCGGCCTGTCGATTCAAATCGCCAATATGGCGCCGCTCGGGGAACGTTTAAGACGGGTTAAGGGGTTGGAGTTTGATAATGTCGAACGCAGTATTCGTTTGGCGAAGGATCTTTTTAGCCGCGAAGCCGACGGAGCCAGAGTGGAGGTGAACAGCTCTTTAATAAAAGTGGTCGAGACCGTAGTTTTTAATCATAAAGATGATCTTAATGTAAAAATTCCAGTCAAAGCAAAGATTGATTCCGGAGCCAGCTCGTCGTCGATTGATTACGAAATCGGCCGGCAGTTAGGCTATAGCGATGTGGTTGATTATATTCGCCAGTTTAAGCTGGATAGCCCGATGAGCGAAGAGCGGGCGCGAACGTTCCGCCGCCGCATCCGTAAAGAATTAAAATCGCATGTTGATGTCTCGAATGTTAAATTGATCCACTCGGCCAGCGGTTCAACTGTTCGGGTAACCGTGCCCGCTGTTTTTAAATTAAAAGGAAAAATTATCAAAAGCGACGTTAATCTAATTAGCCGCGACCGGCTAACCTACCCCATGATTGTCGGACGCAAGGACCTGGAAGGTTTCTTGATTAAGCCGCGCAATTAATATCAAAATTGGTTTGACGGTACGCAGTCGTTTTGATATACTCAAAAAAATGGAAAAAATTATTTATAATGACCTAACTTGGTTAAATTTTAGCAAAGTAACCAAACAAGATACCGAGTACTTGCGGGAGGAGTTTGATTTCCATCCGTTGGATTTGAGCGATTGTTTAGGCGCTCCGCAGAGGCCGAAAGTTGATATTTACGATCAGTATTTTTTTCTGGTTTTGCATTTTCCTTTGATGGACAAAAACGAAAATGTCGTGCGAACGCCGGATTTGGATATTTTTTTGACTAAGACGCACCTGATTACCGTTCAGCGCGAACCAGTGCCGTATTTAAATCAACTGTTTGCGGAGATGGAGGCTGATAAGTCGGGGCGCTCTAAAATGTTTCAAAAGTCAACGGATTTGCTGTTGTATTATGTTTTAAATAAGTTGTATCATGAATCTCTGGCCATTATCGACGAATTAAATAAGGAAGTAAAGCTTATCGAAGATCATATTTACGCTTCTAAAGCCCGCCGGGCGCTGTTGGAATTGGCTGTGGGGCGGCGCAATAATTTAACGATCCGCGCGATTTTGAATCCTCAGCGGCTGGTGATTAACACCTGCTCGCATATGCAGAAAGACTGGTTTAACAAAAACGGCGATGCGACTTTGTATTTTGACGATATATTAGATTATGTGGAAAAAAATTGGATTTTGCTGGAAAATCAAAAAGAATTGATTGACGGTCTGCACGAGACGAACCAATCGCTTATTTCCTACCGCACTAATTCGATTATTACGGTGCTGACCGTTTTTTCGGTCGCCATTATGCCGTTAACTTTATTGACGGGCTTTTTCGGCATGAACGTTGATTTGCCGTTGCAGGAGAACGTGCGCGCGGTTTGGTTGGTTTTTTTGACCATGGCCTTGCTTACAATTTCTATTATTTACTATGTCGTGACGCGCAAGAAGTGGATATAACACCACGGCCTTTCGCGTTTGGCGATCTACTTCGTTAAAACCTCGTCGCTTGTTCGCTGTACTTTATTAAGTACAGCTCACTGCACGACTTTGGTTTTGCCTAGTATCTCATCCAAACGCAAAAGGCCTGCGCTACTAATCTAAATTCATGAACACGTTTGGCAAATTTTTTCGCATCACTACCTGGGGTGAATCGCACGGCAGGGCGGTTGGAGTTGTAATTGACGGTTGCCCGGCCGGGCTCAATTTTTTGGTTTCGGACATTCAGACGGAATTGGATCGGCGGCGTCCCGGGCAGAGTACAGTAACAACCGGCAGGAAAGAAGAAGACTTCGCGGAAATTTTAAGCGGCGTGTTTGAAGATAAAACTTTGGGCACCCCGATTTCGATAATCGTTTGGAATAAAGACGCGCATAGCAACGATTACAACGCAGTTAAAAATATTTTCCGTCCAGGCCATGCAGACTTTACCTGGCAGGCAAAGTTTGGCACGCGCGATTATCGCGGCGGCGGCCGGGCGTCTGGTCGAGAAACTGTCGGCCGGGTGGCCGGGGGAGCGGTGGCGAGGAAGATTTTGTCATTGATTGGTGTGGAAGTTGTGGGATACGTAAAAGAAATCGCAAATCTTAAATGCCAAATGCCAAATATCAAATGCCAAAAAAAATCCAAAGCCCAAATATCAAATTTCAAAAGACTGATTGAGGCGAATATAGTGCGTTGTCCGGACGAAGAAGCGTCGAAAAAAATGATCAAATTGATTGAAGAAACTAAATCTGCCGGTGATTCGGTCGGCGGAGTGGTGGAGCTGGTGGCTTTTGGCGTGCCGGCTGGTTGGGGCGAACCGGTGTTTAGCAAATTATCCGCTGATTTAGCCGTGGCTTTAATGTCAATTCCAGCGGTCAAAGGTGTGGAAATCGGCAGTGGTTTTGCCGCCACGACGATGCGTGGCAGTGAACATAATGATCAGTTCAAAGTTCAAAGTTCAAAATTCAAAGTAAAGGAAGTTATTTCCATGACTAATAACGCCGGCGGGATTTTAGGCGGGATATCTAACGGGATGCCGATTATCGCCAGAATTGCCGTCAAACCGACTTCCTCTATCGCCAGCGAGCAAAACACGGTGGATGAATACGGTCAAAATAAGAAAATAAAAATCACCGGTCGCCATGATCCCTGTATTTGTCCGCGGGTCGTTCCGGTTGCCGAGGCAATGATGGCCTTGGTTTTGGCTGATCATTATTTACTAAATCGATTATCTAAAATCGAATCGATTAAACTATGAAAAATTGTCAGAAATGCAAAGTACCCCTTGAGGGCTGGAGATTTAAGCTGGCTCACGCGCTTTTCGGCATCATGCCATCAACCAAAGAGCCGGATTGCTGTAATAAGTGCGAAGCCAAAGACGTGCCACAAGCACCAGCGCCAAGCGAGCAATCAGGCGATGCTGGAGCGGCAAATTAATTTGGACGCGATTTGATTATTCAATTGTGGCGTCATAACATAATCACCAAATAATGCAAAATACTTTTCCTAAAATAGAAGAGGAAATTTTGAAATATTGGCAGGATAACCAAATTTTTCAAAAAACTTTGAACCAAACCTCAACCGAGGGCGATTTTATTTTTTACGATGGCCCGCCTTTTGCGACTGGCTTGCCCCATTACGGGCACATTATCGCCTCAGCAATTAAAGACGTGATTCCTAGATATAAAACCATGTGTGGTTATCAAGTGGCGCGGCGTTGGGGGTGGGATTGCCATGGACTGCCGGTTGAAAATTTAATCGAGCAGGAACTAAAACTTAAAACCAAAAAAGACATCGAAACTTTGGGCATTGGTGAGTTTAACCAGGCCTGCCAAGCATCGGTTTTGCGTTACGCCAATGAGTGGCAAAAATTTATTCCGCGGATGGGGCGATGGGTGAATATGGAGAATGATTACGAAACGATGTCTGACAAGTACATCGAGATGATTTGGTGGATTTTTAAAGAGTTGCACACGCAGGGTTTAATTTACGAAGGCTATAAATCGATGCATTTGTGTCCGCGCTGTGAAACGACGCTGTCGAATTTTGAAGTCACTCTTGGGTATCAAGATGTTAGTGATATTGGTGTGACAGTGAAATTTCATTTAAAACAGGGGCAGGAAATAGTCAATCGTCTTTCGGGCAGAAATATCATTGTTGATGAGAAGACATATATTTTAGCATGGACGACGACACCATGGACATTACCAGGCAATGTTGCATTAGCCGTTCATCCAAATGAGAATTATGTTATGTTTCAGGTCACAGAGTCTCAAGATTCTAGATTTATTAAGGATGAGACCTATATAATAATGGAAGGAGAAATTAGACGTAAATTATTAGGCGTTTACGCATATAGTGAACTACAAGGAATTACAGGCGAGGTTGCTTTGAATGCAGGCAGTGCGCAAGGCGTTAAAGTAAATCTTATTAATACTATTCTAAAAGGTAAAGATTTAGTAGGATTAGAATACGAGCCACTATTCAAGGACTTTTTAGACGCATTCAGACGATGGCGATTAGAAGGTGGTTTACCTGATCCTGGACAAGTTGGTCTAGAAATTAAACAACCAATGGCACATGCTACTGCTGATAATCAGCCAGTTGAATATGACGATGAATCGTCGTTGAGGGAGGCACAGAAGTTTAATAATGCGTTTAAAGTGTACCCTGCGGAGTTTGTAAGTACGGAGGAAGGTACTGGTATTGTTCATGTGGCGCCGGCATTTGGCGAAGATGATCTTAATTTAGGGAATTTATACGATCTTCCTTTTATTAGACATGTCAAAATGGATGGGTCTTTTATACCAGAGTTACTGAAAATTTTTATAGATGCTGACACTGATCCAGCAGAATGGAAAGTGAAAACAAAAGAAAATCCTTTGAAGACTGATATCGAAATTTTAAAATGGTTAGTGCAGAATGGTAAATTATTTGCTAAAGAAAAAGTGATGCATTCGTACCCTTTTTGCTGGCGTTGTGACAGTCCGCTAATCAATTATGCCAGTTCTTCCTGGTTCGTCAAAGTGACGGCTTTAAAAAACAGTCTTTTGTCTGCCAATGACAAAATTCACTGGGTGCCGGAACATTTGAAAGAGGGGCGTTTCGGCAAATGGCTGGAAGGTGCCCGTGATTGGGCGATTTCCCGTTCCCGCTATTGGGGCGCGCCGTTACCGGTTTGGCGCTGTCAAAATCCTGCTTGCAATGAATTGAAAGTCGTCGGGAGTGTTAAGGAAATTGTTGAATTGTCATTGCGAGTAACTAACAGGAGCGAAGCAATCTCAAATTCAAACGTAGAGATTGCTTCGGTCGCTACACTCCCTCGCAATGACACAACCATGGATCTCCACCGTCCATATATTGACCAAGTTAAATTCAAATGCAACAAGTGCGACGGTGAAATGCAGAGGGTCCCGGAAGTGTTTGACTGCTGGTTTGAATCAGGCGCCATGCCTTACGCGAGCGAATATTTATTTTCTGATTATGAGTTGAGCGCCAAAACCACGCGCGAGGAACTGCGCTCTCACATTGCTTTTCCGGCTGATTTTATCGCTGAAGGAATTGATCAAACTCGCGGCTGGTTTTATACGCTCTTAGTTTTGGGAGTGGCACTGTATGATGAATCGCCGTTTAAAAACGTGGTCGTCAACGGAATCATTTTAGCCGAAAACGGGCAAAAAATGTCCAAGCGGCTCAAAAATTATCCTGATCCGCAGAAAGTTATTGATCAATACGGGGCTGACGCAATGCGTTTTTATCTCCTTAGTTCCGGCGCCGTGCGCGGTGAGTCGCTGAATTTTAGCGAAAAAGGTGTGGACGAGGTGTATAAGAAGGTTGTTTTATTGACATTGAATGTGTTGAAGTTTTGGCAGACATATAGTGATAAAATTTCTAATTTCCAATTTCTAATTTCTAAACTTCAAGGTAGGTCAATTTTAGATAGATGGATTATTTGGTGTTTAGCCTCCGCCATTAACGAAGTGACTGACTCTTTGGAAAAATATGAGATTGATCGAGCGTGTCGGACTATAGTTTGGCTAATTGATGATCTTGTTTCCACTTGGTACGTTAGACGTAGTAGGGATCGGTTTAAAAATGAGGGTCAAGATAAAGAATCTGCGATAATGACTTTACAATTTGTATTACAGGAATTATCAAAATTATTAGCGCCAATCGCTCCATTTTTAGCAGAATATCTTTATAGAGAAAGCGGAGGTAAAAAAGAATCCGTGCATTTGGAGAATTGGGGACAGGGGAAATGGGTACAGGAAATAACCGAGTCAGATGATTACAAATTAGATAAACAAATGGAGCAAGTGCGTCAAATTTGTGAAATCGGGCATCGGTTGCGGGATGAGACTCAAGTTAAAGTCAGGCAGAGTTTGCGTAGGTGTCAAATTTTAAAATCCAAATATCAAATCAATGCCGAAGGTCAAATATTAAATGGCATAATCGAATTAATTGTGGACGAATTAAACGTCAAAGAAGTGGGGATCGTGGAAAC
>Ga0208953_1000946_pt1 | contig 20237 bp, 15 predicted proteins | sample RifOxyB2_FD_184033 | JGI IMG/M metagenome (GOLD analysis project Ga0208953, IMG submission 184033) | Groundwater microbial communities from Rifle, Colorado - Rifle Oxygen_injection B2 (SPAdes) | ecosystem: Environmental > Aquatic > Deep subsurface > Groundwater | place: USA: Rifle, Colorado... | reverse complement strand
GAAGGAGGAATTTCAGAAAATGGCCCGCCGCGCGGGTCTTGAGGAAAAGATTCTGTTTCTGGGACGCCGCGCGGATGTCTCCCGCGTGCTTTCCGCCTGCGATATATATGCGGCCCCTTCGCGTTGGGAGGCGTTCAATATAGCTTTGGGCGAGGCCATGCTTTCCGGCAAGCCCTGTGCCGCCGCGGATATCCCGGGCCACGCGGACCTTTTGAAGAACGGGGTTACGGGCGTGGCTGTTCCGGCGGAAGACGCGGCCGCGCTGGCGGAAGGGATAGCCGGACTGCTGGACAGGCCGTCGGAAGCCGGGAAAATGGCGTCCGCCGCGGAAAAGATGGTACGGAGCGAATTTAGCGTGGCTAAAATGGCAAAGAACTTTGAAAAACTGTATATTGATATGATACGGGAACGCAAAAAAATATGACGCCTGTAAAACGCTTCCTGCGGCTTGCCGGGAAGGCGGAAAAGAAACGGGAGCTGCCGGCTGAAATTTATCGCGCGGAAAAGAGTCTAGGGAGTTATCGGGCGGATTCCTCCAGGGGCGATCGTCTATGAAGCCGCGAAAGAACGGCATACTATATGTTATTGAGAATGAATTCTTTGGGGGGGGAGAGCAGGCTTTCGCCCATTTGATAAATGGTCTGGACGGATCTCGGTTTAACGTGTCCGCTGCATGTCTGACCGGTTCTTTGAATCCGGCGTCCGGTGTGTTTACGGAAAAAATCAAGGCAAAAGCTCAAGTGATCTCTTTGGATCTCCGCCGAAGGATTAATCCGTTTAAGATCTTTCTGCTGAAGAAAATAATCCGTGCCGGCGGGATTGGTATTGTGCACAGCCAGGGTCCGCGCGCCGATTTTTACGCGCGGCTGGCCGCGCGGCTGGCGGGCGGGGCGGCGGTAGTGTCCACTGTGGCCGCTCCCGTTGAGGAATATAATGTCGGGGCGTTAAGGAAAGCCGCATATAAAGCCTTGAATAAATTCGGTGAAGGCGGGGTGGATAAATTTATCGCGGTTGCCGGCCATATTGAAAAAAAACTGTCGGCGCGGGGGATACCGCCTGAAAAGATTCAGAGAATTTATAACGGTATCCCCGTTGAAGAATACATTGTCGGCCCGGAAAAGGCGCGTGAAGCGCGCAAGGCGCGCGATATCGAAGAGGATTGTTTTCTGGCGGCGGTTTTCTGCCGGCTCAGCTGGGAAAAAGGTCTTTTTAGCCTCATTGATGCGGCTAAAATAATTGCCGGTGGCGGTGATGTCCCGGCTGGGGGGATAAAGTATCTCATAGTCGGCGAAGGCCCGTTGGAAAAAGATCTGAAAGCAAGGGTCAAAAGTTTGGGGCTGGAAGACAGCTTTGTTTTTACCGGTTTTGTGGACGATGTGAAACCTCTTTTGAGTGCAGCCGATGTCGTTGTGCTGCCGTCGTTCCGGGAGGGATTTCCGGTGGGCGTTCTTGAGGCCATGGCTATGGGGAAACCCGTGATCGCTTCCGACATAGACGGAATAAATGAGAGTGTTTCCGACGGTCAAAGCGGCCTATTGGTGCCTCCGGGGAACGCCGCCGCGCTGGCGGGGGCCATAAGCGCCCTTTTTAACTCCAGGGAACGCGCGTTAGAATTGGGCCGGCGCGGCCGGATTGTCGCCGCGGAGAGGTTCGGCGTCGAAAAAATGGTGAAGCCTCACGAGGAACTCTATGGGAGGCTTCTGCAACTATGACAGGTTTTTTTAAGCGTATGACCCGCCGTTTCATACGATCGCAAGAAGAAGGTTTGCGCACGCACAAAGCTGTGCTGCGCCTTCTGGACCGGGTGCGCCCGGTTTCAAATCTGTTGGACGTCGGCTGTTCGAAGGGAGCTAAAACTGTGATTTACGCGCAATCTCTTGGTATACCTTTGAATTTTGCCAGCGGGATAGAAGCGCAGAGCCGTTATTCCGTAGACGCCGCTAAAAAGTTCAAAGTCTGCTCCCTCGATATAGAGAAAGAGTCTTTTCCGTTCCCGGACGAAAGTTTCGACCTTGTGATCTGCAATCAGGTGCTGGAGCATCTGAAGAATATTTACAGGCCGCTCAAGGAAATGGACCGTGTTGTTAAAACCGGGGGCTGGCTTATAATAGGCGTCCCCAATCTGGCCGGGCTTTATAACCGTATTCTCCTGCTTTTCGGCAGGCAGCCTCTTTCCAGCGCCATTGACGGACCGCATGTCAGGAGTTTTGCCCATAGATCCTTTCTGGAGTTTTTAAGGCGGAATCCTAATTTCGAACTGGCGGCGGTTGAATCCGCTAATCTGTATCCGCTGCCCTATCAGCTGATAGATTTATTAGGAGGGTCTTTCGCGGGCTTGTCCGCCTTCACTTTTTATCTGTTTAAAAAGAAATCTCACGATCCGGATGCCTGCGGTTGGAAAGCGGGTCCGGCTGAGGATACCTGCTTTTAGGATAGGTCTTAAAACATATATTTAAAATGGAAATAGCCGTGGAGATACTCTGATGTGCGGGATTTGCGGATTCGCGGGTTATAAAAACGATGCGCTGCTGCGCGCGATGGCGGGCTCGCTCTCGCACCGCGGGCCGGACGAGGACGGGTTTTTTACCGAAGAGGACCGCGTCTCTCTCGGTATGCGCCGCCTTAAAATAATAGATCTCGCCACCGGCTCGCAGCCTGTTTTCAGCGAGGACGGAGAGTCGGCCGTGGTTTTTAACGGTGAAATTTATAATTTCCGGGAATTGCGGCTGGAACTGGAAACAGCCGGGCATAGATTTAAGACCAAGTCCGACACCGAGGTCCTGGTCCACCTCTACGAGGAACACGGAGAGTGTTTCCCGAAACTTCTGCGCGGCATGTTCGCCTTCGCGCTTTGGGACGCTAAAGAGCGAAAGCTGCTGCTGGGGCGGGACCAGTTCGGCATCAAACCGCTTTACTACGCGTTGTCCGGAGGGAAACTTTATTTCGCCTCCGAACTCAAAGCCTTGCGGCTGGCGGCGGGCCTGTGCGAAGATTTGGATCCCGCGGCTCTGGACCATTATTTTACACGCCTCTATATCCCCGCCCCGCTTACTGTCTATAAGGGCGTGAATAAGCTGGAGCCGGCTTCGCTGCTGGTCTTTAGGAACGGCGCCGCGAGGGTGGAAAAATACTGGCGGCTTGAAACAGGCGGAGAGAACGAAAGACCGGAAGAGTTTTATCTTGAAGGCATACGCGAGCTGCTCTCCAAAAGCGTGAAGGAGCAGCTTGTAAGCGATGTGCCGCTGGGACTATTGCTTTCAGGCGGGGTGGACTCGGTCTCGCTGCTGGCCTTCATGGCCGAGCACACCGGAGCCGGGGTCAAGGCTTTCACCGCCGGCTTCGCGGGGGAGGCCGCCGGTTTCGATGAGACGGCGGCCGCCCGCGCTGCGGCGAAACATTTCGGAGCCGAGCATTTTGAGATACCGGTGAGAGCGGATATCGGCGCGGTGATAAAAGAATTAGCCGGCCATTTCGACGAGCCTTTTGCCGATTCCTCGGCCATTGTCAATTATCTTGTCACAAAAGAGGCCCGCCGAAGCGTGACGGTGGCTCTGGCCGGTATAGGGGGCGATGAACTTTTCGGGGGCTACCCGCGCCATTTGGGCGCGCGGTTTCTGCCGGCCTACCTTAAGACCCCCGCCGCTCTGCGGCGCCTGATTTCTGGCGCGGCAGGCCTGCTGCCGGAGAGCCGCTCCGCGTTTAATCTTGCCGGCCGTTTTAAAAGATTCCTGCGCGGCGGAACTTCGGATTTTGGCACGGCTTACGATTCATGGATGTCTTATCTTTATAGAGAAGAGAAGAAGGATTTTTATTCCGGGGAACTGCTGGCGGCTGTTTCAGCCGCCGGCTCCGGATTCGGCGATCTGCCGCAAAACCCGGAGGGTATTTTCGGCTTCGAACTTGCCCATTATCTGCCCGACGACCTGCTCTGTCTGGCCGATCGCGCCTCCATGGCCAATTCGCTGGAGCTGCGCGTACCGTTTACCGACGTGCGGCTGGTGGAATTTATGGCCCGTGTGCCGCTGACCGTTAAAACCAGCGGCTTCAGGCTTAAATACCTGCTCAAGAAGGCCATGGTGGAGAAGCTGCCGCCTGAAGTACTGAAAGGTCCTAAGCGCGGTTTCCAGGTGCCGTTGGCGCGTTGGCAGGAGAAAGAGTTGAAAGCCTTTACTTCCGAAGCGCTAAGCCCCCGGAGCGTTAAGAGCGCGGGAATTCTTTCCCCCGAAGGCGTTGAGCGCATGCTCGCCGAACACGCCTCCGGCAGGCGAAATCTTTATGACCGCATCCATGCTGCTTCGGTCTTCCATCTTTGGTTGGAACACAGCCACCGCAATCCGCCCGCAACCATAAGCGGGCCCTGGAACGTCAGCGGCCGCCGGAAGATACTACTGGTGAACCTTGCCGGGCTTGGAGACATTATAATGATGACTCCCGCTTTGCGCGCCATAAGGGCCGCCTATCCCGATGCGCGCGTGGAATTGCTGACCATAGACCGTTCTAAAGAACTGGCGGAAGGTCTTCCAGGCATAGACAAAATACATTCCGTGCCCATTCATTACCGTCTTGCGGGCCCCTCCGAAATTTACGCTTTCATAAGTACGCTGCTGGCGCTGCGCCGGGAGCGCTTTGACGCGCTTGTGAATTTCAGCCTTGTTTCCTCCTTTGCGGGGCTGTTTAAGGCCAGGCTGATTAACCTGCTGACCGGGCCGGCCCTGGCGTGCTGCCGGGTGCTTAAGGGGCTGGGTGCCGCGGGGAACTTTACCGTTTTTGAGGAAATTATTGAAGAGAAGAGCGAGGTGGCGCTAACCTCCAGGTTGTTGGCCCCGCTGGGGCTTGCCCCGTGCGACCTGGAGATAAGTTACGCGCCGGGCTTCGAAGAAAAAAAGAAGGTCTCGGCGGATCTGGCTAAGTTTGGGGTTTCCGGACGGCCGGTCATAGGATTCAATCCCGGCGCTTTCAGGCCCTCGCGCCGGTGGCCGCTTGAGAAATGGAAAGCCCTCGCGGAACTTATGCTTAAAAAATATCCGGGAGCCGTTATAATAGTGACCGGCTCCGCGCAGGAGAAAGATATGGCGGAGGAGCTTAAAATTTCGGATCGGGTTTTCCCGGCCGCCGGACTTTATTCCGTGAGGGAGAACGCCGCGCTTTACGGTCTGATGGACGTTTTTATCACCAATGACACAGGGCCCATGCATATAGCGGCGGCTGCGGGGACGAAAACGGTATGCATTTTCGGTCCCGGCGACCACAGACGCTTCTCCCCTTCGGTGCCGGAGGCCAGGCGCCGGGTGGTCAGGAAGAATATTCCCGGCTGCGGTATCCCTTGTTACAAATTTAAATGCCACAACCTGGAATGCCTTGATATTATAAGTTTGGAGGAAGTTCTTGCCGCCACGGAAGAACTGCTTAAAGGAACGATCCTGTGAATAGATGCCGGTTTGAATTATTCCATGGTTTCATAGCGGCCGCGGTGCTGGTATTCTTGCCGGCGCTTCTTGTTTCGCTGAACGCGGTCAAACTGCATTATCCTACCGCGCAGTGGGACGGTTGGGCGCTGGACGCCGTTCTGGCTATACGGAACGGTACGTTCGCGCAAACTCCGTACATTGTACACCCGCCGCTTTACCTCTACTTGCTTTCTTTTTTTCAGCAACTGTTCCACGGAGGCTTTCTTGAAGGAGCCAGACTTTTGGATTTTTCCTTTTACCTGGCGACCGGCTGGCTGGTGTTCTTCCTGTCCAGACGGTTGGCGCCTGAAGGATGCGAACTGACGGCCGGGCTGTTAGGCGCGGCCGTGTACTTTACCTCTCCGCTCGCGGTTCAGGGGGCGTTGCTCCTTGACCTGGGGGATACAAGCCTGGTACCGCTGGCCGCAACGGCTTATGCCTGTCTACTGGCACGCGGGGGTTCCGGCGTACTTAACAGCGTGCTTTTGGCTTCGGCTTTCGCGCTCAATCTTTGGACAAAACTTATACATTCGTTTTTCTTTTTAATCGCGGCTTTGGCCGATGTGCTAGTTAATAGGAAAGATATTCTATCCGGCAGGCATCTCAGGCTGATAGGCGCCGGGATATTTATTTTCGCCATAACATGGACGGTTTACGCTTTTACTTCACTTAAGGCCGGCGACCAATGGAAACCCATGGAATACTTAGTTAAAGGAATGATCTTCGATTATCAGCGGCAGGACTTGGCGCTCGGCTTGGGTAAGATGTTCGCTTCAAAACTGAACAATGGTTTAAGGGTAATGCTCTGGATCTGGCCGCCCCTGCTGCTTTGGGGAATCCGTATTTTAAAGCGTGGTTTCGGTTCTTATCCGGAAAGATATTTTAATTATTTTATAATAATCTTCCTGACGGCAGCCGTAATAAGCAAAGGCGTTTCTAACGGATTTCCTAAGTACCATTCAGCGGTGCTGCCGCTGCTTTGCGCGCTTGGCGGCGCTTATGCCGCGGAGGCGCTGGCCGGGCTTAAATGGGGGCGGCCGCTTCTTCGTGTGGCCGCAGCTGTTGCCGCCGGCTGGTTTCTGATCTTTTTTGCGGGCGATCCTTTCTATTCTTTCAACTACGGTTTCAAGATGGCTGTTATCAATGGGAACGGATTGCCTGGGGCTGTTTGGCGGTTTGTGCTTGAACTGCTGACCGTGCCTGCTGCGATTCTGCTCTTATTCTATGCGGTCAGGCGGTTTTTTGACAGGCAGCCATCCGTGATGTTTTCCCTGTTGGCGGCCGGTCTTGTCTGGCAGACCGCAGTCGGATATTGCCAGGCTAAGGGGGATTATTTTACCACTTATGGCTACGGAACGGCCGGTAAGGCCGCGGCGGTGGATTATATCAAGAGGAATATCGGAAAGGGATTGGTATTCGGGCCTAATGAATTCGACTGGGAATTCAGAGAGGCCGGCGTACCGTTCCTTAATGCAAGTGATTTTTGCCAGATGAGCGAAAGCTGCGTACTGGGGATACTGCGTGATAAAAAAACTGATTTTTTCGTCTTTGGCCCGGCTTCCAATACTATGAAACAGGTCGGCGATTTTCTGGGATTCACCTCCGATAAGGTCGGCAGGAAGTTCAGCGTTGTAAAAAAGGGCGACTTCTGGATATACGGTTTCCGCGAGCCCCGGAACTAAGTTTTTCGTGTGAGTCCGGAATTTACCGGCTTTAAAGTTTTATAATGTATTCCGGCGCAGGACACGGTTTGGGAGCTTCTAGAGGGATTCTGTCCGGTTCATCGCCGATGGCCGCCGTTATAAAATGAAAGCCGCTATACACCAACTCCAGTACTGGCCGGGACTGCGCTTTTTCGCTAAAATGCGGGCCGTGGATGTTTTGATCTGCCTGGATGATGTGCAGTATGAAAAGCGCGAGTTTCAGAACAGGAATAAGGTCCGGACCAAGGACGGCTGGCAGTACCTGACGGTCCCCGTGATGGTCAAGGGCAGGTTCTCGCAGATCATCAGCGCCGTGGAAATAAATTCTACCCGTGAATGGCGGGAGGAGCATCTCCGGGCCATAAAAATCAATTACGCCCACGCCAAGTACTTTAAGGAATATCTGCCGGCTTTGGAAGCCGTTTATTCTAAGAAATATGTTCTGCTTGGTGAACTGGCGTTGGCGACCATTATTTTCCTTAAGGACGCTTTCGGGATAAAAACCCATATAAGGCTTTCTTCGGAGTTTAAGGCGGTCTCGAGCGCCACCCGAAGACTGGTGGATCTTTGTGAAGCCGCCGGTGCCGGAGAATATTATTCAGGTTCCGGCGCCAGGGAGTATCTGGACGAAAAACTCTTCGCTGAAAGCGAAATACGACTTTCCTGGCAGACTTTCAAGGTCATACCTTATCCACAGGCTTACGAGGACTTTGAACCGAATATGTCCGCCCTGGACCTTCTGCTGAATTGCGGTCCTGAATCCGTAAATTACTTCTAACAATCCGAATGCTTCCCTTTCAGGGGTTTTTAGCCGATTTTTGCTTCGGCTCCGGTTTCAAAATTCGCTACAAAATATCTACGAGTAGGATTTTAGCAGACTGCGAAGTTATTTGCCGCTCAGGGTGACGAGAGGGATTTCAGGGGGGGCGAACAGACGCATGGGGGGGCCCCAGGTACCGGCGCCTGAAGTAACGTAGAAGAATGAGTTCTTTAACCGGTAAAGCCCGTAGAAGTGTTTATAGACCATGCGGGTGAATATATGGAAAGGGAAGATCTGGCCCCGGTGGGTATGGCCGGAGAACCCGATGAAATTCCCAGTTTCAGCTATTAATTCCTGCATAATTGGCTGGTGGGACATTAAAATGGAGATTTCCTCTTTCCGGTGTTTTTTAAGAATATCCCTGACGTCCTTTTCGCTCATTTTCTCGGTCATGATGTCGCTCAGGCCTATTATCCTGAAGCCGGATATATCGGCGCTTTCGTTCCTTAAGAGTTTTATCCCGAATTGTTTATAGCAGGCCAAGGATCTTTCATAGCCGAAATAATACTCATGGTTTCCTAATACGCCGTAAAGGCCCAACCGTGGTTTGAGTTTGCGGACTAATTCTCCAAGCCGCGCGTTGCAGGTAAGGTCCGTTGCTTTGATGCCCGCCGAAGGCGGGTTTTGCGGCGAGGAGGCTTCAGCCGCCTGCCCTGGCGGAGAGGCCAGTCCCGGATCCAGCAGGTCCCCTGTTATGAGCACCAGGTCCGGGTTCTGCGCGTTCACCAGATCAACCGTCTTTGAAAACAGTTTAAGCTTGTAGGGCGAATCTATGTGCAGGTCTGAGATCTGGGCTATTTTAAGGCCCTCCATGGCGGCTGGCAGGCCCGGAACGGAAAGGCGCAGTTGTTTCAGAGCCGGAGCTTTGAGGCCGTTGTGGAAAGCGTAAGGTATGATAATCCCAAGGAAGACGGTGGTTCCTATGCGGAAGTAGTGCGCCCCCTGGGGGGTAAACAGGCGCTGTAAGCCTAAAGCGAGCAGATCGGAAAAAAGGAATGTGAAGCCCGCAATGAATATGATGCCCATCCAGGAGTAGCCCGCGATGCAGACCGGGTCCAGAGCCGAACCGGTATAGTTGTGGCGCAGAAACATTGTGAACGGGGCTAAAAAGGCCAGCAACAGGAACAATCTTCTTATGGCCCGCGCCGAACCTTCGTCTAAGGAGAAATTGCGCGCCAGCCAGGCGGCGGAATAGAAGTGGAGGGCGATGTACGAGCCCAAGAGCGTTAGGAAAACAGGTAAGAAGTGATAGTTTTTCATGCCGACGCCCACGTTATGATTATATAAAATCCGCGGTTTAGTAGAGGGTTTGGGATAATCGTCCCGCGCATGAAGGCGGCGCGCGGACGGGTGAGGCACAAATCAATAATCATGCACGGGCTGAAGCGCGATAGGCGGGAGACGGCGTACCGGCATGCTGAAATATTTGTTTTTATATAACTACGTTACGGACCTTTAGCCCGCAGATTCTTTGCAAGGTCCGTGTAACCGTTTTTTTCGGCCGCGGCGGCCGCATCCTGTCCGGATTTGTTGGTCCAGTTAATGTTTGCGCCATGGGCCAGTAAAAGGTCCGTGGTGTCGGAATGTCCGCGTCCGGCGGCAAGTATCAACGAAGTGTTACCGGTGGCGTCGGCCATGTTTATGGAGGCGCCGTCTTTGATCAGCGTTTCCGCTATCTCCGTTCTGCCCTGGATAGAGCTCCACATCAGAGGCGTCCAGCTGAGATAGTCGCGCGGATCCCGCTCGGCCCCCTCGGCCAGAAGATACTTAACGGTCTCGACCCTGCTCCATTTGACGGCCAGATGCAGGGCCGTCTGCCTCTTTTTTTCCCTGAGATTGATATCGGCCTTGTTTTTTAAAAGCACTTTGATAATGTCTATCTTGTCCCTGGCCGCCGCCAACATCAAAGGCGTCCAGCCCGCTTCGTTCCTGATATCGACCGGTACTCCTTGCGCCAGCAGGTTTTCGACGGAGGAAACGGAATTATTCTTGATAGCTTTATACATCTTTTCCGCGGGGGAGGTTTCAAACGAAGGACCGCACGCAGTCAGGGGCAGCAGCGTGAATATCACTGTTATCAGTCCGCGGGATACCGCGGGGATTTTAAATACGGAAGTTCTTTTTGCCAAGCGCGGTTTCATAATTAAAATGCTACAAAAATTTACGGTTTAAAGCATTATATTTAGCAGGCTGGTGAAACCGTAGTTCATTTCAGCCAGAGTTTTAAGAGATATTCTTCGTTACGCCTGTTACCTTTGGCCAGCACTTTAGCTTTTTCAAGGAGCTTGCGCAATTCCGGCCGGGTATAGTTCGCTTCAGGCCTGATGCGGCATTTTAAAGCTAAAGCCGCGGTAAGACCGGGCGGAATTTTTAAGGTTTTAAGCGCTTTTTTAAAATTTCCCCTTTCAAGATTTAAAAGCGTCATATTAATATATGCCCAGAGGTAAGTCGGATTTACGGCGATCACAAAATCCAGATCTTCCATGGCTTTTAAGTTTCTTTTCAGCGCCATGAACGTTTCAGCGCGCCAGATTCTGGCTTCAAGATCGGATGGCTTTAAGGCCAGGGCCGTGTTTAAGTTTTTAAGCGCTTCATCAGGGCGTCCAAGTTTTAGAAGGGCCGCGCCGCGCCAGCACCAAGCCAGCGGATAAGCGGCGCATGTCGCGGAGTTCAGTTTTCCCAAAGCTTCGCTGTAGCGGCCCAGCCATAAAAGCGTTTCGCTCTGCCAGACGGGCATGGACGCCGTTTTAAGTATATCCGCCGCTTTCTCGAAGCGGCGCATTGCCGCCCGCTCCCGTCCCCGGCAGAGCAGCGCCTCGGCCAGCCGGCCATGGGCCTGTTCATTAAACGGTTCGAAATCAATGATCCTCTTTAAAATTTCGCAGACTTCCCTGAAAAAACACAGGTTAAGAGCCGTTTCGGCTATCTTGAAGTAAAGCCAGATATCTTTTTTAAAGGCTTTGTCCGAGGCATGCTTGAAAGTTATGAAGATAGAACGCAGCAGGGTAGAGTCTTTCTGACCGGCGGCGCTTTTGAGAACCAGCAGGTATCCCATCACGCGTATGTCCGTATTATGGCCGGCGGAGTAACGCTCTAATTTTTTAGATAGCTCCGTAAGTAAGGCCGGATCGTAGATATTGTACCATGGGTTGGCAATCTCGATCTTTTGCGAAGTCGCCAAGGCGAGTTTGTCTATTAAACTCAGGGTTCGGAACGCTTTTTTAAATTCTCCCAAGGCGCAGCAGGCGTTGAAGAACTGAAAATAATTTTCCGGGTTTTGCCCGGTTTTCCGGATATAAATAGAAAAAGCCGCCCGCATCACGACGAAGTCTCCGTTTTGGGCGGCTAATTCCGCTTTCCGGTAAATAAGATCCGTCAAAACCGGTTTTTTCTTTTTTAGGCCGCGGACGAAGAATACGCTGTCTCCAACATGGTTTTTCAGGAATTCGTTTATAAGGTCGGTTTTAGACATCAAATTTATCCGGCGGCCGGTTTTGCGTCCCAAGGTTTTTTATGGCACTCACTCAAGTATTTTGCGTCTATCGGTTATAGGCTATTGTTACGATATCGGCATAGGTTTGAGAAAGTTTTTACCTTTTTCATAATGAAAAAAATATCATTAATCCCGGCCGGATGCAAGAACCTAGGCCCGGCGGTCGTTTGCGGCCAGAGAAATAAAATGACGCTCATGTCTTCGGCAGCCGCCGGCACGTTCTAGCGCGGCTAATGCCCAGGCGGGAGTGAACTTTGGAGGCGGTTCCAGAAAACGCCCGGCCCCGCGGGAAAATTTTCCGAACAATCGCCCCGCCCCTGTCCGGTTACCGCTTTCCCAGTTCAGCAGCGCCGCGTTCAGCAGCGCCCATGGATGGGCCGGGTCCGCGGCCAGCGCCCGCTCCGAAGTCTTAAGCGCCTCACGGTTTTTTCCGGAAAGGCGCAGGGCTTCGGCTAGCCAGGCCGCGGCCTCCAGATCTCTATGGTTTCCGGCTGCGCGGCGCAAGAGTTTTTCAGCGGCGGCCGGCCCCTTTAGCTTCAACAGGGCCGCTCCCAGCCAGCACAGGCTCATAGGACTGGCCGCCGCCGGTGTTTTTTCCAGTTTTTCAGCCGCTTCTCCGTATTTCCGGCAAAGCAGCAACAACTGTCCGTGCCAAGCGGAAAAGCCGGGAGAGCGCAGAATCTTTTCTTTCCGCCCCATAAGGGCAAGGGCTTCTTTACGGCGGCCCGAGCAGAGCAACGCTTCGGACAGTTTGCCGCAGCAGTATTCGTCACGGGGGAAATATTTCAGGGTTTCTTGAAGCAGTTTCGCGGCTTCGCACGGGTGTCCGGTCTCCAGCAGGGGCTGCGCGCAATGAGTATTAATTATGGAAAGGCGTCCCGTGAAGAGCGGAGGGCGGCCGGCCGGTTCTCCGAGGCGGCCGCGTAATATAAAAATGTGCAGAGCTTTTATCTTAGCCGCCGAACCGGCGGCCTTTTCAGCGAAAACCTTCCGCAGAGCCTTTTTTATGAATTTGGAGTCGTGTATATTCAGCCAGGGATTACCTAAAAGGAAAGTTTCCTCCGGGCTCAGGCCGCCGGAGGAAAAGAATTCCGCGGTTTTTTTCAATGCCTCCCGGTATCCGCCCGTCAGGGCCAGGGCCGCGGCCATTTCCGGGCGCCCAGGGGCTGCGCGCAGGTAGGCTTTGAGAAGCTCCAGCATGCGGTCCGTCCTGCCGGCATCCCTGCATATTTCAGCCAGCCTGTAGAGTTTGTCCGCGGCGTCGGGTTGAAAACCGGTCTTTCGGCGTGAGTGGAAAATGGAATCTCCGCCAGCAGCATGCGAAAAATGAGGTCCGGTTGAGATTCTCATTTCGCGGCGGATAGGAGAAAATCCCCCCCTTTGTCGTCTACTAGAATAAAGGCGGGGAAGTCTTCCACTTCTATTGCCCAAACGGCTTCCATGCCTAACTCCGGATAATCGAGCGTTTCCACTTTCTTTATGTTACGCTCTGCGAGCAGGGCGGCCGGTCCGCCCGGAGAGCCAAGATAGAAGCCGCCGTGCCTTTTGCAGGCGTCGGTTACGGCATTGGAACGGTTGCCCTTGGCGATCATAACCAAAGACGCGCCGTGGGACTGCAGGAGATCCACGTAAGAATCCATGCGTCCGGCCGTGGTGGGGCCGAAAGAGCCGGAAGGTTTGTTTTTCGGCTGTTTGGCGGGACCTGCGTAGTAGATGGGGTGGTTTTTCAGATATTCCGGCAGGGGCTTGCCCTTATCCAGAAGTTCCTTGAATTTGGCGTGGGCAATATCGCGCGCCACCACTATTTTGCCGTTCAGAGAGAGCCGGGTGCCGACCGGATATTTTGAAAGTTCGACGGTGATTTCTTTCATGGGTTTGTTGAGGCCTATGCTGACGCAGCCTGAGCAAGATGAGAGTTTTGAGCGTATTTCTTTGGGGATGAGTCGGCCCGGGTCCAGCTCCATTTTCTCCAACCAGAGCCCGTCCTTATCTATCCTGGCCAGTATATTGCGGTCTGCCGAGCATGATAAACCCATGCCGATGGGGGCTGAGGCGCCGTGGCGTGGCAGGCGTATAACCCGGAAGTCATGGGCGAAGTACTTGCCGCCGAACTGCGCGCCGTAGCCGAGTTTGTAAGAGGCTTCCAGGAGTTCATGCTCAAGGGCCGTGTCGCGGAATGCTCGGCCCCCTTCGTTGCCGGTTTCCGGCAGGCCGTCCAGGTAGCCGGCGGAGGCGAGCTTGACCGTCTTAAGGCACATCTCAGCGGAAGTGCCCCCTATGACGAAGGCTATGTGGTAAGGGGGGCAGGCCGCGGTGCCGAGCGACTTCATTTTTTCTATAAGGAAGGGTTTCAGCTTTTCAGGGGTAAGCGTGGCTTTGGTTTCCTGGTACAGCATGGTCTTGTTGGCCGAGCCGCCGCCCTTGGTTACGAAGAGGAACTCATACTTCATGCCTGGGACGGAGTAGATGTCTATCTGCGCGGGGAGGTTGTTGCCTGAATTCTTTTCTTTATACATGTCCAAGGGGATGGTTTGGGAATAGCGGAGATTATCGGTGGTGTAGGTTTCCCAGACGCCTTTGGAAATAAGTTCAGCGTCGTTGTAACGGGTCCACACCTGCTCGCCTTTTTTTGCCACCACAGTTGCCGTGCCTGTGTCCTGGCAGAAAGGCAGCTCGAATCGCGCGGAGATGGCTGCATTCTCCAGCATGCAGTAAGCTATGAATTTATCGTTTTCGGAGGCTTCGGGATCGGAGAATATAGCGGCGACCTGTTTTTGGTGGGCGGGGCGCAGGAGAAAAGATACGTCATGGACTGCTTCGCGGGCTAGTTTTACCAATGCCTCCGGTTCCACTTCCAGTATTTCGCGTCCGCCGGCCTTGACGACTTTAACGTGGTCTTTGGTCAGATTGCGGTATTTAGTCTTAGATTTTGCGAGTTCGAACATTTCCTGGTATTTGAAAGCAGGTTTATTGTCAGTCATAAATTTTTTCTCCTTCATAATGTAACGCCGGGTCGGTGAGCTTTGGGTTAAGAGCCGCGAGATGCCCAGTCGGGGCGTCGTCGGATTTCCCGTGCGCTCCGGGTTCGGGTTTTATGCGGAATAAGACCAGGGTCTTCCGCCGGCTGCGGAACGCGCCGGCCCGCACAGTGGTCCGGCTTAGACGGTCCTCGCCGTCGCTAATGAGAGCGATGCGCTCCAGACCCCGGTCTTAAAACCCTCCGAATGGAGCGCGCAGAAAACCCGCCGCCGCCCCTCCCTACAACTTCCGTCTATTACGTTTCTAAAGCTTCCAGCCCCGGCGCTTCTTGTTTTTTATATAACTTTTCCCACCCTTAATTTAGATACATCCTATTTATCCGCCCAGTGGTACACAAACATCCTTATATTAGCAGGCTGACACCTTTTTCACTTTTTTGGATGGGTAATTAGTGATATATCTATGACGGAGGGTGGGGATATTTTTTATAAATATTAAAACGAAGCAATAGATTTTTCATGCGTTTTTGGGAGGGGCAGGCATGGGGTTGCTCTGGAGCCGCATAGCGGATGGGGGGCCCCGTTTCGGGGGGAAACCACGGGAGGGTTTCCTGCGCGGCGGAACGGGCAACCCCATGCCTGCCCCGAACCCTGTTTCTTAAATACGCTGCCGCTTTATTCGTCTTCCGGGATGTCCGGGGTGGATTTTAAATGGGCCGTGGCGGCTGTGGGTTCGGCTTTGCCGAAAAGGTTCGCCAGCAGGAATTCCCGGTTCATGCGCGCTATGTTGGAAACTTTAACCTCTTTCGGGCAGACGGCTTCGCATTCGTATTCGTTGGAACAGTTGCCGAAACCTTCCTTGTCCATAGTCTCAAGCATGTTGAGAACCCTTCTCTGCCGCTCCGGACTACCCTGCGGCAGCAGCGCGAACTGTGAGATCTTTGCGCTGGTGAACAGCATCGCCGCCCCGTTGGGGCAGGAGGCTACGCAGGCTCCACAGCCTATGCAGGCGGCCGCATCCATGGCCTCTTCGGCGTCGTCTTTATTCACCGCGATGGAATTGGCTTCGGGCGCGGCGCCGGTATTAACGGAAACATAGCCCCCGGCGGCCATGATGCGCTCGAATGCCGAGCGGTCAACAGCCAGGTCCTTGAGTATCGGAAAAGATTTTATACGCCAAGGTTCCACGGTGATCACGTCGCCGTCTTTAAACCTGCGCATGTGAAGCTGGCAGACGGTGGAGTGATCGTCCGGGCCATGCACGTCGCCGTTGACCACCAGGCCGCAGCAGCCGCAGATGCCTTCGCGGCAGTCGCTCTCCACCGTGAGAGGCTTGTCGCCTTTTTTGATCAGATCTTCGTTAAGCAGGTCCAGCATCTCCAGAAAAGACATGTCCGGGGAGATATCTTTGACCTTATAAGACATCATCCGGCCGGGTTCCTCAACTCCGTTCTGTCGCCATACCCGGATCGTAACGCTGAGGCTGTTTTTATTTTTAGCGGTCATGACATGCTCCTCCAAAACCGTTCCGCCGGCTGACAGGGGGCGGATATCGGAAAAAGTTCCTGCCTGTTCCCCGCGCCCTGAAGCCTGCGGTTTATTTGTAACTTCTTTCGGCCATTTTGATATGTTCGAAAGTAAGCGGCTCCTTATTCAGGACCGCTTCTTTGCCTTCGCCGGCGTAAGTCCAAACGTTGGAGTGCGAGAAGTTGGCGTCATCGCGCTTGGCTTCTCCCTCCGGAGTCGTGGATTCCTCGCGGTAATGGGCGCCGCAGGATTCCTTTCTCTCAAGGGCGTCTTTTACCAACAGTTCGCTGAATTCCAGGAAATCGGCCACTTTCATGGCTTTTTCCAGAGTCTGGTTGAAGTCCTTGTCTGCACCGGGGACGGTAACGTCGGACCAGAATTCTCCGCGGATCTCGGGTATTTTCTTGAGGGCTTTTTTTAGGTCGGCCTCGTTGCGGCCCAGACCGCAATCGTTCCACATCACGTTGCCAAGCTGGCGGTGGATCTCTGTAGGCGTTTTTTTGCCTTTTACGGCGAGGATCTTGTTCACCCTCTCCTGCGCGGTCTTAGCGGCCGCGCCGAATTCCGGATCGCTCGCGGATACGGGTTCGAATTTGCCGGCGCCCAGGTAGCCACCCACGGTGGACGGGGCGATAAAGAATCCGTCCGCCAGCCCCTGCATAAGGGCTGAGGCTCCCAGGCGGTTCGCGCCGTGGTCGGAGAAGTTGGCTTCTCCCAGGGCGAAGAGCCCCGGGATGGTGGTCATAAGGTTGTAGTCCACCCAGAGGCCGCCCATGGTGTAATGGGGGGCGGGGTAGATGCGCATGGGCGCTTTGTAGCCGTCCTCGTCGGTGATCTGGTAGTACATGTCGAAGAGGTTGCCGTATTCACCTCGGATCTTATCGAGCCCCTTGCGCTTTATGGAGTCGCGGAAATCCAGATAGACCGACTGGCCTGTGGGCCCTACGCCCTTGCCTTCGTCCACTACCATCTTGGCCGCGCGCGAAGCGATATCGCGGGGAACGAGGTTCCCGAAAGCGGGATAGCGCCGCTCCAGGAAATAATCCCGTTCGTCCTCCGGTATCTGGTTGGCGGTGCGCTTATCTCCCTTCGCCTTGGGCACCCACACCCGGCCGTCATTGCGCAGCGATTCGCTCATGAGGGTCAGCTTGGACTGGTGATCGCCCGATCGCGGGATGCAGGTGGGGTGGATCTGCGTGAAGCAGGGGTTTGCGAATCCGGCGCCCCGCTTATAGGCGGCCCATGCCGCCGAGACGTTGCAGGCGGCCGCGTTAGTGGAAAGATAAAAAACGTTTGCGTAGCCGCCGGTGCACAACAGTACCGCGTGGCCGGAATGGGATTCCAGCTCTCCAGTGACGAGATTGCGTGCCACGATGCCGCGGGCCTTGCCGTGGCTGATCACTATGTCCACCATTTCGCGGCGGTTCAGTATCTCCACCGTTCCGGCCGCCACCTGGCGCATCATGGCCGAGTAGGCGCCGAGCAATAGCTGTTGGCCTGTCTGCCCCCTGGCATAGAAGGTGCGTGAAAGTTGCGCGCCGCCGAAGGAGCGGGTTGACAGAAGACCGCCGTACTCTCTGGCGAAGGGCACGCCCAGGGCCACGCAGTGGTCGATGATCTGGTTGGAGATCTGCGCCAGGCGATAAACATTGGCTTCGCGGGCGCGATAATCTCCGCCTTTGACGGTGTCGTGGAATAATCTCCACACGGAGTCGCCGTCGTTAGGATAGTTTTTGGCCGCGTTAATGCCGCCTTGCGCAGCGATGGAGTGCGCGCGCCGGGGGGAATCGTGCAGTGTGAAGACTTTAACGTTGAAACCCAATTCGCCCAACGAAGCGGCCGCTGAAGCGCCGGCAAGGCCGGAACCCACTATCAGAATGTCGTATTTTCTACGGTTATTGGGATTGACCAGTTTAAGGTTGAATTTGTGGCTGTCCCACTTTTTTTCTATCGGTCCGGCGGGTATTTTGGCGTCTAAATTCATAATCGCTCCTTAATAATATCATCATATAAAATAACAATATATCTCGTTTCTTGTTGCCTTCCTGATCCTTAGAACCTTCTATCGTATCGTCACCTGGTAGACCGCTCCTGCCGCTTTAAGGTCCAGATTCAGCATGAAATAGACGGAGATCAAGGCGAAGCCTATCATCGTTACGGCCACCAGCCATCCGCCTATCTTTATGAAAGGAGTGTATTTAGGGTGATTCACACCCAGGGTCTGGAAGGCGCTCTGCAGTCCGTGGCTCAGGTGCAGGACCAGGGCCACCGCGCCGCCGACATAAATGGTTGTGAATACCGGGCTCCTGAAAGCCGAGGTCACCATTTGGTAAAAGCCTATGGAATGATCCACGAAACGGAAGGTCAGCAGGTGGTAGGCGAGATAAGCAAGTATTAAAAAGGCCGTATAGAGCATTGTGGCCGAGCCGATAGTTCTGCCGCCTTGCCAGTTTCGGGCCTCGTAACCTCGCGGAGCGTTTAGCCAGTCTTCAAGCCGTACCCACACTCCGGCGAAGATATGGGCCAGGAAAATGGCCAGGAGACCCAGCTCCATGAACGGCAGCAGAGGGTTGGAGAGAAGAAAGTCCACCCAGTTGTTGAAGGCGACTTCCCCTTTGAAGAGGAGAAGGTTTTCTCCCAGGTGGAACAGCATAAAGCCTCCGAGCATCAGGCCCGTTATTGCCATAACGGCCTTCCTGCCTATGGAGGTGAAAATGATCCGTTTGATAAGAGTAATATTCATATGTCTATCCTTAAAAAGGGTGTAAAGTGTGCGGTGCGAAATCCCTTACCCCTTAACGCCTGGCTGGTCTGTTGAATGGTCAGCAGACTCTAAAATATTCTATTAGTTAAGTGGGGTTCATGGAAAGTAGAAATTCTAAAGGAGGTTTTAAAAATTCTAATATATCCGTTTTACGGGTTTTCAGTACGGTTGCCTTTTGCCTTGTCTTGTAAGGTTGAATCAATTTTTCCCCCGCGGCTTATTTGACTTCGCGCCGATATTATCTATAATTGTTTTGTCGCCTGATGTGGGGGAAACCACATGCGGCGGTGTATTCCTGTGGTTCGGTTCCCCTGAAGGGATGCCGCCACAGGATGTGATACGGCACAGCCATATGCTTAGCTATTGTTTTCCATAATAAATCCGGAGGGTTCAGATGTATAAATTCCTGTTTCCAGTTGTTATCTTAGCGTGTTCCGTCAATCTGTCGGCATATGAGAAGATAGAGTTCAAAAGCCAGATAACCAACCCAGCCCTGAACAGGCTCTCAGCCGTGGCCGTTATGGACGGCAAAGTGCTTGCCGCCGATTCCAAAGCCAACACGGTCTTCATTTTCGACGCGGAAGGAAAGCTCCTTAAAAAAAGTTCCGCGCCCCTTAAGGAACCCAACGGCCTGACCGCGGGAAACGGCAGGATCTACGTCGCCGATACCGGTAATTCCCGGATCGTAGTGCTTGATTCCGACGGCGCCCTACTCTGGGCTTTTTCAGGAGAAGGCACGCTTCCCGGGCAGTTGGATGGTCCGATGGACGTGGTTTGCGGGCCCGATAACAGGGTTTATGTGGCAAACACCGGTAATTCACGCATTGAGGTGTTTAATTCCGACGGTGTTTTTCTTTACGGTTTCCCCGTCTTTAAGGCGGATAATGTTACCAAACTCAATCCGGTCAGAATAGCGGCCGATAACGCCGGTTTTATTTATGTCTCCGACCCGGATAATTCGCTTATAGCCAAATACGACAGGACCGGAAGGGCGTTTGGCGGTTACGCTTTTGCCAATGATGGGGCGGCCGTGGACGCTTACGGCAAACTCTATGTCATAAACGGCAGAGAGGGCAAGGTGCGGGAAGTTTCGGAAACCGGGGAGGTCCTGGGAACTTTCGGCACCCGCGGCAAAGGTAAAAGCGAATTTTTAAAACTGCGCGGTATCGCCATAGATGCCGCCGGCGTTCTCTACCTGGCGGACGAAGGCAATAAAAAAATATCCGCCATCAGGATCGAGAGTGAGCATCCGACCGCTTTGCTGTCCAAGGCCCAGCCGCTGGACCGCTTCAATCTTAAAGGCCCGGTTAAAAAGTATCTCTACAAGAGCGACGTCTTTACCGTGAAACCCGATCTGAGCGTGGTGGCTTATCTGCCTGAGGCCAAAGAGGTTGTATTGTCGGAGGCCGCGGGCAAAAAGACGCTTATGCGCTACGGCGACAAGCAGGGGCAGGTTAAAAATCCCATTGGCCTGACGGCCGATTCCAAGGGCCGGATCTATGTCT
>Ga0208953_1000941_pt1 | contig 20303 bp, 19 predicted proteins | sample RifOxyB2_FD_184033 | JGI IMG/M metagenome (GOLD analysis project Ga0208953, IMG submission 184033) | Groundwater microbial communities from Rifle, Colorado - Rifle Oxygen_injection B2 (SPAdes) | ecosystem: Environmental > Aquatic > Deep subsurface > Groundwater | place: USA: Rifle, Colorado... | reverse complement strand
CGGCAGGACCCACGAACTTGTAGGCCTGCCGTTACCTTAGGTTATTGCAAAAGGGAGGCACGGTTAAGAGTTAACGACGGAATCACGACGAGGGATTTCAGGCTCATCCTTGGATTGGAAAATGCTCTCTCTCTCTGTTCTGTGTACGCACGTCCGCCTACGGAGTAAATAATAAGACTAAGGCAACAGGACTGAAACCGCCCGTCTCAGGGCCTGGGCGGCGGAGGCATCGGGATGTTCCAGGACGTAGATCTCCCCGGCGTCGCCGGCGTTCACTATAACGGGATCGAACGGGATGCTGCCGAGGAAAGGCACGTCCAGTTCTTTCGCGGCCCGGGCGCCGCCGCCGGTTTTGAACAGGTTTATTTCTTTGGCGCAATGGGGGCATTCGAAGGAGGTCATATTTTCGAGTATACCGAGCACGGGGATACCCACCTGCCTGAGGAAATTGACGGCCTTGCGTGAATCGAGCAGGGCCACGGCCTGCCCGGTGGTCACCACAACGGCGCCGGTCATTTCAGGGATCAGCTGGCAGATGGAAAGAGGTTCGTCACCGGTACCGGGAGGGGAGTCAATTATCAGATAATCCAACCCGCCCCAGCGCACATCCGCCAGAAACTGCTTTAGAATATTAAGTTTCATCGGTCCGCGCCAGATCACGGGAGAGTCGCCCTGCCTGAGGAGGGACCCCATGGACAGCATCACCAGATTCTCTCTGACGGGCACCGGATCCAATGCCTTGTCATCCGTACCGGGAAGCACTCCTTCCTTGCCGGTCATTTTGGCGATGGAGGGACCGTGTATATCTATGTCCAGGAGGCCGACCTTGAAACCTTTTGCGCTGAGCAGCGCGGCAAAAGCCACAGCCACAGAACTCTTGCCCACGCCCCCCTTATTACTCATGACAAGGACTTTGTTTTTCACTTTGGCCATATTCTCTTTTATGCGCGACATCGCCCCGTCTATGATCACTTTATGCATGAAGAACTCCTCAATTAATATTAAGGCGGGCCTTAACGCTCAGCCCGCAAATCGCCGCGGATATTCCCGCCATACCTTTCCCATTAAAACTGTCCGGCCTCTATTTCCGGATTATCGCGATCAATAATCCCGCCTTTTTATTATAGTTAATAATATTTTGTTATAATATTTAAAATTCCTTAAGAAATACCCGCAAGTTACTTCTCAGTAAAAGAGGAAACCATGAAACCCGTACTCACTCCCGAAAAGGCGGTGGAAAACATAAAGGACGGCGCATCCGTGATGGTAGGCGGTTTTATGAGTTGCGGAAACCCTTTTACCCTGATAGACGCGCTTATCAACAAAGGTTCTAAAAATCTCACGCTTATTACCAGCGATACGGGCTACCCGGAAGTGGGAGTGGGACGCCTTATCTGCCGGAACAGGGTGGAAAAGCTCATAGCCTCGCATATAGGCACCAACCCCGAATCAGGCCGGAAGATGAATTCCGGAGAAATGAAGGTTACGCTGGTACCGCAGGGCACGCTTGCGGAGCGCATCCGGGCCAAGGGCGCGGGCCTCGGGGGCGCGCTTACGCCCACCGGCATAGGCACCGACGTTGAAAAGGGAAAACAAAAACTTTCCATAGAGGGTAAAGATTACCTGTTGGAACTTCCGCTGGGCGCGGACTTTGCCCTGATAAAAGCCGCTGTCTGCGACACTTACGGCAACTGTTTTCTCCCCATGTCCGCAAAAAATTCGGCGGTGGTCATGGCCATGGCCGCCGACTATGTGGTTGTAGAAGCTGATAAGATAGTCGAACCCGGCGGACTTGACCCTGAAAAAGTCACCATACCGGGCGTCTTCATTTCAGCCATAGTCAAAGCCGTGCTTCCAGCCTCAAACCTGCGGCTTAAGTAGAGGACATATATCGTGGACCAGAAAGAAATTAAAAGAATACGCATAGTCAAAAGAATAGCGCAGGAATTTCCCGACGGCGCTATCGTGAACCTCGGCATAGGCCTGCCGACCCAGGTTGCCGATTATCTGCCTAAAGATAAAACCATACTCCTGCATTCTGAAAACGGTTTTATCGGGCTCGGCCCCAAAGCCGCTGAAGGCAGCGAGATCCCGTGCCTGGTCAACGCCGGCGGACAGCCGGTGACCATAGTACCCGGCGGCTGTTTCTTTGACTCTTTCACTTCATTCTCCATCATCCGCGGCGGCCACGTAGATTACACGGTGCTGGGCGGACTGGAGGTGGATGAGGCGGGCAACCTTGCCAACTATATGATCCCGGGCAAAATGGTTCCAGGCATGGGCGGCGCCATGGATCTGGTAGTCGGCGCTAAAAACGTTATAGTTTCAATGGAACACGTCACCAAGAACGGCGAGCCCAAGATACTGAAAAAATGCTCGCTTCCGCTCACGGCAAAGGGGGAAGTGGACCTCATTGTCACAGATATGGCTTTTATAAGAGTCACAAAAAAAGGCCTGATTCTGGAAGAGATAGCGGAAGACACCACGGTGGAGGAAGTAATAAAGAACACCGATGCCAAGCTTCATGTGGCGGGGAAACTGGGGCGTTTTTAAAAAGCTTCCGCAAGAACCTATCTGTTTTGCAGCTGTTTACCGGCTGACGGTTATCGGGCGTTGACACTACGTATTATTCCGTAAACACCAGCAACCTCCTTTGCCTCCACTATTATTATTGAAACTCCGGGATCGAAAAGCATCCTATTCCGCATTTATTTTATATAGGCAGGAAGCGGATGCGCTTGAACTATCACTTTAGCGTCCGCAAGCTGGCGAAGCCAGTCGGGATATTGGAAGCGCTCTCCGACACCAAGTATCCAGCGGGCCCATACCGCTTCACCTCTCGTCATGCGCAAAAACGCGCTTTTCATCAGATATGCGTTGGCGGAAAGTTCCGACGGCGCCTGAACAATGGCCCTGTCTATTTCCGCCATGACTTGCCCGGCCTTGCGCCCGTCGCCTGCATACTCCTGGAGATAGGCGAAGCTTTGTTCGTTGGGGCGCAAATATAAATAACCGAAATCCGCCGCTATTTTCTCCGCGGCTCTCGCACGATGCGCGTAGATAAGGCCCCCGTCATCAAAATAAACGCAACGCCATTGCCGGTCGTTATCCAGATACAAAAGCCGGTCGTCCTTTCTCTGCTGAAAAACCAGATAGTCGAACTGAAATTCCCGGTCCAGATCCTCAAACCCTTCCTTGCGGGAAATGTGCGCAAGTTTCTCCAGAAGCGGCGCTCCATATTCAAGACTTCGTCCGTCCACAAAAATCTGCCGTACCGGGCCTAAACGCCAGATCAGATAACCGCCGGCCACATAGTCGTTGTACATACGGCCCGGAATATTGCGCGTCGTAATAAAGTCGCATACCCCGGCCAGCCACTGCCGGCTGACAGGTTCTGGGAAAACTCCGAACGGCGGAAGGCCTTCCGGCAGGAACCGCAGGCTCAGGCACACCGAGATCAAAAACGGCGCAAGCATTAGGACGTAGGCCTTTCTTTTTTCGGAAAAATAGCTCCGCAACCCGGAGATAACGTCCGGGGATGTGATAAAAAACGCCAGAGCCACGTTACGGACGCTGCGAAAGCCGAAAAAAGCCCCAAAAAGCAGGCCGATCAGCAAAGCGGCGGCGCGTTCGGCGCCCGCCAGACGCAGACTTGCGGCCGCCAGCAAAAGGAGGTATAAACAATACGGCAGGAACGCGGGCGAAGACATGGACAGAGGTTTCCACTCCAAAATCCAGCGTTGGGCGGGATCGAACCAGGTCATAAAAAGATGGGCATAAATCTTCAGGCCGTGAATATTCACAAGCGTCGCGCAAAAAACAGCGGCTAAGAGCCACGCGCTTCTTATAAACGCCGGTTTGTCTCCGCGCGCGGCGGCTACGGCGGCATAACAGGAAACTATCAAAACACCGACCGCGCTTGCTCCGCCGTGCATGTTGGCCCATAGAACATGAATGGCTATTAACGCCGCCGCGCATAATTTAGAGCCGCGCCCGCCATTTATAATCCTCGGCGCCAGCAACCGGCAGCTTAAGGCAAATAAATAAGTGAACATCTGCGGGCGCTCAAGTATGGACGCGCCCATGAACGTCAAACCGAAAAAAATAACAGCCGAGGCCGCCATTGCGGAGGTAAAACCGCGCGCCAGCAAGAGGCTGAACATCAGCAGCGCCATGAACTGCCGCAGGAGATATATCCCTTTTTCCGCGCCAAGCTGGTAGCATTTGTAAAAAGCAAGCTGTGAAAGCCATTCAAAGGTCACCCATGGCTTGCCGGATATCAGATATGAAAAAATATCGACACTGGGGACTTTCCCGGTTTCCGTGATTATCTGACCGGTTTTAAGATGCCACCAGATGTCAAGATCTGTAATGGGTCTGGCCAGAGCAAAATATAACCCGGCCAGGGTTGCAACACAAACCAGCGTGTTAAATCCGCCGGAAGCGGCTATGCGCGCCAGCTTGTCCAACACTGAAGGAGTCCTCAGTTCGACAACTTTTTCTTTTTTGGATTTTTTGCTCATGCGGCTCACTTTTATATTGAAAGTCGACTGTTACAGTCAATTATCCTTAAGGTATAAAGACCGGGCATATACAAATTACCACATTACGGACCGAAAAACCAAATAGCCGATATGACTTTTATTCGGCAGATAACCGGGGCCGGCGCCTGTCAAAAAATTGAAATAATATACGTTAGAAAGCAACTACCGGGACTAAACCGAGCGAGGCGGAGGAACTCCCGGTTTTTGAAGGAATTCGTGTTTAATTGGATCGCCTTTCATCATATTATTGACAAGAAAACGGACTTGTGATAAGATAGCCATGCGCCCGTCCGGACCCGGATAAAAACGCATGGCGCAAGATTCCATGGAGGCAACCTGATATGGCAAAAAAATACAAGATAGCGTGGCTGCCGGGAGACGGCGTTGGCGTTGAGGTAATGGAAGCGGCTAAGATAGTGCTTGACCGGGTGGAGCTTGACGCCGAATACATTCACGGCGACATAGGCTGGGAGTTCTGGTGCAAGGAGGGGGATGCGTTCCCCCAGCGAACTATAGATCTGCTTAAGACCGTTAATGCCGCGATGTTCGGAGCTATCACTTCCAAGCCCGTAAAAGCCGCCGAAAAAGAACTGGTACCGGCGCTTCAGGGCAAGGGCCTGGTCTACCGCTCTCCCATAGTGCGCATGCGCCAGACATTCGACCTCTACAACTGCCTGCGGCCCTGCAAGGCCTACCCTAAGAACCCGCTCAACTACAAAGAGGGCATAGATATAGTGGTGTTCCGCGAAAACACGGAGGACCTCTACGCCGGCGTGGAGTTCAATACCGTGCCGGATAAACTCCGCGACGTGCTTGCCGAGCTCGCGCCCGCATTCAAGGCGTTTAAAGGTCTGAAGAGCGACGAATACGCCATCTCCTGCAAGATCAACACCAAGAAAGGTTCCGAACGTATCGTCAGGGCGGCCTTCGAATTCGCGCGTAAATTCAACCGCAAGAAAGTCACGGTGGTCCACAAGGCCAACGTGGTCCGCGCTACCGACGGGCTGTTCTTCGACGCCGCGAAAACCGTGGCAAAGGATTATCCGGAGATAAAAATGGACGACGCCAACATAGACGCCATGACGATGTGGCTGCTCAAAAACCCTTTCAACTACGACGTGCTGGTGGCGCCGAACCTCTATGGTGACATCATCTCGGACTTGAGCGCACAGATGGTGGGCGGGCTGGGTTTCGGCTGCTCGGCCAACATCGGAGAAAAACTGGCGGTATTCGAACCCTCTCACGGCTCGGCGCCCAAGTATGCGGGCCAGTATAAAGTGAACCCCATAGCCACCATCCTGGCGGCCAAGATGATGCTGGACTGGCTGGGTGAAACCGCCAAAGCGAAGCTCGTAGAGGATGCGGTGGCCGAGGTTATCGCCGAGGGGAAAGTCCGCACCTACGACATGGGCGGCTCCGCCACAACTATCGAGATGGCGAAGGCTATTGCCGACAAGTGCGCTGTAGCGGCGAAAAAATGAGTATATCACCCGAAAAGCCGGCGCATTTAATCCTGCACGAGGTAGGGCCGCGCGACGGCCTGCAGATGGAGAGCCAGGTCGTACCTCTTGAGAAAAAGGAGGCCTGGCTGCGAGACCTGATGGAGTCCGGCGTGGACATCATCCAGGTCGGCTCTTTCGTGCATCCGGTGAAGGTTCCGCAGATGGCGGATACCGACGAACTCTTCCGCCGGCTCACTAAAGACAAGAAGTCGCCGGCCATACTGTCCGGACTGGCGCTGAACGAGAAAGGCCTCGAACGGGGCCTGGCGTGCGGCGTAGAGATGTTCTGCCTTGGCGCCTCCGCCAGCGAGACGCACAGCATGAAGAACACCGGCATGGGCACCGAAGAATCCACGCGGCGTATAATCGGCGCGGCTAAAGCGGCCGTAGCCGCCGGCAAGAAAGTCCAGGTATCAGTCCAATCAGCTTTCGGCTGCGGCTTCGAAGGCCCTATCTCCGAGGAGAGAGTGCTGAACATGGTGCGCGCCTATCTTGAAGCGGGCCTGCTCAACATAAGTCTGGCCGACACTGCCGGGCACGCGCATCCCGCACAGGTGGAACGCCTTTTCGGAGCGGTCCTGCGGCTTGACCCCGCGACGGAATGCGCCTGCCATTTCCATAACACTTACGGGCTGGGCATGGCGAACATGTTCGCGGCCATGCGGGCCGGGGTGACTTCGTTTGAAACGTCCTTCGCCGGCCTCGGCGGCTGCCCCTTTACCAAGGTGGCGGCCGGCAACGTGGCAACCGAAGACTTCGTACACGTTCTACAGCTGGAGGGCCTCCGCAAGGACGTGAACTTAGACAAACTTATTTCCGTCGCCCGCGGCGTAGCCGGGCATTTCGGCCGCGACATGCAGGGATTCGTATATAAAACCGGGGCCATCAAAGCCAGGAATCCGGTCAAGGCCCAGGCCTGATATTTTAGAGCATGCATTAGGAGTTTTACACCATGAGCAAACAGATACTTTCCGGAGTACGGGTTTTGGACCTGACAAATGTGCTATCAGGGCCGTTCGCCACGCTGCATCTGGCGCTCCTCGGGGCCGAAGTCATAAAGATAGAGAATCCCAAAGACGGCGACCTGGCCCGCAAACTGGGCGTCAAACCGGACTTCAATGACCAACTGATGGGAACAAGCTTCCTGGCCCAGAATGCCAATAAAAAATCGGTGACCCTTAATACCAAAACGCCGGAAGGCAAAGAGATTTTTAAAAAGCTGGTTAAGACCGCGGACGTGCTGGTGGAAAACTTCCGCCCGGACGTCATGAACCGGCTGGGACTCGGTTATAAAACCCTGGCCGAGATAAATCCCCGCCTGGTTTACTGCTCTATTTCAGGCTTCGGCCAGACTGGGCCGGACGCCTTAAAGCCCGCTTATGACCAGATCATCCAGGGTTTAAGCGGCGTCATGGCTATTAATGGCGACGAACGTTTGAACCCGCTTCGCGCGGGTTTCCCAGTGTGCGACACGGTGGGGGGCCTCAACGCGGCTTTCGCCGTTATGGCGGCCCTGTATCACCGAGAACGCAGCGGCAAAGGGCAGCTCATAGACGTGGCTATGCTGGACTCCATAATGCCTTTGCTGGGCTGGGTTGCGGCCAATCTGCTGATCGCCGGCCAGCAGCCCGTGCCGATGGGGAACGATAATTTTACGGCCGCACCATCTGGGAGTTTCAAGACGAAAGACGGCTACATAAATATCGCCGCTAACAAACAGGAACAATGGGAGTCGCTCTGCGACATGCTGGGCATCCCGGAGCTGAAAAAAGATCCGCGCTTCGAAAAACGGGATACCCGCAAGAAGAACCGCAAGCTCCTGACCCCTTTGGTGGAAGAGAAACTCATGCAGCGTCCTACGGTGGAGTGGGTGGAGATACTGAACGCGGGCGATGTGCCCAGCGGCGCTATTTTAAGCCTGGAAGACGCCCTGAACCAGCCGCAAGTGCGGCACCGCGCCATCCTGAAAGATATAAACGCGGAAGGTATAGGCACGCTGAAGTTGTTCGGACTCGCGGCTCAGTTCTCCGATACGCCCGGAGAACTCAACGCGCCGCCTCCGCGCCTTTCGGCGCACACTGAGGAAGTCCTGACGGATCTCGGAGTCACAAAAGAGGAACTGGCCTCCCTTAAGGCCAAGAAAGTTATCTAGGCTATGCCTGTGCCATAGAAAGCGCGATGCGCATCAGGCGGCCTAAAACGAGGAGCGATCATGGCAATGACTTATGTTCAGAAGCTGTTGGCTAAAGCCAGCGGACGCCCGCAAACAGCGGTCGGAGATGTGCTGGAACCGGAAGTCCATCTGGCGATGTCGCACGAGAACGGCGCGCTGGTGATCAACCAATTCGCCGAGATCTTCCAGGGAACCGGACGCGAAGCGAAGGTCTGGAACCCCGACCGCATAGCGCTGATCTTCGATCACCGGGTTCCGGCTGAAACCGCGAAAACGGCCGGTAATCAGAAAAAGATCCGAGAGTTCGCGGCTAATCAGGGGATTAAAAAGTTTCACGATGTCCGCGGCGATGTGGGCGGCATCTGCCACCAGATCCTGCCTGAGAACGGCTATGTGAGGCCGGGATACGTTCTTGTGGGCACCGACAGCCATACCACAACGCACGGCGCGTTAGGCGCTTTCGCCTTCGGCATCGGAGCCACCGAAATGGCCTCGGTCTGGACGCTGGGCCGCATTCTTAACGTCGAAGTACCCGGCACCATCAAGGTGGTTGTGAACGGTAAATTCCCCGAATTCGTATACCCGAAGGACCTGATCCTGCATCTGATCGGAAAGATCAGCGCCCAAGGGGCCAACTATAAGGTGCTGGAATTTCACGGGGACACCATCCGCTCCATGTCCACCTCCGGACGCCTGGTGATCTGCAATATGAGCGTGGAAGCCGGCGCCACCGCGGGCATAGTGCCGCCCGATGAAGAAACGCGGCGTTACCTCCGGGAGGAGGCGGGCGTCAAAGAGCCGCTGGATATTTTCGGGCCGGATCCGGACGCCGTTTATGAGCGGGTGGTGGAGATCGACGCTTCCAAACTTTCGCCCCAGATAGCCTGTCCTCACACCGTTGACAACGTAAAACCGATAGACGAAGTGGTCGGGAAAAAACTCAACCAGATCGTGATCGGCTCGTGCACCAACGGGCGCCTGGACGACCTTGAGATCGCGGCTAAGATCCTGAAGGGCCGCCGCGTGGCGGATGGAACACGGATGCTTATTTTCCCGGCATCCTGGCGGATATACCGGAAAGCCATGGACCTCGGCTTCATACAGGACCTTTCCGAAGCCGGCGCGGTGGTCTGCAACCCCGGCTGCGGACCATGCCTCGGCATCCACCAGGGAGCGCTGGGAGACAACGAAGTAGCTCTTGCCACCACGAACCGTAATTTCAAGGGGCGGATGGGAAACCCGAAAGCCGAAGTTTACCTGTGCTCTCCCGCGGTCGCGGCGGCGAGCGCTATTACCGGAACTATCACCGACCCCCGCGCAGCGATGGTCGGCGCAAAAGGAGCGCGATAATATGGCGAACATAAAAGTTGTTTTAAAACTGGACGACGACATATCCACCGATATTATTTACCCCGGCCGGTTCATGGCGACCGTACTGCCGACCGAAACGCCGCAATTCGCTTTTGCCGACAACGCTGAATTTAACGGGAAGCTCAAAGCGGGCAAGGTACCCGCCGGCAGCGCGATCGTGGCCGGCAAGAACTTCGGCTGCGGCTCCTCCAGGGAACAGGCGGTCTCCTGCCTGAAAGGGTACAACCTGGCTATCGTAGCCAGGGATATTTCGCGGATTTTCCTGCAGAGCGCGATCAATCTTGGCCTTAACATATTGATCTGTCCGGAAATAGACGCCGCGGAAAACGACGAGATAGAGATCGCGGACGGCAAGATATTCAACCGCACTTCCGGTAAGAACTTCCCGATAGAGCCGCTCCCGAAAGCGCGCCAGGCCATCATCGACGCGGGGGGGCTGATCCCTTACACGCGCAGGTTGCTGATGTCATCGCGCTCTTAAATCTGATATGTCCTTAAATTCACCGATCGGACTGCGACGCGAAGACAAAAATCCCTGGGAACGCCGCGTCCCCATAATTCCGGAGCACGCGGCCGGCCTGATAAAGGACCAGGGCATAGAGATCCTGGTCCAGAAATCGGACCTGCGGGCCATTACGGCGGAAGAATATGTCCGCGCGGGCGCTAAAATAACCGAAGACCTCTCGGCCTGTGACACGATCTTCGCGGTCAAGGAGATCCCAATCCGGCTCCTGCAAAAGGGGAAAACCTATATATTTTTTTCCCATACCATCAAAGGCCAATCACATAATATGCCTTTGCTCAGAAAGCTGATGGAACTGGGCTGCCAGCTCATCGATTACGAAAAGATGGTGGACGAAAAAGGCAGACGGCTGGTGTTTTTCGGCAAATACGCCGGCCTGGCGGGCATGATAGACACTCTTTGGGCCCTTGGGCGGCGGTTGGACTACGAAAAGACAGCCAATCCGTTCGACACGATAAAACGGGCGCTGGATTATCCGAGCCTTGAGGCCGCCGAGCTGGCTCTGTCTGAAGCGGGGAAAAAGATAGCCGCAGGCGCTCTGAATGCCCCCATTGTTCCGCTGGTAATGGGTTTAACCGGTTACGGACATGTTTCGCAGGGCGCGCAGATGATCCTGCGGCAGTTCCCCGTGGAAGAGATCAAGCCTGAAGAATTACCCTCCCTTTTTCAGGATCCGAAAAGGGCAAAAACAAAAGACCGGATATTTAAAGTCGTTTTCCGGGAAGAGGACATGGTGGAACCGGTTTCTCCCGGACAGCTCTTTGAGCTTCAGGACTATTATCAGCATCCCGAAAAATACCGCTCACGCTTTGATAAGTATATTCCTTACCTTACGGTACTGGTGAACGGCATTTATTGGGAAGCCAAATATCCCCGGCTGGTCACAAATAACTATTTAAAAGAACTTTACGCCAAAACGCCGCAACCGCGGCTAAGAGTGATCGGCGACATCAGCTGCGATGTGGGTGGAGCCATAGAGTGCAATGTTAAATCGATGGATATAGGAAACCCGGTTTTTGTTTATGAGCCGCTGACGGGAACCGCGAAGGACGGGTGCGGCGGAAGGGGACCGGTGGTCCTGGGGGTGGATAATCTGCCCGCGGAACTGCCGCGGGAATCCTCCAGGGAATTCAGTTCGGCGCTTTTGCCGTTTGTCCCGGAAATCGCTAAAGCGGACATGTCTGTAAATTTTTCAGACTGCCGCCTTTCCGACCCGATAAAAAAGGCCATGGTCGTCTATCAGGGGAAACTCACCCCCGGCTACCGTTACCTGGAAAAATTTCTGGAGGAGTGACCATGAAAAAAGTTCTATTGCTCGGAGCGGGTCTGGTTGCGCGGCCCGGCCTGCGTTATCTGCTTGAAAAAGGTTTTTTCGTAACGGTGGTGGACCAGGTGGAAAGCAAGGCGGCGGCGCTGCTGGATGGCCATCCTAACGGCCGCTCTGGAGCCTGGAACACCGACGATAAACAGGGCCTGAAGGACCTGGTCAGGGATGCGGACCTGGTGATAAGCCTCCTGCCGGCCATGTATCACCCGCTGGTTGCGGAAGAGTGCGTAAAACAGAAGAAACTGATGGTAACAGCTTCCTACGTAAGTCCCGCCATGCGCGCTCTGGACCCCAAAGCTAAAGAAGCCGGCATACTGATCTTGAACGAGATCGGAGTGGATCCGGGCATAGATCACATGTCCGCCATGAAAGTCATAGACCGGGTGAAAGACGACGGCGGGAAGATCGTAAGCTTCAGATCCTATTGCGGGGGCCTTCCCGCGCCGGAAGCCAACACAAACCCCTGGGGCTATAAGTTTTCCTGGAGCCCGAGAGGGGTGCTGACGGCCGGAAAGAATTCCGCCCGATACATGGAGAAAGGCGGGCAGATAGACATACCGGGACCGGAACTTTTTGCCAACATGCACATGCTTAACGTGCCCGGCTTAGGCGAATTCGAAGCCTATCCCAACAGGGATTCCATGGGCTACATAGACATCTACGGACTTCAGGGAGCCGCGACCGTGTTTCGCGGCACGTTGCGCAATAAGAACTGGTGCGCGGCGATGAAAAAAATAGTCAATTCGGGCCTGCTTGATGAACGTGAAAAAGATTTGAATGGCATGACTTTTAAACACTTCACCTCGTCGGTAGTGCCGAATTCCAGCCCCGAAACCGTAAAGAGGGATCTTGCGGCGGAACTTGGCGTTGCCGCGGACTCACACGCCATCCGGTGGCTGGAATGGCTGGGACTGTTCAGCGACGAGAAGCTGCCTCTGGAAAAGGGCTCCCCGCTGGACGTTATGACCGCACGCATGGTGTCCAAAATGTCGTACGCGGATGGAGAACGGGACATGCTTGTCATGCATCATGAGTTCATAGCCGAATTTTCCGGCGGCAAACGGGAAAAGCTGACCTCGACACTTATCGACTTCGGCATCCCGCACGGAGACACCTCAATGGCGCGCACGGTAAGCCTGCCGGTCGCGATAGCCGTGAGACTGATCCTGGAAGGAAAGATCAAGGGGACCGGCGTACAAATCCCGGTAAGCCCGCTTATCTATACACCGGTGCTGAAAGAACTTGAAGAGATGGAGAACGGGATACATTTCACAGAAACAAGGACGAACCTGGCGGCCGCCGCCGGGATTAATCCGAACTGATCAAAAAAACATTAGGAGGCGTTCAAATGAAAGGATGGATAGGCAATATTCTCAGGGTCAATCTGACTTCTAAAACTTATAAAAAAGAATCTTTTACCGAAGAATTCGCGCGGAAATGGGTAGGCGGACGGGGCTTCGCCGTGAAAATACTGTACGATGAACTTAAACCGGGAATAGATCCGCTGGGCCCGGAAAACAAACTGGTGGTCGCCCTCGGCCCGATCTCCGGCATCCCGGCCCCAAATACCGGCAAGTGCATAGTAGCGGCCAAGTCGCCCCTGACGGGTTTCTACGGCGACGGGAACCTGGGCACAAAGGTCTCGGACCAATTGCGCAAAGCCGGCTATGACGCCATGATAGTGGAAGGCAAAGCCGAAAAGCCCACAATGCTCTATATCGATGACGACAAGGTTGAATTCCTCAGCGCCGAAGAGATGTGGGGAAAAGGCACGTATTTCTCCAACGACTGGATCTACGCGAAGTACGGCAAGAATGTGGGCGTCCTGAACATAGGCCAAGCCGGAGAGAACATGGTGCGCTATGCCGTGATCCGCAGCATGGAAGGACGCGCCGGCGGACGCCCGGGCATAGGGGCGGTCATGGGCTCCAAACTCCTCAAAGCCATCGTTGTAAAAGGCACCAAAACCATTCCGCAGGCCGACCCCGCGGCCCTGAAAGCCGCGGGCTACGGCGATCTGAAAACAGTGCACGAGATGGATAAAAAATCCGGCTGGTCCATACAAAGTACCAACGGCGTACTTGCCTGGTGCAACGAGGTCGCGGCCCTTCCCGTGGAAAATTGCCGCAAGACCAGCCATCCCGACGCCTGGAAGGTGGACGGCGAACGCCTCAACAACGCCCGCGTAGCCACCTACGGCTGTCCCAGCTGCACCATGAAGTGCGGCATCACCATCCACGACAAAGAAGGCCATGAATCCGAACTCGACTACGAAAATGTCGCGCTGCTGGGTCCCAACCTCAATATCTTCGAGCTCGACCAGGTGGGCTCCCTCAACTACCTTTGCGACGAATACGGCATGGACACGATGTCGGCCGGCTGTACGTTAAGCTTTTACGCCGACGCTATCGCCCGCGGCGCCGCGAAAGGCGATTTCAAATTCGGCGACGCCGAGCGGGGCAAGGAACTGCTGGGCATGGCCGCGCGGCGCGAAGGCAAGGTGGGAAACCTACTCGCCGAAGGCTCCCTGCGAATGGCGAAGGAGTTCGGACATAACTCAGAAGCTTACGCCCTGCAGGTAAAAGGTCTTGATATAGCCGCCTACAACTGCAAGTTCATCCCCGGCCAGGCGCTGTCTTTCGGCGTGGGGCCTATGGGAGCGCACCACAAGGAAGCGTGGATCATAACCTTCGAACTCAAGAACAGCACCCGCGATTCCTACGGCGCGGACAAAGCCGCCAAGGTAATAGAACTCCAGCGCATCCGCGGCGGCATGTTCGAGTTCATGGTGGCCTGCCGCTTCCCCTGGATAGAACTGGGCTGGAAACTGGACAATTACCCGAGGTACTTTAACCTGGCTACCGGCCTGAACTGGACGCTGGACGACATGTGGGAAGTGGCCGACCGCGCCTACAGCATGATAAAGCTGCACTATATCCGCGAATTCCCCGACTCCACGCGCAAGGGAGATTATCCGCCGGCCGTCTGGTTCGACACGGCCAACTCCGACAAGGAAGGCCCCATAGCCGGCAAACACCTGGATATGGAAAAGTACGACCAGCTCCTGCAGCATTACTACGACCAGCGCGGCTACGACAAACGCGGCATCCCCACCAAGGAGACTCTTGGTAAACTCGGCCTTTCCAGCGAGGCGTCCGCCGCGGAGAAATACGCGAAGTTATCGTAGAAAACTAAATAGGGAACCAATATGAAAGTGACGGTAAAGCTGATAGGCCCGCTGATCTACGCGGCGGGCTTCAGCGAAAAAGAGATAACGCTTCCCGACTCCGCGGCCGCGAAGGATCTTTTCGCGCGCATCAAACTTGATAAAAAAAGACCCACGATCATCACCCGCAACGGCAACGCTGTCAGCGCCGCCGACAAACTCTCGGACGGCGACCGCATAGTCGTCTCGCCCCTGTACTCGGGGGGATAAGGAATAACAGCCGCACCGGGCCGCCGCGATCCTGAACGCGGCGGGTTTTCGCGCCGACAGCTCTGCTCCGCGGCCGCGCGCCAGCCGAAATAAATCTCCCTGAACAAAGGACGAATAAAAAATTGGACGACAAGAACGACCTTATCATACACATCATCACGCGGCTTGAACCCGGCGGCTCGGCCCAGAACGTGATAGATTCCGCGGTTTACCAAGCCGGGGCTTATAAGGTCGTCCTGCTCGCCGGACCTCATAAGGGAGAGGGACAATTGACGCTCGCCCTGCCCGAAAACGCCCAATATTTGGAGATCAAAAACCTTGTCCGGGAAATATCCCCGTTAAATGATCTACTCGCTTTTCTGGAACTCGGAAAAATAGTTTCCAGGCTCAAGCCGGCCATCGTACACACGCACACGGCCAAAGCGGGCATACTTGGACGCTGGGCGGCCTGGCTTTACAACCTCAAGTCCGGACCGGAACGGACTATTATCGTGCACACCCCGCACGGCCACGTCTTTTACGGCTACTTCGGACCGCTGAAAACATTTATCTTCAAACTGATCGAGAAGCTTACCGCCCGCGTAACGGACCACTTTATCGCTCTGACCGAGGGAGAGCGGCGCGAATCCCTGCAACAGGGGCTGGGAACCGCCGCCAAGTGGCTGGTTATCCACAGCGGAGTACGGTTCAACGACAGGTCCTATGAACATGCCAAGCGCGACCTGGATATTTCAAAAGACGAGATGGTCATCGCCGTGGTGGCAAGGCTCGAACCGGTCAAAGGCGTGGAATACTTCATACGTGCCGCCGCTCAATTGCAAGCCCGGAACCTGGACAGAAAATTGCGTTACCTGGTGGTGGGGGATGGTTCGCTCGGCGCCAGGCTGATCAATTTAGCCGACGGCCTTGGCCTGTGGGGAAAAATAATCTTCACCGGTTTCCAGCGCGATGTTTTCAAATACCTGACCGCAACCGACATCTACGTGCAGCCTTCCCTGAACGAAGCCATGGGCCGCACCGTCCTTGAAGCTCAATACATGAAACTGCCGATAGTGGCGTCAAAAGTATGCGGACTCCCCGACATGGTAAAGGAGGGGGTAACCGGCCTCCTGGTCCCTCCCGGCGACCCCGGCGCGCTGGCCGCGGCTCTTGAGTCAATGATCAAGGATGACCGCCTTCGGGAACGCATGGGCGAGGCCGCCCGCCTATGGGTGCTGGAAAAAGATTTCACCGGCCACACCCGGTTCAGCGCCGAAAGCATGAATATACAACTGGAAAAGTTCTATAATAGGATTTTGAATAAATCTTCCGGACGGCGGGACCGTTATACGGTTCCCGGACGTACGCACTAACCCGGATTTTAAGAGTGCCGCCCTGCCTGGCATTCAGACTGTACAACTGTGGTAAAGTTTTTCCCAAAAGGATTTATGCCCAAAATACTGGCGGTTGACGATGATGCGTGCATACTTGAACTCTACACTGAAATTTTCACTAAAGCCGGCTTTGAGGTCCAAACAGCCGAGGACGCCAGCGGCGCTATGGCAAAATTCCAGGAAGTAAAACCCGACCTGATAATACTGGACGTAGAGATGCCGGCGGGCGGGGGACAGAAAGTATTCGACCGCCTTCGGAATCTTCTATTGACCCCCACACCTATAATATTCTCCACCGGCGCGCCGGAAAGCGTGGCCGGCCTCGCCAAAAACCTGAACGTGGTAGTTCTAAAAAAACCAGTCAATCCCGCCGCCCTTATAGACGCCGCAAAGAAACTTTTAAAAATGATCTAAATCTGCCGGGCGGCCACCGTTGGGTAACATTTTACGTGAGTTGAAGCGCCGCTGGCTGTTACAGAATGTTTTTTTTTGATATACTTTTTTAGGAAGTTTTCTAGCCCGTGGCCGTTTTGCGGCCAGGCGACAGCCCGACAAAATAGACATACGGTCAATACTTGCGTAAGCGCCGTAACAAGGCACTGTGCGCCTCAAGCGGCCAAAGTTTGGAAGACGCAACCCCGCCGAGCTCTCGTCTTGCCGCGCAGCATTCTGAAAATATAAGGTTAAAATTCAAAGTTCAATAATGTCGTCACTCGCTGGTTGGTATTTGACTTTGATTTTTGGCCGACAGCGGAGGTTATACAATGCCCAAGATGGAAGTTGTCGTAGAAAAATGCAAAGGCTGTTACCTTTGCATCCAGGTATGCCCCAAAAAGTGCATCGAAAGATCGGATAAATTCTCTAAGACCGGCTATTACCCGGCCAAAGACGCCAAGGAAGGCTGTTGCATCGCGTGCCAGAGCTGCGCCCGCATCTGTCCCGACCTGGCCATTAACGTCTACAAATAGAACAAGGCTATGCCTGTGCCGTAGCAAGCGCTATGCGCATCAGGCGGCCAAAAGGAGCCCAAAGATGGCGGAAAAGAAATTAATGAAAGGCAATGAGGCGCTTGCGGAAGGCGCGATCAAAGCCGGATGCAGATTTTTCGCGGGTTATCCTATTACCCCGCAGAATGAAGTGCCCGAATATATGTCCTGGCGCATGGCCGCTGTCGGAGGGGCCTTCGTACAAGCCGAATCGGAAGTCTCGGCCATAAACATGATCTACGGCGCCGCCGCCACCGGAGTGCGCTGCATGACCTCCTCCTCAAGCCCCGGAGTCAGCCTAAAGCAGGAAGGCCTCTCCTACTGCGCCGGCGCCGACCTGCCGCTGCTGATCGCGAACGTCATGCGCGGGGGGCCGGGCCTCGGCAATATCGCCGGCGCGCAAGGCGATTACTGGCAGGCCACCCGCGGCGGCGGCCATGGGGACTATCGGACCTTCGTAATGGCGCCCAACGGCGTCAACGAGATGGCCAACTTCCCGCACAAGTGTTTCGAGGTGGCCTGCAAATACCGCCTCCCGGCTATGATACTCGCGGACGGAATAATAGGCCAGATGATGGAACCGGTAGAATTCACAGCCCCGGAAACGGATCCCAAGAACCTCGTGGAACCTGACTGGGCGCTGGGCATCAACAACGGCCGCGCCAAGCGCATCGTTAAATCCTACGACCTGCGCGAAGGCTACCTGGAACAAATGGTCCTTGAACGCGTAAAACGTTACAAAGAGATAGAAAGAAACGAGGTCATGTACGAAGAAAAAATGCTGGAGGACGCCGAAATAGCCTTGGTGGCTTACGGAACCTCGGCCAGGGTTTCGGTGGCTGCCATGAAGCTGGCCCGGGAGCGCGGGATAAAGGTCGGACTCTTCAGACCCATAACCCTGTGGCCTTTCCCGAAGAACCGCCTCGCCGAGCTTTCCAACCGCATAAATAAATTCCTCGTGGTCGAAATGAGCCTCGGGCAGATGGTGGAAGACGTTCAACTTTCCATAAACGGCAAGGCACAGGTCAACCTGCACGCCAAGCCCGGCGCTTCGGTAATGACGGCTGAAGAGGTCTATACGACCCTTGAGCGCATTGTTAAAAAAGGAGCCAAAGAATATGCAGTTGCTAAATAAGAGACCGGAATCCTTAGTAGATGTGCCCATGCATTACTGCCCCGGCTGCGGCCACGGCATAATCCACCGCCTGACGGCCGAAGTGATGGACGAGCTTAAGATCCGCGAGCGCACCATCGGCATAGCCCCCGTGGGCTGCGCCGTCTTCGCCGACACCTACTTCAACTGCGACATGATCCAGGGCCCGCACGGCCGCGGCCCGGCCGAGGCCACCGGCATCAAGCGCTGCAAGCCGGGCGCCATAGTATTCTCATATCAGGGCGACGGCGACCTGGCCTCCATCGGCATGGCCGAGATCGTACACGCGGCTATCCGCTCCGAGAACATCACGGTCATCTTCGTCAACAACGCCATCTACGGCATGACCGGCGGCCAGATGGCCCCCACTACGCTTATCGGACAAAAAGCCACCACATGCGTGGAAGGCCGCACAGCCAAGCAGGCCGGTTACCCGATACGGATGTGCGAAATGCTGGCCACCATAGACGGCGCCACTTATCTTGAGCGCACCTCGGTGCATACGGCGCCCGGCGTCCTCAAGACCAAAGCCGCCCTCAAAAAAGCCTTCCAGGCCCAGATAGACGGCAAGGGCTTCTCCATGGTGGAAATACTCTCCATGTGCCCGACCAACTGGGGGACAAGGCTGGATAACCCGTCGGAAGCGACCAAGTATGTCAACGATGACATGATGAAGGTCTTCCCGCTCGGCGTTTACAAAGGCGGAAAATAGGAGGAATTTATGTACCAGGGAATAAGGATCTCGGGTTTCGGCGGACAGGGAGTAATCTCGGCCGGCATACTGCTGGCCTACTCCGGCATGCTGGAAGATAAAGAAGTCAGTTTCTTCCCGTCATACGGCGCGGAGATGCGCGGCGGCACCGCAAATTGTTCGGTGGTCATAGCCTCTGACGAAGTAACCACGCCCATAGTTTCGGAACCGGACACGGTCATAGTGCTGAACGAGCCTTCGCTGGCGAAGTTCGAACCGCTGGTGAAGCCGGGCGGGCTTCTGATCGTAAACAGCTCGCTGGTCAACTCCAAGCCCACCCGCAAGGACATAAAGATACTGTATGTGCCCTGCAACCAGATAGCCGGCGAGCTCGGCAACGCCAAGATAATGAACATGGTGGCGCTGGGCGCCTTCGCATCCAATACCGGCGCGATCTCGCTGGACGCCATCGCCAGGGCCCTGCCCAAGGTCTATAAGAAGCTCAAACCGGAAGTCATAGAGCTAAACATCAAAGCCCTAAAACGCGGCGCTGAAATAAAACTGAACTAGCGCGTTTGCGCAGATGGAAGGGGTTTAAGGCGAATGCCTTAAACCCCTTTTCTTTTTACAAAATATCAGATTCCGGGTGTAAGTGCGAGGTTGCCTGAGTCGAGGGTGGGTTCCCTGTGCGCTCCGAGATCGGGTTTTCGGAGAAGAAGCCCGGGGTCTTCCGCCGGCGTGCGAACTCGCCTCGCACACAGTGCGAGGCTCAAACATTCACCGCCGGCGCTAATGATAGCGATACGCTCCAGCCCCCGGGCTTAAACCCTTTAATGGAGCGCACAGGGAACCCACCCTCGCCTCTTATAACCCCAAACTTGTATTAGGCAAAACAAATTCATACCGAAAAATTGACTTTGCCATTTCGGTTTGCAACAATATTGCAAGAAATAGAGAAGTTTTATGATTTTAATTTCCCTTTTCATCAATCAATAGCCCCGCCTCCGGTTGGGGAAGTAGGATTTATCATAATTTGAGGGAGGCAATGCTGTTATATTTTAAGAAAGGAACGCTGAAGGAACATTATACGCGTAAGTTTTCCTGGAGGGGCGGCGGCGGGTTTTTTGCGCGCTCCATTTGGAGGGTTTTAAGACCGGGGGCTGGAGCGCATTCCTATCATTAAGGAACGGCGAGGACCGTTCAAGCCGGACCGCTATGCGGGCC
>Ga0208953_1000930_pt1 | contig 20428 bp, 18 predicted proteins | sample RifOxyB2_FD_184033 | JGI IMG/M metagenome (GOLD analysis project Ga0208953, IMG submission 184033) | Groundwater microbial communities from Rifle, Colorado - Rifle Oxygen_injection B2 (SPAdes) | ecosystem: Environmental > Aquatic > Deep subsurface > Groundwater | place: USA: Rifle, Colorado... | reverse complement strand
GTTCCCATGTCGCTCCAATGGGCCGATGTATTGCTTTGCCGCCGCATTGTGCTTGAGATATTCATCTTTGAACGGACTAATTGCTCAGGCTCCTAGGGCCTAATGCCATCTTAATTGTTTCCCACATATATAAGACCTCTTTAATCAAGTTTCTCCCTGCTACTTAGATTCCAGGAAGGTTAGCAAAGTCCTTTCGTTATTCTACAAAAAGCGGCGGGATTTTTATTAATTTTGCACAGGTCTATACGATCATCAAATGCGGAAGTTTTACGGGAGGGGCGGCGGCGGGGTTTCTGCGCGCTCCATTTGAGGGTTAACGGCCGGGGTCTGGAGCAGTATCCCACCGGGACGGCGAGCATGTTTGAGGGCAAAAGCTTTGGCCGTCTGAAGGCCATAGGCCCTGATACGACACAGCCATAGGCTAGTCTTTTGCCAGAGTTGCGGAGCCGGCGGAAGACCCCGGCCGTCTTCCCCATAAACCCGGTCTCGGAGCGCGCGGAAACCCCGCCGTCGCCCCGACTGGGCATCTCGCGGCTCACTATAGCCCAAAGTCCGTTAGCTTGGGGTTATCTTGTTTTAAGCGTTAATTGGCTGTTACTGGGGGCTTTAAATTAATAAAATATAATGATGAAGAGACTGCCTCTTATCGCGGCGTGTCTATTGGGAATATGGGGGTGCAAAGCCGTGCCTGAGACCTCTAAGTATGAAGCCGGCGATTATGTGGTCTATAAATATTACGGTTCTTACCGGCCTGAGCCGGTTATACTGACGGAAAAAATACTGTCAAAGACCGGCAATAAGCTGGAGATACTGGTGGACTGGAAGAGCGGCAAGGAAAGTCGGAGTTGGAAACAGTTCGTCACCGATACACCCTTTAACCAAAAAAACAGCATCATCGACAGACTGGTGCGGGTAGAAAATGGTAAAGAGACGGAACTTCCAAACAAGGACAATCTGGATCTTTTCAAGCTTTATGAGGGCACTTATCTCATGCCGCAGCATTCCCCCCGCCTCGTAAATGAAGAAAATAAAAATTTGGCGGTGGGGAATGATAATTATCTGTGCCGTGTCAGGGTCTATAAGACCAAGGTTCTGGGCAGGCGCGCGGAGATGACCGTTACGGACAGCGAAGAATTTAAATGGACCACTGTGAACAGTTCATATAAAGATTCCAGGGGCGGGCTCATCTATGCCGTCGAAATACTGGAGCATGGGAACAGAAAATAAAGGATCCCCAAACCAATGAACAACGAACACCTGCTTGACGAACTTTTAAGGGGTATAGTCGATGTCGTCAGCCGCGAGGAACTGCTCAAAAAACTAGCCTCCGGCAAGAAACTACGTGTGAAGCTGGGCGTGGACCCCACCAGCCGGGATCTGCACCTCGGCCACAGCGTAGTGCTTGGCAAACTCCGCCAGTTCCAGGACCTTGGCCACACCGCCGTGCTTATTATAGGCGACTTTACCGCCCAGGTGGGCGACCCGTCGGGCCGTGACTCTACCCGCCCCGTGATAGACCATGAAACGGTGGCCAAGAACGCCGAGACCTATACCCAGCAGGCCTTTAAGGTGCTGGATAAAGAAAAGACCGAAATCCGTTTCAACAGCGAGTGGCTCCACTCTTTCACCGGAGACCGGAGCAAGGGAGTTTCGGATTTTATCAGCGTGGCCAAGAGCGTTACTATCTCCCGGCTGCTTGAGCGCGAAGACTTTAAAACCCGCATGGACGCCGGAACCCCGGTCAGTCTGCTGGAGATCCTCTACCCCGTCTTCCAGGGCTACGATTCCGTGGCTGTTAAGGCCGATATAGAGGTTGGCGGCCAGGACCAGATATTCAACCTGTTGGTGGGCCGCGATCTCCAGAAGATCTACGCCATGGAACCCCAGGTCGTAATGACGGTGCCTCTGCTGGTGGGCACCGACGGGGTCAAAAAGATGTCCAAATCCTACGGCAATTACGTGGCGCTGAACGATATCCCGCACGACATGTTCGGCAAGCTGATGTCCATTTCCGACGGGCTTATGTACGAATATTATGCGTTGCTCACTTCCGAGAATATGGATGAGATAAAAAAATGTCACCCGATGGAGGCCAAGAAGCGGCTGGCCATGCTGATGGTGGAAAAATACCACGGCTCCGATGATTCCCAACTGGCGCGCCAGCATTTTGAACAGGTCTTCTCTAAGAAAGAACTGCCGGACAATATCGAGTCTTTCCGGGTTGAACATGCCGGAAAGCTTTCCTATATTCTGGTGGCTTCGGGGCTTTGCAAGGGTATGAACGAAGCCCGGCGCCAGCTGGCGCAAGGCGCGGTGCGCATAGACGGAGAGAAGGTCGCGGACGATACGGTCTTTGAACCTAAAGACTGTGTGGTGCAGGTGGGCAGGCGGCAGTTCAGGAAATTTACGGTTTAAAGATAGGTGCAGAGTACAAATGAAGAAGAAATCCCCGGTCATCCTGGCGTTGATTTTAGTCCTGGCCCCGGCGGCGTTGAGAGCCCAGTCTCCAGCCGGCGGAGAAGATTATAAAGCGATGCTGGAGGAGGCTCTTAAGTCCGGAAAGTACAGCCAGAACCAGAACGAGGACTGGGATGCAAGGGTTAAGAAAATTTCCGGGGATGTGCGGGTAAAAGATGCGTCCAGCGAGGAGTGGTCCGCGCTGGAAGGAGTGATGCCTCTTAATTCCGCGGATTCCATAAAAACCGGGGATGGTGTGGCGGAAATATATCTGGATGATAAAGGCGCCATAATCGTAGGCAGGAACACCGAGCTGGAACTGTCTTCGCTTGCCAAAGGCGAGTCCGTATTCAGCATTGAATTCGGGAACATCGCCGCAAAGATCCAGCATTTTCTGGACGAAAAATTAAAAATGCAGGTGCGTACGCCCTCGGCCGTATGCGCGGTCCGCGGTACCGAGTTCGCGGTGGAATATTCCCAGTTGGGCAAGGATACCGGCGCGGCGGTCTTTAACGAGGGCAGATTGGCCGTGAGCCCGCTGGATGACAAAGACCAGCCCAGAAGCGAATATTTGCTGGAAAAAAACACAGAGCTTGCTTTCACCCCCGCTCAAAAGCGTTTCAGGCCGGTTCCCCTCGCGCGTATGTCCCGTTACCGGTCTTCTATCGCAGCTATGCGCCTGCGCCTGGCCGCGATAAAAAAGACCTGGAAGCCGTCCACCGCCGCCAGGAAAGAGGCGATAAGGACTAAGATATTCAAACGTAATGTGATACGCCGGGAAATAGACAATCCGAAGCTGCTGAAGAAAAAAAACAAGCAAGCGCCCCGCGCCAGGAAAATGCTTAAAGGCCGGGCCAAGCGCAAGGCCGGAGCGGCGGCTCCCTAAGGGGATGGTTGCCAGAAAATTGCGGATGAGATCTGCTTTTATTTAAACTATGCGGCTTTTCATCGCCTCAGGTTTTTCCTCTCCCGTGATTGAGAAGATACGGGAGTTGCAGATTTTCGCTAAATCCCGGCTTGGAGAGAGCGTTAAACTGGTTGAACCGGAAAATATTCATTTAACCTACGCTTTTCTGGGTGAAGTGCAACCGGAGTCTAGGTTGTCCGCCATACGAAATGGTCTGGACGCCGCCGCCGGTCTCTTTCAGAAGACAACAGTGGCTCTGGGCGGGTTCGGAGCTTTTCCCTCCATGGAACGTCCGCGCGTGCTGTGGCTGGGGCTTAAGGAAGGCGAAGATCCTCTTAAAGCTATGGCGTTGAGACTTTACGGTAACCTTGTGCGTGAAGGTTTTATCTTGGAGCGGGGATTTTTCGCACACGTCACCATCGCCCGCGTAAAAGGCCGTACAGACCCCGCTGGGTTGGCTTCGGTGGCCGGCAAGGCCGGGGAACTTAAGGTCCCGGATATGGTGGTTTCCCTGGACCTGATGGAGAGCAGGCTGTCCGGCTCCGGCCCTGAATACCGCGTGATATATTCGAGAAAACTTCTATGAAAAAGCTTATGAATATTTTAACCACGCTGGTTTTACTGGCGGCGCTGGGTTCAATCTACTTCTTATGGCCGGGCGAAAAAGTGATAGTGGCCATACCTGAGGGAACCGCCGCCGGGCAGGTGGCCGCCATTCTTAAAAATGACGGCGTCATTTTCAGCTCCACCTGGTTTAAGACGCTGGTAAAGCTTAGCGGTACGGGAAAGAAGATCATGCCGGGCGAATACACTTTCCACAAGTATATGTCGTCGGAAGAAGCCCTGTGGCGCCTGCTGCATAATACCTACATCAACAACGCCAAAGTCGTAATTCCCGAAGGCTGGCGTATGGAACAGATAGCGGAACGCCTGGCGGCCAACGGCGTTACGGATAAAAAACAGTTTGAAGATCTGGCGCGAAAAGAACGCCTGGAAGGGTATTTGTTTCCCTCAACCTATTATTTTAAGAAAAATACTCCGGCGCAGGAAGTAATAAATTTGCTAAAATTGGAATTTGACAGGCAGATAAGGCCTATGTTCTCTAAAGGATTTCCGGCCGGGTTGGACGAAAGTAAGGTGCTGATAATTGCCTCTATAGTGGAACGCGAGGCGGCTATCCCCAGCGAACGTCCGCTTATAGCGGCGGTCTATCTGAACCGGTACTTCAAACGTATGGCGCTCGAGGCCGATCCGACCGTGCAATACGCCCTTGGTTACTGGGAAAAAGGTCAGACTTACTGGAAAAATGGTCTGACTTACAAGGACCTTAAGTTTAAATCCGCTTATAATACATACGCGGTCGGCGGCCTCCCGCCGGGCCCTATCTGCAACCCGGGCGCCGATTCGATCGGTTCGGTGCTGACCCCGGCCCGTATAGACGCGCTGTACTTTGTGGCCGACAGGAAAGGGAAGCATATCTTTAATGTAAAGTATAGCGAGCACCTGAAAGCCAAAAGGCGCATAGAAAAGGCCGCGAAAAACGAAGAATAGATTTGATTTCGGGCGTGTAGCTCAGCTGGGAGAGCGCCTCGTTCGCAACGAGGAGGTCAGGGGTTCGATCCCCCTCACGTCCAAAGATTTATATGTTTTTATCGGGATGTCGCACGCCCACAGGATTTACGCAGCCGCAAGGAGATTGTTATTATGCCCACCGACTACTTTCCCCTAAAAGAAAATACCCGGTTCGAATACAAATATAAAAGCACCGAATTTGAGGGGGTTGCAAAAATATTTATCGATATAGTCAAGGTTGTTAAGAAACCCGGCAAGACCGTGGCGCAGGTCCAGATGATATTCGAGTTGCGCGACACGCACACCGACGATTACTCTATAACCAGGGACGCCAAATGGCTTACCACAGCCGACGGCGTAATCGTAGGCGGCCGCAGGGAATTCCCCCTCCCGCCAAAGGAGGGCGTTACATGGAAGGAATCTCCCGATGAAAATGAGATCGTTTCCATGTCCGACAAAGTTTCCATTAAAGCCGGTAAGTTCAAAAACTGCATGAAAGTAGTGACAAGGCTTGCCGGCGGCGACACGGGTAAGTCGGTCCGGTATTACGCTCCCGGCGTAGGATACATCCTGGAAGAGTACACCAGCGAGGATAAGATCTGCGAATTGGAACTTGTTTCCGTGGGAAAGATCCCCCTGCCGCCAGCTAAAAAGAAAAAATAAGAATGTCGACAATTACCGTTAAAGAACTACTGGCGGAATCAGAATCCCGCACGGATATCGTGGTTAAGGGCTGGATAAAGACCAAGCGTGATTCCAAAACCTTTTCTTTCGCGGAGTTGAACGACGGTTCTTGCCGCGAAAACCTTCAGATAATTTTTGAATCCAAGAACGGCGATTTTTCCGCCATCCTGCCGAGGCTGCTTACCGGCGTATCCGTCGCGATAACCGGCGACCTGCTGGAGGCTCCCGCCGGCGCCAAGCAGAAAATGGAACTGCACGCCAAAAGAGCGGAGATCTACGGAGATTGCGATCCCGAAAAATTCCCCATCCAGAAAAAGCAGACCTCCGACGAGTTCCTGCGTACGGTCGCTCATCTGCGTCCCCGCACCAACAAATACGCCGCCATGCTGCGCATGCGCTCCGAGCTGTCGTTCGCGATACATAAATATTTCAAGGATAACGGTTTTTTCTACGTCCACACTCCCATTATCACAGGTTCGGACTGCGAAGGCGCGGGCCAGATGTTCAGCGCCACCAGCCTTGATCTGGGGAACCTGGCGGCCCTGCCCAGGACCGATAAAGGCGAAATAGATTTCTCTAAGGACCTTTTCGGCAAAAAGACCTACCTGACTGTTTCAGGCCAGCTGGAAGGGGAGACGCTGGCTCTGGCCCTGGGTAAGATCTACACCTTCGGCCCCACTTTCAGGGCCGAGAACTCCAATACTTACCGACATTGCGCGGAGTTCTGGATGGTGGAGCCGGAGATGGCTTTTTACGAGCTTGACGACGACATGGCTCTGGCTGAGGATTTTGTAAAAAGTATCACTGGGCACATCCTGAAACATTGCGGTACGGACCTGGATTTGTTCGCCAAATTCGTAGATACCGGCCTGATGGATACATTGAGGAACGTCACCGATAATAAATATGAGCGCATTGCCTACACCGAGGCCGTGAAGCTTCTGGAGCCGGAGAACGCGCGTTTTGAGACGAAGGTGCAGTGGGGCGTGGACCTGGCTTCCGAGCACGAAAGATTCCTGACGGAAAACTATTTCAAGAAACCGGTCATTCTTTATAATAAACCCAAAAACGCGGCGGCGTTCTATATGAAGTTGAACGACGACGATAAGACGGTGCGGGGGATGGACCTGCTGGTTCCGCGCATCGGTGAGTTGATAGGCGGCAGCGAGCGCGAGAACCGCCTGGATGTTCTGGAAAAGAAGATGGCGGATATGAAGATCTCTCCGGAGACCTACGGGTGGTACCTGGATCTGAGGCGTTACGGTTCAGTGCCGCACGCGGGTTTTGGTCTTGGTTTTGAGAGGATGATGATGCTGATAACCGGTATCTCTAATATCCGTGATGTTACCGCCTACCCCCGAGTCCCCGGCTACGCCGAATTCTAAACAAAAAAGGTAACGCCGCGCTTATTGACTTTGGCTATCGCGCCGCAGGATAGCCCAGTCGGGGCAGTGAGGGTATTGCCCTTACGCCGCGTAGGAAACCCTCCCGTGGTTTCCCCCCGAAGCGGGGCCCCCCATCCGCTATGCGGCTCCAGGGCAATACCCTCACCGCCCCTCCGTGAAGCTTACGCTCATCACGTTTCTTACGCTTTATTCCCCGGCACTTCCTTAAATTGAGTAATATTTGTCCCGCCCATAATATAGATACATCTACATTTACCCGCCCAGTGGTCGCCACCAACTTATATGAAAAATATTTCCAATGAAATTGATGCGCATTAAATACACCTCCATAGACCCTTTCTCTATATGCAGGTCGCTAAAGAGCTTGTTTGAAATCGTTGATGTTTGTTTTATGCCAACCAGTACGCTATTATTTGCATTGCAGACCCTAATAGAATCAAGAACCCACCACAAAGAATACACATCTCTGCTTTTCGGTCTGGCGCCCCCTCAATTTTAATTGGGGAGGCGACGTGGTTTGGTCGGAACGTTTTAAATATAAATCGGGCGGAGGCGAGGGGGAGGAGGGCTGCCTGGGGGTTCCATTTAGGGTTTTAAGCCCGGGGGCTGGAGCGAATTCCTCCGGAACGGCGAGGACCGGCCAAGCCCGAAAGCATTGTCTTTCGGGCGCGTTCCACAGCCGGCGGAAGACTCCGGGCTTCTTCCCCATAAAACCCGGTCTTGGAACACCCAGGCAGCCCTCCTCCCCCTCGACTACGCATCAGGTTTACCTTACATTACCCCGTTTCAGGGAGGCGAAGATGCCTAGGAAGGAGAGGGCGCTGAAGATGTAGATGGATAGGCGGAAACTGCGGAGGAACTGGTCGAGGTTTTCCGGGGCTATTTTGGCCTGGCCGCCGATGAGCAGCGAAAATAGGAGCATCACTATCGCCATGCTCAGTGTCTGTCCTCCCACTCGCATCGTGCCCAGCAGGGCCGAGGCCAGGCTGTAGGACTTAGCCTCAACCGAAGTCATGACGGCGTTGGTGTTGGGGCTGGCGAAAAATGCCAGCCCCAGACCGAGCACGCATAACCCGGCTATTATAATACTCATGGGCGTCATGGTGTTTATGCGCGAAAAGAAGAGCAGCCCCGCCGTAGTAAGCGCCATCCCACAGGACGCGACTATCCGGGGTTCTATCCTGTCTGAGAGACGCCCGGCGACCGGAGAAAAAAGGACCATAAAGACCGGCTGGCAGACCATAATGACTCCGGCCTGCTGGGGGCTGAGGCCTTTTACATATTGCAGATAGAGGCTTAAAAGAAAGCTGATGGCGAAAGAAGCGCTGTAGTTCAGGAGCGCCGCGAGGCTTGAGAAGGCGAAGAGATTGTTTTTAAGGAACATCCGCGCATTCAGGACCGGGTGCGCCGTACACGCCTCGTGGCGGAAAAACCAGGCGAAACCGGCGATCCCGGCGAGGATCAATAAGAGACTGCCTCTAGCTGTGATGGCGGACGCGCCGTACATAAGCGCCACCAGTGAAGCGCTGTAGATGATAGAGCCTTTCAGGTCAAAAGTTTCGCTTTCAACCCCCCGCCAATCCCCTTTTATACGGGTGAACAGTAAATACAGTACCAGGAGCCCTATCGGCACGTTGAAATAGAAAATGCCGCGCCAGGAAAACTGCTGGACAAGTATCCCGCCCAGGAACGGGCCCAGCGAGAGTCCCAGGTAAACCGAGGCGGACACCATGCCGAGCGCCCTGCCGCGCCTGTCCGGCGGATAGACTGACGTGAGTATGGCGATAGCCGTGCCGAAGATCATGGAACTGCCCAGGCCCTGCAGGGCGCGGAACAATATCAACTGCCAGGGCGTCCGGGCGAGCGCGCAGAACAGGGAAGTTAGCGTGAAGATGATAAAGCCGGTGGTGAATATCTTTTTACGGCCGTAGAGATCGGCCGCGCGGCCCAGCGGCACAAGCAGGACTGTGGATGCCAGCAGGAACGAGAGGGAGATCCAGCCCATGCCCAGGGCGCTCATATTGAGGTCATGCGAGATGGCCGGCATGGCGATGTTGATGGAGGACAGCATGAACGGCGTAGAAAAGGAGGCGATAGCGGTGATAAACAGAACAGTGTTCGGGTTTACCCCTTTGGAAGGATTGTGTTCCATCAGCTTTTCCATGGTATGGACGATATTCTATAATTTTATTGATAAACAAAAGGAATAGTTTTTCCGCGTTTTGGGAGCCGCCTGTCGCTCGGCGGTAAAGGTGTCCGGCCATCGGGAGGGTTTATGAATAGAGAACAAGCCTTGGACCTGCTGAAAAAGCACGTAAAGAATGAAAACTTGATAAAACACAGTCTGGCTACCGAGGCTGTTATGCGCGCCCTGGCCGCCCGGTTGGGCGCGGACGCCGAACTCTGGGGCGTGACGGGCTTGATCCATGATGTGGATATAGAACTGACGGGCGGCGACATAACCCGGCACACCCTGGAAGCCGAAAAGATATTACGCGAGTACAATTATGCCGCCGAAGTTATTGAAGCGGTAAAAATGCATAACGAAGCCGCTTCCCTGAAGAAACGGGAAGATCTTTTCCACAAAGCTTTGGCCGCGGGCGAAACCGTCACCGGCCTTATTACCGCCACTACGCTCGTAATCCCTACAAAAAAGTTGGCCGACGTAAAAGCGGCATCAGTGGTGAAAAGAATGAAAGATAAGCGTTTTGCCGCTTCGGTGGACCGCGGCGTGGTTCTTGAATGCGAGCAGATAGGCATACCGATAGCCGAGTTCGTTGAGTTGGCGCTTAATGCCATGCGCGGCATTTCGGAACAACTGGGGCTATAACCCAAGCTCCGGATCATTGCATCGGTCACAATAAAACGTTAACAATAAAAAACCGCGGGAATCATTAAGATTCCCGCGGTTTCTATTTGAACAATTCTTATCTTATTGAAAGAAGTACATCTTTACTCCGTAGTTGATGGTGATGTCGCCGATTACTTCGGGTTTTTCCAGTTTTATGATCTTGGAAGCGATTAATTCCTTGTTGTTTTCCTTGAGAAATTTCTTATAATCCTCAAGTTTAGTTTTTATTCCGTCTTCGGTGGCGGACCACTTGGTCTTGAACCCCAGTTCTTTGCCGATATAGACCAGGGAGAAGGCCGCATCTTTCTTAACGATCTGCACGGAGTTTGTGAGGAGATCGAAGTCTAGCTCATAGTCTGTCATGAGCTGGCGGAGCTGGACTTCGTGGTCGGGGTTCGCATCGGGCCTGGTCAGATAATAGATGTTGAAGGTGGGCCGGAAGTACGAATGCTTGATGGTGAATGATGCGATCGGGGTCATGCCCGCTTTTTCAAGCGGCTCAAGCAGTTCATGCTGGAGTTTTGTGATCTCTGCGGCATTAAGCGCGTCATAGCGCAGGTCTCCCGCTATGAAATCACGGACCACAAGGCCGCCGGCCGATCCGTAGTTCAGCGTGCCTATGCCGTTCTTGTATTCGGTGTCGGCGGGTTTCAGGGCGAATTTTTCAAGAATGGGTTTCCACATAGTTACGAATTCGTTGAACAGAGGTTCGGTGTCGGCGTAGGTGAAGAGGAGGCTTTTGCCGGTTTGGGGCAACAGGTGCAGTCTTGTGATCTCGCCGGAAATATGGGCGCATTTAACGCCGGCTTTAACTTCCGCCGCGGGCACGGGCAATTCTATTTTGCCGTTTTTAATCTGGGTGACGGTCAAGTCGTTGAAACCGTTAGAGTTCAGGTTAAGGTCCCCGGCGTAGGCGCTGGCGGAAAAGAGCGATACTGCTGTTGCTATGACCATTTTTTTCATTTAAAAACCTCCTGAAATATCACCCCAAATACTTTCGCAGATGTGGCAACAAAAACCTATTCTCAAACTCCCGAATATATTTTACAACTTTCCCGGTCCGCAATACAGAGGCATTGGTCCCATAATGGCCTGGATAGCAAGACCTATAACCACACACGCACACGGAACTACTGATACTTGGCCAGGAAAGCTGTGTACTGCTCCCAAAGGGCGTCCGTAGAATAGGTCGGCTGGCCGTAAGGGCTTCCGGGAAGTGATGCCCATATCCCGTTGAGCGTTGCCAAGGCTTTTTCGAAATTCTTGTAATCGGATGAGTTTGCCACCTCATTATATGCCCCGGCCCTGCGTATAATTTCCATGACAGCCCTATCCTGGTTGGGCGGTGTAAAATTTGTTAAGCCGAGGTCTTGCGCGAGAGTATCCCAGGTGCGCGAAAGATACTGATAGCGGCCCGCGGCGGTGGAACAGAGGTCGCCGTGGCAGATCGTTTTCCGCGGATGATCGGCATAACTTTTAAAGGTGACAAAAGTGAATATGTAATTATACTTGCGTTCGGTGCCTTCCGCATAAGCCAGGGTGTCGAGGAAAGCGCGAACGTTCTTGGGTAACTGCCAGGCCCCGCCGGCGGAAGTGGCGGCGAAATGGTCCATATACACATAGCCTTTGGTCAGCGCACAGCCGGGGAGAGGTTCTTTCAGCGTCACGGTCATATGCTCGCCCTCAAAGCCAGGCATGGCGGTTGTTAAATATTTAGTTCTGGGAGAAAGTTTGCATTTTCCCGTCCCGTCCGCGAGTCCGGATGATTGAGCGGCGCTGATCTTAAGGAATGTGGCGGCGTTGCCTGTCAATATATAATCCTCATCTATCGCGGACTTGTTTTGATTCGGCCACTGAAAGCCGGGTTCGTTATTGTTTGCCGGCAACTGCTGTTGTTGAAATACCATTTGATATGGTTCGGGTTGCGGGACTTTTATGAGTGATGCGGTATAGCCGGTATTATCCGGGATATCGTCCAGTGCCGGAGTAGCGGCGAAAGTTCCCGCGGAAAGCGAGAGAAGGAGGGCGGTTGCCAGTGACATCGGTTTTATTATGGTCATAAAATACTATGCCTGAAAAAACCGGCCGCAGACAGGGTCTAAAGGACTTGTTTTATATAGGCCTTAAGCCCCCCCGCTCCGCGGCGCCTGAGCTCGAAGGAAAAAATTCAACTGAATTTACCAGGTTAAGGGTTTTCCCAGGAGTTTTTGCTTTTCCCATTGTCCGAAGGCGTGCCCCCCTGAACAGAGGGTTCTGATAAAATTTTCGGTTTTGGCGCTTATTGGCGCCGGAGAATCTCCGGCAAAAGGCGTCTGTGGAAGCGGCATAAAAGTATGCGCGTGTATCCTGGTGCCCAATTTAACCATATCGCCCATGACTTTTATGGTCAATTCGGCGTCGTTTTCGGTTTCCCCGGGCAGACCGAAGATAAAATCCATATCCGCGCTGAAACCGGAGGCCGCCGCCAGCTCCGCCGCGTGGTAGATATCCGCCACAGTATGCCCACGGTGTATAGCTTCAAGCATGCGTGCGCTGCCGCTCTGGGCGCCTATGACCAGGCGCCTGTTTGTGGCGTAGAGCCGGGTAAGTTGCAGAGTCTCCCGCGTAACGTGGTCCGGCCTGACTTCGGACGGGAAGGTGCCGAAAAATATCTGCCCTTTATTCCCGAGGATCGCGCTTGTTCCCTTTAGCAGCGCTTCCACCTTGTCCAAGGCCAGGCGGCGTCCGTCCGAGCCGTAGGCGAAAGCGTCCGGCGAAATGAAACGGATACTCATGAGCTTTTCCGTTTTCATGAGTTCCGCCAGGGACAGGAGGTTGTCAAGACTTCTGTGGCGGGCCTTAGTCCCGAAGAGATAGGAGGTCTGACAGTAAGAACAGCCGAAAGGACAGCCGCGTGTTATTTCTATTGAGCCGAACATGTGCCATTTGGGCGAAAAAGGAAGATAATCGTCAAGCGTCAAAGTTCCGGCGGTTTTTATGATTTTCTGTCCGGGCGGTTCTCCCTCCAGTAATGCGCGCGTGAAATCCACTATCGCTTTTTCCCCTTCCCCGCATACGATGTGATCCGCGCCCATGCCCAGGACTTGTTCAGGCGCGCCGCTGGAGTGCGCTCCGCCGGCCAGTATTAGCGCTCTGGCGCCGAAATGCGCGCGCAGACGCCTAATGACCCTTTCGATGTGCGGGACCTGGGCGGTGAAAAATGACAGGGCTATTACGGTTTTATGAGGTTTTGCTAAAGAGGCACGGACGGTTTCTGTCAACTCTTTTTCGGTTTCGGGAAGTATTATACGCACGCCGGACAAACCGGAACTCTCAAGAGCCCCGCCCAAAGCGTTAAAACTGTTGCGATTTTCCTTGGTGTAATAGAAGACTAAATCCACCTCAAATTCCTCGGAGGGGATTTGTCGGGACGGCGTATGGGACTGGCGAATGAAGGAATTGTTCTTGTTTTTTAACATTTTCCTTCTTCATCACTCAACCTTCTGAACCGGTCCCGCCGGCTGGCGGTCATAATGTTTCAGCAGGGAAATATAGGCCTTGGCCATTATCATATCCAGCCAGGGCATGAATATCAGGGTTTTTAATACGAAAGCGGTAATGACCCATGGTTTTAGGTCAAGGATCAGGCTCATGTGGAGTAAGGAGCCTTCGGCTTTGACTATGCCCGGAGTAAAGACTTCAAGCAGTACCCAGATCATTGCGATCGGTAAAAGTCTTTCTTTAAAACCATAAGTTATCATGGAACTCTGCACAAAAGAACCCTTTATGCCGGTCTTTTTATCTATCACCGAATATTGGGCGAATACGTAGGCCAGACCCCAGACCACGCCTGGTAATACCAGCATTATTATTCCGGCGGTCACTATCAGGCCGTAGAGGAAGGAGACGGCTACGGCTTGAGGGAATATGGTGAAGCCTCTAAACATGTCCCCATAGTCGGGGCGGCCGTTGCGGACGAGATTAACGATGAACAGGTTCATGCCTACGGCCAGCGGCGCGCCCATTAATATTTCCCAGGGCAGGGCGTACCAGCGGTTGTCGAAGTATTTCCAGAGAAGGAGCGCGGGCATCACGGCCAGTATTTCAAAAGCCAATACGGCAGGCAGGATGTAATGCAGATTATCCAGGGTCGCGTCCCAGCCGTCCTTCATCCAGCTAAAAGTCAGCATTCTGTCGTCTTTCATGGGTTTTCTTTAAGATCCTCCTACGGCTTTGTGATATAGGTCGCCGGCGCGGTAGGAACTCCTTACCAAAGGACCGCATAACGCGGCCTTAAATCCCATTTTTTCCGCTTTCTCCTCCCAGGCGGAGAATTCGCCAGGAGTCACATAGCGTTCCACCGGCAGGTGGGCCTTGGATGGCGCGAGGTATTGGCCTAAAGTCAAAAGGTCGCAGCGCGCCTGAATCATGTCATGTAGGGTGTCCTCTATCTCCTTTTCGCTTTCTCCCAGACCGAGCATTAGGCCGGACTTGGTAAGGATATCCGGGCGCAGACGCTTAGCCGCCGTTATAAGCGCCAGCGAACATTTATAATCCGCGCCCCGGCGTACTTTTCCGTATAGTGCCGGGACGGTTTCAATATTATGCCCCAGTACATCCGGGGCCGCGTTCAAAACCACGGCAAGCGCGGCCATATCGCCTTTAAAATCGGGTATGAGCGGTTCCGTTTTCAGGGATGGGGCCGCTTTTTTTATCTCCCGTATGGTCGCGGCGAAGTGCGCGGCTCCCCCGTCCGGCAAGTCGTCGCGCGTGGGAGAAGTGAATACGACATGTTTCAGTTTCCATTTTTTTGCAAGCTCGCCTACGCGGCGCGGTTCATCCGGGTCGGGTGGCAGAGGGGTTTTTTTTGAGACGGCGCAAAAACGGCAGGTTCGGGTGCAGATGTCGCCGAGGATAAGGAAAGTGGCTTCCCCGCCGGAAAAGCATTTACCTTTATTAGGGCAGAGAGCCTCGTCGCAGACGGTATGCAGGCGCGCGGACGAAAGGTCGCCGATGGTTCCGGAGGAGCGTCCGGCCTGAAGCCCGGCCTTGTTTGTCTTAACTTCATCCAGGATCCATTTTGGGAATTGGGGCATATACGGGATGCGTCGGAGATGGCGTTGCGCAAGGAGAATCGTATTCAGGCAATGATCAGTCGGTTATCTTGATATGCAATTCCTTGAGTTGTTTCTCGTCCAGTGTGGAGGGCGCGTCGGTCATCAGGCAGGCTCCGCTGGTGGTCTTGGGGAAAGCGATGACGTCGCGGATGGAATCGGCGCCGGCTATGATACCTATAAGCCGGTCAAAGCCTATGCCGATGCCTCCGTGCGGCGGGGCGCCGAAATCCAGGGCGTTGACGATCATGCCGAAGCGGCGTTGTATCTGTTCCGGAGAATACCCCATCAGGCCGAAGATCTTTTCCTGCATGGCGCGGCTATGGTTGCGGACCGAGCCCGAGCCCAGCTCCACGCCGTTAAGCACAAGGTCGAACTGGCAGGAGCGCACGTTTCCCGGATCGGTATCCAGTTTACCCAGCTCTTCCGGCAGGGGCGCGGTAAAAGGATTATGCGTGAAGGTCCACCCGCCGGATTCCGTGTCGCGCTCCAGCAGCGGGAAATGCCGCACCCAGAGGAAGGCCCATTTTTTCAGGGCCGCTGGTTTCAACTTGGTTATCAGCTCGTTCCTAAGCGTTCCCATATAGCCGGATACTTTGGAGCGTTCGTCGGTGCATATGAAAATGATGTCGCCGTTCTTTACTTCAAAGAGTTCTTTGAGCCCTTTAAGTTCTTCTTCACTCATGAACTTAAGTATTGGGGATTCGAATTTGTCATCTTTGTATTTGAGCCATACCAGGCCCTTGGCGCCTATTTTTTTGAGCAGGTCGGTGAGCTTGTCTATCTCGCCGCGGGAATAGATATGGCCTCCCTCGCCTTTTATGCCGCGTATAACCTTTTCGCCTAGTGTGATATCCAGTGCGTCTCTGAAAACCTTAAAGCCAGAATTTGGAAAAATCTTAGAGCAGTCCTTTATTTCCAGCGCGTAGCGCAGGTCCGGTTTGTCGGAGCCGTACCTCAGCATCACTTCCTCATATTCCATTTCCGGGAACGGCGCCTCGATCTCTTCCCCGGTATATTTGAAAACCTCTTTCATCATGCCTTCCACTACAACAGCGATATCGTATTCGGTTACGAACGACATTTCCAGGTCTATCTGGGTGTGTTCCGGCTGGCGGTCGGCACGCAGATCTTCATCACGCATCGCGCGCGCAAGCTGGAAATACCGGTCCATACCTGAGATCATGAGCAGTTGCTTGAAGATCTGGGGCGACTGCGGCAAAGCATAGAAACAGCCGGGGTTGTTGCGGGACGGCACAACGAAGTCCCTCGCCCCTTCAGGGGAGGATTTTGTGAGGATCGGGGTCTCTATCTCGTTGAAATCAAGTGCGTTCAGGTAGGTCCTGACCACATTGGCGATCCTGCTCCGGAGCACCAGATTCTTTGAGACGCGGGGCATGCGCAGGTCCAGGTATCGGTATTTCAGGCGGGTGTCTTCGTTTACGCCGGCATGTTCGCTCAGCTCAAAAGGAAGCGGCTGGGAAATGTTCAGCACTTCGATGGCGGAGGCTTCCACCTCTATCTCTCCGGTGGCCATGTCCTTGTTGGCGTTGGTTCCGGGCCGGGCCGAGACTATGCCGGCGACTTTAAGAACATATTCGCTCTTTAGCGCCTCGGCGGCGCTGAAAATGGGGTTTTCCGGTTTAGCCACCACCTGCGTGACTCCGTAGAGGTCTCGTAAATTCAGGAAGATAACGCCGCCGTGGTTACGTTTGACGTCCACCCAGCCGCAGAGCGTGACGGTCTGGTTTAAATTGCTTTTATTGAGTTCCCCGCAGGTATGTGTGCGCAGCATGTGTTATCTCCCTCTGTAACATCCGCAGTGGGCGGGCGGATTACTTTTCAATCTAAAAGAGTGAAATTGCGGAAGGGTCACGAAATAATTTTTTTATCTCCGGCAGTAATTCCGCCAGAGGGATGGTACGCTGATCCGCTTTTTCTTTCAGCGTTTTGACGGCGCAGGTCGCGTTCTTTATTTCGTCTTCGCCCAGTATAAGCGCGACCGCGGCGCCGGATCTGTCGGCGGAGCGCATCTGGGATTTCAGACTCAGTTCGAAATTTGAGAAATCGGCGCTGATCCCGGCCGCGCGAAGTTCTCCCAGCAGCCCGAAAGCCGCGGTGCGGGCGCCTTCGGAGGCCGATATAACGAACACCGAGGGGGCCTCCATCCGGGCTTTATCTTTCAGCAGCATGGCCAGGCGGTCCACGCCCACGGCCCAGCCTATGGCGGGCGCGGCGGGCCCGCCCATGGATTTGACCAAATCGTCGTAACGGCCGCCGCCGCACACGGCGTCCTGGCTGCCCAGCGCGCCGGAACGCACCTCGAAGACCGTGCTGGTGTAATAATCCAGTCCGCGCACCAGACTGGTATTCACCTGGTGTTCCACTTTGGAGATTTTCAGCAGTTCCTGCGTCCGGGCGAAATGTTCCGCGCAGGCGGGGCACAGGGAAAGTTTGGGCGCCTTTTCGGCCAGGGCGGGGCCGTCTGTCTTACAGTCGAGGGCCCTCAGCGGGTTGCGCTCTATGCGGCCTTTGCAGGGCTCGCATAGCCCGGCGATGTTAAGGCGCAGGTATTCCAGCAGGATCGCTCGGTAGGTCTTGCGGCACTCCGCGCAACCCAGCGAATTCAGCACTACTGAACAGCCGCCGACTCCGGCTTTCTCCAGCAGGCGCACCAGCATGGTTATCGTTTCGGCGTCGGCGAACGGAGAGGCGTTGCCGATGTGCTCCGCGCCTATCTGCGTGAACTCGCGGTAGCGGCCGGCCTGCGGGCGCTCGGCCCTGAACATGTTGCCTATATAGAAGTATTTGCCGTTGCGGCCGGTCTGGCCAAGGTTGTTCTCAATGTAGGCGCGCACCACTCCGGGGGTGCCTTCGGGGCGCACGGCCACTTCCCGGCCTCCGCCGTCGGTGAAGGCGTACATCTCTTTTTCCACTATGTCGGTGGTGTCGCCGGTGGATTTAACGAACAGCTCTTTAAGTTCTATAGTGGGTATTCGCAGTTCCTGGTAGCCGTAAAGCGAGAAGACCTCGCGTGCCGCGGTTTCTATGCGCGTGAAGAGGGATGATTCGGGCGGCAACAGGTCCCGGAAACCGCGGAGAGTATGTATCGTCACCGCGTCTCCCGCAGGCGGCATGTCCCACCGTTAGTGAATAGTTCCATTCTTTTTATCGCATCCTCAATGTTTGCCGTGTGTGTGAACGGGCAGGTGCAGAGGAGGAGGCACGGCATTCCCCGATATGGCGCGCAGCTTGTCCATATTCAGCACGGTGAGTTCCCCCCGCTTGTATTCTATTACGCCGCTTCTTTTAAGCGTGTTGACGGCCCTGCAGACCGGTACCCTGGTGGTTCCCATGTATTCTGCCAGTTCGTTCTGATCCAGGTGCATTTTGACGTGCTTAACATGCTTATCCTTGGTCAGGTCTATTATCGCGTCGGCCAGGCGGCCCAGTATATTATGAAAAAGCATGGATTCAATTTCTTTGTCGCAGTTGTTGAGACGGTTCGCCAGCGTATATAACAGCTTGAGAGTGAAGTCGGGAGTCTGGAGAACGAGCGCCTTGAAGTTCTTTTTTGAGATCACCAGCAGTTCGCTGTCTTCCATGGCCTGGGCCGAAGCCGAACGGATCTTGCCGCCCAAAAGAGACATCTCTCCGAAAAAATCGCCTTTTTTGAGATAGGCAAAAGTTTTCTTTTTTTGCGTGCCTATGGCCGTAAAGATCTTTATACGCCCGGATTTCACTATGAAAAATTGATTCCCGATGTCTTCTTTCATAAAGACCAGCTCTCCGGGTTTGTAACGCTTGAGCGTGGCGATAGACAAGATCTGGTTGATCTCCTTAGGAGTCAGAGCTTTAAAAAAGCAAACTTTGCGAAGCATTCTTTTGACCATAGATTTTATTTTTTCTCCGTCATGGTCATGCCGCACTTAGGGCATTTGCCGGGCTTGTCCGAAGTGGCGCAGCCCATGGGACAGGCATACTTGGCGATCTTTTTTACTTCTTTTTTAGAGTTCGGTTTCATCCCTTTGGCGGATGCGGCCGGTTTGTGTTCCTTAAGGGATGCATCCTGGATTTTTTTTATCATTTCGGGGGTGGTGCCGGTGATCTCCGCCCTGGCGCCGTTTTCAATATTTGTCACCTTTATCTGCGCGCCTTCCACGCGGCCGGGGCAGCCGGCTTCCATCGTGTCCTTGGCGTTATAATGGACAAGGGCCATTTCCTGTACTTTAGCTGTAGTTTCTTTGTCCTTGGCGGTCATGGTTATTTCCACGCCTTTTTCCGTGTTTTTGCTGACGGTTTCAACTCCTTTCATTTTTTCCGGGCAGAGTCCGGCGCATTTTTTCATTTTAGCCATGGGGCATTCGTGGGGTTTTTGGGGCTCGGCAATGGCGATGCCGGAGGCGATAAGTACGATCAAAACCGGAAATAATATTTTTTTCATAGTCCTCTTAATATCTTGGATTTACCGAATATAAATTATATCACTTTTGCCGCCAGTGCGGGCGTCGGGCGATTTTGAGAAAGTAAGGCTGGCGGCGCCTTGGTAAAGAACTTCTCTGTATAGAGTTTCTGGTTCCTTTCAAGCGTTACAGCGCGGGTGGTTTCGGGTGCGGCGCGCGGCGTTAAGGGTGAGGGCCACAAGAACAACGGCTGAGATTATCCCAAGCCATTCGGGCATCAGTTCGCCGGCCCGGCCGATAACGGCCCTGGGATTTATACCGGCGAAAGTGTAAACCTGGTTAAGAAGAGCGCCCATGGCGAGTGCGGAGACGGAGATGGCCGCCAGATAGATGGCAACGGTTCTTTTCCCCATAAGTTTAGCGATAACAGCTATGCCCGCAGCGTTGGTGGCCGGGCCCGCCAACAGGAAGACAAGCGCGGCTCCGGGGCTCATTCCTTTCGCTATGAGCGCCGCGGCTATGGGCGTGGAGGCTGAGGCGCAGATATACATCGGGATGCCGATAATCAGCATCAGGAGCATGGAGAGCCAGCCGGAGCCGAAGTATTGCTCAATGAGCGACTGCGGGAAAGAGTAAGAGATGATGCCGGCGGCCACGATACCGAAGATCAGCCATTTGCCGATATCGCCCAACATTTCCACAAAAGCATATTTCATGCCGGCCTTAAATTTCCCAACAAGATCCGGTTTTACTTTTTTATCGTCCGTATGGCAACAGGCGCAGGCAGGGGTGCGATCGGATTTAGAGGGTTTTTCAGCCTCCGTGACGCCGAATAAATTCTCGGCTGTTCCGGCCAGTACGGCGGTTATAAAGGCGGCCAGGGGCCTGAAGAACGCCATTATCGGGTCCAGCAGAGCGAAGGAGAGGACTATGGAGTCGATGCCGGATTCGGGCGTGGAGATAAGAAATGAAAGTGTGGCTCCTTTCGCGGCGCCTTTATTTTTCAGGGAGACGGCGGCCGGCAGAACGCCGCAGGAGCACAGCGGCAGTGGCAC
>Ga0208953_1000921_pt1 | contig 20639 bp, 19 predicted proteins | sample RifOxyB2_FD_184033 | JGI IMG/M metagenome (GOLD analysis project Ga0208953, IMG submission 184033) | Groundwater microbial communities from Rifle, Colorado - Rifle Oxygen_injection B2 (SPAdes) | ecosystem: Environmental > Aquatic > Deep subsurface > Groundwater | place: USA: Rifle, Colorado... | reverse complement strand
ATAAGCCTGACCCCGAAATTCATCCGGCTCTGGCTAATATCAAGGCAATTTCCGGGGAATATACCCTATACCCGTTTTTATGGCGGCCACATCATAAACGCCGCCGGAGGAAATATATTGCCCCCCGCGCATCACCCGCTCTTTCAACAAAAGCGGCGTATCCAGATCTATGAAATCAAAACCGCCCAAGCCCGCCGCGAACTGCGCCGCGCACATTGAGGCCAGTTCCGTCTCCAGCATCTCGCCCATCATAAGTTTTACTCCGGCGGCCCTGGCCAACGCCCAAATCTCGCGCGCCCGCAACAGGCCGAATTTGGCGAGTTTGATATTAACGGCCGTGACCTGCTTTTTCTTTATAAGCCCGACAACGTCTGCCACAGAATAAGCGCTCTCATCCGCGCAAACCGGGACCTTAAGCTTCCTTGAAAGGTAACCCAGCCCCTCGTGGTCGCCTTTGGCCACCGGCTGCTCTATCACTCCGGGAATGACACCTTTTTTTCCAAGCGCAGCCGTAAATCGTTCGGCCGTCCGCACATCGTACGCGCCATTGAAATCCAGATATATTTCCGCTTTGGGCGCCGCATTCCTGACAGCGGCGATACGTTTAAAATCCTCATCCATGTCGGAACCGGTCTTTACTTTGAAAATGGAAAATCCACGTTTACGCATCCGCAGGGTAAAGTCGTACGCCTCGGCCTCGGTACCGATGACCACGGTGATATCGGTCCGGATCTTTGAAGGCCGACCACCATAAAGCCGCCAGAGCGGTATTTTAAGCGAACGTGTAAGCGCGTCCAGGACCGCCATCCCGGCGGCGGCCAAAGCGCAGCGATTATTTTCCAAGCGCCCCTCTAATCCGGTCAACAGGCTGAAATAATCCGCAATATCCCGGCCCTCCAGCCAAGCGGCGGTTTTGTGAAGATTTGAGAAAGTTTGCCCCCGGGTCTCGCCTGTGATATGCGGCGCGATAGCGGCCTCGCCCCAGCCCCAAATCCCCTCTTTGGTCCGAACTCCCAACAGAACGTTCTCAAGACGCTTATGACTGCCGCTCGATATGGTGAACGGCTGAAAAAGCTCCGCGGTTACGTTGCGCACAACTGTTCCGGCTATTGTAGTCTCTCTCATATTTTTTTACCCGCCTTGTTCTCAGTGGATTCCCGCCCCAGCAGCATAAGCACCACCACCATTACCAGTATAATTATACTCTGCGCAAGTAGAAGCCAGGTGCCTACGGAAGTGACGGTGCGACGCATTGTCCAAGCGCCCAGACCGAAACAAACATTCAGGAGCACTATGAAGCCGACGGCATGCTCCACTTTCAACCCCAGGTGCATCAATCTGTGATGAAAATGGTCCTTGCCCGCGTAATCCAGCCACTCTTTAACATTTCTCACGCTCCCGTTCCTGATCCTGGAAACCGTGGTATAAATGATATCGAATATTGGAATACCCAGCACCAGCAGCGGCGTAGAGATGGCTACGGCCGGGTCATTGGTGGCCCAACTGCCGTAGAGCGCCAGACAGCCGAGCATGAAACCTATAAAAGTGGAACCGGAATCCCCCAGGAAAGCCTTTGCCGGATACCAGTTTATCAGCAAAAACCCGGCGCAAGAACCGGCCAGCGCGGCTGAAAGGAAAGACAACGGGTATTGGCTGGACCTCCAGCCCAGGCCCAGGAATAACAGCGCGCACACGGCTCCCATGCTCGAAGCCAGACCGTCGATGCCGTCCATAAAATTAAAAGCGTTGGTTATGCCGACCAGCCAGATCACGGAAAGCAGGATAGATATGGAATAACCGAAAGGCAGCTTAAGGAGAAAGGTCAGATGCAATCCAAACATCGTCACGATCAAAGCCGCAACCACCTGCCAGAAGAGCCTGGAGCGGGCGGAAAGCTGTTTCCAGTCGTCGATAAAACCCAAGACGAATATAATGCTGCCGCCCAGTATTATTCCCCAGATCTCCACGTTAAACTGAAGATTGCGAAGGATCGTCAGCATGAAGGCGGCATAAACGGCCAACCCGCCTATGCGTGGGACCGGGCTGGAGTGGACCTTGCGCGGAGCGGGCAGATCAACGGCGCCTATGCGCCAAGCCAGCCATACACTGACGGGAGAAAGGACCAGGCAGGCCAGAAAAGCTATGAGGAACAGATAAAACCAGCGCAACCCCTCCACCCAGGTCCAGGCGGAAAATCCGCCTGCCGGAAGCAGCAGCAGGAGCGCGGCCAGCCCGATAAGAGGGACGAACTTCGCTTTATTGGTCATTTATTTACTGATTCCGAGCACCAAGTCCAGAAGCAGCCGCTGCGGCGCGAAACCTTCGGCGTATTTCACACGACCCTGATACCCCCTAAAGACGGCGGTGCTCCTGGCTGTCTCTATGATGGACAGATTTTTAACCCTGGTCTTATAGACCTGGGACCGGTGGCATTTTAAAAGCTGGACCTTATCATCGATAACGGCGCCGATATCCGAGAAGGCCGTGGGAACGAAATTAAGGGTGGTCGGCACTTCATAAAAAATAAGATTCTTAGTATGGCGGGCGGCGGTGATAACCGCTTTAGCCACGTTGCGGTGGTCCTGGTGGGTATCGTCGTCGTGATTCACGAAAATAAGGTCCGGCTTCAACGATCCGATGTGGCGTTCAGCCGTGTGGATCAGTTCACGGCACATAAGCACTTCGGTATCCATAAAACCGCCCCAGAAAAGGCGGGCTTTCAGGAGCTTCGCGGAACCCTCCTGCTCCACTTTGCGGACTTCAGCGTCACCGCCCACGCCGCCGCCGGTCATGACCAGCATGCTCAACCTGTGGCCTTTTTTAGACAGCTTATGCAACATCCCGCCGCAGCCGAATTCCAGGTCGTCCGGGTGCGCTCCTATTCCCAAGATATTCATACGACTCTCCTTCTGATCATAAATAGTGTTTTCAAGGTTTAGAATTCCAGGTTGCCGTCGGACATAAACCGCCCACCGCCTTTTTGTCAACGGTTTTTTTATTTACTGCTCTCTATCGCCTCGGCCACAATTTCAGAGCCGATGGCTTTTTCGCCTTTTGAAAAAGCCGTAAGCATGCTCATATTGGCGATATTATTTATCCAGCGCGGTATGCCGCCTGAACGCTTATACAGCAAATCCAGAGCCGCATCGTCAAAGATGTTTTCCGCCAGACCGGAGATCTTAAGACGGTGCTCTATATATTTTTCCGTCTCCCCAAAACTCAGAGGTTCGAGGTTATAGCTTAGCACTATGCGCTGACTGAACTGTTTATTGGAGTCCAATTTTGCCTTAAGCTCAGGCTGACCGCTCAACAACAGCGTAACAAGGAATCTGGTCTCCGTCTGAAAGTTCAGCAGCAGACGCAGTTCTTCGAAGACATAGGCGTCCTCTATAAGCTGGGCTTCGTCTATGACCACCACCACATGCTTGCCGTCCTGATAAGTGTCGCGCATAAATTTCTCTATACCCATGAGCACGTCTTCCTTGCGCTCGGGCACATTATGGCCGGTAAAATTGTGCAGTATCATCTTTAGAAGCCCCAGATCATCAAGTCTGGGATTGTTAACAAAGGAGAACATATAGCCCTTTTTTCGGAATTCACGTTCCAATGCCTTAAGGATAAGGGTCTTGCCGGTGCCGTAAGCCCCGGTGATGACGGCGCAGGATTTCTTTTCATCCACGACATAGGAAAGCCTGGAGAAAGCTTCCTCATGTTTTTCCGACTCAAAGAAAAATTCCGTATCGGGAGTGTTTTCAAAAGGCAGTTTATTAAGAGACCAATGCTTTTTATACATAATATTCGGATATTTAAATATATACGCCGGGAGTAAAGCAAGGAAAAGAAAACTTCAAAATCCGCTCAAAACATCTCCGAGCAGGGTTTTTCAGCAGACTGCTACTCCGCTTTTTTCCACACTTTATAACCCGCGCCGTCAGCGACGGCTTTCCAGCCGGGCCCCGGTTCCCACGAAGTCTTTAAACCAAGCCTCAGCGCCAATTTACCGCCAACGATGGCGGCATAGAGACCTTTTTCGGCCTTAATTATGGAGACGGCGCTCACAGAATCTATCCCGGAGACCCGGCGGAGCTTCATAAGCCTGATTATTTCCGCCTTATGGGCCGGACTGAAGAAATCCGGCCAGAAAACGCAGGGCACTCCGGGATGGGTCAGAATATAAGCGTACCCCTGCATGATCTTCTCGGGCGGGAAAGGCCAGCGTTTCTCGCCGTCGCCCCGGAGAACCGTGTCGTGGTTATCCACAAAAGTCACGGCATCGGCCGGCCTGACGCCTATAAGTCCGGAAGGATTGCCGCTTGAATCGGCCAGACGCCAGTATTCCTCTTCTCCCGCGGCCTGCTGGAGCAGGCCTTTGGTGGTAAAATCAAAAACTTTTATTTCTCCGTTCACGGAATCCAGCCAGACCTTGAGGGCCTGCCTGTGCGCGTCCGGCTCCTTGAGGTCCAGATCGTCCCAGATCTCCGTCACCGCGAAAACGGGCGGATTGGCCCGGTTATAGAGAAGCAGGTACTTCGCATCGAAGCCTCGGGCAAAATCATAACGCCAGCCATCGTAACCGATATCGGAGCGCAGCCATTTCATCCACTCTAGGAATCCGCTCTGGATGACCGGATTGGTATGGTCCAGGTCGCGGGCGAACGCGGCGGGTTTGCCGGTATCCTTCGCACCCGTCCCCCTGCCCCATTCGTCATCGGAAGTAATGGTCTCAGGACTCCATGCCGGGTCGGTGAAATCGGCCCAGTCTTTATATCCTACGCGGTGGTTCAGGACGACGTCGGCCAGCACTTTAACTCCCTTGCCGTGCAGTTCTTTTATCAGGTCTTTAAGCTGGGCGGCCGTACCGTATTTCGAATCCTGTACATTTATTCGCCTGGGCATATAGCCCTCATCCGAAGCCGAATCCGAGGACGGCGGCAGCCAGATAAGATCAAAGCCGGCCCTGGAAATCACACCCGAGTTTTTTTGCACCACATCCCACCAGCAAGGAGTCTTGGAAGAAGTCCAATAAAACCCCTGCAGCATAACGGACCCGTCCCCCGCCGCGGAAGATACGGGAACGGCGGCGGCCAGAAGCAGCGCGCAGAGTATTGCCGGAAAATTCTTCCTCATAAGGCTCCTTTATTTATTTTATCGCCGGGGCGGCTTGTTTCCACGAGCTTCCCTCCTGAGAGGTGCAATATCCGATCGGCATAGGCGGCAGCGTCCTCATTATGAGTGACCATTAAAACAGCGGCGCCACCCGCGTTCACTTTTTTCAGATCTTCCAAAACAATCCTGGCGTTATGCTTGTCCAGGTTCCCGGTGGGCTCATCGGCTATTACCAGGCCGGGTTTATTGCGCAGGGCGCGCAGGATGGCCGAACGCTGCTTCTCGCCTCCGGAAATATCCATGGGGAACTTCCGCGCTATAGCTTCCAGGCCAAAACGCCTCAAAAGCGCCAGCGCCGCGCCCGGATCGCCTTTGCCTATGATCCTGGCGGGCATATCCACGTTCTCCAGCACCGTAAACTCCGGCAGCAGCGAGTCGAACTGGAACACGAAACCCACATGCTTGCGCCGGAGTTCCGCTTTTCTAGTCTCGCTCAGCGTCTCTAGAGGGAATCCAAAAAGCGTTATGGCCCCGCTATAGCAATCGTCCAGGAGGCCGATGAGATTTAAAAAAGTGGATTTACCGGATCCGGACGGGCCAAGCATGGCGACAAATTCACCGGCTTTTATTTCAAAATTGACATTTTCCAACACCAGGATCTGCTCATGGCCCTGCGTGTACGTCTTGCTCAGGTCTTCGACCTTTATAATTTTATCCATAACGTATTGCGTCCACGGGGCTTATTTTTGAGGCGCGCAGGGCGGGGTAAATAGTGCTCAGCATACACAGAAGATAGGTCACCGCCACCGTGCCGAACAAATCTCGTAATCTCAGATCCACCGGCACCTTAGAGATGTAATAGATGTCTGAAGGCAATTCCAACACCGGGTAAACGGAAATGAATAAAGAAATACCCACGCCAAGCAGCACTCCCAGCGTAATACCACTCAAAGCTATAAGGTTGCCCTCCCAGAAAAAGATCCTGCGAACGAAACCCGGCCCCGCCCCCATAGAACGCAAAACGCCTATGTCGCGTAGTTTCTCCACGCTCATCATCAGGAGATTGGAAGCGATATTGAAAGTGGCCACCAGGATGATGAGAGCCAGCACCAGCGACATGACGAATTTTTCAAGTTTCAACGCCGCGAAAAGCGTACGGTTCATATCCGCGTAAGTCTTAACCGAGTAGGCGAAGCCCAGTTCCTTTTTCAGGAATCCGGCGCTCTCTCCCGCCCGGTTTATATCGTCCAGCCTTATGCCCGCGCCGTTCACCCCTCCTGCCAGACCGAAAAAATCCGAAGCTGCTTGAAGCCCGCAATAGGACATGGTATTATCGAATTCAAAGTAGCCGGTACGTATAAGCCCCGCCACCCTGAATTTCTTCATCTTTGGCATTATGCCCATGACCGCGGAGGCGCCTTTCGGAGAAATCAGAATAACGTCGTCCCCCGCCCAAGCGCCCAGGCTCTTCGCCAGTTCCTCACCGAGCAAAATGGCCGGCGGCTGTCCTGGCGCCGGAACGGCGTTTACGGCGTCCCACGATCCCCCGACCAGGGCGCTTTTAAGGTTATTGGTTTTAAATTCTTTTTCCGGGTCCAGCCCTTTCAATACCACACCTGTCGATCTGCCGGCAAATGTAAGAATACCCTGCCCCATAACGAAAGGAGAATAGGCGGCAAGGTGCGGAGAGCGCTCAAGATGGTTCTTGAAAGCGGGCAGATCGTCCGCCCGGACGGGGCCGTAAACATTGACGTGCGCCTGCGCGTCTATAATCTTTTTCTTTATATCGGACTGGAAACCGTTCATGATGGACAGCGTAACGATAAGGGCGGCAACCCCCAGCGCCACCCCGGCTATACCGATAACGGTAGTGACCATGGAGAAAAGGCCTTTTCTCTTGGCGTTTAAATACCGGTAGGCTATAAAAAATTCAACGGACATAAGAGCGCTGTGCGAAGTTTTTTGACGCCTTAATACAGCAACGCTAAAACACAACAACGGGGTTACTACTGCGGAGCGGCAGGCTTTAGGAGAGGGAAAAGTATGACTTCCCGGATGGAAGGCTTGCCGGAAAACAGCATGGTCAGGCGGTCTATTCCTATCCCTATACCGCCCATAGGCGGCATGCCGTATTCCATGGCCTCTATAAAACTCTCATCAAGGATATCGGCCTCGGAATTTTTTTCCTCGTCGCGCTGGCGGATCTGCTCCAGCAGGCGCCCCTTCTGGTCCTCCGGGTCATTGAGCTCGGTATAGGCGTTGGCCACTTCCTCATGGCCGGCGAAGAATTCAAAGCGTTCCACTATGGACTCGTCACCCGCCTTACACTTGGCCAGCGGCGTGATGGCGGTCGGGTAATCCATGACGAACGTGGGCTGTTCCAGGCCGGCCTGGATATGCTCGTCGAAGATGCGCTCAAAGATCTTTGCGGAAGGCGTGTCTTCGCCATGCTCGATATGAAGCCTTGCGGCAAGATCGCACAGGCCGGGGCGGTTGAAGGCCTTGCCCAGCAGGATCTCATGGATGTCCGCCCCGATCTTTGTTTTCCAGGCTTCCGGCAGCGACAACCGGTTGAACGGGGGTTTAATATTTATTTTCATCCCGTTATAATCTATTGTTTCAACGCCCATCATCTCGGCGCAGTTGGAAAAGATCTGTTCCACCAGCCGGGCCATGCCGTTATAGTCTGTGTAGGCCCTGTACGCTTCAAGCGTGGTAAATTCCGGGTTGTGACGCGTATCTATCCCCTCATTGCGGAATATCCGGCCTATCTCATAGACGCCGTCGTAGCCGCCTATGACCAATTTTTTAAGCGGCAGTTCGGTGGCGATGCGCATGTAAAGCTCGCTTTTATACATGTTATGGAATGTTATGAACGGCCGGGCCGAAGCTCCGCCGGCCTGGGCAAGCAGCACGGGGGTTTCCACTTCCAGATAACCGTCCCCGTCCAATACCCGGCGTATCGTGGAAATTATCTGCGCCCTCTTGATAAAGATGCTCCGGACATCTTCGTTGGAGATAAGGTCCAGATAGCGCTCACGGTAGCGCGTCTCCGGGTCAGTCAGGCCATGCCATTTTTCGGGAAGCGGGCGCACAGCCTTGGACAGGATAGTGATCTTCTCTACATTTATGGTGAGTTCATTGGTATGCGTGAGAAAAAGCTTCCCCTCCACGCCCAGAAAATCGCCCACGTTATTATTTTTTTTGAAAATCTCATAGGCCGTTTCACCCACGGCGTCCTTTTTGACATAGATCTGGATCTTATCAGTGCCATCCTTGATATGAGCGAAGGTGGCCTTGCCCATAACGCGCATAAGCATAAGGCGTCCTGCGCATACCACAGGCGTTTCGGCGGGCAATTTGCGCGCCTCGGCTATTTTATGGGTTATAGCGAAGCGGTGCGGGAACGGGTCTATACCGTTATCCCTGAGATTTTTGATCTTGGCGTAATTATTGCTTATGATTTCGGTTAGTGAATTTTGGCTCATTTCTTTGCTGCCAGCGCGTCCTTCACGATCTTGACCAGGTTCTTGGGCTCGAACGGCTTCTCAACGAAAGCGAAGATATTGGAGGACAACTCAAAAAGGTCTTTCATCTGGCCTTTGGCGGTCAGAATAATAATGGGGATCTTACTGAGGTAATCTATTTCCTGAAGTTTGGACTGGAAGGTGTAACCGTCCATCTCGGGCATCATAATATCCAGGATGATGGCGTCCGGAATGATCTTGCCTTCAGCGGGGCCGGTCAGCTTATTATAGGCTTCAAGCCCGTTATAAGCTTCCATTACTTCCAATTGCTCGCGCTCCATCAGCACCTTTATCAAATACACCACGTCTTTCTCGTCGTCAACCACCATTACTTTAGACATAATTCTCCCATATCCGGGCCCGCTACGCGCGGCACTTACCTTAAGGCCGAAACCTAACCTGTTCTCCCGCAAAGATACAGGTGATTTTACAAGATTCACACGAGACAACACAAGTCCTCGTACCGGATTTTTGGGATTAATTTGACAGAATTTTTTTACGGGTTTTCAACTTGCTTATTAAAAGGGTAAAATACCGGATAGCATAACGGTTAAGGCAGGTGCGGGGTCCGGGGCCAATTGAACCGCCACCTCTCCTTTCGATTTCAACAGCCCGGCCGAGGTTTCATCGCGCCGCCCAGCCGTTCCAGTTGTCGCATACATAAACCGTTACAAGCGTCATCCTGTTTCAAGGAGCCAAGATGCCAATAGAAAAAACACTTATACTTATAAAGCCGGACGGCATGAAACGGCGGCTTGCCGGACTCGCCCTAGACCGCCTGGAGAACGCGGGGTTTGAACTTATAGGAGCCAAGGTCGTTTCGGTCACCGAGACACTCGCGCACAAGCATTACGCGCTCCTTAAGGATCAGCCATTCTTCCCCAACCTTATAAAGTTCATAATGGGCGATTACCACGACGTCTCCAACCGCCGCGTTCTGGCCATGGTTTACAGAGGCGAGAACGCCATAAAGGGAGTACGCGCCGTAGTGGGAGCCACCAGTCCGGAGGACGCCGCCCCGGGAACCATACGCAACGCTTTTGGCCGTATAAACAGCAAGGCGGGCTATTATGAAAATGTCGTGCACGCGTCCGGAAACGCCATGGAGGCCGACCGGGAGGTTAAAATATGGTTCAAACCAGGGGAACTGGTGGAATAACCGGGAGTTAAGAATTTAATGAAAGTTAAACAACTTTTTTTTATTCCGTCGTTATTCCTCGCGGCGGCGCTTGCCGCCCAGCCCTCGGACGGACCGCGCGTTGAAGAGCGCATAACTCTAACCACGGACGACGGCTGGAACCTGAATGCCCGCTATCTACGGGCCGCGGAAAGCGCCCCGACACTGGTGCTCATCCACAGCCAAAAGAACGACCTGCACGAATGGAAACTCTGGTTCGACTACCTAAAACGCTATGGTTACGGCTACATCGCAATGGACCTCAGAGGACACGGCAACAGCTTCCTCACTCCCTCCGGCTCAACCACCTCCTATAAAACTTTCGAAACCAGCGGCCCCAACAATGAGTTCAATAAAATGATACGCGATGTGGAAGCGGCGCTGGCGTACCTATCCACCAACAGCGTCACAGGCGAAAATATAATTCTGGCCGGCTCGATCCTGGGAGCGAATCTGGCCATCAAAGCCGCCGCCATCCACCCGGAAATCTCCATGACCGCCGCTTTTTCCCCCGTCCTTAATGTTAACGACGTGCTGTCGGTAAACCCGCTTCGCGCCTACGGAAAAAGGCCGCTGCTGCTGGTTACCGGCGCCGACCACGCCAAACAATACAAAGAGCTCCAGCTTTTGAACGATATAGCCAAGCAGGCCTGCGGCAGAGAAAACATCACCACCATGGTAGAGGCTGCCGGTTTCGGCGCCGGGGAACTGGTGACAAAATACAACATTCGCAAGATCTTTGACTGGTTCAAGAATCCCCGGCTCCCCGTTGTTGTGGACATCTCCACTCCGGCGGGCCCGACGGACGCTGTCACCCCGGCAGAGGAGGGCGGACCAAAGGCTAACGGGGACGCATCTGAGGAAACATCATATGAATGAAAAGTTTAAAAAATATTCACGCCTCCCTACCGAACAGAACAATCCCCGCACCCGTGACTTCGACCGGATTTCATTGCGGCGTGTGCTGGAAAAACTTAATTACGAGGATAGTCTGGTGCACCGTGCGGTCGGAAAAGCCATCCCCCGCGTAGAAAAAGCGGCGCGCCTGATCTCAAAGGTTTATTTGGCCGGCGGCAGCGTGTTTTTTATAGGCGCCGGAACCAGCGGACGGCTGGGAGTGTTGGAGGCCGCCGAACTCCCCCCCACCTACGGCGTGGAGCCGGAACGGTTCCAGGCACTGATGGCGGGCGGACAAATGGCGGTTTTTCATTCAAAAGAAGGCGCCGAGGACGTTTTTGAGAACGGCTTTAAGGAAATAAAAAAGCTGATAAAAAAAGTCGACGTCGTTATAGGCATCGCGGCCAGCGGCGTCACTCCATATGTAAAAGGCGGCCTTGCCGCCGGCAAAAAAGCCGGGGCTGGAACCGTGCTGATAACCTGTAATCCCAAAGAACGCACTCCGGAGGCGGACATCACCGTGGCCCTGGACGTGGGCCCGGAACCGATCTCGGGCTCCACGCGCATGAAGTCGGGCACCGCCACCAAACTGGCGCTTAACATGGCCACCACTTCGGCCATGATCATCAGCGGCAAGGTGTACCGCAACTGGATGGTGGATGTTAAGACAACATCGCAAAAGCTGGCCTTGCGGGCGGAGCGCATCACCTCCACCCTGGGCGGAGTGCCGCAGGAAGAGGCGCGGCGGCTGCTCGACAGCACCGGCAATGATGTAAAAACGGCCATTGTAATGGCGCGCCGCGGAATTGACATAAAAAAAGCCAGCCTGCTCATCCGTAAGCATAAAGGCTTCCTGAAACCGATCCTGGGCTGATTTCCCTATCACCAGCCAAACCGCCAATCAAGATGACATCGTATAATCTTAATTGCACCCATAAATCTATGCCGTTTTTCCTGAGGATTTTTAGACATTAAAGCCCTCTGCCACCGCCTTTACCATAAGGTTCCAAATCGCGCGTCCGCCCGCACCCTTGGCGTAGCTTGCCAAGGGGCTTACAAAGGTGCGTGAACCAGTGGCCGAAGGCGGCTGCGCAAAAAACTGTTCTGCAGCACCGCTCCCGCCGCATGGGGTTTGAGTCTTTGTCTTTTGTTTTTCTCAGTGAGCGAGCTTTCCGCTTCCGCCTTGGAAAATATTCCCTATCCATTTGCCTTCGTGCGGGGAGAAGGTCCGGTGCTTCGTGAAGGGCATAATATTTTCGCCGCTATAACACAAAAAAGGCGGGGAATAGCTGAATCAGGATTCAGTTCAACACCATTTTGAGAAATAATTTCATATAATTATCTCATGATTTTAACAAAACGACACTTGGCATTGTTTGTTCTGGTAGCCACTCTTGGCGCCTGCGCCCCCCGGCCTATCTCCACGTCGGCCCCCACCGAGGAGCATGTAGGTCCAAAAGTATTTTATGTAAGCCCGGAACCGTTTAAATCAGGAAGCTTCCCCGCCCCTCCGGTTATGAATTCCAGTGAGCAGCAGGCGGATATAGCTACTGTGCTGGACTGGCAGAAAAAGCGGACCGAGACTGATTGCGCCAAGGCTTCTGTCACCGCGGACGCGACTTATGCCACTTTATGGGGGGAAAAGAATCCTTTTCCTTCACCCATGCCGGATAAAGTAAAAGCGTTCTTTGGGCGGATTACTTCCGACATGGAGGCGGCCACCACTGCGATGAAAAACAGATATCAGCGGACAAGGCCTTATAACTCTTACCCTGATTCTAAACCCTGTATAAAGACCAGCAAAGGTTATTCCTATCCCAGCGGACACACGTCCTTCTCAAGAATGTATTCCGGAGTGCTGGGCGATATCATCCCTGAGCGCAAGGACGAATTTATTCAGGTGGCCGACGGAATAGCCATGGACAGGGTAATTGGCGGGGTACACTATCCTACTGATATCGCGGCCGGAAAGCGTTTTGGCGATGAATTCCACACCCAGCTTCTAAAGAACCCCGGGTATCTTCAGGACATAGAAAAGCTGAAAGTTTTTTTAGTGAAATAGCCTGTTGCCACCTCCTACTTGCGGTTGCAATTTTTAGCAACAAGACTATGTTGTGCACATCACATAATCAGCAGCCTTCGGCAATCGCGGATTTTTCTGTTTGAATCGTTTTTGGTGATACTAACCGGGAGGATTAAACAATGATGGGAATATTATTAAAGCTGATCTTTTCTGCGGTTGTTTTGCTCTTTTTGGCCTCACCCGGCATAAAAGCCGGTGCAAACATTAGTTTAAACTCAAACAACGCCAGTAATGTGCGCGCGTCAGTCCCATCCGATGCCAACAAGATTCTTGAGACAAAATCGCCAAAGACCAATGAAGAACTTTTAGCTCCGAAGAGGCGGCAACCGGCAAAAAATATGCCGTCTGCCGGCAATGTAGAATCAGCCGCAGTTTCCCCGCTCAAAGTAATGACTTACAATATTCATCATTGTAAAGGCATGGGTGGGGAAATTTCAATTGAACGCATTGCCGACGTTATTCGCCGTTCCGGCGCGGACATAGTCGGACTGCAAGAGGTGGATCGCTATTTTTTTCGCAGTAATTTCCAGCATCAGGTCAAACAAATTGCCTCAAAACTCGGGTACAATTTTGCCTTTGGCGCTAATCTTGGAATTGCGCCATTCGGCTTTGGTAACGCGGTCGTAAGCCGCTACCCTATTATTTCCGACCGGAACATTGCCCTGCCCGGCAAACTGGAGCCCCGCGGCGCGCTAAAAGCAACCGTCAGATTAAAGACCGGCTTTGATCTGGCCTTCATCACTACTCATCTTGGTTTGTCCACGTCCGACAGGGAACAGCAGGTTAACGCCATTATAGACAGCCTAAAAGGGATGTATAAAGGCGTTATTATCGCGGGGGACTTCAACGCCAGGATTGAATCGCTTGAATTCTCAAAACTGCATGAATTCTTCAACGACAGTTATCAACAGGTCAGCCCGAAAAACGAAGGCAGTACTTTCGGCAAGCACCGAATAGACTTTATCTGGCTTTCTCCCGACCTGAAAGCAATTTCATATTCCACGATGTCTTCAGACGCTTCGGATCATCTGCCGGTTATTGTTGAGGTAAGGCCGGTTAATTAGCGCGGTCTGACAACCTTACCGGTTTTAACAGATTCCAGCGCGGCCAATGCCACTTGCAAGCTCTTCATGGAATCCTCAGGGGAAGGAGTGGGCGCCCGGTTTTCAATGATGCTGTCTGCAAACTCCTGCAGTTCCAGCGTGAAGTGACTTGTAAGGGCTACGGCTGGTGTTTCCGCGGCAGTGCCGCCGCCTCCTATCTGTTTTATGGATACATGTATCGGTTTTGCGCCGTCACTCTTGAAATCAATCAGACCTTTGTCTCCGGCAACCTCCACCGCGGTCTTAAGTCCCCCCGCTTCCGCCCAGGACCCCTCGGCATGGGCGACAACTCCGCTTTTGAACCGCAAAGTCACAAGAGCGTAGTCAATATGTTCTTTTAGCGCCGTATGCGCCAGACCCCTGCCATATACTCTTTCAACTTCGCCAAAGCACCATCTCAGCCAGTCAAAGTCATGCGCGAGCAGATCCAGCACCACGCCGCCGCTTTTCTCATAGTCTGAATACCAAGCCGTACTCTCCGGAGAAAATCGCGGAAACCCGACGCAGCGGGATGTCCGGACCACACCAACTTTGCCGACAGCGCCGCTTTCAATCTGCTCTTTGATTTTGATAAATTCCCGAAAGAATCTGACTACATGGCCGACCATGAATTTAATATCCGCTTTTTTGCATGCATCAACCATAGCCCGTGCATCGGCCATATTTCTGGCGATGGGTTTTTCACAAAAGACATGCTTTTTATTCTTCGCCGCCTTCAGAACATATTCTTTATGAAAAGCGGTCGGCAGGCAGACATCCACAACATCAATTCTCTTGTCCCGGAAAACGGAGTCCACATCATCCGTCCAGGGCAAATCCAGCTTGGCTGCCAAGTTTCTTGCCTTATCGGAATTAATATCCGCTATGGTTACAAGTTCGGCGCCTTTAACCGCCTGCCAGTTGGTGCTGTGCAGGCTCCCTATGCATCCAGCGCCTATCATACCCACTTTAAGCATTTTAACTCCTATATCCAATAACCACTCTACCGAGAGTCAACCGGCATCTCAAACAACCCTGGAACGTTTCCCGGGGAAAATACCCCTAAGCGTCTTCAAGGTTCAAAATATCGAGTTTGTAAAGTATCCAGCCTCCGGCCGCCGCCAATGCCAGAAGTCCAAATCCCCAGGCCCACCGCAAAAAGATCATATGTCCGAGCCCGAATAATATCCCGAATATGATGAAAAGGGCCGCCAGCCACTTCACGAAGAAATTAAAACAGAGGACCTCGCCATCGTAATGTTTATCCCCGATCACAGGGCTCCACCATCCTCCTGGACGTGCCCTCTCGTAGAAAATTGCCAATTTTTCTTTTGATACCGGTTTGGTAATAAAGGTCACCGTAAGCCATACTATTATTGAAACAGGAACCACGACGATAACCTTCACATGCAACGGCACCAGGCCAAGCGGATAGCCAAGGAACTGAACATCCGGCAGCAGCTTCGCCAAAACAACCCAACCCACTGTCAAAAGAAGGGAGGATGTCAGAGCTGCTATCTCCGAGTAGGCGTTCACGCGCCACCAGAACCAGCGGGAAATAAGCACCAAACCGATTCCGGACCCCATAAGATACACAAACTGCCAGGTTTCCGAAATGGAATCGATCCATGTAAATGCCACATACCCGGCCATGGCCATAATACTAACGCTTGCAATCCGGGACACTAATACGTAATGACTGTCAGAGGCTTGCGGCTTGATAAACCGCTTATAAATATCATTGATGATATATGAAGCTCCCCAGTTCGTGTGAGTGTCTATTGTTGACATGAATGCGCCAATAAAATAGGCCACCATAATGCCCATAACTCCCGCGGGAAGAACAGCCCGCATCACCATTGGATATCCCGCCTTATCCTTGAATTCATGAGCCGAAAGATCGGGGAACATTACCATGGAAACCATACCGACCACGATCCACGGCCATACCCGCAAAGCGTAATGCCATACGGCAAACCAAAGAGTACCGACTGTGGCATGTTTTTCATTTTTCGCGGCCATCATCCTTTGGATTATATAGCCTCCACCATCCGAGCCGTTGCTGGACCACCATATAACCAAGGCATAGATCATCACCGTTGAGAAAGGCGTCTTTATGGAACTTAAATCTACGGGGGGCAGAAAACTCAATGTTCCCGGATGGAATCCCGGCATTTGAGAGAGCTTGCCCAAAAGCGCGGACATGCCGCCAAGCGACGACACCGCGAAAACAGCCATAAAGATGGAACCCGCCATCGCTACGCCGAACTGTAAAACATCGGTGATCACAACACCCCATAGTCCCGATGTGATCGTATAAAAAAGGGTGACAATAAGGCACACTATGATGGTCGGAATCTCAGGCACCCCTAGCGTAATTGAGATCACAGTTACCATTCCTTTTATAACCCAACCCATCACTATCACATTATAAAGTATGGAAAAGTAAAGGGCCTTAAAACAGCGCAGGAACGCGGCTGATTTGCCTTCATATCGTACTTCGATCAATTCATTATCGGTAAGCACCCCCACTCTCCGCCATAACGGCGCGAACAGAAAAATGGAAAGTCCCGACCCCATAGCCAGAGACCACCAGAACCAATTCTTCCATATGCCTCCGTCTCTTATAAATTCCGTAATGGCGAGCGGGGTGTCCGAAGCGAATGTGGTGGCCACCATGGAGGTGCCGAGTATCCACCAGGGAAGGTCGCGGCCGGAAAGGAAATAGGATTCCATGTCCTTGGATGCCCTATTGGAGAACCGATAGCCGACCCACAGACAGAATGCCAGATATCCTACAATTACTATCCAATCAATTGGGACCAGGTTCATTTAAACGGCACCTCCACAGGTTTTTTTATTTTCGCGGATCTGTACGCCGCTACAGCCACTTCCAGCGCTTTTAATCCGTCATACCCGGACACCGGCGACGGCGTATTATCGGTAATGCTGTCCAGAAAACTTTTCACCAAACCGAAATCGATATTATCTCCCCAGTATGTCCAGGCGGCTTTCAACTGCTCCTCGTTATAGAGCGTTGTTTTCTGGTTGAACAGGTCCAGATCAAGAGTTCCGTTCGTACCGATAAACTTCATGGTGACATCCCCCCAGAAGGGATAGGATTTGTTCGGCCGCGACCAGGAAGGATCCAATGTGGCGAAAATCCCGCCGTCGAAATCCATGGTTATCATCGCGCAATCGTCTATTTTTAGTTTATGAAACCTTGTATCTATTTCAGCGTACACCCTTTTTACCTCTTTGCCCAGCATCCAGCGCATCAAGTCCGTCACATGCACTGTGTGGTCGATCACCGCGCCGCCTCCGGATTTCCCTTTTTCAACAAACCAGCCTCCGGGCATCCTGCCGTGGTTTGTCCCTTTGATAGCCAGAATTTTACCGAGCTTATTATCCGCCAGCATTTGCTTTACGCAGCGCGCCGCCGGAGAATACCGGCAGGGAAATGCGATCTGCAATTTGACATTATTCTCTTCGCATGCGCGTATCATCTCCCGGGCGTCTTCAATACTGGTGGCCATGGGTTTTTCACACAGAACATGCTTGCCGGCCCGGGCGGCGGCCACGGTAAGTTCTTTATGACGGCTATTTTCCGAGCCTACCACCACGGCCTGAATGTCCGTTGATAAAAGTTTTTTATAGTCGGCAAAATATTTAGCCTCGAACTGCCCGGCTCCTTTTTTGCCGCGCATTTTATCATCATCGTACACTCCCGTAATTTGCGCGCCCAGTTTCTTTAAACACGTCGCATAGCTCCACACATGCATGTGCGCAAAACTAAGTATTCCGATTTTAATCATAGTGTTATCACCTCACCGGTCTTAATAGATTCCAGCGCGGCCAATGCCACTTTTAAGCTTTTTATAGAATCTTCAGGCGAAGGACTGGGCGCCCTGTTTTCAACAATGCTGTTTACAAATTCCTGCAGCTCCAGCGTGTAGGGGCTTGTAAGAATCGGGGCCGCCGTTTCCGGAGCGGAATTACCGCCCTCAGCCCGCTTCATCCATGCATGTATCGGTTTTGCCTCGTCACTCTTAAAATCAATCAGGCCTTTGTCTCCGGCTATTTCCACCGCGGTCTTGAATCCCCCCGGTTCAGCCCAGGAACCCTCGGTGTGCGCAATAACTCCGTTTTTAAAACGCAAAGTTACAAGCGCATAATCAATGTGGTCTTTAAGCTTATGAGCCAGCCCGCGGCCGTACACCCTTTCCACCTCGCCAAAGCACCATCTCAGCCAGTCAAAGTCATGCGCGATCAGATCCAGCGCTACGCCGCCGCTTTTATCAAAGTCGGAATACCAGGCCGTACTCTCCGGAGAAAACCGAGGAAAACCTACGCAGCGCGATGTCCTGACCACGCCAACCCTGCCGACAGCGCCGCCCTCGATCTGCTCTTTGATTTTGACAAATTCATGGAAAAATCTGACCACATGTCCGATCATTAATTTCACATTCGCTTTTTTGCAGGCCTGAACCATGCTCCCGGCGTCGGCTAAATTTCTGGCGATGGGTTTTTCGCAGAATACATGTTTTTTATTCTTTGCCGCTTTCAGGACATATTCCTTATGAAGCATGGTCGGCAAACAAACATCCACGATATCAATTTCATCATCACCGACAACAGCTTCCCCGTTATCGGTCCAACGTAAATTAAATTTGCCGGCCAGTCTTTTGGCCTTGTCATGACTAATATCAGCGACAGTTACAAGTTTCGCGCCCTTAACCGCCTGCCAGTCGTTAGCGTGCAAATTGCCTATAAAGCCAGCGCCGATCAAACCTACCTTTAACATTTTTGGCCTCCATTCAGGGAACAGCCGCTGAAAGTCAATCTGTGTACATAATATCACAGTTGCGGATACTTGGGCAATAACCTATATATTATTTCACAAACTCAACAAAGGCAGCCCCAAATGGGGTGAGAGTCGTACAAGTTTTTTGCCCTAGATGCCCATAATTTTCTGCCCTTTTTCCTAAAAGTTTCTGGGCCTTAAGACACTTATCGCGCTGTCCGTTTCAGGCTAAACTATATTATTCCCCGATAATTGGTATTTATGGAGAGAACATTGCGCAATACCGCCATAAAATCTTTTTTCCTTTTCATTTTCGTTATCCTGGCCGTTTCATCCGCGGTATCGGCACAGGAACAACCCCCGCTCTCCTTCGATGAGGCGTCAAAACTGATGCTCCGGAATAATCCGCAGGCCTTAGCCGCCGCCCGTTCCATGGACGCGGCCAGAAGCCGGATCGCGTATAATAAATCAGGCCTTTTCCCCCAGGTATCGGCTAACGCCGCCTATAACCGGCTGGGCAGCGAACCGGCACCCTCAGAGGAATCTTATTCATACGGTTTTTCCGCCGCCCAGCCTCTTTTTTCCCCGGCCCTGCCGGCCGCCATACGCTCCGCCAGAGCCGCTTACCGCAAAGCCGAGGCCGACTACGACCGGATCAGGGCCAATCTGCTCCTTGACCTCAAAACCGTTTTCTCCGACCTCATAAAAGCGCGGGAGATCCTAAAACTTTCAGGCGAAATAATAAAACGCCGCGCCGAAAACGTTGAGATAATCCGCATAAAATATGAGGCCGGCCGCGAAAACAAAGCGGCCCTCCTGGAAACCCAGTCCGCACATACTACTTCAAAGTGGCAGCACGAGGACTACAAAAAGAACCTGCGCCTTCTGGAACGCAGATTAAACCGCCTTCTGGTCCGTTCACCTGCGGAAAGAACCATGGTGGAGGCTTTGGCTGAGCCCCCCGCCCCCCCCGAAGACTTTGACTCTTTCTCAAAAATCCTTGAACTTCACCCTTCGCTCCGTTCCACCCGCGCCTCGCTGGACTCCGCCAGGGCCGCCGTAGACCGTTCCGTCAGCGGATTCCTGCCGGAGGCCGGCATCAACGGCAAGTACAGCTGGTCCGGCTCCGATTGGCCCGATAAAGCCAAGAGCTGGTCCGCTGGCGCCAGCCTTTCATTGCCTCTTTTCACCAGCGGCAAACTTTCGGCCGACCTGGCGTCTTCGAAAGCCGACAAAGCCCGCGCCGAAGCCTCGCTGAAAAACAGCCGGGATGAAGTATTTCTTAACTCCGAGGACGCGTTTCTTGCCTGGCGCCAGGCCTGGTCTTACATGGACGTGGTCAGGATCTCGCTTGAGGCGGCCAACGCCAGATCGTGGATGCTGCGCAAGCAATACCTGTCCGGCCAGGCCTCTTATTTTGAGTGGCGCAATGTCGAAGACCAGCTCATCAGCGCCGAAAACCAGCTTTTATCCGCCAAACGGGACCTAAGCATCGCCCACGCGGCTTTCATAAATTCACTGGGAGAATAGGTTAGGAGCCTTAAATGAAAAAAAGTTTTTTTAGAACAAAGAAATTCATATTCGGCATAATCGTCCTCATCCTTATCGGCGGCAGTTGCGCCGGCATCAAAAGAGTAAAGGCCAAGAATGAGCTGAAAAAGATGGCCGACCTTTCCCCGGTCCGGGTCTCAAAAGGCCTTTTCATCATAAAGACCCAGGCCATAGGCGTAGTCGAACCGGAGAACCGGGTATTAGTAACCCCCTCCGTAAACGGCCGGGCCGAAGAAGTGCTGTTCCGCGAAGGCGACATTATGAAAAAAGGCCAGATCCTGGCCTGGATAAGTTCAAGCGAACGCACCGCCCTGCTGGATTCCCTCAAGATGAAAGACTCCACTCCTGAAGAAAAGAAAATGGTGGAAGAAGCCTATAATCTTACGCCCGTAGTTTCCCCCATCGAAGGCAT